>Ga0116194_1001596_pt1 | contig 13452 bp, 8 predicted proteins | sample AD_SCU001_MetaG_FD_89887 | JGI IMG/M metagenome (GOLD analysis project Ga0116194, IMG submission 89887) | Active sludge microbial communities of municipal wastewater-treating anaerobic digesters from China - AD_SCU001_MetaG | ecosystem: Engineered > Bioreactor > Anaerobic > Digestate | place...
CGAGTACGGCGGCAGGGTTGTGGGGAGAGGGTTCGCCCCAGGCGGCGATGGCCTTGCCTTGGGCGGCGAGACCCCAGAACCGGGCCGCGGGCGGGGTGTCGATTCTCTGCCACGAGCGGCCGCCGTCTGGCGTCTTCAGGAGCGCGCCGACGGAGTGGCCGCCGAAGCCGAGGTTCCATCCGCCGGCGACGAAGGCGAGGCGAGGGTCGATCATGGCGACGGCCATCAGGGGCAGGCCCGCGCCGCCGGAGAGAGTCTGCCAGGATCGGCCGGCGTCGTCGGTTCGCAGGACGAGGCCGGCCTCGCCGACGGCCAGGCCGGTGTTTTCGTCGGCGAAGGAGAAGGCGTTGACGGCGGCCTCGTCGGCCATGGAGGGGGCCTGGGCTCGGGCCGGCGCGTCGTCGGCCAGGGCGATAGCAGCGGCGATCGCGACGGCGGCGATGCATCGCACGCCGCGGGCAATGCGGCAATGGAATCGGGCGGCAGTCATGATGGGCGCCGGTGTCACGAGCAGTTCCTCGGGCCGACAAGGCCATTGGGGATTCTACCCGGCACAGGGCGAGGGCGGCAAGGTAAACCCCAACGTGGCGTTCCCCGCCGGCTGTTTGGAGGACCGGCCGCGCCGCGTGGCGGCAACGTGCCAGTCGTCGGCACAGCGAGCGAAGTGGGCGCACGATAGCCTGCCATTCAGCTACGGTTCTTTCGGACATTGCCGACAAGGCGACCTGCCCGCCGCGACCCGTTGGTCACCAAGGAGTCTTCCTCGGGCGCACTTTCCTCCTGCTGCACGATGCACCGGGGCGACGTGCGAAGTGCTCGGTCCCGCCTTTCGCCGGGTGCCGGACCACCACCTTCGCCGATGGACGAACGCGTCGGGTACAATGCGTCGTTGCCGGTCAGAGGCGGACGTGGTAAGATGCGCTGATCATGGCGTAACGCGGGCACAGGCTGCCGGCGTGGACGACCGCGGCATTGGTGGGCGCGTGCATGAAGACACAGGGACAGGTCGAAGCCGAGATCAGCCAGGCGCTGATCACGTTCGAACGTGAGTACATGGGCCGTGGCCCTGAGGAGACGCGGAGCTATCTGCTGGGCGACATGATCCTGGTCCGGTTGCGAGGCGTGTTGACGCCAGCTGAGAAGGGGCTCGCCGAATCGCCGGACTATGCCGAAGGCGGCAAGCTGGTGAAGCAGGTGCGCATGCAATTGCTGGAGAAGGCGCGTCCGCTGCTGGAGGCGATTGTTCGCGACATCACCGGCCGACGGGTCATCAGCCTGCACACGGACATCAGCACCAGGACGGGCGAACGGGTGATCATCTGGACACTCGACGGCGTCGTCGAGTGTCGGACGAGCTAGATTGGAGCCATGAACAGATGAACAGGAGAATCCGAGTGTCTTCTTGACACCGTGAGGGGGAGGGAGTAAACTGACCGAGCTTTACAATTCGGGATTTGGCAGATTGACAGAGGGTCGCTGAGGCGACCTGCTGAAGAAATAGGCCAGCAAGCAGCGACGGTGCTGCGGCTGGCTTTTTTGTTTTTGTGCAGGAAGACCAGCGGAGTTCACGGGGTGTCAGAGAGAAGCAATGAACGCAAGCGATTTGATGGCAAACGCTGTCCTGCCAGAGTCTGTGGCGCACCTGCTGCGCAGTGCGCGATCTGTCACGGTGGCCCGGGGGATCCAGGATCTGGAGGACATGGCGTGCGGCCACATGTGAAGTATGCCATCCTGATTGCGGCCGTGGTCATCCAGATCTGCCTCGGCGGCATTTACGCCTGGAGCGCACTGGTCCCGGCGTTGGAGGATACGGCAGGTCTGAGCGCTGCTCAGACGCAGATCATCTTCGGATGTCTGTTCGGCGTATTCACGGGGTCGATGATCCTGGCCGGCAAGCTACTCGGCAGATTCGGCCCGCGGGCGGTGGCCGCCGTGGGCGGTCTGCTGTTCGGGGCCGGGTATCTCGTGGCCTCCTTTGCCGGCGGATCGTTCTGGATGCTGCTGCTGGGCATCTCGCTGCTGGCGGGTCTGGGAACCGGGGCAGGCTATGTCTGTCCGCTGACGACGTGCATGAAGTGGTTTCCCAATCACCGCGGCCTGGTGACGGGAATCTCCATGGCCGGCTTCGGGGGCGGCGCGGTCCTGCTGTCTGCTCTGGCGGAGGCGCTGCTTTCGGGCGGTGTGGACGTGCTGATGGTTTTCCGCTGGATTGGGATCGTCTACGGCCTGTCCATGTTGGTGGCGGCGGCCGTGCTGCGGTTTCCTGCCGGCGGACAGGTGGTTCGTAGGCGACCGACACCTCCGCTGAGGTTGCTCATACGCGATCTGTTCTTCCTGGCCTTGCTCCTGGGGATGTTCTGCGGCACGTTTGCAGGCATGCTCGTTGTTGGCAACCTGAAGCCGATCGGTCTGGCTCAGGGCATTCCCGGCGGCTGGGCGGCCGCGGCCATCAGTGTGTTTGCCGTCGGCAATGCCGCGGGGCGCATTGCCTGGGGATGGATTTCGGACCGCACCGATGAGCGGATGATCCCGGTGAAACTGATGTCCCTGGCGGCGCCGCTGGCGGTGCTGCCGTGGGCCACATCGCCGGCTTTCTTCCTGTTACTTTCGTTCGTCATCGGTTTCGGTTTTGGGGCGTGTTTTGTTGTCTATGCCGCCCGGGTGGCGTCACAGTACGGGCCGGCGCGGGTGGGCGGGGTATATCCTCTGATCTTCTTCTCCTATGGTGTGGCGGGCGTCCTCGGTCCGCCGCTTGGGGGGTGGCTTTACGACACGACCGCCAGCTACAGGCCGGGGATCATTCTCAGTTGCGGCGTCACAGTTATCGGACTGCTCGGCAGTCTGTGGCTTCTGAAAAGGGCAAGGGCGTCTCGCCTGTGGGCCTTTGCTCGGCAATCTCCGTCTGATCAACGCGGGCGCAGTGCTGACAGGGGAGGTGACCCCTTCCCCGTGAATTGATCCAGGCTTTGTGGGAGAATCCAGTCAACCGATTCTCTCACAAGACCTGGTATGAAGATCGGGAAGGGGTCAGTCCGGAAGGTACGCGGGTGTTAACCCGCGAGAGGGTGTAAACGAGAGAATCAGAGAATTTCGGTAGAGAATCTCGACGGGCGGGAGAGAACGTGTACGTTCCCGTTCGACGCCAGGCGGCGAGTTGCCGAAACAGAGAGCGCCGCGGCGGGCGGCGGGAACGCCCTAGGCCTTTGGCGGAGCGTAGTTACGACGAAAGCCCCGACCCGAGTGGATCGAGGCTTTCTGTTAACGGCAAGACCGCGATTGGTTCGCGGATTCTAGTTGGCTCCCCGAAAGCAACCCTAGCCGAACGACTCTCAGCATGAGCACGGCCGGGCCGCCCGCAAAGGCTTTTCCGTAGCGTAGGCCAGTCTACGCCGCCACGCCTCCCCGCGTCCAGCAGATTCGCCGAGCTCAGCAGTTTCCACTTGTGAACACCGGCGAAATACGGATAATAGTCGCCGTGAGCAGTGGTAACCGACGACGAATGGTGGGTGTGGACCGTCCTGTGGGTCCTTCCGGCGGCCGCATCGCTTGACGGCTGGCAAGATTCACCTGGCTATAGGAACCGACTCGATGGCTGAAATGTACCTGATCGCCCCTTTGATCCTCCTTGTGGTCGTCGCTGTGGCGGCCTTGCTGGATCGTTGGAGTGTTCCGGTCATCCTGATCGCCCTTGGGGCTGGAATCCTGTTCGGCAGCGATGTACTCGCCTGGTGGGACTTCAGCGATGTGGCCCTGACCAACCAGATGGCCAATCTGGCGCTGGTCTTCATTCTGTTTCAGGGTGGGTTCAGCACCCGGCGAGAACACTTTCGAGCGGTGTCCTTGCCAGCGGGCGGACTGGCAACGTGGGGCGTGATCCTTACGGCTGCAGTTACCTTCCTGGTGCTGCGGATGGTGCTTCAGTGGCCGCTGGAAAAGGCAATGCTGCTGGCGGTGATCATCTCGTCCACGGACGCGGCGGCCACGTTCTCGATTCTCCGCCGCCAGTCGTTACCTCCAAAGCTCTCTTCGACCGTGGAGATCGAAAGCGCGGCCAATGACCCCATGGCAATCCTATTGACTCTGGCCGCCGTCCAGGCCTTCACCATCGGAGATACCCAGTGGTATGTTGTTCTTCTGGCATTCTTCTGGAAGTTCATCGCTGGAATTGGTGTCGGTTGGTTACTCGGCCATGCGGCAATCTGGATGTTCAATCGTCTCCGCCCCCAGGATCGTGGCCACTACTACATTCTGTCATTCGCCGTGATCCTGCTCATCTACGGCTTGGGAGAAGCGGCCAGGAGCAGCGCGATGCTGGCGGTCTTCATCGCCGGATACGTAATGGGCAACCGGCCCTTTGTTCATAAGCAAGGGGCGGCGAACTTTGTGTCGGCTCTCTCCACGCTCTCTGAAACCAGCATGTTTGTCATGATGGGCTTGCTGGTTTTCCCGCACCAGTGGGCGGATTTGTGGCTGCAAGGCCTCGTGTTGTTCCTCGTATTGACATTCGTCGCCCGACCAGCGGCCGTTTGGCTTGGCACACTGGGCATGAAGTTGGGTGCGAAGAACAAGCTGTTTATTTCGTGGGCGGGCCTGCGTGGCGCGGTGCCGATCATCTTGGCGACTTATCCGATTGCTGCGGGAATGGCGGTCGGCCAGGACGTTTTCAATCTGGTATTTTTCGTGGTGATCCTGTCCGTGGCGTTTCAGGGCTCAACTCTGGGCCTTCTAGCCGGGTGGCTGAACCTTTCCACACGCTCTCGTCCAAAGCCGTTGTACAACCTTGAACTGGTCACGATGGCAAAGAGCGACATGGACCTGATCGTCGTGGACATGCCCGATCCCCAAGGTGCGCCAGGACCTCGGATATCTGACTTGAAGCTGCCCGCAGGGTCTGTCATCACACTAATCACGCGCGGCAAGGATGTAATCGTCCCAAAAGGCGGCACGCGCCTGCAAGGATGGGACCAGATTACCGTTCTGGCGCATGCCGAGGATGAACCAGCGGTTCGAGCCGCGCTATTGGCCGGGCAAGGCGACCAGGCAGGAGCAGCCGATGCCAACTGATAAACGCGATGAGATCATGACGATGGACGAGCTGGCAGAGTACCTGAAGATCTCCAAGTCCACGCTCTACAAGCTGGCGGTCGAGAACAAAATCCCCGGCACGAAGATCGGCAAGCGCTGGCGCTTCCACAAGGACGCCATCGACGCGTGGGTGAAACAAGGCCCCGGGCAGCCCAAGGATCAGCGAACGGAGTGATGACCTATGGCACTATGGCTCAACAGATCGGGACGGCACTGCGAGCACGAGAGTAAGTTCCTCGAAGAGAACCGTATCTATCTGACCTGGGGCGGCCTCGACCGCGATCTCGGCAAGCTCAAGGACCGGAAGGCGCTGATGGCCGTGCTGGCAGAGGTCTACCCGAAGTTCAAGCACTTCCACCGCGTGCAGAACTCTGGCCAGATTTGGGCCTTCGCCCACCGCATGTCTCCGGGCGACTGGGTCTGTGTTCCCAGCAAACGCAAGACGATCCACGTCGGCGAGATCACCGGCGACTACACGTTCGTGCCCGACGCCCAGGACCCGTACTTCCACTTCCGCACCGTCAAGTGGCTTGAGACAGATGTCCCCCGCACCAACTTCGACCAGGACATCCTCAACTCCCTCGGCGCGTTTACGACCATCTGCCAGATCAAACGCCACGACGCCGAGGCCCGCGTTCGTGCCATGAAGGGCAACGACTGGAAGTCCGTCGGCATCAAGCCCAAGCCCGTGCCTGACGATGAAGGCACCACCGACGAAGAAACTGGCGGCGAGTTTGACCTCGAGCAGATCGCCCGCGACCAGATCGCCCGGCTGATCTTCAGCAAGTACAACGGCCACGAGATGGAGAGCCTTGTCGAAGCGATTCTCAACGCCCAGGGCTTCACCACCTTCCACAGCGACAAGGGCGCGGATGGCGGCAAGGACATCCGCGCCGCCCCGGACACCCTCGGCTTTGGCAGTCCCCGTATCTGCGTTCAGGTCAAGAGCCAGGACACACCCCTCGAACGTCCCGTTCTTGATCAGCTCGTCGGTACGATGCAGAACGTGCAGGCCGAACAGGGCCTGCTGGTGTGCTGGGGCGGATTCAAGCCCACGATCAAGCGTGAGGCCAGCCGCCTGTTCTTCAAGGTCCGGCTGTGGGACCAGAACGATCTGATCGACCACTTCCTGGCGAACTACGACAAGCTCGACGAGGACCTTCGCGCCGAGCTTCCGCTCAAGCGCATCTGGACCGTGGCTTCGGCTGAAGAAGAGGAGAAGGAATAGCGCATGGCCAAGAACACAACCGGAGCCAACCTGGGGTTCGAGGACAAGCTGTGGGCGGCTGCTGACAAGCTGCGCGGCAACATGGATGCCGCCGAGTACAAGCACGTCGTCCTCGGCCTGATCTTCCTCAAGTACATCTCCGACGCCTTCATGGAGAAGTTCAACGCTCTTCAGGGCGACAAGCACGCCGACCCCGAGGACAAGGACGAGTATCTGGCCGACAACATCTTCTGGGTGCCGCCCGAGGCCCGCTGGTCCTACCTCCAGAAGAACGCCAAGCGCCCCGAGATCGGCACGCTCGTTGACGACGCGCTGACCGCCATCGAGCGTGACAACAAAGTCCTCAAGGGCGTGCTCCCCAAGGACTACGCCCGCCCCGCGCTCGACAAGGCCCGCCTGGGCGAGATCATCGACCTCATCGCCACGATCGGCCTGGGCGACAAGCAGGCACGCGAGCGCGACGTTCTGGGCCGGGTGTACGAGTACTTCCTGGGCAAGTTTGCCGCCGCCGAAGGCAAGCTCGGCGGGCAGTTCTACACGCCGCAGTGCGTGGTCAAACTGCTGGTCGAGATGCTCGAACCCTACAAGGGCCGCGTCTTCGACCCGTGTTGCGGCTCCGGCGGCATGTTCGTCCAGGCCGCCAAGTTCGTGCAGTCCCACGCCTCCAGCAACGGCAATGGGAAGAAGGCCAAGGTCTCGCCCGCCGTCCGCCGCGACATCTCCATCTACGGCCAGGAATCCAACAACACCACCTGGCGACTGGCGCTCATGAACCTGGCGATCCGGGGCATCGACGGCAAGATTGAATGGGGCGACTCCTTCCTCGCTGACAAGCACAAGGACCTCAAGGCCGACTACATCCTCGCCAATCCGCCCTTCAACATGGAGGACTGGGGCTACTCCAAGGTCAAGAATGACGTGCGCTGGCGGCGTTTCGACCAGCCCTCCGGCAACGCCCAGTTCTCCCTCCCGCCCGGCGGCGAACGCAAACGCAAGGACGGATCGACCTTCGCCGTGGACGGCGGCAACGCCAACTACGCCTGGATTCTCCACTTCCTCCACCACCTTGCCCCGCACGGCACGGCCGGGTTCGTGTTGGCGAACGGCTCGCTCACCAGCAACACGTCCGGCGAGGGCGACATCCGGAAGGCCATCATCGAGGCCGACATGGTGGACTGCATCATCGCCTTGCCCGGCCAGCTTTTCTACACAACGCCGATTCCGGCCTGTCTATGGTTCCTGACGCGCAACAAGGGCGCGGATAAGGAACGTGGCTTCCGCGCCCGGCATGGTGAGACCCTGTTCATTGATGGCCGCAAGTTGGGACACTTGATCGACCGTGCCCATCGTGAGTTGCCCGACGATGAGATCATCGAGATTGCCCGAACCTACCACGCATGGCGTGGCGAACAGAATGCGGGCCAGTACGAAGACAAGGCCGGATTCTGCAAGGCCGCCGCGCTCAAGGATATCGAAGCCCATAGCCACGTCCTCACCCCCGGCCGCTACGTTGGGGCCGAGGAGATCGAGGACGACGGCGTCCCCTTCGAGGAGAAAATGGCTGAGTTGTCGGCCGAACTCTACGAGCAGATGGCCGAAGCCGAGGAACTCGACGCTGCCATTCGTCAGAACTTGGAGGGATTGGGCTATGGCGAGTGAGTGGCGCACTGAACGGTTAGGCGATGTCGCGGATGTCAACTGGGGGGATACCTCCACGACCAAAGCCGCTTATGTTGCACACGGCTTCCCCGCCTATAGCGCCACGGGTCCCGATGGCTTTCTCCCATACGCAGACTACGACCGGACGGGAATCGTGCTCAGTGCTATTGGCGCGAACTGCGGCAAGACATGGCTGGCCAAGGGGAAGTGGTCTTGCATCAAGAACACTATCCGTTTCTGGAGTAGTTCTCCCAGCGTTGATACTGAATTCCTCTACTGGGCAACCATAGACCCGAACACGTGGCCGCAGCGCGGCTCGGCGCAAGCATTCATTTCGCAGGGAGATGCACGCAATGTCCAAGTGCGATTACCGCTGCTTCCCGTTCAGCGTCGTATCGCCGACGTGCTGGGGAAGCTGGACGACAAGATCGAGTTGAACCGGCGGATGAACCGGACGCTGGAGAAGATGGCGGCGGCGATCTTCAAGAGCTGGTTCATCGACTTCGACCCCGTCCACGCCAAAGCCGAAGGCCGCGATCCCGGCCTCCCCACCGACATCGCCGACCTCTTCCCGGACACCTTCGAGGACTCCGCCGTCGGTCCAATCCCGAAGGGTTGGGAGCCTGGCTCTCTTGGAAACGTGGCGGACAGTCCCCGGCGTGGCGTGAAGCCCTCGGATGTGCCGCCGACCACGCCATACATCGGCCTTGAACACATGCCCAGGCGTTGCATCGCCCTGGACGCCTGGGGCCGGGCGGAAGACGTAGCCAGTGGCAAGTCGCAGTTCAAACAAGGAGAGATTCTGTTCGGCAAGCTGCGGCCGTACTTCCACAAGGTTGGCATCGCGCCCGTGGATGGTGTCTGCTCCACCGACATCGTCGTGGTTACGCCGAAGACGGCGCACTGGCATGGCTACGTCATCTCGCTGGTGTCGAGCAAGGCGTTCGTCGACTACACCGACTCGCACTCGGCGGGCACAAAGATGCCCCGCACCAACTGGAAGGACATGAGCCGATATCCGCTGGCCCTGCCGCCTGAGCCTTTGGCAAAGGCGTTCCAGGACCATGTCGCGGCCCTCCACAAGCGGATCGGCGTGAATGTCCGCCAGAACCGCCGACTGGCCGGTCTGCGCGACACACTGCTGCCCAAACTCCTGAGCGGCGAGATCGAGCTTCCTGCCGCCGAATCCGTCGCAGAGGGGGTGAAGTGATGCCGATCGACCGCATTTCACGACTCCGCGACTACGGCGTGTTCCGCGACTTCACGTGGCCAGGCGATCTTGCGGACTTCGGCAAGTACAACCTCATCTACGGTTGGAACGGATGCGGCAAGACGACGTTGAGCAGAGTATTCCGCGCTTTGGAGCGGCGTGCCCCTCTCACGACAGGGCAAGCGACGGTTCGGATCGACGGCAACGAGGTCAGCAACGACGCATTTCCGCAGGTAACAACGCCCGTGAGGGTATTCAACCGGGATTTCGTCCAGGAGAGTGTGTTCCCGATTGGCGGCGGCGATGTTCCGCCGATCTTCGTGATTGGCAAGGACAGCGTCGAGAAGCAGAAGGAGGCGGATCGACTCAAGGGAGAACGCACCACAGCGGAATCGTCCCTTTCCACCGCCCGAACGAAGAGGCAGGATGCAGAGAGAGCGTTCGACAAGTTCTGCATCGACCGCGCGAAGGTCATCAAGGACACGCTGAGGTCGCCGGGCTCCAACCCATATAACAACTACGATAAGGCTGCATTCCAGGGCGATGCCCAGAAGATGGCGGCGGAGAATAATGCGGCTTCCCATCTGCTGGATGAGTCCGCCCGCGAGACACTCCTGTCCCAACACAGGTCAACACCCAAGCCGAAGGTGCAGAAAGTCACGTTCGCTATTCCTTCCCTTCAGGAGTTGGCGGACCGTATCTCTGCGATCCTTGCCACAACCGTCGTCTCGGCGGCGATCCAGTCGCTTAAGGACGACGCCACGCTCGCGGAGTGGACACGTCATGGGCTGGGCTTACACAAGGGCCGCCAGTCGAAGAAGTGCCTGTTCTGCGAGCAGCCGCTTCCCGACGGCAGACTGGCCGCTTTGGAAGCTCATTTCTCTGCCGAGTATGAACAGTTTCTTCGGAGGATCGATGAGCAGGTCGGGCAACTTCAGGAGTCTGCGAAGGCAGCGGGCCAACTGAAGCTGCCGAATCGGGCTGAACTCTACGACGACCTCGCCTCAGATTTCGACGCCGCCCAAGAGGCGCTTTCGCAGGCATTATCGGCATTCCAGGAGTTCGTCGGCGGCCTGATTCAGGCGCTCAACGCGAAGAAAGGCCAGCCATTCACTTCCCAGGAGCTGGATGTGTCTGTGCCGACGGTTGCTGCCGATGCGGTTGATCGTCTGAACGACGTCATCGGAAGACACAATCAGGCCTGCGATGACTTCCAAACCCGCGTGAGTGAAGCGAGGAAGCGCCTTGCCCTCGACATGATCGCCAGGGATCAGGCTGAGTTTGTACGCCTTCGTGACAGCCATAAGGCTGCGGCCGCCGCAATCCAGCCGCAAGAACAAGCGGTCCAGAGGCTCACACAGGAAATCCAGCGGCTTGAGCGGGAGATTGTAGAGCATCGGCAGCCCGCAGAAGATCTGAACGAGGACCTGAAGAAATACCTCGGACACGGCGAGCTGCAACTCGCGATCAAGGACACCGGCTACAGCATTACCCGCAATGGCGAACCGGCCCAGATGCTGAGCGAAGGAGAGATGACCGCCATTGCGATCTTGTACTTCCTCAAGTCTCTCGAAGACCGGGGATTTGACGGGCAGAACGGCGTCGTCGTGCTCGATGACCCCGTGTCCAGCCTTGACGCCAACGCGATGTACCTCGCTTTCAGTCTGATCCGGAATCGCACGTCGAACGTGCGTCAGCTGTTTGTGCTGACGCACAACTTCAGCTTCTTCCGGCAGGTGCGTAACTGGCTTCATTACGTTCCAGGCCAGAGAGACAGAGACCCTGTGCGGCGACCGTCCCGCTTCTACATGCTGGAGTGCGTCCAGAGCAATGGACAGCGATCCGCAGTCCTGCGACCACTCGACCGGCTGCTGCAAAAGTACGAGTCCGAGTATCACTTCCTCTTCGCATGTATCTACCGGGTCGCAAATGCGCCGTCGCCAGAAAGCATGGAGACCTGCTACCACATGCCCAACATCGCCCGGCGATTGCTGGAGAGCTTCTTGGCGTTCCGCCATCCAGACGCCTTCGACAACCTTTGGGGCGCGCTCAGAGAGGTTGCCACTTCGGATGAAGCCCGGAAGGGTCGGATACTGAATTTCGTGCAGACACACTCGCATGGACCTGGAACGGGCCAGCCGGAGCACGACCCGTCTATTCTGGGCGAGTGCCAGTCGATCCTACAAGAGATTCTGGGACTGATTGAAGCAGAGGACGCAGGCCATTATGCGGCTATGAAGAATCTCGTCGATCCTTCAGCAAACGGGGCAGGTGAAGCATGACAGGATACCTTGACGAGGCCCAGGTTGAGATCGTGACCGTGGACTACTTCCGCGAGTTGGGCTACGAGTACGTCCACGGGCCATCGATTGCGCCAGACGGTGAGGCCCCGGAGCGGAGCGACTACGGCCAGGTAGTGCTCGTCGGGCGGCTGAGGGCGGCGCTGGGCCGAATCAACCCGGGGATGCCGGAAGAGGTCATCGAGGATGTGATCCGTCAGGTCACGCGGACGGACAGCCCGGACCTGGTCGTCAACAACCGGGCGTTTCACCGGATGTTGACCGACGGTGTGGATGTGTCCTGGCGGGAGAATGGCCGGGAACGCCACGGCAAGGTGTGGCTGATCCAGCGCGACCCCGCCAAGATCGACCAGAACGAGTTCCTGGCCGTCAACCAGTTCACGGTGATCGAGGACAGGCGGAACCGCAGGCCGGACGTGGTCGTGTTCGTCAACGGGCTGCCGCTCGGCATCATCGAGTTGAAGAACCCGGCCGAGGAGAAGGCGACGATCCGGCACGCCTTCAACCAGCTCCAGACGTACAAGATGGACATCCCCAGCTTCTTCGTCTTCAACGAGATGCTGGTGATCTCCGACGGGTTCGCGGCCAAGGCGGGCACACTGACGGCTGGCTGGGACCGCTTTCAGCCTTGGCGGACCATCGACGGCATTGCGCTCGCCCCAAAGGGGTCGGTGCAATTGGAGGTGTTGATCAAGGGCATCTTCGAGAAGCGGCGGCTCCTGGACTTCGTGCTGAACTTCATCACGTTCGAGGATGACGGCAAGACCATCGCCAAGAAGGCGGCGGCCTATCACCAGTACTGGGCGGTGAACAAGGCCGTCGGTTGTACGGTGGAGGCCAGTTCGCCCGAGGGCGATCGGCGCATCGGCGTTGTGTGGCACACGCAGGGGTCCGGTAAGAGCCTGTCGATGGCCTTCTACGGCGGCAAGATCATCAAGCACCCGGCGATGGAGAACCCGACACTGGTCGTCATCACGGACCGCAACGACCTCGACGACCAGCTCTTCGGCACGTTCAGCACCAACAGTGAACTGCTGCGGCAGAAGCCCGTCCAGGCCGAGAGTCGGGACCACCTGAAAGAACTGCTGCGCGTGGCGTCCGGCGGCGTGGTGTTCACCACGTTGCAGAAGTTCGAGGGCGGCGACGCACTGAGCGACCGTCGCAACATCGTGGTGATTGCCGACGAGGCGCACCGCAGCCATTACGGCTTCAGCGCCAAGATGGACAGGAAGTCCGGCGAGATGAAGTACGGCATGGCAAAGTACCTGCGGGATGCTCTGCCTGGCGCGTCGTTCATCGGGTTCACCGGCACACCCATCGAACTGGATGACAAGAACACCCCAGCGGTCTTCGGCGACTACATCGACAAGTACGACATTCTGCGGGCGGTCGAGGATGGCGCGACGGTCCCGATCTACTACGAATCGAGGCTGGCGAAGCTGGAGTTGAAGGAAGACGAGAAGCCGAAGCTCGATCCGGAGTTCGAGGAGATCACCGAGGGCGAGGAGGAGACCGAGAAGCAGAAGCTCAAGACGAAGTGGGCTGCGCTGGAGGCGATGGTCGGCACCGACAAACGGGTGCGGCTGGTGGCGCAGGACATCGTCGACCACTTCGAGAAACGCCTCGACGCGATGGACGGCAAGGCGATGATCGTCTGCATGTCGCGGCGCATTTGCGTGGCGATGTACGATGCGATCATCAAGTTGCGCCCGCAGTGGCACAATGCCGACGATGCCAAGGGCCAGATCAAGATCGTCATGAGCGGCTCGGCTTCGGACGAGAAGGCCTGGCAGCCACACATCCGCACGAAACTGGCGAGCGAGGCGATTGCCAAGCGGTACAAGGACCCGTCCGATGGCCTGAAACTGGTCATCGTCCGCGACATGTGGCTGACTGGGTTCGATTGCCCCAGCATGCACACGATGTACCTGGACAAGCCGATGAACGGGCACAACCTGATGCAGGCCATC
>Ga0116194_1001597_pt1 | contig 13452 bp, 9 predicted proteins | sample AD_SCU001_MetaG_FD_89887 | JGI IMG/M metagenome (GOLD analysis project Ga0116194, IMG submission 89887) | Active sludge microbial communities of municipal wastewater-treating anaerobic digesters from China - AD_SCU001_MetaG | ecosystem: Engineered > Bioreactor > Anaerobic > Digestate | place...
CGTCGTCGACGACGAGAACGGCATCGGCGTACTTTTTGGCACCGATGATCGTCTTTGCGATGTAGGCCTCCTCATTGTAGGCCGGCATGGCGACGAGGGTCCGGGCGGCGGGCCGCGGTCGGGTTGCCACGCCGTCGACGAGGAGGATCGTCCCCTCCCCGTCACCATCGTGTTCGACGACCATCTCGGCCGTGCCGGTGGGAGTTGTTGAAGTGCGTGTCCGGACGGTCATCGTGGTACCTCCGGGGACATTCTACAGATCACCGGCTCCTCGTTATACGCCGGGATGACGGCGGCCATGGCCGTCGCTGCCGGGGATGCCGCAATGGTGCTCTCCCGGGGGGAGAGGTCCTGGAGGTTGATCAACTGTCTCATGAGAATTCTTCGGGGGTGTAGAGCAGCCTCCGGGTGCGCCGGATCTTCTTGGGAGTGGCGGCAGCAGTGTCCTCTGTCCGTCGGGGCAGGGTGCAGCGGCCAGGAGGCCGGTAGAGGCCGCTGCGTATGTACGATATGCATAAAATTTCATAATCAAATTGAAAAACCTAACGAAATGTTGCCGGAGCGGGTGAGGACATTTGCCCGAAAAAGATCGGATTCTGGGGGTAACAAGCTCCAAAACCCTTGTGCTACGCCGAATTGTTTACAGTATCCGCACAATTTAGTATAAAAATGTTTTCAAATCAATATAGCACAGCGAATGAGAATTTTTGCATAATATTCGCTTTGTGGCCGTATTACCGGGAAAATTGTTTCTTTTACCTCCACCTTGGCGGCCAGGCAGAAGAAGATACCGAAAAGAGTGGTGTTACGTGAGCCGTTCGGCATTCCGAAGCAAGATCGGGGAATTTTTCACCACGATGTTAACTAGATGTGATTAATTCAGGGGGCCGCGGCCGCTCCCGGGCGGCCCTGGAGATTCAGGGAATATCGTGGTCACAGGGGCCGATCAGGGATGCGCGCTCTTCAGAGAGAGGAAACCGAGAACATCTACTGATTTTCGGCCAAATCGGGGGCGAAGATACCCGCGGCCGGCCCCCGACCAGCAGCAGCCGGGCCGGCCGGAGAGGGCGGGGTGGTGGCGGTGATCGTGCGGGTGCTGGGCGGGGGATGAGGCAACCGCAGGCGTGGGTGATCAAGGGAATGCCACGAAATGATGACTTCACAATCTGCGCACAATTTGGATGGGAGAACATGACCGGAACGTGACAATCACATTCCGGGTCACATTGATTTATCTCCGATAGACGTACCTGCTTCCCCGCCCCTTCCCTTCAAGGTTGATCTGCGATCCCTCCTCCTGAATTTGCTGCATCAGCTGAACTACCTAGTACCTGCCCAGGTGAGTGAGCTGCCGGAATTGGACTGTTCCACCTCAAGATGAACGCTTACAGTTCTTGGATACTCATTCTGGAAGAGAGATTTACCAGATATTTCTATAGAGCCAATCAAAACACCAGACGCATATCGGAAAATAGATACAACCAGTTCTCCACTCATGCATTGAGAAAGGATACTGCAAGAAACCCAAAACTGGTTGTGCAACAAGAGGAGAGCGCTTGAGGAGAAGGCAGAAGACATGATAACGAAAAACAACCACGAGATCAGGGATCCGATCTACGCGTTCGTCCATATGGACTCAGGTGAGAGGCAGGTTCTGAACTCTACACCGGTTCAACGTCTTCGCCATATCCACCAACTTGCATTGACCAGCTTGGTCTATCCGGGCGCAACCCACAGGCGGTTCGAACACTCGCTCAGCGTCATGGAACTGGCAACCCGGATCTACAACTCCATCATGGAAAACGGATGCACCGATGCCCTGGATATCAATGAGGAGTACGAGAAGACACATATTATCAGCGTGTCCTGAGGCTGGCTGCTCTTGTCCATGATATTGGCCACGCACCCTTCTCCCATCTTCGGAAGGCCTTTTTCCTCATGACTGCGATCACGAGACGATGACGCTCCGGCTCATTGAGAGCGAAGAGATGGAGATACTCTGGAGAAGGTTGAGGGGCCAGACAGAGGGTGTAGCCTTGCTTCGCCGCCTCATGACCGAGGGCAAGCGCCAGGTGGGTCTTCCCCACTCCCGGTGGCCCCAGAAATACCACGTTCTCGGCGTGATGAAGAAACCGTAACGAGGTGAGATCCCGGATCACAGTTGGATCCAGCGATGGCTGGAAACCGAGGTCGAAATCCTCAAGTCTCTTCTCCATCGGAAACCCGGCCAGTCGCATCCGGAACTCGAGTGCCCGGAGCGGGAGCACCGCAAGGTGTGGCTCGTTTCAAAGACCCGTCATTTGGGATGGCAGGTTAGTGCCGAGTGACGTTTGCCAGTATCCGGGTGGGCATGAGGAAAGTATACATGCCATAATCACAGGGGAGGGATACTCGGCAACAGCTCGAGGAGCTTCATGGGAGGTACAGATTTGAGCGAGATAAAGGATCAAAATCCAGGGAGCGGTCTGGGGGACAGTGTCGACGAAATCACTCTGATACTCATTGCGGGAATGGTCGGTGCGGCGACCTTTGCAGTGCTTAGTGCGCCTGTTAGCGGGCCTGCAATAATCTGCTTCTTCTGCGTCATCGCGTAATGACAATAGTCAGCTCGAGATGGTGCTAGCAAATGCTCAGGGGGTCCTAAAACGGAACCCCCATGTAAAACCCAGAGTCATAAAACTCTAGGGAATCACAGGTGATCCCTCGGTCGGCACTCCACTAGGCCGTCAGTTAGATGGCGATGGTTGTGAGGACGCTCGGCGGGGATGAGACGGGCTCCGGTGCGCGCCCTCCCGGGGTCATACCAGAACTCGGACTGACCAGGTGCCCCTGTTTGATTCAGAAAACCCTAAACCGCCCCCCGACATAGACTCTTCATGCGTTACATCGTCACCGACGGGGCCGGGTTCATCGGCTCGAACCTTGCAGATACAGTCGCAACTCGCACCTCCGGTGCTCCAACTCCGTTTCTTTGAAACGTCGTTCCTGACGGTGCTTCTGCTCCATTTCCAACGAAACGTCGCATCCGGCACAGCACCACGACGTCCTCATCATCGACAACCTCGCCACCGGGCGGCGGATGAACATCGAGCACCTCCTGGACCACCCCCGGGCGACGTTCATCGAGGGGAGCATCACCGATCTCGACCTCCTGATGGAGACCTTCCCCGGCGCGGACGGCATCTTCCACCAGGCGGCGATCCCCTCGGTGCCGCGGTCGGTGAAGGACCCCATTGAGACGAACACAGTGAACGCGGCAGGAACCGTGAACGTCCTCTGGGCCGCAAAGGAGTGTGGTGTCCCGTCGGTCGTGGCGGCTTCGACCTCGGCGATCTACGGGGACGACCCAGCCTTCCCTAAGTGGGAGACAATGGCGCCGACTCCTCTCTCTCCCTACGCGGTCTCGAAGCTCGCGGGCGAGTACTACGGGAAGGTCTTTGCCAACCTCTATGGTATCCGGACCGTCTTCCTCCGCTACTTCAACGTCTTTGGCCCCCGGCAGGACCCAAACTCCGAGTATGCCGCGGTGATCCCGAAGTTCATCACCCGTCTGCTCGATGGGAAGCCCCCGATCATTTACGGTGATGGGGAGCAGACTCGCGACTTCATCTTCGTGGCGGATGTCGTCCGGGCGAACATCTTGGCGATGGAGAGCAGTGTCTCCGGTGTCTTCAACGTCGCCGGGGGCCGCCGCATCAGCCTCAATGAACTCGCCGCCAGCCTCTCGGAGATCACTGGCATATCCGAGCGGCCGATATACGGACCCTCGCGGCCAGGAGATGTGCGTGATTCTCTTGCGGACATAACCCCGGCCGGGGAAGCCTTCGGCTTCTCCCCCCGTCACCCCTTCGACGAGGGGCTCCGCGAGACTGTGGAGTGGTTCAAGGAGAGGATATAAAGTCATCCTCAGCAGATTCATTAATCTTTGCACTGCAAGGAATTCAAGTCCCAGATCCAGGCAGGTGACGTCGTTCATAATCCTGTGAAAACAAGAAGTATGGGATGGAAAAGTAGTATGAGGGACACACTCCCGATCGGCTGAGCATTTAATAAAAGGTAAGACGGCATTCATCTAGACCAGCAGAGTTGCTTTTGGAAGAAACCTGACCATCCTATGCCGAAAAACATTTCCTCAACTGAACGGTGGGTATGATCCGACTGAAGGAACTATTACTGAACAAAACAACAATAGTACAGCATCCAGATACTCTTTACGTGATTTTCTATGACAGACCAACGTCCCAAGTCAGATTCCGACGCTTACAAAAAAGCCTTTGGCCGTGACGTAGGGAAACTGGTTTCGGGAACGTTGGTTGCGCAGGTTATTGGATTTCTCGCCTATCCAGTAATTACCCGCTTATTCGCCCCGTCAGTGTATGGAATATTCGCCGTATTTCTCTCGCTGGTATCAATTATAACTATAATCTCCTGCCTTCGGTATGAGCAGGCAATCTTTCTTCCGAAAGATGACCGTGATGGTGGAGCAGTATTTCATGTCTGCCTTTCTCTAGTGATATCAGTAAGTTTGCTCTGTATCCCTATTTTTCTAGTACTTGGTGATGGGCTTTGTGAACTGCTGGATGAACCCAGTCTAAAAATCTGGCTCCTTCTTATCCCTTTAGCTGTGTTCATTGATGGAACCTATATGGCTCTCCGGTTCTGGAACACGCGGCAGAGGAGATTTGGAACACAGGCGACAACACAGGCGCTACAATCGGTTTCAGGTGCCGGGTTAAAGATTGGGTTTGGGCTTCTTGGAAAGATCGGCACTGGTTCTCTTATTGTAGGACAGGTGATAGGCAACGCCCTTGGTGCTATCATTCTTGCGTATCAGGCAATCCGACTTGATAGCAAAACCCTCAGAGATAGTCTTTCATTCTCCCGAATAAAAGAACAGGTTGTCCGTTATAAAAAATTCCCCCTAATTGACACGTGGTCAATGCTCTTCCATAATCTTTCCTGGCAGTTACCAGTGTTCCTTCTGGCAGGATTTTTCTCTCCCGGTGTTGCAGGGCTCTATGCCCTGGGCCATAGTGTAATTCAAACGCCCCTAAGTCTTATCGGGGGATCGATTGGGCAGGTTTTTCTGCAGCGTGCCAGTGATGCAAAACGAAATGGAACGGTCGGTCTTCTCATAGAGGATGTTGTCGAGTTAATGCTTCTACTGTCATTGGTCCCGCTCGCCCTTCTTATGGTATATGGAGGAGATGTTTTTGCCCTGGTGTTTGGCAATGAGTGGTTTGAAGCAGGCGTCTATGTACAGATCCTTGCCATCTGGGCCGTCATCTGGTTTATCTCTTATCCGATCGGAAACGCCACCTCAATTCTTGAGATTCAGGAATGCCGTTTCAAATATACGATCGCAAATCTGGTAACACGTTTTGCAGCTCTAACTATTGGGGGATATTTCCAGAGCGTTTATCTGGCAATGGCGTTATTCGCATTCTTTGGTATCCTCACGTATGGATATCTCTTTCATGCAATCTTCTTCTACTCAGAAGCCTCGTTCAGAAAAATATTGTATAATACCCGGAAAATGTTGATGTTTATCATAAGTATGATGGCTGTACTGATTATTCTTCTATACGTGTTTAATGTACACTTCTATATCGTTCTTGCCATCTCAGTGGCGATTGCGATGGGATACTACTGGACCTTATATCATTCCAATGAAAAAATTCATTCATATTTTCCTATCTAAATTCAAACCATTTACCAAAACAGTTGACAAGTGAGGTTAAAAATGTCTGACATTCAAAAATAAAATGGTTTCAAATTTCTGATAAGGTAGGATTCGTTGATTTTTGTAAAAGGACATTATTAAGAAGAGTAGATGATGTTCCTTTTGTATAGGGGAAATACACTATCTTTATACCCGCTTCACAGAATTCTTCTTCATAAGCATTCCATTTGTCTGTTGCATACCAGTCATCACCCACAAACATAATGTTCGCTTTTAATTTCTTACACATGGTAAGTTTGTCCATGTTTTCCTGAGCGACTACCGCATCTACATACTTAATACTGCGTACTATTTCTAAGCGCTCAGAATATGGAATAACTGGTACTTTATTTTTGTAAAGAGCTAGCTCATCGGTTGTGACACCGACTACAAGCCTATCACACATCGCTTTTGCATTTTTCAATAGATTTAAATGCCCAATGTGGAATAAATCAAAGACTCCTGATGTATATCCTATAATTAGTTCGCTTTTCATCGAGATTACTTTATTGGCTGAAGGAATATATAGATTTGACGTTTTTCCCGTATGGTTTCCAAAGGGTCATTCGCAGGAATGTTGTAATTAATGGAAGTTTCATTCTAAGCGACAAAAATCGCAAGGAGGTACTTTGTGTTCGCCCAAGTTAAACCCAAGTGCTGATCGAGATCCCGATTAAGAATGATGATTACAATGCCTATATCTATGCCAACAGAGTTTGTTTTAACAGGCAGGTGCTGGAGTATTATAACCGCGAATGGATTGGGATCAATGTGATTCCCTGTTTGGATATTGATGCATTAAAGATATTCTCTATCGAACGATAGATAACGGCCCGACAGGATCAGTGGCCCGCAGATGCGCGATTATAGCAGCCATAGGTGAGTACGGTTCAAATGAGTCACGTCATCATAAGATTATGTTTATACTTTTGGTTAAGGGACAACTGCATAAACCCAATCAAAACAGAAGATATTTACCAAGAGTAATTTAAAGAATGGTAGGATGGAGTGCTCTTCAGAGAGATTGCGAAAGCTACAGTTAGTACAATTGCTGTCATTATTGGAGATAAAAAGGATCTGTGACAAGCATAATATCCATTATACTCCAATTGGAGGTACTCTTTTGGGTACAGTCCGGCATAAGGGGTTTATTCCGTGGGATGACGATATTGATGTGGGCATGTTACGTGAAGAATATAATAAATTCTTAGAAGTTGCAAAAGATGAGTTAAGGCCCGAGTTCTTTTTGCAGACATATGAAACCGATCCAAACTACCCTAAAGCAATAGCAAGGTTGTGCGTAAATGAAACAGAATACATGTTTCAAGGGGATAAGGACGCAGATATTCACCATGGCGTATTCACAGATATTTTTCCCTACGATAACTCCCCCGATAATAAATTAAGCCAAATATACCACAAATATATGATAAAATGGTTACATTACGCAACTTACCACAAATACTCCCCATTTGCGAAGCCGACTAGCATTAAGGGGAGGATATTCTCATTTGTTGTGTCGCTCCCCTTTATATTCAACAATAAAAAAACGGTTAGAATAATATGGGATAATATTATGCAAAAATACAATTCAGTGCCAACAAAACATGTGGTCCGAACTGGCTCGGGCTACCCATATGAAAAGGTAAGAGTTAAGCGTGTATTAATGGAAGAATTCGTGGAAATGGAATTTGAGGGATTCAAAATATCTGTTCTGAAAGGATACCACGAACATCTTTCTGATAATTATGGAGAGTATATGGAGTTGCCTCCCATCGAAAAACGGAGAAATGTCCAAACGAGCTGTGTTAAACTTGATCTCGGCCCCTATGAAGACAGTGCGTACTTAGAGCAAATACTATCAAAATATAAAAAAGAATTTGAAGTGATAAATTAGAAGTACCCCAAATGTGAGGAATGCTATAAAATCTCCCGATCCTGGTGAGACATGCCAGACGAATATAGCCGGGAATGAAGGCCCTGTTGGCTCAGATCGTGGATTTACATCCCAAATCCATTTATTCTAGCGAGAGAATAGTTCAATTGAGAGTTATTAAACGACATAATATCCCATTTAAAGCCCAAATTTGGGCCGACCTGCCAATACAACAATTATGCCAGCATAGTGCCTGTAGTGATGTGATGCATGAAGCGAAGGCAGCCTGGAACAGAGAGGCGACCTCTCTTAAACTATTGAAGGATAACTATGCCTTAAGTTTGGAACAGCAGGTTGAATGTTGACCTTATAGTAATCAAATTCACCATTGGAGTAGAGGTAGTGGAGGGCTGGATCAATCCTCAGCCGATCAAAGTCCTGGCGAGTGTATCGGAACTCTTCAATCTCTGGAAGAGCATCTAAATACCTTTTTTTGTCTTTTTGGATTATAATTATGTCAATCTCGTATGCATAAACAGAAGATATTGAGGAATTGACATCATAACCAAAACGGTATGGAACACGTTGGTCTTCAAGGTATAGCGGCAACTTTTGAGTGATCCTCTCTTCGGGAGTAAGAAATGTGTGGGAAGAACGCCCCGGAGTAATTGAAATTCCAGTTAGTGGTATGGTAACATCGCGGTGAACATAAGAGAAAAGCAACCCTTCAACCTCTGAGTGAGTGTTTTGCCAGCTTGGTGATAAGATATACGGTGATGGATAAAGAGCGAGCAATCCGCCCACAAAAAGGCCAAAAATAACAATAAGGGCAAAGAGAGATTTTATACATGGATTTAGTAATATGGAATGCCACTTTAGATTGTCAGTTAGGAAAAATACGAGACAGTACGCTGCGAAAAAAATACCAAACATTGATATGGCATACAGCAATCTTTGCGGAGTGAAAGCGAGATCGAATAGATAAAAAATTGCTGAAAGAGGGATAACTGCAATAAAGACCAGGAGTAAAGAGAGTACGCTGGTGTTTACTCTAGATTCCAAATAATCTTTAATAATCAAAGGTAATGCCAGTGCCGAAAGAGCGCAAAGTATGAGTTGACCCCACAAGTTTCTCAGAATCTGTTCAATAACGTTATACCCATATACAGCTGCAGTCGAAGTTGTATCTTCCAAAGCACTTATCCACGGTTCATCTGCCCCAACGATGATTGCATCATAAAGTGAGAGAATCTGATGGTTAAATATAGAAAACAACGAGATCCAAAGAAAACACCATACGAGCATAATGAGGAATGGAATTGTTATTCTATTGACCCCACCAGTGAAGTCATCCAATTTTCCAATTTGCCAATGGCTATTGGTACAAGAAAGAACTGCAAAAGCACACATAGACGTGAACACCATAGCAAGGATCATTGTTGGCACCGGGTGAAATACTGGCATTAGCACAAGGGCAAGTATTAACGGTACCACCCACTCCCAAGTTCTTTGTTGGATGTTTTTGTACGCTAAAAACATCACCAAGGGTAGAAAGAAGTTCGCCAGTATATTAGGGGTCAATCGGAGATACCAGGTATGTACAAGACAGCAACTTAGGATGCCTACCAACAGACAAACGGAGGTTTTAGCGAAGAGGGTCTTTGCTAGGACGTACATAAATAGAACACAGAGCAATCCAAAGATAAGTGGTACAATTTTATGTAAAACAACCAGATCGAGATCCGTTAAAAAAACAATCTCAGAGAGATAGATATGAGTAGCAGGGTAGAACACCCCCCCTCTGTTACCTGTACTCATTACTTCTTTAATCCATCCGATATGACTAGCCGGATCCCCGTCCATGCACCACATGTAATAGCCACGGATAATGAAGAGGGCCAGGCAGATAGTGTAACACAGGAATACGAGCAAGAGCCCTATCTTCCAGAGGGAGTTCTGCTCTAATTCATTCTTTGCTATCGATGCAACAACAAGTGTAACCCCAACAATCACCGAGGCGATCAAACTTACCCAGAGTATCAGCGGCGTCGAACGATAGATCGAGGACTCATAGCCCGTGGCTGGAGAATTCCAGGCGATAATGAGTGCTACGCTCAAGAGAAAAAAGAGGAACGCCAGAGTGGCCTTCTGGAGGCGCTGCCCGCGGATTGCACTGGAACTGAACATAACTACTCAATGCTCTGAAGAATATCCTTCCAGTTTTCTACGGTTCTCTCAAACGTAAAATTCTCCTCCACAAACCGCCTCCCGGCTTCCGCGATCTCCTCCAGATCCGGGGAGGTCAGCGCCCGGATCACATTCTCCGCGATGCATTCGGGCGAGTTATTCTCCATAATAAATCCGGTCTTTCCATCTATTATAACATCCGGTATCGCTCCGACCGGCGTCGCGAGGACAGGGGTACCGCAGGCCATGGCTTCGAGCATGATGTTCGGGAGCCCTTCGGTGTAGGAGGGGAGGACAAGGAGGCGGAGTTGGTTGAGGTAGTTGGGGAGGGCTTCACGGGAGATCCAGCCTGGGAGGTCGATGCAGGCGATGGCGCCCCCTTTCTGCAGGGAGGCTTCGATCGACTCTTTCAATGGCCCGTCGCCACCGATGAGCACGCGGAGATCCTCCCGGTCACTGAGGATTGCGGGGAGGGCCTGGACAAAGTGCTGGACGCCTTTTTCCTCGCTCAGCCGGCCAACGTAGCCGATGAGGAGAGGGCGGTCGCGCAGGGAGGTGGTGACAGTGAAGGTATTGAAATCGAGGAAGTGCTCGTGAGCGATGCGAATTTTGTGGCTGTAAGGTTCAAGATTCCATCCGGTGATGAGACTAGGAGAATAGAGAATCAGATTATTAGCCAGAGCATAAGTCATATGAGATAAGGGCTTTAAAAAGCAAGAAAGGGGGTCTCCAGAGGCCCTAGTAAGCTCTGCACCAGCGTCGGCAAGAAGTAATGTAGTACACTTACACGATAACTTAGCGGTGAGGAGCGGGAGGATTAAACCACTTCCACCGAAAAAAATTATCCATTTATCGACTCTTGAGTTTCTTTGGACTATATGATATGAGATTCGGATCTGGGTCGAGATGTATCGGAAAACTCTAGAACCAAAACGATTACCCTGCACGTGATAAATCCCATCGACATGGAAACGGGGGTCGTCTTTGAAGAGAGCATATCCATCATTCCCAGTAATTAGAGCGGTTTCACCCGAACACAGATCTATTATATCCATTAAATTTGAGAGGGGTTGATTACCGGATTTACGTGTAGGGAATGTGACTACGCCAATTCTGTATCCATTCATTCGGTACATCTATCAGACATATAAATTAATTAGGATTCCGATTAGTTTTTTCAACTAAACTGCCTAGAAGTAGGGAATGAAGTGGTCGAAGTTTCTCGTCTCATAATTCCATACGATTAGGGGGTTGAGGAACGGGCAAAGATTTAGTATCGAGTAAACCGCCAATCACTTGGCTATCATAAATGCATGGAGTTTCCGGGTCTCACCTTTCGTACAAACCTAGGCCTTTAGTAGGAGTTCCTATACGTTCTGACTACCAGCTGTACCTGGGGGAATATCCCGGTAAAACGCGACATGAGACCAACGATGCACCGATATCAACTTGAACTCTGTGAGAGAGGCGTGCACCAGGCGATCTCCTTTGACCTGCTCCAATCAGGGCATAAGAACCGGAAAGTGAATCTCACGCGCAGTTTTACCGATACCAAGGGTTTCCGGGTACAAAATGGGATCTACGGGCTATGATGGCTATAGATTGGTGAACCGCAACAAACTGAGTGCTCTGGTCGATCGCAACGGCACCCTGATTGCGTGTACAGTTTTCACCCGCCAGTATTCATCCCACATCCCGCAGGTCATTTTTTATAAGTAATAATTTTCATATTAATTTTCATACTCCTCCCCGAGCAGTCTGAGTACCTTCCAGAAAAGGCTCGTGGTGCGCTGAAAAGTATTACTCAGAACCACATTAGTGGATTTACTCCAGTTTGACGATTACGTTTTCAATTGCCTTTGCCATTAATGTTATATCTCCCGCTGGAACAAGTATTCCATCACTTAAATTTTTAATCCTCTCCCGATGTGCACCAATATCAAATGCTACAACACGTTTTCCGGACATTTTAGCTTCTTCTAGTGGAAGATTGAATCCCTCCCACAAACTAGCTGTGGCATAAACATTGCATGCCGCGTAATAATATGGTAACTCATTATCTTCTACATATCCAGCAAATATAATAGAAGCATCACTCATTTCCCTGATCTTATTATAATAGTCACTAGATTGTCCAGATCCAACAATAATAAGCTTTGCGTTTGGTACTGTTTGTTTAAGTATATAAAAAGCATCGATCAGCAAATGAACACATTTTGGTGGTCTTATTCCGCCAACAAACAGGATTAGAGGATCATCATTCAGACCATATTTTAAACGTACATACCTGTCATCTATTTTCGCCTTAAAATGGCTTTCATCTATTTCATTCTCGATAATCTTGCTTTTCATTCCAAATTCTCTTAAAAGCGACTCCTGTGAAAACCGACTAATAGATATCGCGGTATCAGCCCCCCTCGCAGTCCATTTAGTCAAAAAATTCAAAATATGGACGTATAGGCGCTGAAAAGCTTTATCATAGGACTCTGGAGGATTTAGATGGTGATAATAATATATATACTTACTTCCATTAAGTGTTTTTGCGATAAATGCCCACCAATTCCAAGGGTAATGATGGCTGTAAATTTCAGAAAAATCTTTGAGATTTAGGTACATTGTCGCCATTTTAATAATATTAATTGGAACCAATAAGCGCCATATTCTCTCCAATATGTAGTTATGAGGTCGCGAAATCACCCTTAGATTAACGCCATCTGGGGGAGACATATCACACTCAAATGAAAATATTGTAACACATTCACCTTCCCGAGCATATCTCTCTGCCTGTTGAAAAACCACCCTATCTACGCCTGAATTGCCACAGAAGGTATTGCAAAGAATCGCTACTTTCTTCATGAATTGCACCAGTAAATCTTGATATTCACCTTATTCGGTGCTTAATTTAGCAGTTGCCCCACCATCGATGATTAACGATTGTCCTGTTATAAATCCTGACCGCGTCTCGTCAGCGAGGAACAGTATAGCAGTTGCAACGTCATTTGCTGCTCCTATTCGCCCAAGTACTGTCTTTTCAGCAATAATTGATGCCTTGTTTTGAATGTTGATATTATCATTTGCAAATACACGATTCAACCCTGCCTGAAGCATGGGGGTATCAATCGCACCAGGTAGCACAGCATTTACCCGGATCTTATCTTGTGCAAACTCTATAGCAATATTTCGAGTAAGAGTTTTTATAGCCCCTTTACTCGCGGCATATGCCGTGATATTTGCCGATGTAGCAATCGCATGCACCGAACTAACATTCACAATCGACCCACCCTTCTCTGCCATCAATGGATGAGCCCGTTTTGAGCAATAGAAGACCGATCGGACATTGGTATTGAACACAGCATCCCATTCATCTACGGTTGTTTCAAGAACGGGTTTGCAGATCTGAAGAGCCGCATTGTTAACTAGCGAGTCAATTCGGCCCTCTTCGGACATTATTTCGTCAAATACGCGATCCAGTTCCTCAATTTTTGATACATCAGCGGGGATATAGTGATCGACACCCTCGATATGATCTGTTTTCGTGCGCGACACACCAATTACGTGCCAGCCCTCCTGGGTGAAGAGTTTAGCAGTGGCATTGCCAATCCCGCTTGATACCCCGGTTATGAGGACGACCTTACTCATGGTTTGAACCCTCGGAAAGACCTGCAAA
>Ga0116194_1001606_pt1 | contig 13378 bp, 8 predicted proteins | sample AD_SCU001_MetaG_FD_89887 | JGI IMG/M metagenome (GOLD analysis project Ga0116194, IMG submission 89887) | Active sludge microbial communities of municipal wastewater-treating anaerobic digesters from China - AD_SCU001_MetaG | ecosystem: Engineered > Bioreactor > Anaerobic > Digestate | place...
CGTTTTGCTTCGTCTAATCCTTCAGCTGAGAAATATATCATTTGCAATGCCGACGAAGGCGACCCCGGAGCATTTATGGACCGTTCGGTGCTGGAGGGCGATCCGCATTCGGTGCTCGAAGGTATGATTATTGGCGCTTATGCCATCGGTGCCACCGAAGGGGTAATTTATTGCAGAGCCGAGTATCCACTGGCCATCAAACGTCTGAACATTGCACTGGATCAGGCCCGGAGCCGCGGCTATTTAGGCAAGGATATCCTGGGCATACAGGGATTCTGCTTCGACATATACATCAAGGAAGGCGCCGGAGCCTTCGTGTGCGGCGAGGAAACAGCACTGATTGCCTCGGTTGAAGGCGAACGCGGGATGCCCCGAAAGCGCCCCCCATTCCCCGCTGCTTCCGGATTATGGCGCAAACCCACAAATATCAATAACGTAGAAACGTACGCCAACATCCCGTGGATTATCCTGAACAGTGCGGAATCCTATGCATCTTACGGAACCGAAAAAAGCAAAGGCACCAAGGTCTTTGCCCTTGCAGGGAAGATAAAACGCTCAGGACTTGTAGAGGTGCCCATGGGTATTACCATTCGGGATGTAATCTTTAAACTCGGCGGCGGTATTCAGGGCGGCAAAAAGTTCAAAGCCGTTCAGATGGGAGGCCCTTCCGGGGGATGTATTCCCGAATATCTTGCCGACACGATTGTTGATTACGACTCCGTAAACGCAACGGGTGCCATCATGGGTTCCGGCGGAATGGTGGTGATGGATGAAACAACCTGTATGATTGATGTGGCAAAGTTCTTCCTCGATTTCACCCAAAAGGAAAGTTGCGGTAAATGTACGTTCTGCCGTATAGGCACTAAGCGTATGCTCGAGATCCTGATCCGGATTACCGAAGGTGAAGGAAGAGACGGCGACATTGAACTTCTCGAAGATCTGGCTTATCAAATCAAAGACACCTCACTTTGCGGACTCGGACAAACGGCGCCAAATCCGGTGCTGACTACCATACGATACTTCCGCGACGAGTACGAGGCACACATTTATCATAAGAAATGTCCGGCAAAGGTGTGCAAGAAACTGCTGACCTATGAGGTTGACACTGAAAAATGCACGGGATGCACGGTTTGTGCAAAACACTGTCCCACAAACGCCATTGACGGAGACCGCAAACAGATTCATTTCATCCGCGAGGATGCATGCATCCGCTGCGGAGAATGTTATTCCAGGTGTAAGTTTGATGCCATCAAGCTCTACTGATCCGGATTTCCCATATAAAAGCAAGAGAACCAAATGAAGAATAAGGTCAACATCATTATAAACGATCAGATTGCAAAGGGATACGAGGGAGAAACCATACTTTCGGCCGCCCGCAGGCTTGGCATAGAAATACCTACCCTGTGCGACGATCCCCGGCTGGAGCCGTTTACCTCCTGTTACGTATGTGTGGTTGAGGTTGAAGGCATGCGTGGATTGCAGCCAAGTTGTTCAACCCGCATTTCTGAAGGGATGAAGATAATAACCCGGAGCGAAAAAGTTCTGAAAGCCAGAAAGACGGCACTTGAGCTTATGCTCAGCAACCACTACGCCGATTGCACCGGCCCCTGCAAGCAAACCTGTCCGGCCGGCGTGGATGTTCAGGGTTATATCTCATTGATCGAAAAAGGATTATATAACGATGCCGTAGGTGTGATAAAGGAAACAAATCCTTTGCCGGCCATTTGCGGGCGCGTTTGCGTACGTCCCTGCGAAGTTGCCTGTCGCCGTAACCTGCTCGACGAAGGCGCACCCGTCGGCATCGACTACCTGAAACGGTTTGCTTCCGATCTGGACCTTGATTCACCCAGTAAATTCATACCACACATTCATCCCGATACAGGAAAACGTGTAGCCGTAATCGGCGCCGGACCGGGTGGACTCTCCGCAGCATTTTTCCTCAGAAAAGAAGGCCACTCAGTAGATATTTTTGAAGCCAGTCCTGCTGCCGGCGGATGGCTTCGCTACGGAATCCCTGAATACCGGTTGCCCAACGACCTGTTGCAGCGTGAAGTGGATAATATCTCTGAAATGGGTGTAACCATCCATTACAGCAAACGGCTTGGTGAAAACATAAGCTATAAAGAGCTGAAAGAGACGCACGACGCCACTATTCTGGCGATAGGGTCGCAAAAAGGTACACGCATTGGATGCGAAGGCGACGATGCCGAAGGAGTATTTGCCGGCACCGATTTCCTTAAAGAACTTGAACTAAACAAAAGCCAGAAACCCGATTTTACCGGGAAAACCGTGGTGGTGGTTGGAGGCGGGAATACTGCTATGGACTGCTGCCGGACCTCCCGGCGTCTTGGCGCTTCAAAGGTATATGTTATCTACCGCCGCACCGAGAAAGAGATGCCTGCCAATCCAATAGAGATTCACGAATCGAAACTGGAAGGCGTTGAATATATGTTTCTTACACTTCCGTTAAAAGTTAGAAAAGACGAAAACGGTCGCATTAAAAGCATGATATGCATTCGTATGGAGCTTGGCGAACCCGATGCTTCGGGAAGGCACCGTCCGGTGCCTGTACCCGACAGCGAGTTTGAATTTGATGTGGATATCGCACTGGCAGCAATCGGACAAAAAACCGATGTCCATTTCCTTGACGACATCAATACCCATGAAACCTCAGGGCAGCTCGCCATTAATAAATGGGGAGACCTGGATGCCGATAAAAACACTCTGCAAACCGGCATACCGTCGGTATTTGCAGCCGGCGACGGCGTTACGGGTCCCGCTACACTTATTCAGGCCATTGCCCAGGCCAAAATTGCAGCACTAAGCTGCCACCAGTATCTGACTGGTCAGCCGGTGAAGCCTTACAAAAAAGAGTTTATCAGCAAACGCGAAAATTTCAGGGAACAGACACCTGCCGATTTCAGCGGAAAGTTTGCCCGTCAGCTCAGGCACGAAATGCCAGTTCTTCACCCGGATCAGCGCAATAACTTCCAGGAGGTTGAGCTGGGATATGAAAACGAAGCGGTTGCAAAACACGAAGCAGCCCGATGCCTTGAGTGCGGATGCACGGCCTATTTCGACTGCGATTTAAAGAGATATTCCACCGAATACGAAGCAGAACAAAAGCACTTTGAAGGCGAACATCGTGAGTATGAGGTTGATTTCAGACATCCTTACATCGAAATTGACAACAACAAATGTATCCTCTGTGCCCGCTGTGTACGAATTTGCCGTGAGGTGGCCGGCGCCAATGCGCTGGGTCTTGTTAACCGGGGTTTTGATACGTTCGTGGCACCGAGCATGGGCAACTCGCTGAGCGATACCCATTGCGAATCCTGCGGACTCTGCCTTTCCACCTGCCCTACGGGCGCATTGACAGAAAACAAGCTGTTCAAACCCGGACCCGTCCAAACCGAAAGCTTCACTACCATCTGCAACTATTGTTCCGTTGGGTGTACCCTCGAGGTTCATCACCGCAACGGTTTTGTAATGGAAGTTAAAGGTGCAGAAGGACTTGTAAACCAGGATGGAAACATATGCCGCTACGGTAAGTTTGGTTATCAGTACCTCAACGACACCAGCCGCCTTACCGTTCCCATGCTGAAACGTAACGGTAATCATGTGCCCATTGCCTGGGATGAAGCGTTTGAAATCCTGGAAAGTGAAATACGGAATTCAAATCCGGCAGAGACCGCCTTTTTTGCCGGTGGTCGTCTGACAAATGAAGAGCAGTACCTTGTTCAAAAGTTGGCACGTGCGGGAGCCAAAACCAACAACATCGGCAGTTTCCATTACCTGGGCCGGGGCTCAAACTATGCTAAGCTTACCAAAGCCAATCTTCCATTTCCCGAACTCACCGAATCGAGCAGGGTGTATTTGCTTGGAGCAGAGGTAAGCCGCGACAATGCCGTTGCCGGTTTTATGATCTGGAACAATCAGAAAATCCAGGGAACGCCCGTCGAGCTTATTACCACTATGCCGAACAGCACCTCGGAGCATAAAGCCGACCGTATTATACGGGTAAAATCCTACTATCACTTTGTAAAAGCAGTAAATCATTACCTGCTTTCGCAGAACCTGCAAAACCAGTTATTCATAAGGGATCTGATCGGCAATTTCGAAGATTTCCGAACACATACCCTGAGCGAATCGTTTACAGGTCTGGTTGAAGCTTCGGGAGTTGATTGTGCGGATACCATCATACGCTTTGCCACTGAATACAATGCTGAGAAAGCTGCAGTAATCGTTTTCTCGGAAAAAGAACTCTCGGGCCGTACCTGTGCCGAGATATTCAACCTTGCCTGCATCACCGGCAAACACGGCAAAACAGGCAGCGGACTTATGCTTCTGAAGGAGAAAAACAACAGTCACGGGTTGCACGATATGGGCGTAATGCCCGAGCTGGGTCCGGGTGCATGCGAGTGGGACGACCCCATTACCCGTCAGTCATTTGAACACAGTTGGGAAAGCGGAGAACTGCCGTACGGAATAGGATGCACCCTGCACGATGTGCGCGAAGGTAAGTACAGGAAGATGTTTGTCTTCGGAGAAGACCCGGTTGGTTGTGCCAGTAACCCTGATGAAGCAAGGCAGTGGTTCGGAAAAGCCGGTTTCGTTATGGTTCAGGATTACTTTATGACAGAGACCGCACAACTGGCTGACCTTGTGCTGCCTGCATCCCTTCCATGGGAGTCGGGTGGCACCTTTACCAACAGCCAGAAGGTAATTCAGAAAATTGACAAAGCCGCCTCGTCGAAGCTGCAGTACGACGGCTGGAAACAAACCGATACACTGCTTTCACGACTTGGTCTTCGTGGCCTGGAAACCGTTGACGACGTAATATTTGAGGTAGCTTCCCTGCTTCCGAGGTATTGCACAAGCAGCAAACTGAAGTTCAGAATAACTGCTGCCGACAATTACAACCCCATTTTCAAGCACGGGTGCGATTCGATAAACCTGCGCTTTGACAAGGAGTTTGAAAAAGCGTTCAGCGATTAATCCGTTGCTGATTTTTTCAGAAGCTCATGGTATTTAATACATCTATCGTCCGCGCAAGCATTGCATCGGTATAATCGAGATGGGTTACAAACCGAACCGACTGCTTGTCAAAGTCGATGGCTAAAATGCCCTCACTGGCAAGTTTTCCTGAAACTACTGCTGCTGTAAGCGGATTTTTAACCCTGAAAATCACGATGTTGGTATCTACCGGCAGTACTTCATCAACCCAGTTGAGCTGGCTCAGGGTTTTTCCGAGCAGCTGAGCCCGCTGATGATCCTCCTTTAGGCGTTCTATGTGATGATCGAGTGCATAGATACCGGCTGCTGCCAGATAACCGGCCTGCCGCATACCACCGCCAAGTACTTTGCGCACGCGCCGGGCCATTCGTATAAATTCACGATCGCCAGTCAACACCGAACCTACCGGAGCTCCCAGTCCTTTTGAAAGGCATACGGAGATGCTGTCGAACAGGGATCCGCACTCCTGTGACGTCTGACCGGTAACAACAAGTGCATTGAAAATTCGGGCACCATCGAGGTGATATTTGAGGCCATTGGTAAGGCAAACCTCCCCTATTGCTGCAAGTTCATCGTTGTTGTATACCGCACCTCCGCCTTTGTTCATGGTATTCTCAACTTCCACCACAGCGGTACGGGGGCGGTGCAGATCGTCGGGATTGATATGGTCGGCAACATCCTGCGCAGTAATCATCCCGCGGTCACCACCGAGCAGACAAACCGAGAGACCTGAGTTCGACATCAAACCTCCGGCTTCATAATAATAAACGTGTGAAAGTTTGTGCAGAATAACTTCTTCACCCGGACGGGCATGAACCCTGGCAGCAATCTGGTTGGTCATGGTGCCCGACGGACAGAAAAGTCCGGCATCCTTCCCGAAAAGGGCGGCAACTTTCGCCTCAAGAGCAGCTACAGTGGGATCTTCACCAAAAACATCGTCGCCAACATGAGCTGAGAACATGGCATCCAGCATCCCGGGCGTTGGGCGGGTAATGGTATCGGAGCGCAGGTCAATCTTCATATTACAGTTATTTTCAGGCAAAGTTACGATTTGACCCGGATTGCAGAATTATCCGTTGCTTCATTTTACCTTTTAAAACAAAAATCACAAACGCATAAAATTGACCTTTTTGCATTAATATTAGTTTAAGCACAAAAAAACGGCTTTAAACCACGGAATAATAAAACGTGCAGGGAGAAATAAATGCTATTTTTGAGACAGGCAAAATATGATCATCCGATGAAAAAGTTTATTCTCCATTTTTTATCCATCCTTTGTTTTGCAGGCACGGCCTCATCACAATCCATCGGAAAATCGAAGACCCTGGCGCTGAACTTTTTTCAGGAAAGGCTTGAAGTTCATTCAGACGAAAACAGGGTATCAGCGGTAATTGACAATTTTTTACCGGTTAACATACAGGGTAGACTGAGGGCATTCGCGGTCAATTTCAAAGGTGGAGGTTACGTTTTGGTTGCTGGGTCGGATAACACCTTTCCGGTGCTTGGTTACAGCATGAAGGGGAGCTATACCGGTGAAAATCCACCTCCTGCGCTGCTGGCCTGGCTTCAATACTACGGCCGGCAGATGGATGCCGTGTCGGGACTCGCACATCCGGTGCCTGAGATAAAAAAAATACGCGAACGTTACAGCATCCGGAAAGCTCCGGAAGCACGCAACAAACCGGATCTTGTTGAACCACTGCTCCGTACCGTCTGGGATCAGGGAAATTATTACAACGGCATGTGCCCCCCCGATCCTGCCGGGCCCGGCGGCCGGTGTTATGCCGGATGTGTTGCCACCGCGGTTGGACAGCTGATGTTTTACCACCGCTGGCCGCACCAGGGAACCGGAGAATACAGCTACGTACATCCAAATTATGGGGTGCAGTTTGCAAATTTCGGAGAAACAGCCTACCTCTGGAACGGCATGGAACGCACCCTTAACGGACCCAACGAGCACATTGCGCTTTTGCTCTATCACCTAGGAATATCGTTCGATATGGATTACGGCCCCTCCGGATCGGGCATGTGGAACCACAGTGCTGCCAATTCGATGCGGGCATTTTTTAAATATGGAGCTCAAACGCAATATATTTTCAGAGATACCACCACCATGGACTGGGACAGCATCCTTGTTGCCAACCTGGATGCACGCAAACCGCTTTACTATGCCGGTTGGGAAAGCGTTGGTTCGCAAAACGGGCATGCCTTTGTATGCGACGGGTATTCGCCCGGCGGCTTTTACCATTTTAACTGGGGATGGAGCGGAAACTACGACGGATATTTTTTGTTGTCGGCACTTACACCCGGAGGCAGCAATTTCAACTTTGCCCAGGAAGTAATTAAAGATATATACCCCGACACTACCCTATTTAATTATCCCGGTTACTGCCAGGGACCTGACACCTTATCGTTTATTGCAGGATCGTATACCGATGGAAGCAATATGTCTGATTATCCTTCAGGCAGTAACTGCCAGTGGCTTATTCGCCCTCAGGACAGCGATTACGACTCCATCAGCGGCCTGCAACTGCATTTCCCGCTGATTGATCTCGCCGAAGGCGACTCCCTGCATATCTATAAAGGCGACGATACCGCACAACTGCTTGCCTCATACTCCGGATCCATGCTTCCCGAAGCACTTGATATTTCTGCTTCATCGGCTTTGGTCGTGCTATCGCGTGAAAACGGTGGCGGAAACGGTTTTCTGGGGTTCTATAAAAGTCTGCTGCCAATATTTTGCTCCGGAACTACCACCTTCAATACGCCCTCGGGTTCGTTTGACGATGGTTCGGGAGAATTCAATTACGGAAACAACAGCATGTGCAAGTGGAGAATCATCCCAACCGAGCTTGTTCCGCTAAAACTGACGTTTGATCTGTTCAGCCTGCAGGATGGTTTTGATTATTTGCGTATTTATGACCTGTCGAGCCAGCAGGAGGTGGCTTTACTGACGGGCGATTCAATCCCCGGTCCTGTGACAGTTCCGGGCGGGAAGGCTTTTCTGATATTCACATCCGATGGCAGTGGCACAGCTCCCGGATTTACGCTGAACTGGGCTCCCGAAGGCAATACACTTGCTGAAAACAAACCGAGCTCACCTGCCCGCCTGTTTCCAAATCCCGCAAAGGAAAGTGTATGGCTGGAGTTTGAAACCGCCGACGCTCCGCAGCGGACGATGGAAGTTTATACCCTGTCGGGACAAAAAACCGGGATAACAGAAACGATCCATACCGGACAGCCCTCTGCACGACTGCGAATTAAAAATCTTGATCCCGGATTTTACCTGATCAGAATCAGCAGCAGTGCCGGCATCTCATGGATGAACCTCATTAAAGAGTAGCTCCGGACTGCACATCGGACACAATCAGAATACAAGGTGGTTATGCATCGGATTCCGGAGCTGAATTGCCTCCGCCGACCTCAAACAAATGCAGGCCGGTGCCGTGCTCAATGCATTCCATAATCCGTTTTTTAAACTTCCAGCAGGTCATCTGACGGGTGTCGAGACGGCGCGAAAGCTCATAACTCGAAATCTTTTCGGTACTGCAAACAAGATAGGCGATCTCAAATGCATCGGTAATTGGTATCCGGCACCTGTGAAAAATGGTGTGCGCCGTTGCCGACTCATCCGATTTACACCGGGTACACCGGCGCGAAAACGGGGTTTTACCTTCACAGTAATTGGTATGTCCGCATTTGCGGCAAATATACCCGTTCTGCCATTTTTCATCGGCAATGGCCTTCAGGCATTGCCCGGGCTTCGAAAACCTGGCATTAAATTCTCCCAGATCAAGTTCCTTAAAATAATGGGCCAGACTCATTATTTAATACGGTGATTTCTACGGCCTAACAAAATGGCCTGATGTTTGTTTAAACGATTGACTCTGCAAAATTAACTTTTTTTTAGTGATATTTATGCGATTTAAAAAATAAAAGTTTTATCTTTGCAGCGAAATTATGAACCCAACCATCATCAATAATATGAACAAACGTATTTTCACCCTCGCACTTGTTGCCAGTCTTGCATTCTTCGGTTGCAACCAAACTACCAGTAACGGACAGTCGGCATCAAATGAACCCGTAAAGGAAACAACCGCTGTTGCTTCGGCTGAAGCCGGCAAAGTAATACAGATGAACAAGGCAATGTTCCTGGAGCGGGTATTTAACTACGAAAAAAGTCCCGACAAGTGGATTTACGAAGGTAACAAGCCTTGCATCATTGACTTTTACGCCGACTGGTGCGGACCCTGCAAGCGCGTGGCTCCTATAATGGCTGAGCTCGCAGAGCAATACAAGGATCAGATTGTAGTATATAAAGTCGATACCGACAAAGAGCGTGAGTTAGCCCAGGTATTTGGCATCCGCAGCATTCCGAGCATACTGTTTTGTCCTGCTGAAGGTCAGCCACAAATGACGGCAGGAGCATTGCCGAAGGCAGAATTTGAGAAAATGGTGAAAGAAATATTACTTGCACCTGCTGCTCAGCCGACATCCCAGAAGTAAACAATCATTTACCGAATAATTACAGAAACCCGATAATGGAACATTTAACATTTGAAACCTTTAAAACCAAGGTTTTCGATTTCGACAAAAACCAGGATTGGAAGTTTGAAGGCAAGCTTCCCTGTATCATCGACTTTTATGCCGACTGGTGCGGACCCTGCAAGATGGTTGCACCCATTCTTGAAGAACTTTCAAAAGAATACGAAGGGAAGGTCAACATTTACAAAGTGGATACCGAAGCCGAACAGGAACTTTCACAGATTTTCGGAATACGAAGCATTCCCAGCATGTTGTTCTGTCCGTCCGACGGACAGCCTCAGATGGCTCAGGGAGCGCTTCCCAAACATGCTCTGAAGCAGGCAATTGACGATGTTCTTCTGAACGCCAAAGCCGGCGAATAAGGTGTGGTATTAACCGTACAACTGAGGCCCGTGAATGCGGGCCTTTTTTTTTGCCGTTTCCGGGAAGGAGTTCCACTGAACTGTATGATGAAGAAGCCGCCAAAGCCATGGCATTTCTCACAATAATTGTACATTTGCCCTAAACACCCATGTTATGAGCGGAGTTCCCGAAGTATTGCTGCCTTTTGCCTGCTTCCCCGACATCAGTTATTTCTGCTGGCTGGTCCATGCACCCACAGTACACATCGAACTGCACGAAACCTATCCGCGGCAAACCTGCAGAAACCGCTACATCATTGCCACAGCCAATGGCCCGTTAACGCTCAGCGTACCGGTAATACGTTCTTCAGGGAACCACACACCCTTTACCGACATAAAACTGTCATTTGCTGAAAAATGGAACTCTATCCATTGGAGAGCGATAGAATCAGCATACAATAAATCTCCGTTTTTCCTGTATTACCGCGACGTCTTCGAATCCATTTTTTCGAATCCTCCAGAGTACCTTTGGGAATTCAACAAATTGCTGCTTGAAGCCTGTCTGGAACTTACCGGGATCAAACCTTTAATACATTTTACGGATACTTTTGTAAAAGATCCTGCGCCGGTGGCTGACCTTCGGAAAATGTTCATGCCTAAACGGGAAATACGCCACGAATGGGAGATCACCTCTTATGAACCTTACTTCCAGGTTTTTGGCGACAGATTCCCTTTTATCACCAATCTGAGCATGGCCGATTTGCTGTTTAACCTGGGTCCTGAAGCTGCTCCTTACCTGCGCCGTCATATCCCCGGCCAGGAATAGGCATTATAAAACGACGATTAAATCACCGGATACTCAATCCTGACGTGGTAAATGCTCATGAGTTTCTTTTTAAGGATTTTCTTAATGCGTGTAATATCTTTGAGTGTGAGTTCAGAATTCACAAATTGCTGCATCTCAACCTGCTTATCGATTATATTCTCCACAAGGATGCCAATGGACTCCGCTGTAGGTTTTTTCAGGCTTCTGGATGCAGCTTCCACCGAATCGGCCATCATCAGAATGGATGTCTCCCTGCTGTAAGGAACCGGACCCGGGTACCGGAAATCCAGGTCATTAACCTCTTTTTCGGGAAACTCGAGCTTCTGCCGGTTATAAAAATACTCAGCCACCCGGGTACCATGATGGGTTCGTATAAAATCAACCAGCACTTCGGGTAGTTTTGACTTTTTTGCTTTTTCGATGCCCCGTGTAACGTGACTCACAATTATTCTCGCGCTTTCTTCGTAACTGAGCTCATCGTGTGGATTTACTCCTGAAGTTTGATTCTCGATGAAATAGGCCGGCATATCCATTTTGCCTATATCGTGATACAATGCACCGGCACGGATTAGTAAGGTATTGGCTCCTATTTCCCACGCTGCTGCTTCGGCAATATTTGCAACCTGCATGGAATGCTGAAAGGTTCCGGGAGCCAGCAGCGACAGTTGTCGCAGCAGCGGGGTATTAGTATCCGAAAGTTCCATGAGGGTGACGTCGGTAACGTGACCGAACAATTTCTCGAACAAAAATATCAGAGGATAAGAAAAGAGCGTAAAAAGTGCGCTTCCGCCGAAGAGAAGCAACTGCTGAAAATCAAAACCAGCCAGACTGCCATCCTGAATCAGCAGCATTCCGGAATAAACGAAAGCATAAGTAATAAACACAGCCAGAGCTGTAAGAAAAAACTGAGACCTTCGGCGCAGACCGGCAACACTGATAATGGCGATCAGTCCGGCGATCAGTTGCTGAAAGATAAATTCAAAGCCATTAGGCACCATAAATCCCGTAAGCACAAGGGTAACCACGTGTACAAAAAAGGCCAGCCGCGTATCGAAAAACACCCTTATAATAATAGGTACCAGGCAAAAAGGAAGAAGTGAAAGCAATCCGGGTTCCGATTTGATTACCATTGCAGCAGCAGCAACCATACCAAGAATGATCAGTAGAATCATCAGCAGGTTTTTATTCTCAGCGAACACATCTTTCCGGAATGAAATCATAAACAGAATAAAAACCACGATGGTAAGGCTTATCAGGAGGGCCTGACCGGTCAGAACATTGCCAAAACGAAACGTATCGTCCAGTCGCTGACTGTATTCCGTTCGCAGGGATTCGAGGATTTGATATTTTTCTGCATTTACCAGTTCTCCCCTCGAGATGATTTTTTCACCGCTCTGGATCATGCCACGAGTTGCCGGCACTTCGCGTGTCAGCGCCTCTCTTGCACGAGTGGTATTTTCTTTATCGAACACCACATTCTGCCGTAAGGCATTTATAAGCAAGCCGTTCAGCATTTCAGTCTCACTCAATCCGCTTCCATTGAGCCAGACTTCAATATACTGTTGCGCCGATTTAATGGTAAACATACGGGAGAGTGCAACCCGGGAAGCCAGGTTTCCATCGATCACAAAGACTTCAAAACCAGAAGGTTTACCTTCTATCTCATTATTTAGCGCAACAATTCCCCTGGTAAACAGCGTATCCAGAATGCTGAGAGCGGTATCGAGATGCCGGCTTCTTTCGGGATCATCGCCGGTACTTCTTCCGAAGCGGGCATCCCATGCTTTATTGAACGAATTAATCAGGAGATTTATCTGACTTTCGGTAATACTGTTCTGCCGTTTGAAATACGGTCGTGCATCCCTCAGCACTGCATTTAGTTCCGACTGCAGTTCTTCGGCTGGTTTCAGTATGCCGAAATCGACCGGTGCTATCAGATCGTCGTGCTGCCAGGGCTTGCCTTTCTGATACTCGTAACGAAACTTTCCTTCACGTGGAAAAATCGCAACAAGCAAAGCAATCACCGCAATAAATAAGAAAATCTTGCCTATCAGGTCGTGCCTGTTGCTGAGCCAAACCAGGTATCTGTGCATAATGCGGCCGGGGTTGAGGTGTTTCTTCAATGTCCGAAAATACAAAGAAAAATCACAGACAGGCGCAATTCATTTAATTTACAAAAGTGCAGACATTAACACACCTGTTATGCTCAGGATCGTTTTCAGTCGCACAAACAAAATCGGGAAGAACAACCGAAAGCTGTGACCTGTTTGCCAACGACCGACAATAGTCAGGACTTTTTATCAGCAGATCAGAAACTCAGGTAAAACGCGGCATGAGTTATTAACAAAACAGCCAAAAAGTGTTAATTACTTCCTATGGAAACCGGAAAATAATTCAATATATTTGCCCGGTACCATATATTAAGCAGGCCCAATGTCTGGAGGGATTTGTTTTCTTTCGCTTGTTGCCGTAAGATCAGCACCTTCTGATACCGCAGAGATGGTGAATCAGTTGCTGTTTGGCGATCTGGTTGATATTGCCGGCAGTCAGGGAAGCTGGCTTCACGTAGTTTCCAGGCACGACGGCTACGAAGGCTGGTGTGATTTCAAGCAGATTACGCTGTTGGATGAAGAGCTTCCGGAGCAACTCA
>Ga0116194_1001607_pt1 | contig 13364 bp, 17 predicted proteins | sample AD_SCU001_MetaG_FD_89887 | JGI IMG/M metagenome (GOLD analysis project Ga0116194, IMG submission 89887) | Active sludge microbial communities of municipal wastewater-treating anaerobic digesters from China - AD_SCU001_MetaG | ecosystem: Engineered > Bioreactor > Anaerobic > Digestate | place...
CATCAAGGACCGTGCACCACCATCTTCAACCCGTTCTTTCCTCAAACCCGGAGATTGACCCATGAGTGACTATGTCTTTACCGTGACCAGCCCCAAAGGCTTCGAGGCCACCGTGCAAGCGGCGACCGAAGCGTTGAAACATGAGGGCTTCGGCGTCCTGACTACCATCGACGTGGCCGCCACGCTCAAGGCCAAACTCGGCATCGAGGAACGTCCCTACCTCATCCTCGGGGCCTGCAATCCGCACTATGCCCATCAGGCCCTGCAAGCTGAGCCGGATATTGGCGCGCTGCTGCCCTGCAATGTCGTCGTGCGGGAAGAGGCGGACGGCGGGGTCAGCGTGGTGTTCATGGACCCAGCGGCCGTGCTCGGCATGGTCAAACGTCCCGAGGTAGACAAACTCGGCGGTGAAGTGCGCGACAAGCTCAAGCGCGTCGCCGAGGCCCTGCGCGCCTGAGGGCTGCGTCGGTGCCATCATCAAGGCGCTGATTCGGTCCAGCCGGTCGGTGCCTGGTTATTGTGAACATCCAATGGGAGCATGGTCATGGGCTATGGATATGGAATGATGGGCGGATGGGGCGGCTTCGGTTTGGGCTGGCTCTTCATGCTGGTGTGGTGGGCTTTGATTCTCGCCATAGTTGTGGGCTTGATCCGATGGCTGTTCACGGGCCATTCGGGCGATTCCGGGGTGCGATCTGACAGCAAAAGGCACCTGGAGATCCTGAAGGAGCGCTACGCCCGCGGAGACATCGACCACGAGACCTATGACCGCATGCGGCGCGAACTGGAAAGTTGAGGCTCAGATCATGAAACCGCTACCGAAGTGGCTGCTTGCACTGGCGATCGTGCTATTCGCTTTTTACCTACTCTTGATCCCCGAATTCGGCGTCGCCCCCTTCTGGGGCCAGCGATGGGACGCGGGCGCACCGCCCACCTGGCGTGAAAGTTCCGGTTGGTGGGGGCCACGATCCGGCTACGGCATGATGAACGGCCCGGTCGGGGACTGGGGTGCGCTCGGCGTTCAGAGCGATCACGGCTATGGTGACGACGGCGGTTATGGCTACGGCATGATGGGCGGGGGCATCTGGCCGGCGGCCAGGGGTTCTTGGCAGGAATTGGTCACGCCGCAGCAGCGCGTGCGGATTGGACAGATTCAGGCTGAGGCCTTGCGTCAGGAAGGCGCCTTGCAGCCGCAGCTCTACACCGCTCGCGCCAACCTGCTGGCGGTCAACTCCGTGGCCAAGCCCGATCCGGCGGCACAGGCCAAGGCCGGCGCTGCAGTTGCCGAAATCCTGCGGCAAATCGTCCAAATTCGCCTTCAGGCGGAGCAGCAAATCCAGGTTGCGTTGAGCGCCCCGCCACTGCCGACGGCTTCGTCCGCGCTCAGTCCTTGAAATGCGCGGTCTGACACGTATTGACGTCGAGCTTGCCGAGATTGGCATGACAACCCTTTCCCAAGGCTCAGGGTTCAAGCTCGTTCTGAATCACGTGGATGGGCTGAGGCTCGTCACGTGAGGCGAAACGTCATTGGCATGAAACCGCCAGCGGAGGGAGAGACATGCGTACAAGCCTGCCGCGTGAGAAGTTAGCGAGGTAATCGGGCCAGGGCCGCAAATCGCCCGAAAGTCGCTCAAAAGACTCATTGTTAATCAACTACTTGGCGTGAGTGACTTGAGAGCTGAGATGCGCCCCCGGCAATCGCACGCTGAAGCATGTTTTTCCATTCTCGGACGTGACCTCGACTTGACCGGCATGCGCTTCGACGATCGACTTGACGATGGCCAAGCCGAGCCCCGCCCCTTCGCCACGGCGCTGGCGCGAAGGATCCACGCGGTAAAAGCGATCGAACAAATGGGGCAAATGTTCGGATGGAATGTTGCCGGGATTACATATTTCAATCCTGACCCACCGCTCGTCCTGCGACAAGCGCAGATGGACGGATTGACCGTGCTGCGTATATCGGATGGCGTTGGCGATCAGGTTGCTGAGTGCGCGGCGCAACATCTCCCGATCACCCTCGACTCGGCCGACTTGCCCGTTCAGTTCGAGCGAGACCCCACGGTCCTCCGCCCAGGCTTCGAAGTAGTCGAACAAGCTGCGTATTTCCGCATGCAGGTCAATTCCCGCGGCGTCGCGTCGCATCGGCCCCTGCTCGGCTTGCGCCAGGAACAGCATGTCGCTGATCATCGCGCCCATACGCTCGAATTCTTCAAGGTTCGAATACAGGATTTCCCGGTAGGCGTCCACGTCCCGGGCCTTTGACAGCGCGACCTGGGTTTGCGTCGTGAGATTGGTCACAGGGGTGCGCAGCTCGTGAGCGATGTCGGCCGAGACGTTACGCAAACGCGCGAAGCCTTGCTCGATCCTGGTCAACATGGCGTTGAAGGCGGCCGCCAGATCCACGAGTTCGACTGGAACATGCTTTGGATCGAGGCGTGTGTGCAGCCGCTCAGTTGTCATTTCTCGCATGCGCGCGCTGATGCGGCGCAGCGGCGCGTGCCCTTGGCGTACGGCTAAGGCTGCGACAAGAACGCTGATGAGGCTTGCCATCAACGTCCCCGCCCAAAGAGCATTCTGCAATTCCCGTAAATACTGGAGGTGGAAGTCGATCGCAGTGGCGACGACGACCGTTTTGTTGCCACTACGCAAGACCGCTCCTCGGTAGACGTGGTGATCGGTTCGCCAGATATGGAGCGTATCTAAAGTCAAATGCGTGGTGGCGGGCACCTTTTCGCCCAAGGCATCGAGATCTGGTGCAGTCGTTCCGTACAGCAGCCGGCCATTAGCGTCACGGACGACAAAGTACACATCGTGGCCTCCCGCGATCGCGTCGACGAGTTCGTGGGACTGTGCCACCCCAGACGAAGAAGCCCCATCTCGATGAAGCGCTGCATCCACCGATGCCCAAGCTGATTGCAGTTCGGCCAGATCCATCCGGGAAAAATGCCGCTGGATCGAATATTCGATGCCCCATGCAGAGAGTACGAATATCGCCGTTGTCACCAAGCCAACCAGACTTGTGACGCGAACCGCCAGCGACATGGGGCGGCGTGTTCGGTTCTCAACGCCCATCGGGGACGTCCAGGGTATAACCCATACCGCGCACGGTCTGGATCAACTTGGGCTCGAAACCATCGTCGACCTTCGCTCGCAGCCGACGAATGGCAACATCAATCACATTCGTGTCACTGTCGAAGTTCATGTCCCAAACCTGGGATGCGATCAGGGACCGAGGCAGCACTTCGCCCTGACGACGGATCAGCAATTCAAGCAAGGCGAACTCCTTGCTGCTCAGGTTGATTCGGGTGCCGGCCCGCGTAGCACGGCGCCGCGGTAAATCGAGCACCAGATCGGCGACCTCAAGTTGATCGATTTGCGTTGGGGCGCGCCCGCGTCGCAACAGGGTGCGTACCCGTGCAAGCAACTCGGTGAAGACAAATGGTTTGACCAGATAGTCATCGGCCCCGAGTTCAAGGCCCTTGACGCGATCCTCCACCGCGTCACGCGCGGTGAGGAACAACACCGGCGTATCGTTGCCCGACTCGCGAAGGGATCGGAGGATGCGCCATCCGTCGATGTCGGGAAGCATGACATCGAGCACGATCAGGTCATACGGCGCGATCATCGCGTGATGATGGCCATCAAGGCCGTTGCGCGCCCAATCCACGACGAACCCCGATTCTCTGAGACCCTGCTGTAGATATTCCCCGGTTTTGACTTCGTCTTCGACGATCAGAAGTTTCATCTGCGTTACCTCGCCGGCGCCCCAAGACCGAAGCATACTCTCAATGTAGTTCGCCGAATCTGCCGCGACCATGACAGGACGATGACATCAATGTAATGCCGTGGTCATCCGCATGAAAGCACACCCTGTCTACGCTTCACATTCAAATTTTTCCATTGAACGGGAGCAGCCGAAACCATGCAACGCAATCTCCTCATCCGGCCACAAGGTGTCCATGTTCAACGGCGGCGCTTCGTGCAAGGGTTGGCTGCTGGCGGCGTCATGCTGGGGCTGGCCCCATGGGCGGCGCACGCGCAAGCGGCGCCCACCGCAACCGGGACGGCCCCGGAGCTGCGGGGTCGCGAATTCGATCTGACGGTGGCCGAGACTCCGGTCAATTTCACCGGAAAACCTCGGGTCGCGACGACGATCAACGGATCGATTCCAGGGCCGACGCTGCGCTGGAAGGAAGGCGACACGGTGACGATTCGTGTGACCAACCGTATGAACCGTTCGACGTCGATCCACTGGCACGGCATGCTCGTGCCCTTTCAGATGGATGGCGTGCCTGGAATGAGCTTCAAGGGCATCACGCCCGGTGAGACCTTCGTCTATCACTTCAAGGTCCGGCAGGCCGGCACCTACTGGTACCACTCGCACTCGGGCATGCAGGAGCAAACTGGCATGTACGGCGCCATCATCATCGAGCCCGCGCAGGGCAAGACCATACACGCCGAGACCGATCATGTGGTGCTGTTGTCGGACTGGATGGACGAAGACCCGATGCGCGTCCTGGCCAAGCTCAAGGACGACAGCGGTTTTGACAACTACCACGAGCCGACGGCGGTGGACTTCTTCCGCGATGTCTCCCGCGAGGGACTGCGTGCGGCACTCGACAAGCGCGCGATGTGGGAGCAGATGCGCATGAGTCCGGGCGACCTTTCCGATCTATCGGGCGCCACGCTGACGTATCTCACTAATGGCGTCACCCCTGCCGGCAACTGGTTCGCACCCATCGTGCCGGGCAAGGTCGCACGACTGCGCTTCATCAATGGCTCGGGTGATACCTTTTACGACGTGCGCATCCCCGGCCTGAAACTCACGGTGGTTGCCGCCGACGGGCAGGACGTGGAGCCGGTGAGTGTAGACGAGTTCCGCTTCGGCCCTGGGGAAACCTATGACGTGCTGGTGCGCCCCAGAGACGAGGCGTACACGATCTTTGCGCAATCGATGGACCGTACCGGATACGCACGCGGCACGCTGGCTGCCCGGCCGGGTCTCGCCGCGCCCGTTCCGCCGATGGACCCACGCCAGCAATTGACCATGGCCGACATGATGGGCAACGACATGAGCTCGATGCCGGGAATGGACATGGGAGGGATGAGTATGGACACGGAACCTGCTGTGCGGCACGCGCCGGCCGAATACGGTCCCGGCGTCGACGCCCGCGTCGACCACCCACGGACAAATCTGGACGATCCTGGCGTGGGCCTGCGCAACAACGGCCGACGCGTCTTGACCCTGGCTGATCTGCACACGATCGGTGGCCCGATCGACCCGCGTGCGCCCGGTCGCACGATCGAGATGCATCTGACGGGCAACATGGAGCGCTACACCTGGTCGTTCGACGGCGTGCCGTTCGGGGAGTCGACACCGGTGCATTTCCGCTATGGCGAGCGCCTGCGCATGGTGTTGGTGAACGACACGATGATGACCCACCCGATGCACATGCACGGCATGTGGAGCGAATTGGAGAGCCCGGATGGCCAATTCCAGGTGCGCCGCCACACCATCCCGGTTCAGCCGGCGCAGCAGGTCAGCTACCGCATCAGCGCCGACGCGCTGGGGCGCTGGGCCTGGCACTGCCATTTGATGATGCACATGGACGCGGGGATGTTCCGCGAGATTCTGGTGTCATGACCACCGCGGCCATAGGAGATGAAATCAATGAGACTGCAACACATCAACAAAGCTCTGGCATTGGCGATCGCCGGTCTGGCGATTGCGCCGGTCTGGGCGCAAAGCATGGACATGCCAGGGATGAGCATGCCAGGGATGGGATCTCCTGCTGCTTCGGCTTCCTCCCCGGCCGATCACCCCGTTTCGCCGACGAAGGCGCCTGCAATGTCTGGCGACATGGGCGGCATGAACATGCAGGGAATGGATGCAACCACCCCGTCTTCGTCAAAGGCAATTCCCACGCCCTCTTCAAAGCCCGCGGCAGCGCCGAATGACATGAATGGGATGGACATGCCGGGGATGCAGATGCAAGGGACGGGCGCGGCCACGCAGGCGGCGGCTGACGGGAACATGAAGGGGGCGGCTCCCAACCAGCCGCGCAGCGCCGATGCGTACTCCGGTGGCTACACGCTGACGACCGGACCCTTTATCCCGCCTGGAGTCAAGCCGCCGCGCCTTGCGGACCAGGAGAATTTCGGCTCGGTGCTGGTCGATCGCCTGGAGCGCGCCTATACGCGCGACGGCAACTGGAGCGCCTACGACGTGCAGGCCTGGTTCGGCCGCGATTTCAACCGCTTGGTGATCAAGGCCGAGGGCGATGTCTCGCAAGGACGCCTGCAGGACGCCCGAACCGAGCTTCTCTGGGGGCACGCGGTTGCCGCGTTCTGGGACACGCAGCTCGGTGTGCGTCACGACAACGGCTCCGGACCCGACCGTAACTGGCTGGCGTTCGGGGTGCAGGGCCTGGCACCCTATTGGTTCGATGTCGAGGCCACAGGCTATTTGGGCAACGCGGGACGCAGCGCGCTGCGTCTGGCGACGAGTTACGACTTGCTGATCACCCAGCGCGTCGTACTGCAGCCGCGCGTTGAAGCCAACCTGTATGGCAAGGATGATCCGGCGCGTCAAATCGGCAGTGGGCTGTCCGATGCGACCGCCGGGTTGCGCCTGCGCTACGAGTTCACGCGCCAGTTCGCGCCCTATGTCGGCGTGGAATGGAGCGGGAAATTTGGCCGCAGCGCGGACTACGCGCGCATTGCGGGCGAAAAGACACGCCAGACGGCCATCGTCGCTGGCTTGCATTTCTGGTTCTGACCCGTTGGTTTTCAACGGATTCGCTGTTGTACTTTTAAGGCTGACGAAAGGATACCCATATGAAGATGAAGAAAATCCGACTGTCCATGCTTCTGCTTGGCGCATGGCCCGTATTTGCGCTTGCCGCCGCGAATGCGTCCGGAGTCGAGAATCCGTCACACGAGGCCACGCCGAAGCGTGGCGCAAGCGTGTCCTCTGAGGCTGCCGCAATGCCTGGTGCCATGAAGGGCATGAATATGCAAGGTATGAACATGCAGGGCATGGGCATGTCAGGGGTTGCCGCAAATGCGGCCTCTGCCCCCCACGCATCGGTTCATGCCGACGCGGACGCCGACGCATCTTCCATCGGCAATCCTGGTCAAGCAACGGCCGCCACCAAAAACGTGGACATCACGATGGACGACTCGATGCGTTTTACGCCGGATGTCATCCATGTGCAGCCGGGACAAACGATTCGGTTTGTTTTGATCAACCGTGGCCAAATCAAGCACGAGATGACGATCGGGAGCATGGCCGAGCTCAAGGAGCACGAAAAGATGATGGCGGCTATGCCCGATATGACCGATGGGGCCGAGCCCAATATGGTCGCCGTACCGCCTGGAAGCAAGGGTGAGCTGATCTGGCGCTTTGGCAAGCCCGGGACCGTCGACTTCGCCTGCACGATGCCCAGGCATATGGAAGCTGGCATGGTCGGCAAGATTCTGGTGGAGTGAGCGCTCCACATGAAGTGGCAGGGGTGGCACCCGGCAACAGCGGCTTGGCGTTCTCAAAAATCTTGCTTGAGTGTCGCCTTCTACCGCTTCGCGCCGCGCCTCCCGCCGCCAAGCAGGGCCGATTGCCCGCGAAAATCGCCTCCATTTCGACGCCGCGGGCCGGATGCCTCCGTCCGGCACCTCAGCCTGCAAGGGATGATGGGCCAGTTCGCCGTGGCCTGATCAGGGACTGTTCAGCGCATCAGGGCCTCGATGACCTGCCGAATCGCAGGGCTGTCGTAATCCCGCCCGCCGACGGCCTGCCGGACGATCATGCCATTCTTGTCGACCAGATAGGTCGTCGGAATGCCCATCACACCGAAGGCATGCGCCGCCTCGCTGTGCTGGTCCAGCAACACCGGGAAGGTGGGTGATGGATTGAGCTGGCCCATGTAGGCGAAAACGTTGTTCAGGGTCTCGCCCTGGTCCAGCGCCAGCACCTCGAAGGGGCGGCCCTTCATCGCCAGGTAAAGCCTTTCGATGGACGGCATTTCCTGCCGGCACGGAGGGCACCAGGTGGCCCAGAAGTTGACCAGCACCACCTTGCCGCGGTAATCGGCCAGGCGGTGGGTCTTGCCGTTGATGTCCTGCAAGCTGAATGCCGGCGCCGGGCGTGGCGGCTCCACCACCGCGAGCGCGTGGTCCTGCGCCGGGTCGGCGGCGCGTGCGGCGCGCGCCGCGCCAACGGCCAGCAGCCCGGCGCCGCCGAGCCAGGACAGCACCTGGCGGCGCTCAGGGTTGATCAGGCGTGGCCCCCGCGCATTGCGGTCCGGCCAATGTGGCTTGGTGTTGCGTTCCATGCTCTCTCCAGAAAAAAATCAGTTTGAACCGCGCGCCGCGCGGCAAGTCGACGGTGGTGAACCCCTGGGCCCAATCCCCGGGCTGCAGGGTTTGCTGCGCCGGCAGGACCGACCAGTCCGAACGCACGCCCAGTGGCTGCCAGCGGTGCAGCCACTGGGTTTTGGTGATCAGCGGGTGCCCCTTGCCATCCGGGGTCACGGCCTTCCAGGCGGCCACGTCATAGGTGATAGGAACCTTGGCGTTGTTCCGGATCGAGGTTCCGAACACGCAGACCCGGGCAATGGCATCGATGGCCTTGGATGGATAGCCCATGTTCTCGTAGAAGGCGCGCACACTGTCTGGGCTGAGCTGGATCAACTGCACGGTGAAAGCGTGCCTGGCGTTCGTCCACGACGGTTGCGCCGCACTCGCCGCTGCGGCCGGGGCGGCATCCGCAGCCAAGGCGCCGGGCGGAAGCACGGCACAGGCAAGTACGACGAGCAAGGGAAAAACACGACCATCCATCGTTCAACTCCGTAAGAAAAACGCGAGCGGGGCCCGCTCTACGGGCGGAAAAGCGCTGAAGCGATGAGATTATTGGGTCGTCGCAACGATCGTTGCCGGTGGAAGGCATAGCCCTTTGTCGGCGCAAGCCTGGATTTGCACCTGTATGCGGACATCGCGCAGCCTTGACAGACCTGGCAGAGCGATGCGTGTACCGTTCTCGTAGACCCGTATGGTCTTGCCGTTGATATGTAGGCCGATGTCTTGACCGGGTGGATAGAGAGGTTGGATCGCTAACGTACGGCCACTGCGTTGCGCGACCACCGTGACAGGAATCAAGTAGGGCGCCGACGGCGGATTGGCGTAGACATGCCAACCCGCGTCAATGTGCAGCGTCACCACCGCATTGGGGCCATTGATCGCGGCACTGGCACCAACCTTGGCGGAGGAATCGACCAGATCGCCGGCAGCAGCCGGGGTCAAGCCAGGGTCGGGATACGCGGCATGGAACAGCAAGGCAGCGCCGATCAAGACGGTCAGGGCAATGAGCGAGACGGCGGCCATGCGCCGGAGTTTTGGTTTCATCGAAATTCCTTTATGGTTGGATGGCATTCAAACCTCGGACGAGCGCATCGGCCGAGAACAGTCCGGAAAGATGGCCGATCTCTCGCCCATGTGGATTCAATATCGCCACGAACGGCAGGCCAGCCCCGCCGTAGGCGGCAAGGAGACTTTGCAGTTCTGGGTTCGGGCGGGTTAGGTCAACCTGCAAGGGAACGACACCGCGGGTGCGCAGGGCTTGCACAACGCGCGCGTCGCCATAGACGGTTTGCTCCAGAAACCTGCAGTTCAGGCACCACTGTGCGGTGAATTCGACCAGCGCAGGGCGATGCAGATTGACAATCTCGGCGATTTGTGTTGCCTCAAGCGGCTGCCAAGGGATGCCCTGCGATGGGACGGGCCAGATCCCTGCACTCAGATAAACCAAAGCCAGTGCGGGCAAGCTCGAAAGTGGCGCGGCCCAGCGCGAGGCGCGATCTGTGGCGCGAAGGCTCGTTGCGAGTACCCACAACATCATCCCAGCAAGAAATGCGAACCATAGCGCCTTGTCCACGCTGGCGGGAAACAGACTTTGCGCGAAAAAAATCGCGGCGCCGGCAAGCAGCCAGCCGAAGCTTTGACGCACGATATCAGTCCAAGCCCCTCCACGTGGCAGCCGATCGAGAAGTCCGGGCTTCAGAAGCAGAATGGCGTAGGGCAGAGCCATGCCAAGACCAATCGCGATGAATATCATCACGATGTCGACAGTTGGCCGGGTGAGGGCAAACACAAGGATCCCACCCAGCAAGGGGCCGGTACAGGGCGTCGACAAAAGGGCACTGACCAGGCCGGAGACCAGCGGCTCGGCGAAACGCCCACCTCCCATTCTCGCGATGATGGGAGGAATCGGCAAACTGCGCCCCGTGAAATTCATCACCGCCATCACCAGCAGGATGATGACCAGGCCGATCAGCACGGCTCGCGATTGGAACAGCACGCCCCATTGAAGATGCAGGAGAGCTGTTGCCAGCCCCAGGGGTGTGAAAAACAACAGGGACCCCGCAGCGAACAGACCGGCGGACAAAGCACGTGTCGCCGGCTTTGCACCGGCGGCGCGCAGGATGGTGCGAACCTTGATTGGAATGACCGGCAGCACGCATGGCGTCAGGTTGAGCAGCATGCCTGCGCCGACCGCGAGGAGGACTTCGAGGATGAGTGAGATGTCCATGGGGCTTGGTCCTTTCAAGCGTTTTTAGCCAGTTCGTGCTGGATCAGTCGATCAAGCTCGGGAAAGTCGGGTTCGCCGAGAATTCGCTTGACGACGTTCCCTTGCTTGTCGACCAGAAACGTGGTCGGCGTCAGGCGGACGTCGTAGAACTCGCGTGCCAGGTGGCCATCCGCGTCCTTGGCAACCTTGAACGGTAAATGCCGGGTCGAGGTGTAGTCGGTCACATAAGACAGCGGGTCATAGCTCATATCCACCGCGATGAACTCGAAATTCCTTCCCTCGAATCGCTCGTACGTCTTGACCATTTGGGGCATTTCCTTGATGCAGGTAGCGCAGCTCGTGGCCCAGAAATTCACCAGATAGACCTGGCCTCGCAGGGAAGAGGTCGAAAGGGTTCTTCCAGTCAGCAGCACAAACGTCGCCTGCGGGACAGCCGGCTTCCTGGCCAGGACAAAATAGGCCATGCCGGCCATGACGAACGCCACAGTGGCGGCAATTGTGAAACGCACACGCATGATTTCACCTCGATCGATGTTTTCAAGAAGGCTGTGGTGATCGGCTCGCCCAGTTTCATCGCGGAACGATGCTCTCGGACCGGGTCCGGAGGCTGGTCGTTGGGACGAGCCGGGGACAGAGGGCGACCTCGCAGATTGACCTGCTGCCGCAGCGCTGAGGCCGGACGAATGCCGGCTTTGAGGGGTGATCAGACCCTGGGCGGGTGATAAGGGGCGTCAGGCGCCGCACTGGCGACGAAGCGTGTGTGGAATTGCGGCATGGAAGCTGCGTTCTGTACAAAGTGCCAAGCGAATGGCGCGGAAGCCGTCGCTAAAGCGATACCGCAGGGGACGGGGCAAAGGGCATGTCCGGCTACCGGGTGGCCCAGGCGGCCGTCCGGCCTCACTTCACGGCTGCGTTCAAAGGAATCGAGGGGATGCTGTGACTGTTGCAGGTCTGTGGCCGACAAGTCTGCGTGCGATGCCCCCATTAAAGCTTGATCTCGTCCGGGGCAGTGACTCAGCATGGCCGTGAACGTCGTGGCATCGCCCATAGCGGCCCAGCCTTGCAGCGGCAGCAACGCCAGCAGGACGGTGAGCAGGACGACACGCAAGGTGTTCATGCAATCAGGCTATTGAGAAAAGCAAGGGGATATAAGCGAGCGTCATCATGCAAATCGATATTTGAGTCCTGCATGCCTGCCGGAGTTCCAGCAAAAATTGGTTATGGTGCTGCCCTCGTCACGCAGGCGGCTGCGAACATGCGTGCGACGCACCACAGCGCATACCGATCCTATTCGATTCAGAGAGGAATTTCTGTGTAAACTTTTTAGGGTGGCATGCTTTGCCCAAACTGCCGCAAAGGCATGACGTCGGCCGAAAAGTTTCTGTCACTTCGGCGATGAAAATGAAGGCAGTCATCCCGAAGATGAACAGCACGCCAAAAAATCCCTTGACTCTGGACCTCACTCCAAGGTCTAGAGTGCATCCATCGCGATGCGGCAGGTCTTTGTTCACCCGGGGATCATGCCAAGACAGATGGGTGTTTCAAACGAAGGAGTTCTGACATGGCAACACAACGTCAGGTTGAAGTTTTCAGCGCCGGGTGCGGCGTGTGTGAAGACGTGGTGGCCTTGGTCAAGCGCGTTGCCTGCACGTCTTGCGACATTGTCGTGCATGACATGCACGACATCAAGGCTGCGGCGCGTGCCAAGGCGCTGGGCGTGCGTTCGGTTCCCGCGGTCGCCATCGACGGCCAACTCGCCGGTTGCTGTGCCGGGCGCGGTGTCGACGAAGCCGTATTGCGCGTGGCCGGTCTCGGCCAGGTGCGCTAGCGTTTTGCATCGCCTGGCCCCGCGATGATGTTGGGGCCAGGCATGTCATGCTCCTGAACGGCAGAAAACAATCCATGCTGACCATCGGCAAACTCGCTGCACTGGCGCAAACCACGCCCGATGCCCTGCGCTTCTACGAACGCGAGGGCCTGATTGCCCCCACCTCCAAGTCCGAAGGGGGTTACAGACTCTATGACGCCGAGGCTGCGCGTCGCATCCGGTTCATCAAGCAGGCCCAGCATTGCGGTTTTACGCTGGCGGAAATCCACGCGTTGCTCGATCTGCGTGCCACGGACGCCGCCTGTTGCGGCGATATGCGCAAACGGGCGATCGAGAAAAAGCTACAGCTCGAAAGCCGTATCAAGGCGCTCAAGGCCATGTCCGACGCCCTGGGCCGCCTGATTGCCGATTGCAACCAGGAACGCTATCCCCTGGATGCTTGCCCCATACTGGCTGCACTCGAAAGCGCCGAACTGACTGCGTCCAACGGGGCACGCTGATGCAGATCGAACTGTTCTATTCCCCGGGCTGTACCCAGTGTGATGGCGCCCGCACCCAGCTCAAGGCCGCCGCCCTGCAGCGCTTCCCGCAAGTTCAGTGGTGCGAATGCAATGTGCTGGAGGCACTCGACCGTGCCGTCGAACTCGGCGTTCTGAGCCTGCCGGCGCTGGCCGTCAACGGGGATTTGCTCTTTCCCAAACTGCCGACGCCGCAACAGCTCTGTGCGGCCCTGGAACCGCTTGCGCGGGACGAGTGCTGACCCATGGATCCATCCCTATTTCGCACCACCCTGGAACATGCCGGCACGGCGGCTCTGGGTGTCAGCTTCCTGGCCGGGCTGGCTTTCAGCATCAATCCCGTGGCGCTAGCCGCCATTCCTGTCTCGATGGCCTACGTCACCAAGGCCAGGCAGGCCCGCCAGGCTTGGGCCTTCGGCACCATGTTCATCCTGGG
>Ga0116194_1001611_pt1 | contig 13356 bp, 8 predicted proteins | sample AD_SCU001_MetaG_FD_89887 | JGI IMG/M metagenome (GOLD analysis project Ga0116194, IMG submission 89887) | Active sludge microbial communities of municipal wastewater-treating anaerobic digesters from China - AD_SCU001_MetaG | ecosystem: Engineered > Bioreactor > Anaerobic > Digestate | place...
AATGCCTTGTATGACCTGGCCAGAATCAGGCCAGAAACTCTCGGGGAACTGCAACAGAGCGAAATACTGCACCAGTGGCAGGTAAAAGTTCCTGCCGAAGAGATTTTGCCGGTTCTGCAGCAGGAACCGCCGCCAATGACGAGAAAAACACGTCGCCGCCGCCGCCGCCGACCCGGTGAAAAATAACCCGGCCCACGCTGCCGTAAAAAAAAATAAACCAACCGTTACAAAAAAAATGTACCGAGACAACCATAAAAAGATCCCCAAACTGGCTGACAGAGCCAGTTTTTTCTTTGCCTAGAAAGCAGAGTGATGCAAAAAACTTTTTTTGTTTTGCCCCTTGCGCCTTTATGTACCAAACCGTATAATCCTAAGAACAAAGCTTAGTAAGTATCATAAGTAACCAGGAGGAAAGAAGCTTGAAACGAATTTCTACCATGTTCTTGGCCTTTTGTCTGATGAGCGCTGGTTCTGCCTATGCAGCCGGTATTTCTGTCAGCAGTTCACGTGGTTATGCAACCACTCTTGACATTGAATGTCCGAAAGTCAATGTTGCCGAAACTCAGGTTCTTGGCGCCAAGGCTCTCGAAATCACCGCCCCCGAAGCATCTCTCTCTTCAGACAAAGATGCTCCGACTCTGCCAAGATACACCGCAATGGTAATGGTAGATCCGGCCCGCCGCCCTGTTTTTCAGGTAAACAGCATCGAATCTGAAATCATCAATCTCGATGCCCGCATCGTGCCCAGCAAAGGCAACTTCACCCGCAATATCGACCCGAACAATGTTCCCTACAATTTCGGTGAAGTATATGCTAAAGACGCCTGGTATCCGACTGAAGCCGATATGGTCAAAATGGGCGAACCTTTCATCTTTCGTGAAGTTCGCGGCGTTAACCTGGTTGTAAACCCGGTTCAGTACAACCCCGCCAAAAACCAGATCAAGGTTCACAAAAAGATTCGCGTATCAGTTTCTGCTGATGAGAAGATCTCTAAAAACCCGATGACCAAGCTGGCTCCGATCAGCAAATCATTCGAACCGATCTACAAAAACACTTTCGTAAACTACAAACAGGCAACCAGCCGCCTGCCCCGCCTCGATGAAAACGGCCGCCTCCTGATCATCGCCCATGATCCTTTCATGGCCGCCATGAAGCCCTTCATCGAATGGAAGAAAAAATGCGGCATCGACGTGAAGATCGTTCCGATGAGCGAAGTTGGCAAAACCAATACCGATGTTAAGAACTTCATCGCTGAAGAATTCAAACAGGGTAATCTGACCAACATCATGCTGGTTGGCGATGCCGAACAGATTCCGACCAACAAAGGCGTTAAAGAAAACGCCGACTCTGACCCCTGCTATGTGAAGCTCGCCGGTGACGACCATGTTCCGGATGCAATCATCAGCCGCCTGTCAGCCAATACCGAAAAAGAAGTTGCCTATCAGGTTGCCAAATTCGTAAACTACGAACGTTTCCCGACCACCAACAAAGCTTGGTATACCAGAGGCCTTGGTATCGGTTCAGCCGAAGGCAATCCGACCGATGCTACCTACATCGAAGGAATTCGCACCACTCTTCTTGGCAAAATGTTCACCGACATCGTAAAAGCTTATGATCCGGGCGCAACCGCTGCTCATGTTCATACAGCCGTAAACGAAGGCGTCAGCCTGATCAACTATCTTGGCCACGGTTCCGGCACCAGCTGGGGCACCACCCGCTTCAGCAACAGCGACTGCGCCAAGCTGAAAAACGGCTGGGCCATGCCCATAATCTGGGACGTAGCCTGCGTTAACGGTCGCTTCGTGAACTTCACCGGTTTCGGCGAAGCCTGGATGCGCACTGGTGACATTGAAAATCCGGCCGGCGCCGTTTCTTATGCCGGTGCTACCACTAATATGGAATGGGTACCACCGATCCATGTTCAGGCTGAATTCAACAAGAACCTGATCGCCAATGAAGTATACAAAACCACCGGCGGTATCTTCATGAACGGTATCATGAAGGGTCTCGAACTCTACACCGCTGAACCGAAAAAATCAGGCGTCATGATGCTCGAACAGTGGCACCTCTATGGCGATAGCACTCTGAACGTTCGCTTCAAAGCCCCGATCACTCTCGCCGCCGAATCAAGAGCTGTTCGCAATGCTGATGGCGTAACTGTAACCGTTAACGTTCGCGATGAAGCCGGCAAAGCCGTAAACAATGCCCGCGTCAGCGTTTACACCAACGGTGTTGAAAATGTTCGCACTGCCACCACCAATGACAACGGTGAAGCCGTAGTTACCATGCCCGCAGAAATGACTGAAGGCTACGTAACTGTAATCGGTGCCGACGTTGTTCCGGTTGTAGATCAGCCGATCACCTTCTGATAAAGGTATAAAAAAACAGCCACCTTCGGGTGGCTGTTTTTTTATACCCGAATCTCAGGCAAAAATTCTGTAAAAGCGATAGAGTGGGGGAGAGATCTTTAAAGCGTAACGGTTTATGGTGAAAGCCTTCCTGTGTGAATGGTGTGGGGAATGGGCAATAAAAAAGTCAGTTGTTGTGCCTGAGCAGCTGTAATGCCGTAATCAGAGAATACCGCGCAGCAACAGGATTCTGAGAATAAAATTAGTCAACATGCCGGCTGCCAGATCATCGGCCAGAATTCCGGTTCCACCCCTGAAGGTTTGAAACAGATTTACCGGAAAGGGTTTTAGTATGTCGAAGAGGCGAAACAGCAGAAAGCCGACGAGAATTGTCAGAATGCTGGCATCCCATATCAGGAAAAGTGACAGCCACATGCCGGCGGCCTCATCGATAACCACTTCTTCCGGGTCTTTGCTGCGGTCTATTTTTTCGATTTTTTCGGCTATACCGATGGCAAAAAGGCAGAAACCCATGAAAACGAGAATCTGCAACCATGTCTGCAGATTGCGGGTGAGCAGGAACAGAACAATCCCGGGAATACTGCCAAACGTGCCCGGCGCTCTTTTTATGTAGCCGAGGCCCAGGCAGGAGCCAAGCAGTTTAATGGTGCTGACACTGGCAGAACTGTTAGTCCAGGAAGTGCCAATTCTTTTTGAAGTAATCATAGCCGGAATATACCGTAGCCAGGGCAGCGAGAACCATCAGGCCCTGAATCACGGGAGAGTAGATTTTCATCAGCATTTCAAGGTAAGCCTGCTGATTGTATGACAACAGAAAGACTCTTATTGTAAGAAAGCACAGAGCGGTAATAATGGCCGTCAGCTGAAAGGTGGTTTTGATTTTACCGGCGCCGCTGGCGTCAATTACCTGACCCCTTTCGGCACATATCAGCCTGAGCCCGGTTACGGCAAATTCGCGGGCAATGATGATAATGGCGACCCAGGCCGCCGTATGAGTGATTTCGCGATATTCAACCATGGCAATCAGGGCAGTCGAGACAAGAAGCTTGTCGGCTATCGGGTCGATGAACCTGCCGAAAGTGGTGACTTCCTTGTAAAGTCTTGCCAGATAACCGTCATAATAGTCAGTGATGGCAGCAACTATAAAGATCAGCGTGGCAAGAGCCTTGCCCCAGTCGCCTTCGAGGGAGGCACCCGGCGCCCGGAAAAAAAAGGCCAGCATAAAGAAGGGGATGGCGGCGACACGCATAAGAGTAAGCTTGGTAGCCAGTGTCATACGACCAGTTCCGCTTTGAAATCATAGGCGTCGGCATCGAGAATCCGAACCTTCACCAGATTGCCCGGCTGAAGCTTCTCTGCCTTGTCGATGCTGGTCGAATTGTCGACCTCATAGGCATCGAACATGGTTCTGGCTTTGGCTTTGCCTTTTTCGACCATGTCGACCATAACTTCAAGCTCGACACCCTTTAATTTTCGGTTTCTTTCTTCGATGATCAGCTGTTGTAGTGTCATCAGCTGGTCGAGTCGGGCCTGCTTGGTGCGCTGTGAGACTTTGGGGTGCATTTCTGCCGCGACAGTGCCTTCTTCGGTTGAATACATGAAGGCTCCGACCCGATCGAGAGGGTGTTCTTCGATGAACTCGATCAGTTCGTCAAAATCCCTTTTCTTTTCGCCCGGAAAGCCAACAATAAAAGTGCTTCTGATGGCTGCCTGTGGAAACCTGCTGCGGATATGCGTGATCAGTTCTTTTATATGCGCAGCGGTTGTGTGCCGGTTCATCAGTTCGAGCATTCTCTCTGAGATATGCTGAAATGGAATGTCGAAATAAGGCAGCACTTTGGGAATGCTGTAAAGTTCGTCGATCAGTGCTTTTGTCAGCCCGCGCGGATGCATGTAGTGCAGGCGGATCCATTCTATTCCTGGGATGGCCGAGACCTTTCGGGTGATATCCGCCAGTCGGCATTTGCCGCCATGGTCGGTGCCATATCTTGTGATGTCCTGGGCGACGATACAGATTTCTTTTGCCCCGGAAGCAGCGAGTCTGGAGGCGTCGGCAAGTATTGCCTTTTCATCTTTTGAATAAAACGGTCCCCTGATCCCTGGAATGGCGCAGTAAGAGCAACGATTGCTGCAACCTTCGGCAATTTTTAAAATACCGATGTGGGGTGGGGTGAAAAATCTCCAGCTTTTGCTGAAATCGGGCGTTGCGATTGCCTTGCCAAAGCAGTTCACCAGTGTGTCGAGCTCATCTTCGCCGAGAAATTCGAAAAGATAATCGATTTCGGGGATCTGAGAGGAAATTTCCTGGCGGTATCTTCGCACCAGACAGCCAAATACGGCTGTTTTCTGATCGGGATTATGCTCTTTTTGCCCGACCGCCTGCATTATTACCCGCAATGACTCTTCTTTTGCGTCGTTGATAAAACCGCAGGTGTTGATCATGAGCAGATCAGCCAGATGGGCGTGATCGACCCACTGCCAGCCATGTGCAGCAATGTGTGCGGCAATTTTTTCAGAATCGGCCGTGTTTTTCGAACATCCAAGCGAAATAAGGTGAAATTTCATACGCAGATAGAATACCTTTGGGCCCACAAAAAGGCAAGTAGACTTTAATGAAATCAAGTGGTTGAACGATGCAAGGGGGGGGCACAGAACAGGCGTGCTGTCTCGGAGTCGAAGGTGAAATGATTCCGATAGTGGCTTGCCATAACGAGTGTTATTATTTTTTTTATTAATGATAATGTTGATTTTTTATTGATTAGTTTCTCTTTTATCAAAATAATGTTTATTAGGGGCTTTGTCGCGCGGGTCGATATAGAGTGTGTTCTTCTAATTTTTAGGGCTTTTTACAGGAGGATGGCGTGAAAAAAACAGGTCTGGCTGGCTTATTGGGGTTTGTCGTTCTGCCGCTTTTCGCAGGAAACGCCTGGATTGGGCCGGCATCTGCCCAGACTGTGACCGATTCTGTGATTCAGTCCTGTGAATCGCTTGATCGATCTATGGTGTTTGGGCGAGAGGAGCTTGGCAGGCTTGAAAAGACCCAGAAAAATGCTTCGGCCACTGCCGCAGTCATGTCGGTTTCTTTTCTGGTGATGGGTGAGGTGAATTGCCCGGGAGAATTCGACCTGGCAGCTCCCGTAAGTCTCGTCGAAGCAGTTGCTGCAGCGGGCGGCCCCACGATAAATGGCAGTTTGCGAAAAATTAGAATCGACAGGTCTGGAAAAACGGTTCTTGAAGCTGATCTTTATGATTTTTTGCTTCCGGGTGGTTCGGATTCTGGTTTTCATCTGGCGGAAGGAGACGTGGTGTCTGTTCAGACCGGCGGGCCTCTGATAAAAGTCTCTGGTAGAGCTTCACGAGTTGGAGTTTTTGAAATGATGCCCGAGGAGATGACTCTTGAAAAGGCGATGCAGTTTGCCGGTGGTTTTTCGGAGCCTTTTTCGGCCTGCAAGGTTCAGATTTTCAGAAAAATTGGCGGTTATAGGCGCGTTTTTCTGGCTATGCAACTTGATAAGACTGAAAAAATACCGGCAGTGGCGCTTCTCGATGGTGACGAGGTCGTGGTTTCCGAGTGCCTGATCGCCCCGGAGGAAGTTTATCTTGCCGGACATTGCCATGAAGCAATGGTGCCCTACAATGAGGGATTGAGGCTGTCTGAAATTCTTGGCAGCAAAGTTTTGAAAGAAGATACGGCACTTGACTATGGTGAAATTTTGCGAAAAACTTCTGGTTCTTCGTATGAAGAGGTTTTGAGCTTTGTTCCCGGGCAACTGGTGAACGGAGACAACAAGACGGATATGTCTCTCAGGCCCGGTGACAAGGTGGTTTTATTCAGCAAAAAATTCTTGTCAGAAAACCCGGTCGTAATGGTGGAGGGTATGGTTGCCAGGCCTGGGCGACTGGTGGTTGATGCGGATACAGATATCAAAAAAGTGATAGTTATGGCGGGCGGAATCAGGTCGACAAAAACCGGTCTGGCGCTCGAGCTGGCCAGGCGCGAACTGGTCGACGGGAAACTGCAATACAGCAGGTTGGAGATAAATCTGGCCGCAGCTCTTCAGGGTGACCCGCGCCACAATATCAGGCTCAAGCCGTTCGACAGTCTGACGGTTTATTGTCCGTGATCTGTCAGCGGTTCATGATATCCCTGATCGTCTGATGCATTTTGCTCAGGCTGGGTGAAACCGTGGCGATGTCACCACCCTGACTTGGTAATACGACGCCAAGCTTCTGGGCTTCGGCTGCTCTTTTATCTTTGTTCTGCTGCATTCTCGCAAGAACCCCGGCGAATGGCACGTATTCTTCCGTTGCTGCTGCCAGTTTTTCAGTTTCTGGGGCGGGAACTTTGATCTGTTCAGGTTCAACGGCCGGGGCCGCCTGAACTTCTGTTATTGCCGGTGCCGGAGTTTCTATCTTTGCGGGCTCAACTGTTTCAGGTTTGCTTTCATGGACTTTTTTGGGTGCCACGATTTCCTGGGGAACCGAATCTTTTGTCTGGGGCTGGCCATTTGCTTCACTGGCGCTGAGCTTTGCGCGAATCGCTTCTACGGCAGCAAATCTATCGATTCTTTCTTCAGGTGCCGGCTCTGGTGGTGCTACTTCAAATCCGGGCAAGGGCTGCGGTTCTGCGTTGATTTTTTCGGGAGTTTTGATTATCTGAGGAGCCTGTGCAACCTGTGGCTGGGCATTTGCTTCTTTGGCCGTTTCTTCGCTTTCGAGAAAGTAGCTGAGTGAGTTTTTGGGAGCCTGCCGCACGGCTTCTGCCATTAGGGTCCAGGGGAAGATTACAGAAAAAAGCAGGGCAAGAATGATGGATTTTCTCAGGTTGCGGGGCATTCTGAACATTATTTTCACAGCGAGTTTCCTCTTTGATTTTCGTGGTGGTTTTAAACAGAAGAACGATTCAGAATAAAACTCTGCAATGCGGTTGTCAACATTCGGACCGGAATTTGTCGAGATTATTTTTTGTCTATGCCAATTTATGATGAAAAAAATGGCGCCAGTTGTATCTGGCGCCATTTTCACAACTCAACGACGAATCAGGCTTCACCCTTGCTGCGCTCGATATGAACCAGTGAGCGCTTCGCATCGTTTGCGAGCGGACCGGTCGGGTCAAGCTCAATAACCTTGTTGTATTCTTCGCTGGCACGATCGTACATGTTCTTAACGCGATAAATACTTGCAAGTCTGAAATGAGCTTCAATGTAGTTGGGGTCAAGCTGGATTGCCTTGCGGTATTCAGCCATTGCCTCGTTCTTCATATTGACGTCGTAATTTTCATTGTAGGCTTCGCCAAGCTCAAAGTGGGCTTTGGCATTGTTTTCATCGACCTTGAGGGCTTTGCGGCAGATGGCGATGGCTTCATCATACATGTGTTTGCCGCTGATCGACTGCTTGCTGTAGACAATCTTGAGGCCCCAGTAAGGCCAGAGATTGTTCGGGTCACTGCTGTTGGCAAGCTTGAAGTAATAAACCGCTTTCTGCTGCTCTTCTTCGGTCGGGGTGAAGCCGGAACCAAGTGTGATGAAGGCATAACCAAGGCTGAAATTGGCCATCGGGTCTTTGGGGTTGTTCTCTGCCCTGGTCTGGTATTCTTTGAGCATCGCCTGAAGCTGCCGGTCGCGATCCTGCGACTTGGAAAACATTTCTTTACTGATGTCGATTATCTTCATGTGACATTCACCATTGCCCGGATCGAGCTCTATGAGCTGTCTCAGCTCTGACAGAGCTTCTTCGTAACGGCCCTGAGAATGGTAAAGATCAGCAAGTTTGCGGTGCACGTAAACGCTTTCCGGGTCTTTTTCAAGAATCTGTTTGTATATCGCCTCAACGTTTGTCAGGTTATTGCGGCGGTGATAGACTTTGGCAAGCTCGGTCATCGCAAAAATATTGCCCGGGTCGAGTTCGAGCACCTTTTCGAAGCATTCAATCGACTGAGTGATCGCGCCTTCTTCATCGATGGACTGATCGAGACCTTTCGACAGGAAAAGGCCAAGTTCCAGCCAGTCACAGAAATTCTGTCCCTGTTCAACTGCGCTTCTGATAGAAGCGCAGACATCCGCCAGTTCTTCTGCCGAAGAAAAATTATTGAGAGCCTTGAACTTCAGCTGGGTTACCAGCTCTATGCGAATGTCGATGTTGGTCGGGAAATATTTTTTGGCAAGTGTGAGCGCGTCGACCGCTTCGACAATTTTTCCCTTGCGGATGTGCAGATTGCCAAGGCGCAGCGGAAGTTCTTTGTAGCGTGCTGATCTGTCGGCGGCGAGAGCCTGTTCGTATTCAAAAGTCGCTTCATCGAACATGTTCTTCGATTCATACAGTGTGCCGAGCTTGAATCTCGCATCGAGATTGTGATTGTCGAGGTCTATGATGCTGTCGTAATGCATGATTGCCGTGTCGATGTCGCCGGAATTCTCAGCCTCGGCAGCTTTGGCAAAGGCTTCGTCGATTTCCTGGCTGCGCTGCGATGCCGACAGGTTGGCAAAGAAATCAGATGCGGTCATATTGCCGGCGTCGATCTCAATAACCCTCTGGAACCATACTCTGGCCGATTCATGCTCGCCCTTGTCGCGAAACATTATACCAAGCTGAAGAATTGGTTCGAGTTCGGTCGGAACGACTTCCCAGGCGGCCTGGTATTTTTCGATGGCTTCATCGACCCAGCCCTTCTCCTGGAAGATCTGACCAAGCATGAACAGACCATGATAATGAGTCGGGAACATGCCCAGAAGTTCCTGGAGCTCGATCGAAGCTTCGTCGGGCTGACCGGTTCTGATAAAGGTTGTGGCCAGCGAAACATAAACTTCGGGTTGTTCCGGGTCAATTTCTTTGGCCTTCTGCAGCGCCTCAATTGCCTGATCATAGGCTTCAAGACTGAGGTGAAGGTTACCGAGTTCATACCAGGCAGTCTGGTTGCGGCTTTGCAGTTCGATAACTTTTTCGTATTCCATGACGGCGTTCTTGAACATGCCGCGTTCTGAAAAGATGCGGGCCTGTTTGATGCCTTCGTTGGCCTGGCTGTTGACTTTAACGTCGATGAGAGCCTGATAATGTTCCTTACCCTGCTGGTGCAGTGGATCAAGCTCAAGAACCCTCGTGAACTGCGCCAGAGCTTCGTTGAGCCTGCCTGCATCATTGTAGGCAAGACCCAGCTCAAAGTGGCCAGAAATACACTTATCGTCGAGAGTCACGGCGGTTCTGATTTCGTTGACACCAGCTTCAATCATGCCGTTATCATTATAGGCCTTGCCCATATTGATATAGATGCGCCCGAGTTCAACATGTGCGACAGCATGGTCGTTTCTCTCGGCAATGATGTCTTTGAAGGTCATGGTCGCCTGGTCTATCATATTGCTGATAGAATAAACGCGACCCAGCTGGACTCTTGCGTCATAATTACCGCGATCTTTGTTGATGAGACTCTTGAGTTCCATGATCGCCATTTCGTGGTCGCCGGAACGGGCATAGGCTTCAGATATGATCGAACTGATTTCACCGTTGCCTGGCTGGGTCTGTCTGGCTTCCTGAAGGAGCTCGATAACTCTCGCATAATCTTCGGCAGCGAGATAAAGCCTGGCGATTTCAATCGTGATCGCGACTTCCTGGGGAGCGACCATACGCGCCTGATTAAGTATTTCGAGGGCCTCTTCATACATCTGCCGGCTGCGATAAATGCGCGACATTTTCAGGTAAAGTTCAATGTTTTCAGGCGTGCGCTGTCTGAGGCTTTCAAGCTCGTTGAGAGCTTCCTGGTGAAAATTATGCATCAGGTAAATATCGACCAGACCGGTAAGAAATTCTTCTGATCCGCCGCTCTGTTCTTTTGCCTGCTGCAGGTAAGCCAGACCATTGTCGCTGTCGCCATCCTGGAGCAGGATGCTGCCAAGTTCGAGAAACAGTCTCGGGTCGCTGGCGCCGAGAGAAATCGCCTGCTTCAGCGAGGCAATCTGGTCATTGACCCTGCCAAGTTCATGGTAGAGTTCGCCAAGCGCGAGGTGTGCCTTTATGTCGTCGGGGTTGCGCTGAATGATGACATTGTATGATCTGATGGCGTCTTCGTGCATGCCGCGCTGCTTGTAAATTTCGGCCAGAGATTCGTGCGGTGAGGTATCTTCCGGGTTTAGCTGCAGGGCCTGTTGCAGCGATGTGATCGCTTCGGTAACGAAGCCAAGCCGCAGGTAGATATGCCCGAGCATCGACAGCCACGTTGAAGATGGCGAGAGCTGGTGCAGTCGCAACAGAGTCGTTACCGCGTCTCTTTCACGGCCAACCTGAAGTTGCAGTGCCTGAAGGTCTGAAAGCAGTTCGATATTGTTCGGCTCAACCTCGAGCAGAGCGGTGATGGCGTCCATTTCTTCGGCAACCATACCTTTGCTGCGGTAGATCATCCGCAGCTCACCCTTGATGTCGGTGCGTTCCGGGTCGAGTTCAAGAACTCTTACGTAATACGCATTGGCTTCTTCAATCATGCCCTTTTCACCGTAGGCACGGGCGAGAGTCAGTGCCAGATCGGGATCATCGGGGTGGGCGACGCTTAAAGCTTCAATTGCTTCGAGACACATGCCGGCGTCACCACCAGCCTGAACCACCTCATAAAGGCGTTCAAGAATTTCAAAGTCTTCGGGTGTCGATGCCAGAGCCTGGTTGTAGCATTCGATGGCGCGGTTCAGATCACCGTTCGCAGCGTAAGAAGCGGCGAGATTCTTCATCACTTCCGGGGATGAAGTGTCGTGTGCGGCAATCGCTTCATATTCTTTGATCTGAAGATCGAACTGGCCGCGCTCACCATAGAGATTGGCAAGTTCATATCTGATTTCGAGCCAGTCAGGCTTGAGGCGGGCAATGGTTTCGAATTCGCGCAGGGCGTCATCGCTCATTTCAAGGCGCTGATAGAGCTTGCCGCAGCGATAGTAGAGTTCGACATTCGAACTGTCGAGTTCTTTGACTGCCTGATACTTTTCAAGGGCTTCCTCGAAGCGGCCGCGTGATTCGAGATCTTTGCCGATTTTAAAATGAATAGCCGGATCATTGGGGTTGAGATATTCGGCCTTTTTGTATTCCATGACCGCGTCGTTATACTGGCCGTTGAGTTCGTAAGCTTCGCCGAGCTCAGAATGCAGTCTTGCATTTTCTGAGTCGCTTTCGATGGCGCGCTGATAAAGGGCGATTGCCCCTTCGATGTCGTTGGCGGTTATTTTCAGGCGGGCCAGCTCGATGATGGCTTTGGCAAAGCGGTTGTCGATTTCAATGGCCCGGGAAAAATGCTTCTCGGCCTTTTCAATCGCGTTTCTCTGCAGATTAAGCATGCCGAGGTCAAACTGCAGCTGCTTGTCGTCTGGGGCGAGCCGCGTTGCCTGGTCGTATATCTCGATGGCCTTGTCTGTCTGACCGGTTTCGATGAGAAGAGTGCCCAGGGCGCTGAGTGCCGGGGCATCAGACGGAGACAGTCTGATTATTTTTTCGAGCATGCCAATTGCTTCAGGCTTGCGCCCGGCCTTCTGATGGCAATCTGCCAGAAGTTTCATGGCCGGTACCAGGTCGGGCTTTTCAACCAGTACCTTTTCAAGTGCTTCGCTGGCCTTGGCATAATTCTGCAGCCCGTAATATGTCTGGCCCTTCTCCAGAAGGATTTCCCAGCGGTTAATCATTCGCCTGTCTCCTTACCTGCTGTATCATATTCTATATAACTTTCTGTCATTCAGTCTTCTTTTTCCATGAGTTCATCAGCCTTTTCAAAGGCTTTTGCTGCTTCTTCGCCTTTACCGAGGCCATTGTATGCCTTACCGAGTAGGAAGTAAGCCATGGAGCCGGCTTCGGCAAATTCTGAGGCCTTTTTCAGTTCTTTGAGGGCCTGTTCGAACATGCCCTTTTCGAGATTGTCTGCACCGACCTTGAGAAGAACTTCGTAGTTTTCTTCCATCTGCCCCTGAGCTTTTTTGAAAGCTTCGGTGGCCTTGCCCTTTTCGTTGATGCCTTCGTAAGCCTTGCCCAGCAGGAAAAAGGCTTCGCCGTTTTCCGGAGTTATGGCAACGGCCTTCTCAAGAGTTGTCGCAGCATCACTGAGCATGCCGTTATCTAGATACAGGCGGCCAAGCTCGTGGTAGACTTCCTGATGGTTCGAGTCGAGATTGATGACTTTTTTGAATTCATCGATCGCATCACCGACCTTGAGCAGTTTGTAATAAGCCTTGCCCAGTTCGAAATGCGCCCGGCTGTTGGTTGGATAGCGGTTGATGGCCTTCTTGTAGAGGCGCACCATCTTTTCGTAGTTCTGGTTGGCCCAGAAGATACCGCCCAGAGCATAAATGCATTCAATGAGGTTTTCGTTCAGGCTGAGAGCCTGTTCGAAATTCGCGGCGGCTTCACCCTGATCACCTTTGCCCAGATAGGCTTCGCCAAGTTCGAAGAAGAACAGAGCGTTTTTCGGCGCTGCTTCAACCGCTTTCGAGTAGAGAGCGATCATGCCGTCGAAGTTGGCTTTCTGCTTATACTGAGCCCCAAGGCGATAAACGATGTTGAGGTCGCCAGGTCTGAATTCAAGCGCTTTTTCGAAGGCGGCAATGGCGCCGGCGACGTCATCGAGTTTTTCACAGACTTCGCCGAGTTCTTTATAGAGCGAGTAGTTTTCGGCCTCGAGCGAAATGGCTTTTTCAAGCAGCTCTTTCGCTTCTTTCCATTCTTCGTTCGAAGCATGGATCATGCCGAGCTTCTGGTAGACGTCGACGTAGTCTTCCTGGAGTTCGAGAGCTTTTTCGAACATCAGCATCGCGTCACTGTTCTGACCGCGCTGATAATAAATGTCGCCGAGTTCGTAATAAACAACCGCGTTCTCGGGGTCGAGCCTGATTGATTTATTGAATTCCTCGACCGCTTCTTCATTGCGGCCGGTATCACGCAGATGTCTGGCCAGTTCAAGGTGTGCCCGGAGGTGTTCTGGCGCCAGACCGATGACGGTTCTGAATTCGCTGATCGCATGATCGTTCTGACA
>Ga0116194_1001613_pt1 | contig 13349 bp, 11 predicted proteins | sample AD_SCU001_MetaG_FD_89887 | JGI IMG/M metagenome (GOLD analysis project Ga0116194, IMG submission 89887) | Active sludge microbial communities of municipal wastewater-treating anaerobic digesters from China - AD_SCU001_MetaG | ecosystem: Engineered > Bioreactor > Anaerobic > Digestate | place...
GATGCATGTGCTCACCTTCTTTGGTGATCTGGTGGCCCCGTCGCAGACGCTCGTTGAGCTGTAGATGCAGGGTTTGTTCTGGATAAACATGATCTCCAGGCCCTTCTCACCCTTCCGGCGCTGCTCTTTCAGCCAGGGGTGAACTCAGTCTTCCATAGGAGAAATGTAAGGAATTGCAGGTATACGGATCTTGCGGTTTGAGCGGTGGGATCGGGAAAAAAGGAGGAGGGTATGGAGAGTATAGTCACTAAATCATGCGGTGTCTGGATCAAAAAACAGAAAGAAGTTATTGAACTGCTGAGTGAAGCATACGGCGATGAACAGAAACTCCAGAATCTCGTTGCGGAACTGGATGCTCGGGAATATCGAAAACCTGCCAACACTATCGAGAGGTTCCTTCCAAGACTCCTGAGTTACACGGCATTCCAGAATAAACACTGGAAACGGATCCAAACGACGAACCTGCTTGAAAGGGTTCACAGGGAACTGAAACGGCGAACCAGGGTTGCCGGAGTCTTCTCGAATGATAAATCGCTTCTCCAGTTGATCGGATCCATCCTGATGGGCGTGAACGAGGAGTGGGCTACCGGCAGAAGATATTTAAGCATGGATACTGAATGAACGGACAGGGTTCAGACAAATTACAGTGGGTCTGAGACGTTACCGAACTGGATCGATAAGTTAATGTGATCTCAATTATTTACTTCAAGTACGTATACAAAATTTGGGTGACTGTATGTTAGACGAGCATTTGAGTGAAAGAAAGAATATAGATCCAATATTGCTCTCAATATTAATTCAGAACCCATACTTCTCTCAAGTTGGCGACGAAATTGGAGAAACAACACTCATAAATTGGATCAAACACGAGTGTCGGAATCACCCGACTCAAGCAAATTTAACGATAAGTAAAGAGGAGATTCATGGTTTAATTACGAAACTGATCTTTGAAGAAGTACTTAGTGGAAGAATGTATGGTCAAAAGATGCTGTTGAGCCCCACACAAAACTACTTTCTGTTAAAGAAGGGCAAACCAATTGTTAAGAGAGAGGCAAAAACCCATATGTCGCTTTTTGAGGATAATCATAATCACTTAGAGATACAAAATACTAAAAATAACGCAAGTAATGATTCCGGTGCAAGTGATGAACCACCCAATACTAATGAGACATTAATTTCAACCCAACTTCCTCAAAATCACAATATGTTCTATCATCAACTTGTTGAATACATATCCAATTACGATGGACAAGACAAAGACGTAGTTAAATACCTTCCAGGAATTTTTAAACTATCGTGCAACATCCTGAACGACAAATATTCTGACTGGCACACCAAGGTTCTTATTAGCTCTGCTCTGGGGTATTGTGTTTTGGGAGAGGATGTGATCCTGGACCGAACAGAATTCGGGTACCTCGACGATCTCTACATCCTTTGCTATGCTCTTCGAGAAATTAAACGATATGCTCCACCATCACTTTTTTATGACAACTGGCAAGGCCAAGAAGATATAGATATCTACGAGCTAATTGAAGAGATATATAGAGATGCATATATTGTTGTTCAAGACTATGCATGTGAAATACTACATAAAGTGGGTCTTAGAAAGTTTATTGAATTAAATTTGGAAGAATATGAAGGAACGTATCACCAAAAAATATCCAAGCTCGCTCGTGAAAAAAGGGAATTACTGGCCTTAACAGCATACTTGGTAAAAATAGTCTATCATACGAATGTTGATGGACGGAGCCTTAAAAAGATTAAGAATTTTCTCGCACGATATGGAGATTATACCGAAATTAAACGTCTTATTGAGTTGTCAAATAGAGATTACGAAGTGAAGTTAAACAATACAACAACATCTAGTATCGAGGATTTCGAAGTTGAATTAGAGAGAAAACTACACCAAGCACGTTTGAGAGCGCTACTTGAGGATAAGGATACAGAATATGAAAATTAGATTAAATAAGAGAGATTAAAATGTCCTTCCGGGATCTTAATTTGAAACACACATACACCTCTGAAAAAGATAATATTCTCGAAGATTTTTATATCCCTGTGTTAAAAGAGGCAATCAATTACAAACGAGTCACGGGTTATTTTTCCTCGAGATCCTTTATGACTGCTGCAGCAGGCCTTAGCCAATTTATAAGAAATGGGGGGCGTATGCAATTTATCTTAAATATTGTGTTATCCGATGAAGATTACAAGCAAATCGAAAAAGCGACTTATAATACAGAAGAAATTATTGAAGAGAAATTAATACATGACCTGAGTCAACTTGAGGATGAGTTTAAGTCTAATTATGTAAAGTTGCTAGGGTGGTTAATAGCCTACAATTATCTGGAGGTTAAAATAGGGTATATTAAAGATAAACAAATCGAAAATGCCGTGCTTCATCAAAAAATAGGTATATTAACAGATATGGAGAATAACACAATTTCGTTTAGTGGATCTAATAATGAGAGCGCATACGGTTGGGTTTATAATTCAGAGAAATTTAAAGTATTCTTCAGTTGGGAGCCAAATAATGACGTTTTTATTTCTCAGGATACGACAGATTTTAACGAACTATGGAGTAACCAATCCCAAAAAACTGAAGTTATCCCTTTTCCAGAGGCAGTCGAGCGAAAAGTAATATCGATTGCTGATATAGAAAGCATCAACATCGACGACCTCTTGGACCGTATTACTAAATATCAAGCAAAAAGAGTGGACGAAAATGCTGATTTAAGAGGATGCTTCGAAACACTACGGGATGATTATCCCTATGCGTCAACAGAGTCTCAAACCGGAAGCGGATATAATAGCGTGTCCGAAGGACCAGGAGTAAATGAATATAAAACCATCCATCTACGTGAGTATCAACACGAAGCAATTGAGGCGTGGTTCAAGAATGGTTGCTGCGGTATTTTTGAAATGGCGACGGGGACAGGGAAAACATACACCGCACTTGGAGCGCTCAAGCAACTTCTAGAGAGGGAGCAAAAACTCGTTACAATAATCAGCGTCCCGTTTCTTCATCTTGCTAAACAGTGGGAAAAAAGCTTACATAATATGGGTATAAAAATTCCAGTTATTCATGTAAGTAGTGCAAATCCAAAATGGAAAGCTGAACTAAAGACAAAGATCTTAGATTACCGGTTAGATAAGGAAAAACAGTTTATTATCATTACCACACATGATTCCCTAGCAACAAGTCCATTTATCGAGCTTATATCCGATGTGAAATCAAATATATTCCTCATCGGAGATGAGGTACATGGCCTTGGTACTGTCACAAGGCTAGACGCGCTACTGCCATTGTACACCTATCGACTTGGCTTAAGTGCAACGCCAGAACGATATTTTGACGAACTGGGGACTCAAGAATTAATGCGGTTTTTTAATAGGGTCGTGTATGTGTTTGACCTACACAGAGCGATAACCGAAATAAATCCGGACACCGGAGAGACATATCTAGTCCCGTATGAATATTATCCAATCTTTGTTGAACTGACCGATGAGGATATGAGCGAATACTCAAAATTAAGCAGGCAGATTGCGATTCTTTACAACAAAAAGGACAGATCAAAATCCGAGCAACTGAGACTGGAACAACTGCTTCGTGAACGCCAAGATATTATAAAAAATACTCAAACAAAATATCCAGCATTCGAAGCGTTAATCAATGATTTGGCCAAAAACAACAAAATAAAACAGACTCTAGTTTATTGTTCCCCTAAACAAATTGAGACAGTTCAACAGTTACTCCGCCGTCAAAAAGGTATTATTCAACACCGTTTTACAAGCAAAGAGGATGCGATTCGGCGGCAAAAAAAATATTGCAACTTAACCGAAAGAGAGTATCTTCTATACAAGTTTGAAAAGGGGGATTATGATGTACTGGTTGCGATCCGGTGCCTTGACGAGGGGGTTGACGTCCCCGCAACTAGGAATGCTATTCTTATGTGTAGCTCTGGGAATCCGAAGGAATATATTCAGAGACGCGGGCGTGTCCTCCGACGCGCTCCAGGAAAGGACAAAGCAGTTATATATGACATAACGGCTATACCCTCTAAAATAGATGGGGGGTATCCAAATATCGACATTAAAGTGCTTGAATCGCAGTTAAAAAGATTAGAAGAATTTGCTAGGGATGCTTTGAACATAGGAGAGGTAGAGAGAGAGATCTTCAAAATAAGACGAAAGTATAACGCATATGGTGGTGGGTAAAGATGGTAGACAGCCTTGAAATCAACCAGTTAATTATGGAAACAATACATGAGAACTCTCCGAATGAATCGGTGGTTCAAATAATTCGCGAAGTATTGCAGTATGAACTTGACATCTGGAACAGGTACGTCCCAAAAAGTGAGATATTAAATCAATATGAGTTAATAGTCAATCGTAATATTACGGAGTTGATAAAATGAGATTTACGATCTCATCTATTAAAATGACCAATTATCGGCAGTATCAAGGTAATCAAACCTTGGACTTCTCCTTTGACAAAAATAAGAATGTCTCTATCATTTTGGGACAGAATGGAGCGGGTAAATCAAACTTACTAAATGCGCTGACTTGGTGCTTCTATGGCAAAGAAATTCACAACGATCAGCAGGCCAAAGAAACTGATGGCATGCCGATAATTAATGTGGCCGAACTTGATGCGCTGGAACCGGGTAGAAGCACATTCGCAGAAGTAGTTGTCAGTATATACACCAACACCGGTCAATGGCTGATTAAAAGACATATTGATGTTTTAAAAGATGACCTGGGTAAATTACATTTTGATCAACCGCAACTGACTGTGTTCTACCCCTTTGGCGGACAGGATAAAATCGTTGAGGGCGATGAGACCCAGCGTTTGATCAATAACCTACTTCCAGAAGCTCTTCGCCAGTTCTTCTTTATAGATGGTGAACAGTTAAGAGAATTCTTTAGAATAAGCAATCCTACAGAGATTGCAAAGGCGATAGACAATGTCTCTCAGTTAGAACTGATGTATAAGGCAGCTGGAAATCTTGAAGCATATGAAAATCAGTTACGAAAGAACGTGAAAGCAACAACACCTCAATTACAAAAAGTACAACAAAAGATACAGATACTAAAGGGAAAAAGTGAAAAAGCGAAAGAATCACTTCAAAAAAATAAGGAAGAACTTGAGAAAGATATATCTGAGTTAGCACAGGTGGAAGATTATTTACGGAAACATAATGATGCGGTTGTCTCCAAACTACAGGAAGAACGAGAACTATTAGAAAGAGATATAACGTCATTAAATAGGCACCTTAAAGATGCAGAACTTGAGAGAAATGGGTATTTGGTAGATACTGCTCCATACATCCACCTTAAAGATGAGATCGAATCTGCATATAGTCTTATTCAACAAAAGGTCGAAAAAGGAGACCTTCCACCACGAATAAGAGAGACCTTTGTTCGGGAATTGATTGATAGCGGTCGCTGCATCTGCGGAAACGAAATTAAAGAAAATGAAAAACACAAACTTGAATCATACAGTAGAAAACTTGAACTCTCAGAATTGAGTGAGGTTTGTATCGTAGGAAAAACAACCCTCGATGAAATTTTATTGGACATTGAAGAGTTTCCGTCCAAAATTGATCAGTTAAACAGGAAAATTGAGGAATTCAAAGATGAATACGACGAGAAGACGCGACGATTGGATTATATCTCCGAGACGCTAAAAAAGCACAATATTGAGGAAATTCGAGCATACGAGGAAAGACGGAAGAAATTGACGAATGGAATAAATAAAACTGAGAATCTCATAAAGATGTTGGAGGCCGAGATTACCACCATTAATAAAGATTTAGATGAGGCACTATCCGAAGAGCGCAAAGAACTCTCAAAGGATAAGAAGAATGCCCAACTTCGAGCCAAACTCCAGCTGGTTCAAGAGGCACTCAAGACATTAGCGGGAACTGAATACATTATAAAATCAAAGATTAGAAAGCAAGTTGAGAGCACTACTAAAGAGAATTTCCTGAAGCTTCTTCGGAAGAAAGCAGCATTTAAAGACATAGTTATTGAAGATACGTTCGATGTCAAGGTTATACATTCGCAGGGCTACAATGCTATTAACTATCTTTCTGCTGGGGAGTATATGATCTTAGGATTATCGTTCATGAGCGCCTTGATGACGATATCTGGATTCCATGCCCCGGTCATAATAGATACACCACTGGGAAAGATCGATGATGAACACAGGGAATATATCACCACTGAATTGCCTAAATTTCTACAGGGGACTCAGTTGATTTTACTGGTCACTCCAACCGAGTATGATGACACTGTCAGGAAAAATTTACAAGAATATTTATTGGAAGAGAATTTCTTTAAGATCGTTGAAAATGAGTCTAAAACCATATCCAAGGTGATATCACATGGTCACTAAACACTTCAACGAACCAAGGGAACTGGCCTATGGTGCGATCCACGCCGAACTGTTCCAAGAGGAAACGTCCTGGATTAACAGAGGCTCCAATACGATCTTTGCCGGGAAGACACAGAGGGATCTTCTTATATTTGCCATGGCACTAGGCAGACTTAAAGGTCAAAAATCTGATGTAAAAGATCGTCAATCAAACATCCCTGTATCAAATATGCCAGAAAAACAAAAATGGGCAATTCTATCCATTGCTCTTGCTGAGCATAATGACTTAATGTGTCTTAAAGACGAAAATCCACACTACAGGGAGGCAGAACGTTACGCCAATGAAGGTTTAAAGATATTAAGATCTCACATAGACAAATGGGGAGTGGATTATCCTAGGTATCTTGAGGCCGAATTGAGGGATATTCTCAAGAAGTCCACCAAGACCCTAGAATAAAGCAAATTGTGAAAACCATATTTAATTCAGTTTTTTGACTACATCCCAACAAATGCTGTGATCAAAAATAAAGGATTAATCACTGATCCTTCTAAGTGTTTTAGAACATGATATAACCATATTTATGCAGTGTTCAATCTCCTCTTCAGTGTTAAATCTACCTAAACCAAAACGTACTGCTGAGAAGATATTACTTTCATCCAATCCAATGGCCTTAAGGACGTGTGATGGCTCCACCGAACTTGTGGTGCAAGCAGACCCCGTTGAAATTGCCACATCAGTTCTTAGAAGATGTGTCAGTGCTTTACCTTCAATTCCAGGGAAGCATACGTTTAGGTTATGAGCAAGCCTTTTTTCCGGGTGCCCATTTAGGGTGACGCCCTCAATTTCATCTTTAAATGATTCAAACATTTGCTTCGTCCATTTCCTGAACCTTCCATTCTCCACTTTCATTTCTTTCTGCGCAATCTCAAGGGCCTTACCAAGTCCCACAATGCCCGGGACATTATACGTTCCTGATCGCAGCCCCCGCTCATGGCCTCCGCCAAACATTACAGGTGAGACCTTCCTTTTTGGGTTCGCTCCCCCTATGTAGAGGGCTCCAATCCCCTTAGGTCCATATACTTTGTGCCCGGATAACGAGAGAAGATCAATGCCCATCTCTTTTACATCGAGAGGGATGTGACCAACGGCCTGGGCTGCATCTGTGTGAAACAACACTCCATTTGCTTTCGCAACAATCCCAATCTCTTTCAGAGGAGCAAGGGTCCCGATCTCATTATTTGCAGCCATGACTGAGATGAGTATTGTTCGATCAGTAATCGCTTCCTCAACCTCATCTGGATTTACCAGACCGTACCTATCGACTGGAAGATATGTCACAGTTTTACCGATTCTTTCCAGGTGGTTCGCCGTGTCAAGGACAGCCTTATGTTCAGTTGCACAGGTAATAATGTGATCACCTCTCGTTGCCATCCTTTCCGCAACACCTAAAAGGGCAATATTATCCGACTCAGTGGCGCCGCTAGTGAAGATAATCTCTTCCGGTTTCGCATTGATGCATGAAGCCACCTGTTCGCGTGCCATCTCCACTGCCTCATGAGCTCGTGCTCCAAAGATATGATCAATACTTGAAGCGTTGCCAAACTCCTGAGAGAAATAGGGGTACATGGCATCGAACACACGAGGATCCACCGGCGTGGTGGCATGGTAATCCATATAGACAGGCAGTTTGAGTGTCATAACTTTTGACCTCACTTCTTTTGGTTATCTTCCTCGATAGATACGGTTTTACGATCTTCAGGAAGCAGGCTCTGGAAATCACTTAGATCCTTAATTTGTGGGAATATTGAGAATACACCTCGATTCAGGTGTGCCCGAAATTGAGGAAATAGATCTTTTTCAGGATCAAGCCCGTCATCCATCAACCGCTCCCGAAGTAATCCCATATAGAGACTATCCCATTCTCCAGTAAGGGTGTACCTATTCAGTTCCTGCCCCTCTTCATCATAATCTTCAGGTTTGGGTACCTTCGGCTCATTCAGGGAGTAACAGACCGCTATTCGAAGTAAAATATTTTGGGTCAAACCGGTTTTCCCTTTCAGCATCTGTAAGCGATGCGTTGCACCCTTGCTCATGCGTACACGATTAAATGCCATCAATCGCCTCCCGGCTCCCTGGTATCGGTCCAAAAAAATCCAGGAACAACCTTCGTCGAGTACTCCTTCTCATCAAACTCCAAGCAGTATGCTTTGGACACATATGGTATTAAGTCTTGGAAATATTCCCGATCAATCTCAGTGTCCGTTGACAAAATCACCATTTGGTGACTTGCCTTTGGGAAAAACTCGTTAACAATACGCTCTCTATGATCACTATCTAGCCTACCAAGCGGTGTATCAATAATAAAGGGGAGTGGACGACCGGAGCAGATAGCCAGCGCCCAGAGCATAGACACAGCAAAGATCTGTTTCTCACCTTCGGATAATTTATCCCTAGGAATAGGAGTATTATGTTTGGTATAGAGGGTTATTGAAAAGTCGTCCGGGTCTACCTCAACGTCGAGGATAAAATCATCCTTTCGAAGCAACTGATTAAAACATCCCAGGAATACCTTACGAAACTCAGATAACTTCGCTGTTTGAAGGTGACTGCTATAATCTTTCAATACGGCCTGTACCTTGGTGGCAAGGTCTAACTGGACAGATAAATCCTGGAGCGATCTCAAACTATCTAGTAGGTTCTCCTTTCGTCTTTCATACTCCTGAATTTTCCACTCAATTCGTCGGAGTTCTTCATCTAGATTTTTCAACTGTTCTCCATACTGGCCAATATCCTGATTTAATTTGTTTAGCTCCTCAATTATCGGCAAGATCTGTTCATCCTCAGGAGCGCTATTAATTGCTTGCTCAACACGTCTCCTCTCATTAACAAGTTTTTCAAGTTGATTACTGTAGTTTCTCAGTTGTTCTGGTACTACGTTCAACGCCTCATCCAGCCAAATAAGAACCTTCTGCTGCTCAACCGGAGAAAAATTATGCACAGGGACGTAATTGCTGAAACGTGAGGAAGGTGTAAAGGCCTCCTGTATGAGCGCAGAAAGTTTATCGGCGATCATTTCTTTCTGATCTGATGTTATTGTAACGTTATCCCAGAACTTATTTGAGCCAACAATATGTTCAATTTCTGCAATTTTTTCACTGACAAGTGCTCTTGTACTCTTCCACTGCCAGTATTCCCCCTCCTCGCCAATTCTATTTTTCAACCGCAGACAATACTTCGGTGTTAGCGCGAAGGGAAATAGAGAGGAACACAATTCACGAATGCGCGTGCGTTCCGCTTCAATCTCGCGCTCAAGTTGAACTTTCCGTATCTTAAGATCATCCCGTTTACTGGCAAAGCTACCACCTTCACTCGACAATTTTAACTCTAACCTCTCAATCTTGCCAAGTATCCGGTCATAGTAACTTTGTTTCTGTGCTCTTTCTTGGAGTTTTATCAAATTACATTCTTCAAGTTGTTTAATCTCTGCTAAAACCTCTGTGATTTGTTCATTTATACCGGATTCTTTGGAAATTTTGATCTGCTTCGTAACGAAAATTCCCAAGTCATTCCGGAGTTGATCAACCATACTGAGCCCTAAAAGTGACCTGAATGCATCCTTAAGTTGAATGTTTGTTTTATCACCCTCGGCCAAACTTTGAATTTTCTCTCCATCAAAGAAGAACAATTGAGAAATTCCAGGAGGGATTAGTTCATTGACAAAGTCTTGCCACTGTTGAACATCTAAATCTTTCATCACCACATTGTTCTTCGAGACCGCCAGTGACTCTTTTATCCCAGTCCTACGCCGGTACCATGAGCGTTTGACAGTGTACGTATCTATAACACCAAGATCCGAATGCTCAAATTCAAGTTCCACCGCCGCACAACTTACATGAAGTGGTGAGCCGGCAATAAGGTGAAAATACCCGGACACATAGTTCCAGTAATCTTTTTTCCGAAATCGATAGTCTCCAAGGTTCGCTCCGTATAAACAGAGACGAATCGCGTCAAATAGAGTTGTTTTTCCAGTTCCATTTTTCCCGCCGATTAGAATAACTGGTTTATGGTGCCCTGTTCCGTGTTCCGGACGAAGGTCAAATACTTGCGTTCCACGGAAGGGACCAAAATTATCGAGTGTTAACTTTGTAACAAGCAAAATTATTCCCCCTATATCTAATTATAATTAATTTTTGGTGATTTCCTCTTCCGTACGCCATTCTTCACTCAGCACATCTTCAATTCGTGAGTATATAGCAGCACGCCGTTTCATCCCCTGTACTTGCCGCTCAACGTCTAGCAGCTTCATTACTAACTGGACAGGAACGTCATGGTCTCTACAAATTTCATTTAGAAGATCGACATCAGTACCAGAAAATAACTCCAAATCATCCCGGATCCAATCAAGATCGGTTCCCATAACCTCTCTGTAAATTTTTGGGACTGAGTCTTCCCAATCTCCTCTTTCGTGGCGCCATATTCGACGAATTTCGTGCAATTCTTCGGGTAAAATTAATTGAAGGCTTGGATTTGGGCCAATCCGCCGGATCTCTTGTTGTGTTTTTAGGAGTTCGCGCAATAAATGCTTACAATATCCGAGTTTATAAGGACCACGGATAAGTTCTCCACTACCGTCCCGCTTATACTTGATCTTTCCATTCATTCGTTTGTATTCACGATAGATTGGCTTTTTTTCTTTTTCCTGGGTTTCAGCAAGCATATTGCGATAGTTCAGAAGGGGTTCAAGCCATTCTTCTCCACTATCGATGAGTCCCATAATGGCCTTGTCCTTTGTGACTACTGTACAGACCCAACAACCGAACCGGCTGTTGCCACAAGGTGGAGAATATTCATCAACAACAAGAGGGCACTCACCAGCGTCTGCATTTTTATAGAGTGCCAAGAGTTCACGGTTGTTCCCACCCCACGGACATGGGTTCTGTAGCAAGTACGTCCACACATCGTCTTTGGAGAAATCCTCTATCGGTGTATATACAAAAGACCGAGCAAACTTCGAATGACGAGAAAGCAAACTTCCTTTGATCTTATATAAGTTCATGAGTTGCGCTCTAGCAGAACTCTCAGATTTCCTCACACCAAGCACTAGAATAACTTCACCATGTTCCGACACCTTGTTCAGGATAAATGTATCCGAAGTTCTGATCTTTAGTCGATCGGTACACCAGCGGAATGATTTTGATGGGGCTGGATACCCCTTACCGATCATAAGAACCCAAAACGAATCTTCTATCTTAGGATAAAGTTTTACAGCTTGAATTGGCAATCTTTGCTCTTGGGCAGCCTTGTTCATGAGGTTAAGATTTCGATTGATGATATCGCTGATAACAGGTGTTTCAACAAGAGTATCCGAAGAAATAACGTACACGGCCTTTTTCCGCTGCTCGGGGGTGAGATGCCGGAGTGCGTTCCACACTAACTGAACAATAGTAGTCGAGTCCTTACCACCACTATAACCAATAATCCAAGATCTATTATCGCTTAAGTATAACTCTTGTATTTCGGCATAAATATCCCCAAGGCTCCTTAAATCAAATATAGAGCAAGCTCCATCCAGTGATTGAGACTCTTCATGTTCCGTCGCTGTCATGCCTTGACCCCATGATCAGCCCTATTGAGGTTTGCTTCAGCATCTAACTCATCCTTGCTTAATGGTATGCCCAGATACTGTTTGATTAAATTATTTGTCAGAACAAGATTTGCCTGCGATTTGTTTATGCGACCGCCCACCATTGCCCTACCTTCCCACAACTTAGTATTTTCACGAGACCAATCTATTTTCTGTAATTGAGTCAATTTTTCACGCCACTTGTCCGGGTATTGCTCGATTAGAGCGTGCCCCACCCGGCCCAACGCATGAAGTACAACGCCATGCGCATGAACATATTCTTTCCGCAGTTCTGCAGTCGTAACTCGCTTTTCTACCACCCACTGCCATTCAGGGATATTACGAAAGACTTCATTCCAATATTGAGACGCAATATCCATGTAATCACCAAAATTGGCATCTAGATCAGGGCATTTCCCCAAAAGGGCCTCCGTGGCTTGGTAAATACTACTTAGTGTAAACATCTTAACAGAACGGTTAGAGATAGTAGTTTTTTCAAATTCGGTCAACCCATTAAAGATAGGAACCATTTCCAGAAGAGATACTACCAGCTTGGAGAGTGAGTTGCGCCTATCATATAATATACCGAGCGACTTTGTCGGAGGGACTGCATGCTTATTTAAATCTGCAAACATCTGCTGGCTGCGTTTCAACCCGAAATCCATAAAGAGTACAACAGAGATGGTGTCAAGCCCCAACTCTGGACGTGATCTGAGGGCCTCTTCAATGGCAGCTTTACGGTGCTGGCCATCATTGACAACAATTTTTGCAGTCATAGGAACGATAAGTTTTCCTATTTTGCTCTCATGCTCTCTTTCACCAATGGGAATGAATTGAACTTCACCATCAACGGATGCTGTAATAGACGACAAAACGTAATCATTAGGGTTTGAAATAAGATAATTGGCAATCGTCGGTATCCGGGCGCGATTTAATACCCGCTGGGCACGCATTGTTGGCGGTAGATCACTGTCATCGAATGTAAAAAGTCTAGCAACGACAGTTAGAGGGAACATCGTTACATAGTATTCCCTTCCTGCCTGTATACCACGGATTGCTGGAAACTGATATGTTGAGACCTCAAAATCAAAACGGTCCGGTTGGCCAGCTCGATCGGGTTTCATAGTTATACATATCTGGAAGTCTTATTTATTGTTTTGGAATTCTTATTTATTGTTTTGGAATTAATATTTGCGAATTTGGAAGTGTATAGTAAGAGGCCATCAATCCAATGCCCTCACTGGTTTGATGGCAACTTTCAGCGACCACGCAGATCCCTCCCTCATCCCCCTCACTCTGCATAATTAGAATCCTCCACCTCATCTCCCACCCTCTCATAGAGACGATAC
>Ga0116194_1001614_pt1 | contig 13346 bp, 9 predicted proteins | sample AD_SCU001_MetaG_FD_89887 | JGI IMG/M metagenome (GOLD analysis project Ga0116194, IMG submission 89887) | Active sludge microbial communities of municipal wastewater-treating anaerobic digesters from China - AD_SCU001_MetaG | ecosystem: Engineered > Bioreactor > Anaerobic > Digestate | place...
GTTCTCGCCCTGGGCGGCGGCTCGATCAGCGATACCACCGGCTTCGCGGCCCATATATGGATGCGGGGCATAGGGTTTTTCGCGGTTCCCACGACCCTTTTAGCCATGTGCGACGCTGCCCTGGGGGGAAAAAACGGTCTCGATTACCGCGGATACAAAAATGTCATAGGCTCGTTTCACTTTCCCCGAAGGCTTTTCTGCGACGTGGAAACGCTGCGGAGCCTGGAACCGGAGCAATTCGCCTCGGGTATGGCCGAGGCGATAAAACACGGGATACTGGAGGGGGAGGATCACTTCGCGTATTTGGAAGACTCCGCGCGAAGGTACGGCGGCGAAGGAGGCTTGAATTTCCAGGGCTGCCCCGCCGAGACCCTCGAAGGGATAGTCCGTCTTTCTCAGCGGCTCAAGCTGAAAATCGTCGCCCGGGATCCGAAAGAATCGGGCGCGCGCAGACTGCTCAATCTGGGGCACAGCTTCGGACACGCCCTGGAATCCGCCAGCGGCATGCCCCACGGCTTTGCCGTGTCGCTGGGCATTGCTCTCGCCTGCTCCTACGCCCGCGCCAAGGGGAGGATGAAGGAAGGGGATATGCGGAGGATCCTGAACCTTCTCGCTCGCTACGGACTTCCGGTCAATATCGAGGAAGTCGATGCGGATGGATCTTTGCGGAAAAAGGCGGCCGATCTTTTTTTCATGGACAAAAAAAGAGAGGGCGAATTCGTGCATTTCATTCTGCCCGAAGGAATCGGGGCGGTGAAGATCGAAAAAATTCCGGCGGAGGAACTGCTTTCCTTCCTGCTGGGGGATAGGCTATGAACAGTTTCGGAAGACTCTTCAGGGTGGAGCTTTTTGGCGAATCCCATGGCCCGGCGGTGGGGGCCATAATCGATGGCTGCCCTCCGGGCCTGCCGCTTTCGGTCGAGGACTTCGAAACGGATATGGCAAGGCGAAGGGCGGGAGCCGCCGGCACGACGCCTCGTAAGGAAACGGATCTGGTAAGCATCCACTCAGGGGTGCACGCAGGCTACAGCACCGGCTCCCCGATCGCCTTAAGCATTCCCAACAGGGACACCCGTTCCGTCGACTATGATCAATTCCGCGCCGTACCCCGACCGGGTCATGCCGATTTTACCAGCATGGAAAAATACTCGGGCTATTCCGATCCCAGAGGCTCCGGGCATTTTTCCGGACGGATCACCGCGGGCTTGGTTGCCGCCGGAGTGATAGCGAAGAAAATACTTCCGTTCGCCGAATTCGGCACCTTAGTGCGCCCCGGCCGCGAGGGCAGATCCCTGGACGAGTTGGTGGCCGAGGCGGTTGCCCGGGACGATTCGGTAGGGGCGATCGTGGAGATTAGGGTGCGGGGGCTGCCGGTAGGACTCGGGGAACCCTTCTTCGACGCCTGCGAAAGCGTCCTCGCCCATTTGCTGTTCGCCGTGCCTGCGGTACGGGCCCTCGAATTCGGGGACGGTTTCGCCGCGGCGGGCATGTTCGGCTCGGAACACAACGACCCGATCGTGGACGCTTCGGGCAGGACGGACAAGAACGGCGCGGGGGGAATCAATGGGGGCATCAGCAACGGCAACGAGCTTTTGCTGCGCGTAGCCGTCAAGCCGGCGTCCTCCATCGCCCGGGCCCAGTACAGCTATGATTTTAATAAAGAAACAATGACCGAACTTATCATCGAAGGCCGCCATGACGCCTGCATCGCCCTGAGAAGCGCCGTGGTACTGGAAGCGGCGACGGCCATAGGCCTGGCCGATCTCTATCTCATCGATCGCGGCCTATATACGCGCGGTAACAAAAATCCATGGAGGCAAGCATGACCCTCGAGGACCTGAGGTTGGATATCGACAAGATCGATATGAAAATCACTTCCCTGCTCAACCAGCGCATCGAAAAAGCCCTGCTCACCAAGAAGCTCAAGAAAACCATCGAGGATACGAGCCGCGAAACGCTGGTGCTCGACAAGATCAGGCATTCCAGCCATTGCCTTCTGGAGCCCGATTTCGCCGAAGGGCTCTACAAGACTATTATCAGCGAGACAAAAAGGATCCAGGCGACCGACCAGAGGACCATCGGGTTCCAGGGAGAGCATGGGGCCTACAGCGAGGTGGCGGCCCGCGCCCTCTACCCCAGCGGCGCCATGATTCCCTGCAGGGAGTTCACCGATGTGTTCGACATGATCGAAGAGGGCTTGATAGACTGCGGCATCGTTCCCGTGGAGAACACCCTGGGCGGCCTGGTGGGTCCTGTCAACTCGATTCTCATCTATACCCATCTCAAGATCATCGCCGCCATCGACATGCCCGTAAGACACTGCCTGCTCTGTGTCCCCGGCGCCGATCACCGCGAGCTCAGGCAGGTCCGATCGCATACCCAGGCCCTCTCGCAATGCAGGAATTTCATCGCCCGCAATCGCCTCGAGCCCCAGCAACACTACGATACCGCAGGTTCGGCCAGGGATCTCGCCGAACTCAGGCCGAAGGGAGTCGCCGCCATAGCCAGCAAGCTCTGCGCCGACCTGTACGGCCTGGAGATTATCAAGGAAGACATCCAGGATTCCCTGCACAACAGGACCCGCTTTTTCGTCCTTTCCATGGACGGGGGCGACCAGGACGGCGACCGCTGCTCGGCGGTTTTCACCGCCGGTGACAAAGCCGGCTCCCTCTTCGCCGTGCTCAGCGTCTTCGCCAAGGCGTCGATCAACCTGACCAGGATCGAATCGGTGCCCGACAAGCCGGGCACCTACGCGATATTCATCGATTTCGAAGGCTCGATCAAAGATCCCAGGGTGGAAGCCGCGGTCAAGGCAGTCTCCGCCATGGCCGAGGATTTCAGAATACTCGGCTGCTACAGAGAAACGAGGATACAGTAATGAGAATATTCATACTCGGCACGGGCAAAATGGGCGCCTGGCTCACCGAAGAGCTTTGCTGGAACCATGAGGTGTGGGTGCACGACGCCGATCCGCTCAAGATGAAGTACTTCATGAAGGTGCACCGGATTCTCGACCTGGCCGAACTGGACCAGGTCAAACCCGAGCTCTTCATCAATTCGGTAGCCCTGGGCAATACGACCAAGGCTTTCGACACGGTCCTCCCCCACATTCCCGAATCCTGTATTCTGGCTGACATAGCCTCGGTCAAAAACGGGCTCCAGGACTATTACGGGACGCTAGGCAGACCCTTTGTCTCCAGCCACCCCATGTTCGGGCCCACCCTGGCGAATATCAGGGACCTGAAGGACGAGAGCGCGATCATCATCTCCGAATCCTGCGAAGCGGGAAAAGCTTTTTTCAGAGAGCTCTACAGCAGGCTTTCCATAAAAATCTTCGAATACAGTTTCGAGGAGCACGATAAAACCGTCGCCTACTCCCTGGCCACCCCCTTCGCCTCCAGCATGGTCTTCGCCGCCTGCATGCGAAAACAAGAAGCCCCAGGGACCAACTTCAAGCGGCACATGGCCTCCGCCAAGGGTCTGCTCGCCGAAGACGACAGGCTGCTTACCGAAATAATGTTCAACCAGCACACAATCCGGCAGCTGGAACTCATCAACTCGAAATTGAGTTATCTCACCCACATAATACGTCAACGGGATTACGAAGAGATGAAAAAATTCCTGGATACCCTGCGGAAGAATATCGCCGATTAACGCCGGGGTAGCTTGGTTTTAGCGGCTACTCCGACAACAGGAGAAAGAATATCGCCGCTCAGGGGCGGCTTAGCTCTCTCCTCACGCTCCGCGCATGGGCCGCGTCTTGATCAGGCTTTCAGGGAATCGAAATCCTCGAAAAACCGAGGCCAGGATTTGGCGACGCACTCCGCCCCCTCGATGACCACCGGGCTTTCGGCGGCCAGAGCCGCCACCGCGGCGGCCATGGCGATGCGGTGATCCCCCCAGGCCTCCACGCGACCGCCGGAAGGTCTGGCGCCGTGGATATGCATTCTGTCCCCGCGAATTTCAGACCCGATTCCGAGATGCTTCAGCATAGCCATGAGGCTGGCAGCCCTGTCGCTCTCCTTGCCCCCCAGCCGACCTACACCCTTGAGTTCGGTCTCGCCCGGGCAGGCCGAGGCGAGCGCGACGAGGGGCGGGAAAAGATCGGGGCAGTCGGTGGCGTCGAAGCTAAAAGGCTTGAGCGAAGCCCTTCCCACCTTGAGCGCATCGTGCCGAAATTCGAAGGGAGTACCCGCCGCCGCCGCCGCGTCCAGCACCGCCCTGTCGGGCTGCTGCGAGTCCTTGTCGAGACCTCGAATCAGCACTCCCTCATCGCAAGCCGCCAGCGCCGCGGCGACCACGAGAAAGGCGGCCGAACTCCAGTCTCCCTCCACCTCAAACTCCGTGGCTTTATAGCTTTGCTTCCCGGGCAGGGTAAAACGACCGTAGTCCTCGTCCCGCCGGATCGTCACGCCGAAGGCCCGGGCGGAGGAAATAGTGAGGTCCAGGTATCCGCGGCTCACCGTTCCGTGGACCAATATCTCGGAATCCTCCCCGGCCAGGGGAAGGGCGAGCAAAAGGCCGGTCAGGAATTGGGAACTGCCCCCCGCGTTCATCGCCAGAAATCCGCCCCGCAGGGGGCCGCGGATCGAAATAGGAGCCTTGCCCTCCCTGGTGCCGCAGCTCCCCCCAAGGCTTCTCAGAGGTTCCTCCATCATGGCCATCGGCCTCGCGGAGAGGGAGCCTGAGGCTAACAGCCGCGTGCTTCTGGGCAGAAGGGCGGCGATAGGGCTGAACATGCGCATGCAGAGCCCCGATTCGCCGCAATCCAGGTCCATAGGGGCCTCGCCCCTGTCTTCCAGCGGCTGGGCGGCGAGTTCCCTGAACAAGGGAGACCCTGTTATGGAAATCCAGGAGCCCTCCCTCTCCACGACGGCGCCTAAGGCCCGGGCCACCTTAAGCGCGGAACTGGCGTCGGCGCAGAGGGAATTCGCCCGCAGCCGGCTACGACCAGCGGCCAATACCGCGCAGGCTATCGCCCGCTGGGTAAGGCTTTTGGAGGGCGGCGCTTCTATGCTGCCCGCGAGGGTCGCTTTCTCTCGAATTACGGTCATAGGCTGCGAGGTCTCCTTCCTCGTATAGCAGTTTATACCACGGATACAAGACCGCGGCCAGCATAAGGTAAGGGCTGCGGGAAAAGGGCCGCATTGGAGGAAGGAGGGGGCTTATTGAAAAAGGGCGGGCCGCGCGATGCGCGGCCCGCCCGAACTCCTAACCAGTCCCCTTTCTGTTCCGCCTTCTTACACCAGCCCCTGGGCCAGCATGGCGTCGGCGACCTTCTTGAACCCGGCGATGTTGGCGCCCACGACATAATTGCCCTCGAAACCGTACATCGATGCGGTTTCCACGCAGGCTTTGTGGATATTGCGCATTATCGCGTGAAGTTTTTCGTCCACTTCCTCGGCCGTCCAGGACAAGCGCATCGAATTCTGGCTCATTTCGAGACCGCTGGTCGCCACGCCACCGGCGTTGGCGGCCTTTCCCGGCGCGAAAGGAATGCCCTTTTCGATAAAGAGCTTCCAGGCCTCGGGGGTGCATCCCATGTTGCTCACCTCGACGACGGTGGAAACGCCATTGGCGATGAGCGTCCTCGCATCCTCACCGTTGAGCTCGTTCTGTATGGCGCAGGGCATCGCGATATCGACCTTCTGCACCCAGGGTTTTTTCCCGGCGAAAAACTGAGCCTTGGGGAATTTGCGCACATAGGTTTCGACCTTGTTCCGGTCGATCACCAGCATTTCCTTGAGATAGTCCCACTTCTCCTCAGTGCCGATGCCCTCGGGATCGTAGACATAGCCGTCAGGGCCGGAAATAGTCACCACCTTGGCGCCCAGCTGGCTGCCCTTGATGCAGGCGCCCCAGGCCACGTTGCCAAAGCCCGAGACGGCGATCGCTTTGCCCTCCAGGCTCTTCTTTTGCTCCTTCATCATCTCGTTGGCGAAATAGATGGCGCCATACCCGGTGGCCTCGGGTCTGATCAACGAACCACCAAAGCTAAGCCCCTTACCGGTGAATACCCCGGTGAACTCGTTCGCCAGGCGCTTGTACTGACCGAACATATACCCGACTTCCCTGCCGCCCACGCCGATATCCCCGGCGGGAACATCCACGTCGGCGCCCACATGGCGATAGAGTTCGCACATGAAGCTCTGGCAGAATCGCATAATCTCGTTGTCGCTCTTGCCGTTGGGATCGAAGTCCGAGCCGCCCTTGCCGCCGCCCATGGGGAGTCCGGTCAAACTGTTCTTGAAGGTCTGCTCAAAACCGAGAAATTTCAGGGTCGAAAGCGTGACCTTGGGATGGAAGCGGACACCGCCTTTATAGGGACCGATAGCTGAATTGAATTGAATCCTGTACCCACGATTTACATGGTATTCACCCTTGTCGTCCACCCAAGGCACCCTGAAAATAATGCTGCGCTCGGGCTCGACGATTCTCTCCAGTATCTTTTGAGCCTTGTATTTAGGCTCCGCTTCGATTACCGGAGCGATGGACTCGAGCACTTCCTCGGCGGCCTGCAAAAACTCGCTCTCCCAGGGATAGCGAGCCTTGAGATCGTCGAGCACTTGCTTGATGTAGGAATTCATTCAACCCTCCTTGAAGGTTATTAGAGAGGTAGTACGCTTATGCGTTTGCTGTATCGACTTTTGTTATTCTATACCGACTTATCGAAACGGGCAAGCATTATTATATATTGAAACATCGTTTCAAATATAGAAATACTCGGTACTTGTATAAGATACCGAGCAAGAATCTCGATTCTCAGTCCGCTTCCTCGATGGGGTATTCCTGTTTTCTCTCGATTTCGACGCTGAGAATCCTGTGAGCCTCCATTTCCTTGACCGTGAATATCGCCTGCTCGGTATCGATGCTTTCATTTTTCTCGGGGATTCGTCCGAAAAGGTCGAAAACGAAACCGGCGAGACTATCGAACTCTTCGACCGGGAGATGGAGGTTGAGCTTTTCCACCACTTCGTCCAGATGCACCCTCGCGTCGCAGCGCCAAGACCGTGGACCGGTCTGGACTATATCCTCGGTTTCGTCGTCGTATTCGTCCTGAATTTCTCCGACGATTTCCTCGATGATATCCTCCATGCACACAATGCCCGAAGTCGCTCCGTACTCGTCCAGCACCACGGCGATATGAACTCTCCGGCGCTTGAATTCCCGCAAAAGACTATCGATTTTTTTAGTCTCGGGAACGAAAAACGGTTTTCGGGCGAGCTTGGCGACAGGGGAGGATTGGCCGCTGACCAGGGAAGCCAGAACATCCTTGGCGTAGAGAACCCCCACCACATCGTCGATGGATTCGCGATACACGGGAATCCGGGAATGGCCCGACTCGATGAGGATTCTGAACGCCTCCTTTCTGGGGGCATCCTCGGGAATAAAGACCGTGTCGGTCCTGGGCACCATCACTTCCTTGACGGTGGTCTCCGAGAGATGTTCGATGCCTTCTATCATTTCCTCGCGTTCGAGTACCGCAGGCTCCTCCGACTGGTTGCGTTCAGCCTTAGGTTTTCCGAATAACCCTAAAAAAGGACTCACAATATATGTTCTCCCTGCAGCGCGGTCAGGATGCTCTCCTGTTCCACCAGCATAGGCTGGGTGTCGTCGTTGTTTTCGTGATCCCTGCCGCTTAGGTGGAGTATTCCATGCACGAAGAGCCGTTTCAATTCCTCGTCGGCTTCGACCCCGAATTCCGCCGCGTTCCGTTCCATCGCGGGAACCGATATGACGATATCTCCGGCAATGTAGCGTTTCCGCCCCTCCGCTTCCAGGGTCGCCCCCATGGAGAAGGACAGGACATCGGTCGCCTCGTCCTTACCCCGATATTCGCTGTTGAGTCTTTGGATGAATTCATCGCCGCAGAGCAGGACAGAGAGGGACCAGTCCCGCAGCCCAAGCCGCTCCATGGTCTTTAGGGCGAAGGCTTCGGCGGAGGGCCGCCAGGGCGGTTCCCCGATGTCCCTGCATTCGATGCTCACCTCGTTCACAGATCTTTCTCCTTCTGATTGGGATACTCGATCCTGGAATGGAACTGGCCGGCCATGATGCGCACGAAGGAATGCCGGATGACATCAAGGTCTTTCAGGGTCAATTCGCAATTGTCCAACTGGCCGTTTTGCACCTTGTGCATGATCATCTCCCGCACGTGGACGTCCAGCCTAGGGACCGTCGGGTTCTTGATCGTTCTGCTCGAAGCTTCAATGGAATCGGCCAACATGACGATACCCGCTTCCTTGCCCACAGGGGGCGAACCGGGATAGGAGAAATCCTCGGGCCGTATGGTTTCGTCCTCTTTTTTTGCCTTGTCGTAGAACCAGGCGATGACCGAGTTGCCATGGTGTTGTGCGACGATATCCACCACTTCCTTGGGCAGTTTGAGTTCCCTGGCTTTTTCGGTGCCCAGTTTGACATGGCTGCGTATTACCGTGGCCGACAGCCTGGGATTGATATCGTCGTGTTTATTGGAGCCCCGCTGGTTTTCCACGAAATATTCGGGTTGCTCTATCTTTCCCAGATCGTGATAGTAAGCCCCGACCCGGGCGAGCAGGGGATTCGCGCCTATATCTTCGGCCGCCGCCTCCGCCAGGTGGGCGACGTTCATGGAATGGGCGTAGGTGCCCGGCGCCTGGGTGAGGAGTTCCTTGAGCGCCGGCGCGTTGACGTCCGAAAGCTCCAGGAGCCTGAAGCGGGTGGCCAGATTGAGGGACTGCTCCAGGACAGGGAGAATGGCCAGTATCAATGCGCCGCTTATAAAACCGTTCATGGCCATATAGCCCGAGATTCCCGCCAGTTGCTGGAAACGCAGTCCTTGCTGAAGAAGAAGGATAACGCTCACGCCGAACTGGATAGCCGCCTGCAGCACGCAGGCCAGCACGAGATCCAGCCTGGTCTTGGCGGTCGAAATCGTCATAGCCGCGAAAAAGCCCGCCAGGATGACGAAAACCATCCAGTAGGCGTTGAGGTTGGAGGCCGACGCGCTGAGCATCGTCAAAACGACAGTATAAGAAAACGCGAAGCGTTGTCCGAAAATGGCGGCCCCGATACCCGAAAAAAGCGCTATGGGCAGGAAATAGGCGCCTTCCAGCGAAATCTGATGTTGTCCGGCCCTGCTGGCCAAAAGGACTATCGCGTAAAACGCCAGCGCCGAATAGAGTCCCATGAGGAGACTAGGCATCTTGAAGGGCGCAGCCCCCTCATGCTGACGAAGCAGAAAATAACCCAAGCTGGCCGCCGCCAGCAAAAGCCCGAGACTACGCAGCGAAAGCCCGAAATCGGAGCGTGAAACGGCCGAACGCACCGCCACCAGTTTAGCGTAGCTTTCTTCGGTTACCATTTCGCCCTTTCTGATAAGAAGCTCACTTCTTCCAACAGCCTTATAGACCGGCTCGACCTTCGCCCCTACCCTTTTTATGCGGCTCAGCGAGCTTGCCTCGTCGAAAAAGGCATTTTCCACGGTAAAACCAAGAACGATACTCTCCACCAGCGAGGAAATGGGGCGCGCGAGATGGCGCCGTTCGGCTTCCGCCCGAATGACATCGGGCAGATCGGCTTCGGTGACCATCGAAGCCATGGATCGCTGTTCGAGTTCGGCTTTATTGTTTATCAAACGCTTTAACTCGAAATAATCCTGATTGTAGCGCAAGAGACCTTCGGTGGGCAGCGAGAAAACTCCGCCATCCAAGACCGCCGCCAAAACATCGGCGGCATAGACGAGGATCTGGGATTTGAGGGAGGATTTGGCCAGGTCGGCGAGCACCTGGGGGGGGAGCTTGCCGGGGAATTTGCTCTGAAGCATGAGCAACACGGTCTCCTGGGCGATATCCTGGGTGCTTAGGGAGCGGAAATTTTCGGTGAAGTCCTTGAAATAATCCAGGGCTCGCCTGGTAATACCCGAATCGAACTGAAAGACAGGAAGCACAAGGCGCTCCTCGGCATCCCTCCGTAAGGCGGTGGCCTCTTCGTCGACATAGACCACCTCTCTGCCGGCCACAATGTCCCGGTCGGCGACCTCGCCGGGCTTGATCCCCGAATAGTCTCTCCTGATCGCCACGGAGCCGGGTCCGAAAAACATGAGTAGTAGCGCGGCCGCAACGATGCAGACAGCCAGGTGGATCGCGAAGACTCGGTTGCGCTTAAGGCTGGCGACAATCGATCGCCAGACCCTGCTCATCTTCGTTTCATTCGTTCTCATAAGCCTCGATTATCTTCCTCACCAACCTGCTGCGCACCACGTCCCGGGAATCCAGGTGGCTGATAAAGATGCCTTCGATGCTCGAAAGAATTTGCAGCGCGTGCACAAGCCCTGATTCGGCCTTTCTAGGCAGGTCGATCTGGGTGATGTCCCCGGTGACGATGGCTTTGGTATTCTCGCCCAGCCTCGTGAGGAACATTTTCATTTGTTCCTTTGTCGTATTCTGCGCTTCATCCAATATGACCACGCAATTATTGAGGCTTCTGCCCCTCATATAGGCCAGCGGAGCAACCTCGATGGATCGTGTCTCCTCAAGTCTGCGGATGGACTCGTAGGGTATGAGCATTTCCATGGCGTCGTAGAGGGGGCGCAGATACGGATTGATCTTCTGGACCAGATCGCCGGGAAGGTATCCCAGGCTTTCCCCCGCTTCCACGATCGGCCTGGTCAGGATGAGTTTTCTCTTAGCTTTGCCCAGCAGATCCTTGAGGGCCCAAGCCATGGCGAGATAGGTTTTCCCGGTTCCGGCCGGCCCGACCGCGAATGAAAGATCGTGCGTGGCCATGCCCTTCAGGTAAAGCCCCTGTCCTTTGCTTCTGGGATAAATCGTCTGATTGCTCCCGGGAATCTGCACGCAGGCATCGAAAAAGTCGTCGCAGGAAGCCTTCTGGTCCCCCGCGCCCGCCTCTGGGCTGCCCAGGGGCGTGAGTTCGGCATGCAGCGCTATGATGAGATCGGGTGTCGCAGGAAGTCCCCCTTTGATCGACTCCGTAAGGGTTTCGATAAGCTGAGAAAAAAGCGTCCTGGTCTGCTCGTCGCCGCTCTCGATCATAAGTTCGTTCCCGCGGCTCAAAACCCTTGAGCCCAGAAGGTCGGCGATAATGGAAAGATTGTAATCGTTAGGTCCGCACAACTCGGCCAGCAGCTCCGTATCTTCCAAGACAATACTTTCTGCGTCCAAATGCTCTCCTTGAGCCCAAAGCCCTGCGTCACGCGGTCTTTGGCTGGAGCCGGACGCCGACGCGAAACGTCGGCGTCCGGCTCCTGTTTACAAGTATACCCCTACAACGAGGGCTTTGTATATTATCCGCCCATCAGCGCTGAAACACCCCCTCATCGTAGGCGATGGAACTCTTAAGCTCGGGGATATCCTTCCAGGTGACGAGGAAGCTGAAGGAAAACTCGAGCTGATAATATGGCCGTCCGCTATCCGGCGTGAAAAGCACGGGGCTCATGGCCAGGCTCGCCTCCACATTCCAGTCGTGGAGGTCCTGGGACAGACTTAAGGATAGATTCTGAAGCTTGAAGAGCGTTCTCTTGAGCGCCTGGGTATCCCAGATGGAAAAGGCGTCCAGGACATCCGTAAACGGATCCCTGGCATAGTCCTTTGGATCGAAATCCGCGGAGGCGGGAAAAAAGCCCGGCCAGTACCGCCAGGGCGACTTATTCACCGAACGGGCGGAGAACTTGAGGCTGCTGCCCTTCTTTCCGGTCAAGGATACCGTAAGGTCGGCGACAATGTTGGATTCGGTAAACCGAACAAGATTTTGAGTATAGGAAAGACTAGGTTTCAGGTCGAAGGCGAGGCCTCCTTCCGAACCGGCGTCGGCGGGAAGCCTCGCCGCCTCTGTGGTTGGAAAGCCGGCGCTCGTCTTTGCCGCCGTGGCGGTCATGCTGTCAGCCAGTTCGCCGGCCTCCTTGTTTTTCAAACCACCCATCTCGATATGGGGATTAAAATTGAGGGAAAACTCATACGGTCTGAACCCCTCGGTCCCGTCCAAATTCCACGCCCCGCCGTCGAGGTAGTAGCCCTTAGCTTTTTTAGCCGTGAACGAAGCCTTTGCCCAAAGATATTCGAGGGAGCTGACGCTGGAGAGGGGCTCGGAACTCTCGAAGTCCCAGGCGAAGCTCGACTGCAATTGAGGATAAGGGGAGGCCCCCAGTCGTAGCTGCGCGTTTAGCGCTGAGCATTCAAGCGGCGAAGCTTCCGACGACCGGGCGACCGAGCCTTGCAGGCTCGCGCTCAAATATTTTCCGGACACGGCATAGGTCCCGGTATACTTTTCCAGAAGCGGCGGGAGCATAGCCTGAAAACTGAGACTATTGGCGAACTTGCCCTTTGTGGCGTAGGCCAAGGTGGCGGTGAGCGAATGGGTGGGAAAGCTGGTACTATCCCAACCCAGCCAGGTGGTCGCATAGACGGGAGTCGCGGTAATTCCCGAACCCGATAGTCCCGCATAGGCGTTTTTGAAAATGGTCGCCCCCGCCTGATAAAGAAGCGAAGATCCGGAGAATGAAGAAGCTGCCATAAAGGGTCTCAAACTCAATGCCGCGGTTCCGTCCAGCGCCGAAGTCCGGTAAGAATAATCAGAAAGCCTGTAAGGATGCGGGGTGGTCGGCGCCAGGCGCTCATCGTAAAGAATCGGCCTATATTGATCCTGGGCGCTAAAACCCAAACCGGACTCAAGCGATAAAAGTCGATCGGCCCAGGAAAGGGAATAATTCACAGCCCCGCTCCCCTTCCATCCCAGGAGTCTATAGGAAAGACTGGCATCCACGTCTTCGGGGCTTAGCCAGGCAGTGGAACGGTATTTGTCTTCGACAATCGCCGACCCCGAAGCCGTCCAACCCAAGCGACCGCTCAGGGCGGTCAAATCCCTGCCGTCGCTTTTTGCCCCGGTCGTTGATTCCCCGCCCTGGGGGGACGCCTCAGCGGCGGCTGGCTTCGGGTCTTCCTGCGGAGAAGCGGGTGCGGCAACCGCTTCCTTCAACTTGGCTCGGCGGTCAAAGCTGTCCAGGGTACCCGAGAGTTTTATCGTCCCATCGAGGAATTTAAGACTGTCGGGATAGAAAAAATCCCTGGAAGGAGAGACGGCCAACAGCCTTTTGCCCGCAGTGTCCAGCCCGGTGGTGGATTGGCTTTTAGTCCTCCAATTCATCTGAGCGCCCAGGTTGCTCACCTCGATGGTTTCGAGCACCGCCCCGTCTTTTCCCTGGGGGAATCGCCAAAACAGGGAGGTCGTCACGCTCTGGTTCATTGCGCTGCGCCGAGAAACCGACGTCTTGTTGGCCTCGATAATCGACAGGATGCTCGAGGATTCCTTACGCTGGGTAAAGTCCTGTTCGAAGTAAGGATCCGAGTAAA
>Ga0116194_1001626_pt1 | contig 13240 bp, 11 predicted proteins | sample AD_SCU001_MetaG_FD_89887 | JGI IMG/M metagenome (GOLD analysis project Ga0116194, IMG submission 89887) | Active sludge microbial communities of municipal wastewater-treating anaerobic digesters from China - AD_SCU001_MetaG | ecosystem: Engineered > Bioreactor > Anaerobic > Digestate | place...
CAAGACGCATTCCCTCCGAGACACGGTCGGCTCCTGCACCGGTTGCCTGCTTGTTCTCGCGCAGCACGTGGTGTGGATATGTCCGCAGTTTAAGATGGAAGTTTGCCCTTCCGACATCCTTGATCAAACGCCGGTTAATGCTGATACGGGCTGCTTCGAGCGCCGTATGCCGGATCTGGCAGGCTTCGTCGACGACGATGGAGAGTTCGACCGGATAGATCTCGCTGAGGTTACCCATATCGAACTGCACTACCTTGCTGCCCGGCACACCGCCCATGTATTCCCTGCGTGTATATGCTTTCTTTGCGAGATTCCGATACATCCTCGCTGGTTTTCGTACCATAGCTAAAAACTCCTGCCGATCTCTGGGTGCTCTATAAAATGGAGATCTCTTCCTATAAACCTTACGGGAAACTCATCAATTCAACGATCCGGGATGTAAACCTTCCACTCTCGCGGCGTTGTGGTATGGGTATGGCCGGCGCCTTTCTTTCGTCGACGATGCGGGGGTGGCAGGGGGTGTGATGATTGCCCAATGGAAGGTCAGGAGGGGTTTCACCGTGACACCGCAAAGAGGCTCTCTCCAGGCACTCTACCGATGGAGAGTCGCCCCGCGGGGCAGAAGGTTCCCCCTCCCCTGTCCTGGCATGTCAGCGGGAGGCCTCTCTCCAGAAGTGGAATCAAAAACCCTCACCTACCGGCTGCTTACGCCGCCTCTTCCCGTTCCCTTCCGGATATTGTGTCGTGAGAATAATCATCCTCTGGGGAGGAGGGAAGAATTGTCCATCCCAAATTCTTCCCCTGAGTGTCGTCCCGCAAAAACCACAGCCACCCGAACCTGCAGACAGGCAGGCAGTCTGCGGCGATTGCACAACCGGCGGATCCGTCCCCAACTGGTTTCACCAGACCAGGGCACAGCCTCCGGATACCGGGTAGATACCCTCATCGGCTGTTTTCTGTATCCTCGATCATCCTGAGCACCTTCCGACGAACATCGGCAAACTCGATACTGGTGCGGTCGCGAGGTCGCGGCCAGGGTATCTCGACGATCTCCCGGACTGATCCCGGGCGCGGTGTGAGGACAACGATCCGGTCAGAGAGGTATACCGCCTCATCCACACTGTGGGTGACAAAGAGGATCGTCTTCTTTGTCTGCTCCCAGATGGAGAGGAGTTCTCCCTGCATCCGGTTCCGGGTCTGAGCGTCCAGCGCCCCGAACGGCTCGTCCATCAGGAGGACATCGGGGTCATTTGCAAGCGCTCGTGCTATCGCCACGCGTTGCCGCATCCCGCCTGAGAGTTCGTATGGGTAGGCGTCCCGGAACTGGGAAAGCCCGACCATCTCAAGGTAGCGCTCTCCTATCCTCCTCCGTTCCTCCTTACCCACACCCCTCATCTCAAGGCCAAAAGCGATGTTATCGATGACCTTTTGCCAGGGGAAGAGCGAGTACTCCTGAAAGACCATGCCCCGCCGGGGGTCAGGGCCGGTGACCACGTTACCGTCGACGATCACCCTGCCGGTGGTCGGGCTCTCGAGCCCGGCGATGATCCGAAGGAGCGTCGTCTTCCCGCAACCGGACGGCCCCACCAGGCAGACGAACTCCTCATCCCGGATCTCGAGGTTGATATCCTTCAGAGCCCATATGACGTCGCCATCCTCCTTAGGGAAGGCCTTGCTGAGGTTCTCTACGATGACTCCGCTCATGAGGCCACCTCCCCCTCATGCCATCGCAGGAGTCGCTGGTCGACGTAGTGCCGGAAGATGTGGTCTATGATAAGCCCTGCAAACCCGAGGATCAGCATGTAAACCACTACCTCCGGCATCTGGTGGAGGTAGTAGTTGTGCCAGAGCTGGTAGCCGAGGCCGTTTCTGGAGACCCCAAACATCTCCGCTGCCACAAGACACATCCAGCCAACCCCCATCGATATCCTGATCCCGGAGGCTATTGAGGGAATCGCCGATGGTAGGGCGACGTGACGGATCAACTCAAACGATGTGTCGCAACCGAGCACCTTGCCCGCCTCAACATAGATCTTCGGGACCGATCGGAACGCTGTGTAGGTTGCTGTCAGGATCGGGAAGAACGCCCCCACAAAGATGACAAAACCTGCTGCCGCCGCGGTAAGCCCGAACCATATGATTGCAAACGGGATCCAGGCAAGTGGTGGTATTGGACGGAGAATCTCGATGATCGGGTCGAGCAGAGAGTCTGCCACCCGGAACCATCCCATGAGAATCCCGACGGGAACGCCAAGGAAGATCGCCGCAAGGATGCCTATCCCAAAATGCTTAAAACTCACCCCGATGTCAATGAGTAGCGTCCCGGAGGCGAGGAGGTTTACAAACGCCACTGCGACATCGGTGACGCTTGGGAGGATGAATGATCGCCCTACGACGTATTCGGCGACAAACTGCCAGATCGCCGCAGCAATGATGAGCGCTGCGATACCAAGGAGTTGTTTCTGTTTCTGTCGTTTCATGGCTCTGTTCTGCCTCGCAGAGATGGTCCTACCGGAGGGGGCCGTAAATGGGGTTACCCTCTGGCGTCTTTATCCCTGATCCTATCGACACGTTGATAGAAGATACTTTTGGAAGGAAAATGGGGATGAGGCCGATTTATGCCATGGCCTCATCATAGAACGTGAAGTCGAAGAGGTCCTCCTCTGTGAACGGTCTCTTGATGTAGCCGAGCTCATACTGGAGTTCAGTGTACTCGACAACCGAGGACGCGATCAGGTGTGGGTCTGCCGTCCAGGTGCCGTCCCAGTCCCTGAAGGATGCCTTCACGGTCTCGACGTTCTGTCCGCTCCTTGCTGCGTAGATTTCTGCAGCCTCGTCCTGGTGTTCGAGGTTGTATTCCGTTGCCTTGATGTGGGTCTTTACGACCTGCTCAACGATCTCGGGGTGTTCCCGGATCAGCCAGCCGCTTGCAACCAGAACACAGCAGGCATGGTCCTTGCGCATCTCACCAGACTTCACCACGGTCCTCCCTGCGCCGCTCGCTGCGATGATGGCAGGGGAGGGGTGGGGCAGGAAGACGCCGTCGACCTGACCGGCGGAGATGGCAGTGGTGGCAGGACCTGGGTCCATGGGGATTATCTGGACACTCTGGGGGTCGACGCCGTTCTCTTCAAGCCAGGTTCGCAGAAGGGTGTCCTGGATTGTTCCTGGCGGGAAGGTGGCGATCTTCTTACCGACGAGGTCGGTGGGGCCGGAGTAGGGTATCTCGTTCCTGAGCACGAGGTCAGATCCCTGGGTCTGGACAGCGGCAATGATCTTTGCGTCAAGTCCACTGTTGACGGCGGCGACGAACGGGGCGGCACCGACATATGCGATATCCAGGTCACCGGCAAGCATCGCCTGCATCTCGGGTGCACCTGTCCCGAACTCGTAGTCAGTCACCTTTGTGATGCCGAGTGGTGCCAGGTCTTCCTGCCACCATCCCTTCTCCATCGCGGTGACGTGGGCGATCTGGTGGGTGCTCGGCTGGTAACCTATCCGAAGGTGCGTTACATCAGCAGTGCCGGTCTCTGTGCAGCCTGCGGCAAGCGCGAACGCTGCAACCAGAGCCACGGCCAGAATAATTGTGATACGCGATCTCATCTTTACATCCATCCGTTACACTGGATAGGTAATTCTTCACGCTGTCTCTATATAGTATTGTCGAAAATAGCGTAAATTCCTCTACTTTAGTAGACGTTACTATCATTATACTAACCATATAAGATAAGTAATCTGTAATTTCTGCTCTCGTAGGTATATCGTGGGGCGGTGCCCTCTCCGGGGTGTCACCAAAAGGAGGTCCTGGCGGGGAGAGCGCGGGAGAAGATCAGATCGCCGCTGATGAATGTCTCTCTACGCGGCGACGGAAGCAGGATTTGAGAGAGGAGTTTCACCGGGACACTCTCTTTTCTCGCAGGTCGACCACCCCCACCTCCCGGCCGCTTTCGCGCCTCCTCCCGCCCCCCTTCCCGGGGGACGGGCAGTGAGTGGCGATAGGCCCGGCGGGTCGTGCACGCGACAGGAAACAAAAGTTGACGCCAGAGTTGTCCTCCCTGGTATTGTAACCGTGGTGAATCACCCCTCATAGGGTAAGGGCTGATGGGGGGGCGGAACCCTCCCCCTCCCCTGTCCATGCATGCCACAAGGCGCCCCCCCCGTGAAACTTTCTCACCACCCCTCTGTCTTGATCGCACATCTCCCCTCCCCACCCACACCCCTCAAATCCGTCCCGGAAGAGGTTCGCCAGACCCGGGGGGCCGGCACACAACTCGAGGTCACTGGCTCGATGGCCTTGCACGACCCTGACAGCAGAAACGTGGTCTTAATCTTTTAGCGTAACCAAACGCTACAGACAGGACTGTTGATAGGATGCGGACGGATCAGATTCGAGAGGGGCGTCTTGCAGGTGAACGGTCGCACGATATCGAGCACTTCCTTGCATCGATGGACGCCGACCGCTGGATAGCAAGAGCAGACCTCCTCGTGGATATGGCGCACCTCCTGGGGTTGCGGCGACAGGGGATCATCGAGGATGCCCCCGCGTGTGCGCTGATGGCAGCGCTCCTGGATTTCTATGACCACGGTCTCCCACCGGAGGCGTTCAGTGAACGGTTCGAAGACGTCCACGCCGGTAAAGAGGCCTGTCTCCTCGAGCGCCTTGGTGAGGAGGTAGGCGGGCGTCTTCACATCGGCCGGTCGCGAAACGACGAGGTCGCCACCTGCATAAGGATCCGTCTCAAAGAGGAGGTCCTGGGCCTCATACACTCTCTCACCGACCTGCGGCGAACTCTGCTCGATCTTGCCGCCGCTCACAGGGAGAGCGTGATGCCGGGTTTCACCCACCTCCAGCACGCCCAGCCCACCACCCTCGCCCACCACCTCCTCGGCTACGAACAGAGTTTCTCCAGGGACACCGCCAGGCTCCGGGAGGCGTATGTCCGCCTGGACGTCTCGCCGCTCGGTTCGGCGGCGTTCGCCTCGACCGGTTATCCCCTTGACCGCGAATACACCGCCAGACTCCTCGGGTTCTCGCGCCCTGCGCCAAACAGCATGGACGCTGTCGCCTCCCGCGACTTCGTGATCGAGGTTCTCGCCGACGCCGCCACCTGCATGACGACGGTAAGCCGGCTATGCGAGGATCTCGTCCTCTGGAGCACCTCGTTCTTTGGATTCGTCCGGCTTGACGACGCCTACTGTTCCTCCTCATCGATCATGCCCCAGAAGAAGAACCCGGACGTCGCCGAGATCATGCGAGCGAAGGCCGGAACGGTCGCGGGTTCGCTTACAGCGGCGATCACCATCACAAAGGCCCTCCCGATGAGTTACAACCGCGACCTCCAGGAGGTGACTCCACACCTCTGGCACGGCCTTGAGGCAGCCCGGCAGAGCGTCCCTCTCCTCTCCGGGATGATAGCCACCGCAGTCTTTGACACGGAGCGTATGGCAGCGGAGGCGGGGAGAGGTTTCTCCACCGCCACAGACCTTGCCGACGCCCTTGTCAGGGACTACGGCCTCCCGTTTCGGACCGCCCACCGGATCGTTGGGCGGGCGGTCAGGCACGGTTCGCTCGACCTCGAGACGATCGAGGCCGCCGCACGGGAAGCGGCCGGGATATCGGTTCTGGACCTGGGACTCACGCAGGAGAAGATCGAGACCGTCCTTGACCCCCGTCACGCCGTTGCAACCAGAAGGATCATCGGTGGCCCTGCGCCAGAGACCGTCGCTTCCCAGATAGACGTGCAGCGTGAGACCCTGGCCGGCGACACAGCATGGTTGGAGGAGAGAGAGATGACGTTATCGCGTGCTTTTGAAACCCTCATCCTTGAGGCACGGAGGTTTACAGAATGATCGATACCCTCATGACCGGAGACCTTGTTCGGTATACGAACGGCAAAACCACGCTCACCGGCACCTACATCACCGAACGGGACAGGATGGCCGTCATAAAACTGGATAGCGGCTACAACATAGGAGCGTCGCCTGAAAAGATCGAGTTTGTCGAGCGCCCCGCCCCCCGGCCACAGGCAACCGCCGGGAAAGTCGCGCAGAACCCCGATCTCCCCGAACTTGCCATCCTCTCCACCGGCGGGACGATTGCAAGCAGGGTGGACTACCGGACCGGCGCTGTGATGAGCCAGTTCTCTGCAAGCGACATCCTGCGCGCTATCCCCGAACTTGGAGAGATCGCCCGCTACCGCGACCGCCAGATCGCAAGCATCCTCTCTGAGGATATGCAACCGGTGCTCTGGCAGAAACTTGCCCGGGCGATATACGACGAGATCAGGGCCGGGGTTGAAGGGGTGATCGTCACCCACGGTACCGACACCATGGCCTATTCGGCCGCCGCGGTCAGGTTTATGTTGAAGACGCCGGTACCGGTCGTCTTTGTGGGGTCACAGCGGTCGGCCGACCGCCCAAGCTCCGATAACGCCATGAACGCCCTCTGCAGTGCCGCCGCCGCCACAAGCGACCTTGGTGAGGTGGCGGTGGTGATGCACGCTACCACAAACGACGACCGCTGTGCCATACACCGGGCAACCGGGGTCAGGAAGATGCATACCTCCCGGCGCGACGCTTTTCAGAGTATTGGGACAGAACCGCTCGGCTACGTAGACTACCCATCCCTCTCCGTCAGCCTCTCTGAGGAAGCGGTCCGGAGGGGGACGGAAGAGCCAGAACTCCAGGATAAACTCGAGGAACGATGCGCCCTCCTCCAGTTCTACCCCGGTATGCCACCATCGGTCTTCGAGGTCTTCGAGGGCTACGCTGGTCTTGTCATATCCGGGACGGGACTCGGTCACGTCTCAACCAACCTCGTCCCGGAACTCCGGCAGATGATAGAGGAGGGGACGACCGTCGTCATGACATCCCAGTGTCTGCACGGCCGGGTCTGCGACCGTGTCTACAACACCGGAAGAGACCTCCTTGCGGCCGGGATCATAGAGGGTGAGGATATGCTCCCCGAGGTTGCGCTTGTGAAACTGATGTGGGTGCTCGGGAACGAGTCTGACCCCGACCGGGTGAGGAGGCTAATGCAGACCGACCTTGCTGGCGAGATACGGCGGAGGTCGATCCCATGATGGACTACGAAGCCCTCGGTCTCAAGGCCGGGATCGAGATCCACCAGCAGCTCGACACCACCAGGAAACTCTTCTGCCACTGCCCTACGGTTCTCAGGGACGTCTCTGAGCGGACGGGCGAGTTTCAGCGCTACCTCCGTGCAACTGAGAGCGAACTTGGCGAGATCGACCGTGCGGCGCGTGAGGAGATGAGACTCGTCCGGAAGTTCTGCTACTACACATACGATACGGTCTGCCTCGTAGAGCACGACGAAGAGCCCCCCGCCCCGATGAACCCTGAAGCGCTCGATATCACCCTAACGATCGCAAAGATGCTCGGCATGATCCCCGTCGAGGAGGTGCATACGATGCGAAAGGTCGTCATCGACGGTTCAAACACCAGCGGGTTCCAGAGAACGGCGCTGGTTGCGCTCTCCGGCGCGCTTCCCGGCGGTTGCAGGGTCGAGACGATATGTCTGGAAGAGGAAGCAGCGCAGCGGGTGGAAGGGGACACCTTCTCCCTCGACCGTCTGGGGATCCCGCTCGTTGAGATCACCACCGCCCCTTGCATGCACAGCCCTGAAGAGGTTGCGAAGGTTGCGGCATACATAGGGATGGTCCTTCGCTCAACCGGCAGGGTGAAACGCGGTCTCGGGACGATAAGACAGGATATCAACGTCTCCATCGCGGAGGGCGCCCGGGTGGAGATCAAGGGAGTCCAGGATCTCGATCTCATCGCCGAGGTGGTGCGGCGAGAGGTTGAGCGGCAGGTAAACCTTCTTTCAATCCGCGACGCCCTGCGGGAACGGGGTGCCCGGGTTGACCCGAACGTTGTAGATGTGACAGACCTCTTCTCCGGCACGAACTCCTCTATCCTGAAGAAGGCGAGATCTATCCTCGCCCTCCGACTCTGCGGGTTTGCCGGGCTTGTCGGCCGGGAGATCCAGCCCGACCGACGGCTTGGAAGCGAGTTTTCCGACTACGCAAAGAAGTGCGGTGTCGGCGGGATCTTCCACACCGACGAACTCCCGGCCTACGGTGTAACCGCAGAAGAGGTGGCGCGGTTGCGCGAACGTCTCGGCGCCGCAGATGAGGACTGTATTGTCATAGTGGCCGCCGGAAAGGAGCGTGCCACGTGTGCGATCGAGCAGGTTATGACCCGTGCCGTTATGGCTATGGAGGGGGTACCCGAGGAGACCCGGAAGATGCTTGAGGGCGGGAGCACCGCCTACATGCGCCCGCTCCCCGGCGCCGCCAGGATGTACCCCGAGACCGATGTCTTCCCTGTTACGATCGATCCGGCCTTCTGGGAGAGTGTCACGGTCCCGGAACTCCTCACCGACCGGGCGGAGCGGTTCGTCCGTGAGTTTGGACTGGACGAAGGGCTGGCACGCCAGGTGGCGTTCTCCGAGCAACTCCCGCTCTTTGAGAGGGCCGTAGCCGCCGGCGTCCGGCCTACCCTTGCTGCACGAACGCTCCTTGCCACCTGCCGGGAACTCTCACGTGACGGCGTCGAGGTCGACCACGTCACCGGGGACGAGATACTGGCTTTGCTCTCGGCGGTGGAGGCTGGCCGGGCCGCAAAAGAGGCGATCCCGGAGATCCTCACAGAACTTGCACGAAGACCGCAGGAGAGCAGTCTGGCACCTGAAGAGCGGGTGGAAGCGGCCATACAGAAGGTTGCGCCCTCAGTATCAAAGGCCGATGTTGAGGCTATCGTCCGCAGGGTTGTGGCCGAGCGCGAGGGGTTCACCCGTGAGCGGGGTATGGCCGCGCTCGGGCCTCTGATGGGCGTAGTCATGAAGGAACTGCGCGGGAGCGTCGATGGGAAAGTGGTCAGCGAGGCACTCCGGCGCGAGTTGGAGCGGTTGCTCTCCTGATCCTGCGGGTTACTTTTATCAGCGGATCGGGTCATAAATATAAAGGAGTTTTATCATGGGAAAGACAGGAAGCGTTCAGTGGGCTCAGGTCAAGGGCGTGAAGGGGCAGATCCGGCTCGTCCCTGCAAGTGAAGCCACCGTGAAGAAACCCGGCCCGAACCAGAGGTTCAAGTCGGCAGCGGTTATCCAGAAGCGAGCGAGCAGGGAAGGACAGGACACAAGGCGCGGCGCCCGTGGCGGTCGTGGTGGACGAGGCGCCCGTGGCGGTCGTGGTGTGAGCGGTCCCACGGCAGATGTGCGGGTCCGCCGGGCAATCCGCCGCTCAAAGGTCTCGGTGCTTGGAACCAAACAGAAGTCAAGGTAAGCCCTGAGATCTCTCCTTTCAATACTTTTTATAACTGTGAGTGCCAGTATTGGTATGGATCTTAAAACCGCCATCAGGACATATCAGTTTGCCGAGCGGGCAAAGTCCGAACTGATCATGGGGTCACACCTGACTACGGCACTGGTAGAGTTCCCGATCCAGGAGAAGCCCGGCGGAAAACGGATGCTTCTGATGATGCTTGAGGCTATCCGCACAGAACTTGAGTTCGCACAGCGGGACACCGGACATAAGGAGTTTAAGAGGGCCATCGATCACCTCAACGAGGCGATCAGTCTGGTCGAGAGCATGGACCTTGGCTCAGCTGCGGAGCGGATCGGCAGGGCGATCAGTGCCGCAACGACCGCTGCCCAGGAAGCATGGGATACACTCAAAGAGCATGGACTCCTCTGAGTTTCTCCGTTTTCTGAGAACGCGCTCTTCGGTGCGGGAGTACTATGGGCAGCCGCTTGAGGAGGAGGATATCGATTACATCCTCGCCTGCGCAAGCACCGCGCCGAGCGCCGGCAACCGTGAGGCCTGGGACGTTGTCGTCGTCACCGACGAGGATATCAGGCTGGAACTTTCATCAGCGGCTCTCAACCAGGCGCATGTCCGGGAGTCTCCGGCGGTGTTTGTGGTCTGCGCAAACTACGTCCGCTCGATCTCGCGCTATGGGGAGCGTGGGATCCTCTACGCCGTCCAGGACGCGACGATCGCCTGCACATACATGATGCTTGCAGCCCACGCGCTGGGCCTTCACTCGTGCTGGACGGGGGCGTTTGAGGAGGACGAGGTGCACGAGATCCTCGACCTCCCGCAGCACCTCCGTCCAATCGCGCTACTCACTGTTGGCAAGGGGAGACCGCCGCTTGAACCGATGGAGCGGATGCCGGTGGAAGAGCACCTGCACCGCGAGACCTGGTAGGTTAAATATCACATTTTGGGAGAGATTATGCCTGATTATTTGGTTACGCTTGAATCTGCCTGGATAATTAAGGATGTCAAGTCCATGGACGATGCTGTTGGCATCGCGATCAGCGAGGCGGGGAAGCGACTTAACCCCTCGGCAAAGTTCGTGGAGATCGAGGCCGGGCTGACCGAGTGTCCCTTCTGCGAGGGGGAGTTGAACACAGCGCTTGTAGTTGCCGGTACCGCGCTTGTAGGGCTTGTGCTGGAGATGAAGGTCTTTCGTGCGGAGTCGGAAGAACACGCGGCCAGGATAGCAAAGTCGGTCGTCGGGAAGGCACTTCACGATGTGCCCCTCCAGGTCGTGGAAGTGCAGGAGATATGATCGCAGTTGTCGGGCATACCGCCATCGATCACCTCTTCCGGGTGCCGAAACTCCGGGGGCGGCACAACTCAACCTACATAACCGAACACTCTGTCTACTTCGGTGGCGGAGCGGCAAACATAGCGGCAGGGATTGCGATGCTCGGGGAGCGGTCTAGGCTGGTCTCCGTAGTCGGTGACGACTTTCCAGGCAGTGATTACGACCTCTGGTTACAGCGCCTCGGTGTCGTACAAGATATAACTCTGATAAAGGGTACCAGGACGGCGACGGCCTATGTCTTCACCGACGATGAGGGTGACCAGGAGACCTTCTTTGAGTGGGGTGCGTCAACCGCGTTCAGCAGCCTTGAAGCTCCAGCCCTCGATTTTGTCCATATGGCAACCGCTGACCCGGACTTTAATGTTCGGGTGGCGCAGAGGAGCAGGTTCGCCTCGTTCGACCCGGGACAGGATCTCCTCCGCTACACGCCGGAACAACTTGAGATAATCCTTGCAAATATCAATATCCTATTCTCAAACAACCACGAGATGGACCGGATGTGCGGTATGCTGGGGCTGGAACGTGAGGATCTTATTGCATCGGTCCCAATGACTGTCATAACCAGTGGGGTTGAGGGGAGCACCCTCTGCATGAACGGCGAGGAGTATCACGTCCCGGCCGTACTGGTGGAGGCTCTCGACCCCACAGGCGCCGGTGACGGTTACCGGGCAGGTTTCCTCACGGCGTTCCGGATGGGTTGCACCCCGCTGGAGTGTTGCCGTGTGGGGGCGGTGGTTGCATCCTTTGTCGTTGAGCGGCCTGGCACCCAGACAAACCTTCCTGACCGGGATCGGATGCTTGCGCGCTACCGGAAGGTCTTTGGTGAACCGGGAGAGATTCCTGTCTGAAATATGGGAAACGCTCTGCAGATTGCCGACATAGGGCTGTCTGCTTTAAACTGTGCTCCGAGAGCGGCACCTGGAGGTGTCTCCTGATGGAGTCCAGTCAGTATGTGCGGTTTGAGGGGCTCACTCGCTACCTCTTCTCAGCTCCATCGTGGCCGCGGTCGCTTGCCATCACCGTGGTGCTCGGGCTCCTTATCGACGGGGCGGCCTACCGCGCTGGTAGCGGGTTCTTCCCTGTTGGCACCCTGGGGTTCACGATTCCGGCGCTGGTAGCTTTCCTGCTGACGCCGCCGCTGGTGCGGGTCTCTGGCAGGCAGATCACCTGGAACCGGTCGGCCCTTCTGGCACTTGCCTGCACGGTTCTGGGGGTGATCGTGAGCCTTTCGCCGACACTGGTTGCCGGGCGCTCACTCTTTCCGACGCTGTATGCGATAGCACTCGGGCTGACCTTCTGCATCCGATTGCTCGTCCTTGTTGCCGTGGCTGATTACCGGCAGAGCCGGATGGTCGTTCCTGCGTTCACACAGAGTGCTGCTGGCATAGCGATCGGGGCATGGCTCTTCAACCCGGGGTTCGCCCTCTACGTTATAGTGCTCCAGGTGGTCTTCGGGCTGGTTGCCATCCTTCTGATCTGGTTGATCGAGCGCCCGTTGAAACGAGGGTTCCATGTCAGCGGGTTAAACTTCCTCAACACATTCATTGCGCACCTCACCGACGGTTCGAAGAGGATGGAGGACTTCTTCCGCGAGATCGGCGAGGAGGTCTACGTCCCGGAGGTCTCGCTCTTCTTCTCACGCAACGAGGCGGAGGATGTCCTATTTACCGTCCCGAACGTTCACCCCGGGCCGATGGGTGATGTCGGTGGCGGGAATCTCCCCCGGATCCTGCACGACTCGTTTCCGGAGGAGACGCTGGTTGCTCACGGTTGCGCCACCCATGATTTTAACCTGGTCTCGGAGACCGAGATCGAAAAGATTGCCCGCGCTGTGGAGGAGTCGCGGAAGGGGCTTTCGTTCTCCGATACAGCGAGCCGTCCTATCCGGGTTGCAGCGGGTTCGGTCTCGATCCTCTGTCAGCGGTTCGGGGACGCTCTACTGATGGTGAGCACAAGGTCGCCGGAGCGAACGGAGGACCTTGACTGCGCGATAGGGATGATTATCATGGCGGAGGGGCGTTGCGGGTTCTCAGAGGTTGCGTTCGTCGACGCCCACAACTGTATGACCGGCGTTGGGTCGCCTGTCCTGCCGGCAACCAGGATTGCGACGGAGTATCTCGATGCCGCCCGCGAGGGTTTCAGGGCGGCGCGGGACCTGCCCCTGGAGCAGTTTGCGGTGGGGGTCTCACACATCCGGGTTCCGTTTACACGGGAGCAGGGGTTCGGGTCGCTCGGGGTGCAGGCGCTGGTGACGGAGGTTGGGGGGACGCGGGCGGCCTACGTCCTGATCGACGGGAACAATGTGGCACAGGGCGTCAGGGAGCGCCTGCGCGATGTTGCCCTTCTGCATGTGGATGATGCAGAGATCATGACGACGGATACGCACACGGTGAACACGGTCAGCGGGAAGAACCCGGTCGGCTACGCGGTGCCTGTGGAGGAGATAGTCCCTTATATCGAGCAGGCGGTGCTGGAGGCGGTCTCTGATCTTGCGCCCGCCCGCGTGGGGGCGGCGACGGCATGGTGCGAGGGGGTCACGGTCTTTGGGTCTCAGCGGGTCTCGCAGCTTGCAAGCACGGTGAACGCGATGCTCTCGTTCATCGCG
>Ga0116194_1001635_pt1 | contig 13179 bp, 8 predicted proteins | sample AD_SCU001_MetaG_FD_89887 | JGI IMG/M metagenome (GOLD analysis project Ga0116194, IMG submission 89887) | Active sludge microbial communities of municipal wastewater-treating anaerobic digesters from China - AD_SCU001_MetaG | ecosystem: Engineered > Bioreactor > Anaerobic > Digestate | place...
AGTCTTCCTTCAGCAAGTAAAAATACTTTTCTTCCGTTTTTTAATATATATTCCACAACATAGTCTCTTACCTGCCTTTTTGATGAAGCAAGTTTTTCCAATGCATCAATGTTGATTTCATCATTAAAATGACCGGAGTTTGCTATAATTACACCATCTTTTGCTGCTTCAATATGGTGACTGTCAACTACATTAAGATTACCGGTTACAGTAATAACAATATCTGCAATTGGCATTGCCTGTTCAAGTTTCATTACCCTGAAGCCATCCATAACTGCTTCTATTGCTTTTACAGGATCCACTTCCGTAACAATAACATTAGCTCCCATTCCTTTAGCTCTCATAGCCAGGCCTCTGCCGCACCAGCCATAACCGCAGACAACGAAATTCTTGCCGCATATTAATATGTTTGTTGCCCTCAGCAGCCCGTCTATAGTACTCTGACCTGTCCCATACCTATTATCAAACAGATGCTTGGTATCAGATTCATTTACCGCTATTACAGGAAACTCAAGAGCACCATCTCTCTCCATACTTTTTAGGCGTATAACACCCGTTGTTGTTTCTTCAGTGCCTCCGATTATTTTCTTCAAATAGCTCTTTTTATAAAGCTGATGCAGCAAACCCACCAGATCGGCTCCATCGTCCTGGGTGATTTCCGGTCCATGTTCAATTGCCGCCACCAAATGCTTATAATAGGTATCCCTGTCTTCCCCCTTTATAGCGAATACAGGTATGTCATAATGTTCAACAAGTGATGCCGCTACATCATCCTGTGTGGAAAGGGGATTTGAAGCACATAGTACAATATCGGCTCCCCCTTCTTTTAAAGTCCTCATTAAATTTGCCGTTTCTGTTGTCACATGAAGGCAACAGGACATTTTCCTTCCTAAAAGGGGCTTCTCCCTAGCAAACCTTTCCCTTATCAATCTTAAAACTGGCATCTGTTGATCGGCCCATTCTATCCTCAGCTTTCCTTTAGGTGCCAGAGATATGTCTTTTATATCATATTGCATCATTTTTTGGCATTCCTTCCCTTATTGAATGTATTTTTGCTGTATCTGTACTTTTTGTACATGTATATTTTTCTATATTTTTTGTGTCTACATTTATTGTATCAGTATTTTGTTATTATTATTTATATTCATTCAGATTGTTAGAGTAAATAGATTTTAAAAATACAGATAAGAATATTGCTATATTTACATGGTTTTACACAAGACCCAACAATATGCTCATCCTACGGCTATAAGTATTTTCTAAAAAACTCCACAGCTTTATTCCCGCCAAAAGCATGAGGTCCGGGATGAATATCCGTCCAAAGTTTCTCTTCAATACCCGCTGCTCTATATATTTCTTTTACGCCTTCATAACCTTTAAGCAAATCCTGTATGTAAAAGCAGTTATCATAAACTCCCATCTCCAGCAGCAACGGTCTCGGTGCTATAAGTCCGGCAATTTCATCAGTATCAAAATACTTATAAATACCAGGAACTATTTGGGAACCACAAAAATTTGCTTTATCTATTCCAAAGCCCGCCCATGGGTTAACATAACCGATTATATCCGCAGCTTTAATCCTGTCTTCCACAGCAGTGGCAAATGTAGTCATAGTACCACCCTGACTTAAACCCATCATACCTATTCTTTCCGGGTTTACTTCCTCTCGTGTTTCCAGGTAATCAACGCAACATTTTATATCCCAGATATTCAAGGCAAGCGTATACAACCCCATGATCGCGCCCTTAATAAAGTTGACATTACAAGGATCTCTTCCCGGAAAAGGGTTTTCTCCGTCACGTCTTTCCCCGAAAACCCTGAGATCAGGGGATATAGTCAAAAACCCGGCTTTCGCCATCTGCTCCCCATAATTATAATTCATATCTTTAATATCCTGAATATGTCCTTGAGATGATCTTATCCCGGCAACAGGATCTTTGCCAAATCGTCCATGCCCGTGACTGCATATTATTGCAGCATTTGACTTGTCCTTTTTCATATTTTTAGGGTATAGGATTTGACATGGCACCGACATAAATTCCTCTGTATTGAAAACTACTCTTTCCCGCATAAGATCACATTCTTCAACCTGATATTCAACTTCAGGTTCAAGGTCAACCTTTTCAGGGAATTCACCCAGTAGTTCCATAAATTTAGGATATGCTTTTGCCCTCCACTCTTCCCAATCTTCTTTGGTCTTGCCTTCAAAAGCTAATAAAGGTTTATGATTTTTCACTTTATGCATCCAGTACCTATGCATGGAAAAATTTCTTTCAGCCATTTTTCAATTCTTCCTTTCATTGCTTTTTTCTATAATATAACTTATGGTATTTATCATGTCCGCGCCTGCAGACGATCAAGTTTTCTGCAACAGCGTTATAACATTTAATAATTATTATATAGCATATGATTTTGCATGGCAATTACTATAATTTTTTATAGGGTACATTTTCTAAATATGAAGAAATATTTACCAGGGGCTGTCGTTACGGTGCCTAGAGCCTTTAAATTCAGCTACTGGCAAAATCTTCTACATAAAATGCTTCATCCAATAATTTCTTCATAAACATAATATATGCTCATCTTTATATCTTTATTGGTTCTTTTATTGCTTTGGTTTATATTTCCAATGATTAAAACTTTAATAACTGATATAATAATTTATGTAAAGAGACTTTTTTGTTGGCATTTTATGGTGACCCAGGAGGAAACAAATTGCGCTTACTGTTTACTATTAAAAAACCTGTAAAAACACAACTAAAAAATTTATTATTATATTTTGCACAATTTCTCTTTATATTGACATCGCTCCTTGCAGGATTATGCCTTTTTCTGCTTGCAGCTATCTTCTTCATTAATTTTACTTTTATGAATCCTATATTTCAAAGAAAAATTTTGGAGGAAAGTGGTACTTATATTCAGTTGGACTATATAGTACAGGACAATATAAACAAGCTTTATGAATCGGGAGCTTCAGAATCTAAGGTTTCGGAAACTGATATTTCGGGATCCAATTTTTCGGAATCAAATCTTCCGGGGGCCAATCTTCCGGGGTCTGTCCCGGGTGAGAACCAGTTCAAAGATATACTAGATAATTCATATATATGTATAAATAACGAAACTGTTAAAAAAGGGGTAAATTCATTTATCGAAGGTTTAATTAAATATATTAGAAGCGAAAGCAGGCTCTTGCCTGATATCTATATTGGGAGACAGGTTTTACATACCTTGCCGGCTAATACTCCGCCTGCTGATTCTATTTCTTCCAATGCTCTACCTGCGATTTCTATTCCCGCTGAAATAGATAAAATTAACCTTGGTACTATATTGCTTTTTTTAAATAAAAGTTATTTAGTAGATATTCTAATAGTTATGCAGCAAGTATTTCAGCTTATGGAACCTGTTCCTCTCACCTTATCTTTCTTAATATTGCTATTTGCTTTTATTGGAATAATAATATCTGAAAAAGCTGCAGACATATTAAAATGGTGGAAATTACACTTTGTTTCTTCAGGAATAATAGGTTTAACATCAATTTTAATTGTATTTTCATACTCAAATAAATATTTAAGTTCATATAATTATTTACATATACTACCATACTCAGAAATTAACGTTTCAGGAGTTATTACTTCCTATATGCAAATATTTCGAATGTATCTGGTATATTCAATGCTTATCTACAGCACAATTTGCGTATTAATATCTATAAGCTTGCCTGGCATTACCGGTTGCATTAAATCATTATATAATGCTATAAGAAATTATTTTTTTGTTGGTAGTGAAAAAACCCCGGGAATTAATTTAATTCACATAAGACATATTTCAATGATTATTGTAACTCTAGTTGCAGTATTTCTAATTCAAAATATATACTATTTAAAAGAAAATTATAAGCTGAACAATCCTGCTGAATCAATGGCCAGAATTGTGAATTCAGGTGCAATAGCTGATGTAATATCAGCTAAAGATGATATGATATATTCCCTTGAACTAAAAATTAGTGATGAAGTAACAGGAAAACCTATCTCCGATATTAAAGTTCGTGTAACAGAAATCGTATCTACTGAAAATATATCTTCTCAAGTTATATCTTCCAAAGTTTTGCCTTCTGAGGAAGCACATTCCGGAGTTTTGCCATCTGACGATTTGCATTCTGAAATTGCACCTCCCGAAATTTTATCATCCAAAATTATGCATTATGATATCATCCTTTCTGAAACCGATTATAAAGCAGAAACAATAACAGATAATACAGGTACTGCAAATATGATACTTGATAAAGGTACATATAGGTTAGAACTGTCATCTGAAGAAAAAGAATATGCCCTACCCGAACCTTTTCTATTTGATATTGAACTGGCAGGTAAAAACAGTATAGCATTAAGGGTCTCACATCTTGATACCCAATAGTGAAAAATTAATGAGTAACATAACAACGCAACAAGGAATATTATGTATAAGAAATAGTGTTTTACGTAAACTCTGTTTGAATTTAAAAGGAGGATTGAATTATAATGCCTGAAAATTGGTGTCCGTTTTTTCGCAAAGGTGTAGGTACTAATATCTATCAGCAACCAGGCCCTATGTCTCCACCTGCTCTCCCAGGTATGGAACAGGCGTACCCTTTAAATATGTTCCCAGAACAGGCTATGCCTGAGCAAGTTATGCCTGTACAGGCAATGCCGGGGCAGGCAATGCAGGGGAATATTTGGCCCGGCCAGATGTTTCCAGGACAGATCAGCCCTTATATGATGCAGCCTTGTCCTAATATTTACCAATCCCAAAGCATTCACATGCATCCTTATATGGGTATGGCAGAGACATATGGTATGGGTAATATGGGTTATTTAGATGATATGGATGATATGGATGATATGGATGATATGGATGATATGGATGATATGGATGATATGGATGATATGGATGATGCAGAAATGAAGGCCGCTGTCAGCGACCCACCTCCAGTACTAAGCAATAACCCGGCTGTTGCCACAATAAGTTTATTCAAGGAATTAACAGGTTATCCAAACTACGGTAATCCCAGTGGAAATGCAGATATTCTATATACCGGCAACAGAGGAGCCTGGACTTTTCAAGTTCCAACATTAATTTCTGCACTTGGTAATGTAAGAGCACAAATTTTTATCCGTGCTGTTTTGGATGACCACTCAAATGTTCCTGTAGACAGGTATTCTGCAAGAATTACTATAAATGGTACTGTAGTTCACACTGGTCGGGTACCTCTTGAGCATGGTAGACCTGAAGGAAAACAATTTAACAACTGGAGGCTTCTCACATTTGATGTAGCTAACTTGAGAAGAAATAACCGTATTGTAATTGTAAACACATCTAATACAGGTGAAAATGACTGGATTGGATTGGATTGGATGGAAATGAGATTTACACCACCGAGATAAACAAAGCTCCATAAGTCCTGCATAAGTAAATAATAATCTGCTAAAATAGCCGATATTGTATGAAAATATTAGAATGCAAGAATAGAGAATACAAGATACAAAAATCCAGGTTTTGACTCCTGGATTTTTTTATGAGCATTTTTTGTTATTATTGCTTAACCTGCTAAAACTTATAATGCTATTCTCCGGGTGCATTTTCTTCCTATGATACAAAATATAGAAAATATGCCCCTATTCTTCTATCTGAGGCAGGTTCATTATGCTTTGTTTTACTTTGTCCTCAGTATATTCAACATCCTTCATTTCACCACTGAAATAATAGTCGTAGGATGACATATCAAAATATCCATGTCCGCTCAGATTAAATAGAATAACTTTCTCCTCACCTGCTTCTTTAGCCCTTAAGGCTTCATCTATGGCTGCCCTGATGGCATGCGAAGATTCGGGAGCAGGTATAATGCCCTCAGTTCTTGCGAACATAATGGCTGCATCAAATACCACCTTTTGCCCGTATGCAACTGCATCTATAAGACCATCATGATAAAGCTGGCTGATTATTTTAGATGCTCCATGATATCTGAGACCTCCTGCATGTATACCGGCAGGTACAAAATCATGCCCCAAAGTATACATTTTCGCAATAGGAGCCATTTTAGCCGTATCACCATAATCATATGCGAAAACACCTTTGGTAAGGGTAGGACATGCGGATGGTTCAACAGCAACAGCTCTTACTTTTTTCCCATTAAATTTATCCATCAGGAATGGGAAGGCAATCCCTGAGAAATTACTTCCGCCTCCGACACACGCATAAATTACATCAGGATATTCATCAATCATTTCCATCTGCTTTTTGGCTTCAAGGCCTATAATAGTCTGGTGAAGGCATACATGATTTAACACACTTCCAAGAGCATAATTTGTATCATTATGGGTTACAGCATCTTCCACTGCCTCACTAATAGCTATTCCCAGGCTCCCTGACGAATCGGGATCCTTTGCAAGTATTCCTCTGCCGCTGTTTGTAGTATTACTCGGGCTAGCAATAACATCAGCACCAAATGTTTTCATAAATGATCTTCTATAAGGTTTTTGCTGGTAGCTTACTTTAACCATATAAACAGTACAATCCATGCCGAACTGGCTGCAAGCAAGACTCAAAGCACTTCCCCATTGCCCTGCTCCTGTTTCTGTAGCAAGTCTCTTTACACCTTCAGCTTTATTATAATATGCCTGTGGTATGGACGTGTTTAATTTGTGGCTTCCGGTAGCGTTGGTACCCTCATACTTATAATATATTCTTGCCGGCGTATCCAAAAGTTTTTCAAGACCTTTTGCTCTATAAAGAGGTGTAGATCTCCATTGAAGGTACATTTCCCTCACCTTCTGTGGAATATCAATCCATCTTTCAGTAGCAGCTTCCTGCATAATCAATTCTTTAGGGAATATAGCCGACATATCGTCAGGTGTGGCTATTTTACCGGTTACAGGGCTATAGTATGGGGCAGGTTTGTTTGGCATGTCTGCAACGATATTATACCATTGCTTTGGAATGTGGCATTCATCAAGGATAACTTTTGTAACATCATTTTTACTCGACTTTCTCATCTTAACTCATCTCTCCTATTCTAATCTAAATATTTTTTTAACAGGCTATTCTTCTGAAGAGCTATTTAAGAAGCTCTCAAAAATTTAGCTTTCTGTTAAACCAAATATAATTACTAATAATATTATCAGTAATTGATTCTTGTGTCAATAGGTTTTTCATATTTTTCCCATGGTTTTTTTGCCATTTCTACTCGTCTTTTTTGTTTATTCAGTTTCATCTTTCTCTTCGGCGTTTTCTTTTTGTTCGGCTTTTTCATTTTTTTTATAACCGTATTTTTCTATCTTCAATATTATACCTTCTGTTCCAGCTTTTAATCTGCATTCTTCAAGTGTATTGATGACTTTAGGCTCTATAGGATTTCCCGGTATTACTAAAATGAGCTGCCTTACCTTTATATCCCCTGGTTTAATTATAATTTGATCCTTTCCCCACGGGACTTCCTGACCCTGATAACCTAATAGTTCGTTTATATACAATTCAACTTTTTTAGATACTAATTCAGGTTCCTGGTATGAATCTGCTGTCAGATCCATACTTTTAATCATTGTTGCTGTTCCTTTTTCGAACCTGGCAATTACGGGAAGATTGAAAGGCAGGTTTGCACCATATAATTCCCTAATTTTTCTACCCCGGCTGAAGTTGTCTAAGGACCATATATCATCTTCACCTTTTTCATCTTTTTCTATAATTTCATCTCCTCCCAGCCATGCTCTTACAGAAGCTTTTTGAATAATACATATGGAGGGAAATATCCTTACAGGTGCAGGTATTTTGACTTTATATCTAACTACTATATCAATATTATCATCTTCTTCAAAAAATTCAGACATGCTGAAATCAAGGCCTTTAAAGCCATCAATAATATCCAGCATTCTTAATCTATTATCCGGGTCTTTTACTTCATAAGTTGTTAAATATTTCTTGGAACATAATCTGGCTATGGGTATACATAATTGATTAAATGAATCTTCATAGATACCTTTTAATACATTGTATAAAATCTCTCTTAATTCAGGGGGAATGTCAAATTCTGCAGGGATATCTGTTGAAGAATCCACTTCTATATGTATGTCCGGTATATCTTTAAATTTTTCCAATATTTCATTATGTAAACCTTCAATACCACTTGCATGATAAATATAGCTTAATGACGCAAGTTCATTTGCAGTATGACTTATAGCATTTTGTATTATTTCATGAGTATAAATAACTTTTATAAAAAGTGATATAGACATAATTACACTTATAAATACAGGTATTGCAATAGCTGCCTCAAGTGTTACAGATCCTTTGTCTTTAATATTAAATCTACTGTTTTTATTTTTGTAAACATTGTTCTTAACTAATTTATGTATCATACTGATTATTTCCCTGATAACATGTATATTAACTATATAAATCATTAATTAATACCCCTCATATAAAAGAACATATATCTTATGCCTTCCATCTGAAGTTTTAACCCTTGAAGGCATAAATGGCCGGGTTGCAAACAAGTATTTCATCGATACTGCCACTTCAACCCTTATAGCTGTATGTGAATTGCCCATTTTAAAATCCGGCTTTTCTTTTCTGATATTCAGCTCTATAAGGTCCTGTATCCTGTCAATTTTTTCATCGGTTTTTTTCATCAATAGGAATAACCAGAGATAATCTTCATATGAAAAAGTAATATTGTATTTTTTAAAAAAGGGTATTGATTTACCTTCCATAAGTACTCTCAAATCATTCATTGCTTCACCCATACCCCAGGAGCATATTATCATATTGGCTATAATGGGGATCCCTGCTCCCCCTGTCCACCACCCTGCAAGAACGGCAGCAAGACTATAAGCCTGCTCTCTTTTAATCGCATCTGTATATATCTGTAAGGTATTAATGCCAAACCTAATTAATACTACCTGACCCATAGTCTTCAAAACGTTAATTTCTTCTAATTCACTGCCATGAAGTATATATTCAATCTCAGCTTGAAAACAGGATTTGTATTTATCTTTTATATCATCTGCTTTATCTGCACCACTGTTGCCTGCCTTATCTATTCTACTGCTGTCTGCATTATTTGCTCTGCTGTTGAAGCAATCTATAATATACTGGTTTATATATATATCATCTCTTAAATTAATGAGATTTTCGCCAATAGTATTCCCGGCACCAATAATAAAGTTTAATGCCTTCTGAGGGAAAGTTGTTTTTGTATTTACCAGATCAACTTCCTTATCCAATCTATCCAAACTGCTCTCATATTTCCAGTCTTCTTCGGAAAAATCCTTATCCTTTACTTTCTTTCTGGATGGCAGCTCACTAAAATCTATATCTTTCTCTTCTATGTCTAATCCATTTCTGACAACCTCTGTCAGTACATTTTTCAATCTCTGTCCAAGACCTTTTCGTGGATCGTCTTGGTCACCAGTCTTGGGATGCAGCTTATAATTAAATTCAATTGTACTATAATTGGAATTAACATCCTTTAGATTTTTTTCAATTTCAAACACATCTACTCCTGTTATGTCTTCCATTTCTACCTTGTTTTGTATATCATTAAAATTGTCAATGGAAGTGTATAGAGCACTTATGTTATTCTTAAGGATATCAATCTTTTTTTGTCCTTCCTGAATATCAGGTACAAGCTTCATAAGGTTATTTATATCTTCAGTAAATGCCTCTCTGAATTCAATATCATCGGAAATTTCTGTGTTATGAAGCTTAAATTCGGCTGTTTTACAGAGTTCTTTGATTTCAGTACTAATTTTCTTTCCTTGTTTTATCAGCTTTGCTATATTTGCTATTGCTTCTTCATTTATATCTGTAAATTCTATGGTATACCTTCCGGTAAGTTCTTTGAAAACACTCTGAATTTCCTTTTTTATTTTCATCCGTTCCATTATTTTCATGTCATAGTCATTGCACTCTTCCTCATCTCCTGATTCAATAGCACTTTCTAAAGAAGCATATCTTTCTATAAGCCCCACATACCTGTTTACAAGGTTATCACGCTCACCATCCTTGTTAAATTTTTCAATATAACTTGGTTCAAAAATTCCATCTCCAATAGTGCCACTGATATTTTTCTTGATTTTTCTCTGAATACTGTCTATATCTTCAAGCTCTCTTTCTATATCAACCTTTTTTTCATACAGTTCTGCCATTTTTCCTGCATCTTTTATAATATCCAGTTTCTTCAATATATTTTCACCAAGTTCTTTTGGGGCTCTATATTTCATGTATTCAAGGATCTGCTTCTTTAACGCATCATTCCCTGTAAGATTATATATTGGTGCAACACTTAGTTCTTCTATTCTGAAATCATACAGATCTATTGGATAATCCATAAAACTTTCCAAGTCTATAGGGTAATCTTCGGATTTATGTAAGTCTGAAGATTTTTTTCTATAATATCTATTCACATCAATACTTAAGTTCTTACTAATATATTCTTTTACTGTATCTTCCAATGCTTTATCATCATTTTCGGACAAGGCAAATATTCCATAGTCATTCTTAAGCCTGCTATTATATAAAGCCATGGTAGACCTTAAAGCATCTTCAACTGCTATGTTTACATTAGCCCTTCCCCCAATTATCCTTGCTCTGTCTATCAGTATTCCACATAGAAAAAGGACAGAAATAAAAACAATTGCTAAAAATATAGCTATTTGGCCTTTGTTATTGTTCAAATTCATCCGGTACCAACTCCAAACCTACTATAACTTTTTACTTAAAATAAATCCATTTCCCCTATTTTCTTTTTAATATCATCCATTGTACCTCTGATTTTTTCCATGAATTCTTTAAAACCTGGATAGCTTTCCTCAAATTGTCTTTCAATATCTATAATAAAATCAACATTCCTTATGAACTCCCACGGTTTATTAATTATAACTTCAGAATCCGACTTAACTATTAAAAAGCTTTCCGGAAATATTCCTGCAGAAAGATTATAATAACCTGTTACTTGTGAATTCAACTTTTTGAAAATAAAATAGTCCTTCAATTTTATATCAACATTAGCATTTTCATCATATAAAATGTAGTTGTTTTTTAATTGCTGAAGCAGCCAGTTCTTAAGCTTTATTTCCTTTTTACCCTTATATTTATCATACAAATTCCAGTATAAAGAGTATTTGTACTCATATTCAGGAATATTTTCGTATTCGGACCCTCCGCTATAGTCATCACTATCCTTATGTTCAGCCCCGCTGCTGGATTTACCCTGTTGAGAATCCAGTTGCTTACCGGTATTTATATCTGTATTCATATCATCCCATACCCTTGCACCCCTTCTGGCACATAAATCTGTCAATATTTGAACAGATGCTTTTCTATACAGCATAACAGGTATAATTAGAAGTCCAATAATGCAAAAAAATACAAATGGTATTATTATTGCTGTCTCTATTGTGAAACTACCTTTTTTGCTATTAAAGATATTAGATATTTCTCTGATCATTTTATACAACCCCTTATACAACTCCACAATTAATGAATGCATTAACACTTGTTTCTTATTTTGTTAAAATGTGTATTGTAACCATATATTACATCAATTGTATTATTTTTGCAATAGGTTTTTTAAATATTTTGCGTTTATTAAATTAATACTATTATGCCAATTTGGAAAGCTATATCATCCGGGATAATTTTTGATAACATCGGGAAGATGCATTCCTTACGGGTCAGCAAAAATTACCCTCCAGAAAGGGTGCTTTCCATTAGCAACATAACAAAGTAGTATTAAGTAAATATAAACTAAATTTGCTCCATCTAAAGGCTTACTCTGGAATAGCTGTAGACGCCTGTTACTTTATGTTTTTTGGTATAATCGAACAGGACAGTGACTTTCTTCTTTTCAATGTTTTCTATTTTATTACCAGACAATATATCATATTCAAAAGTTTCAAATTGAACCCTTTTAAGTATTTGACCAGCAGATATGTTTTTATAATGAGGGCAATACCGGCTTATATTTTCACTATCTTTCAGAAAATCATGGCACTTCTCTTTAAATCCTGGTTCTATAGTTCTATTAATACCTTCAGGCAAATTTCCCGTATTGTTGGTTGACAGGAAATCCAGCTTCAGGAACTGGTTCATAATACTATATATTGATATATTGCAATCTGCTATTTTACCAGCATTCACCATTAACTTTTCAAGATTACCTGCAAATCCGGCAAAAACAGTATATAAGTCTCTTGCAGAAAGAGGCTTGTCCAGATGCCCCTCATTAAAATTGTATAAGTAAAAATCCCTATAAAAATCAAAAGGGGAATCATAAAAATACCCTATAACAAATTTAAGGGAATGTTTGAACCTTCCGGAATTATAGTACCTTTCAAACACCTCTTCAATTCCTTTTAATTCGGACATTTCACTAAAACTTATGTATTTATTGTTCAATACTTCATATGGAGGATATTCTCTAAATTTGTATCCATGCTTTTCAGAGTAATTTCTTATATGGGAGCCTTTAAGCATTTTGAGAAATCCTAATTGGAGTTGATGGGGCTCCAGTGCGTAAACCCTGTTGAAAGATTCCTGAAAGGAGATATAGTTTTCAAAGGGGAGGCCTGCAATTAAGTCCAGGTGAATATGAATATTATCCTCTGATTTAAGCAGTCTGATATTATCAAATACTTTTTCGGTATCAGTTCTTCGGTTTATTTCATCAAGAGTTTCTTCATTGGTAGTTTGGACACCTATCTCAAGCTGTATAACCCCTTCACTGGCAGTTGACAAAAGTTGTATCATTTCATCATCAAAAAGGTCGCCGGCAGCTTCAAAATGAAAGTTAGTTTCATAGTTGGACTCTTTGCTTTGTTCAATCACGAACCTGATTATTTCTTTTGCCCGCTTCTTGTTGCAATTAAATGTCCTATCTACAAATTTTACTTGTTTTACACCTTTGCCAATCAATCTAAGAATGTCTTTTTTTACTCTATCCATAGATAAATATCTTACACCATCAAAGGTTGAGGAAATACAGTAGGAACAGGAAAAAGGACAGCCTCTGGAAGCTTCATAATAAACTATTTTGTTATTTAGTGAACCAAGCATCTCATCTGTGTAAGGAGAAGGTATCGAGTCCAAGTCTTTAATTAAACAGTATTTGCCATCATATATGATTTTTTTGTATTTTTCAACATCCTC
>Ga0116194_1001648_pt1 | contig 13103 bp, 9 predicted proteins | sample AD_SCU001_MetaG_FD_89887 | JGI IMG/M metagenome (GOLD analysis project Ga0116194, IMG submission 89887) | Active sludge microbial communities of municipal wastewater-treating anaerobic digesters from China - AD_SCU001_MetaG | ecosystem: Engineered > Bioreactor > Anaerobic > Digestate | place...
GCTACTTCCTCGTCACCGCCCACCGCCAGGAGAACGTCGACAACCCCGAGAAACTCCGGAGCATCATCGCGGGTCTTGCGGCGGTCCACCGGGAGTACTCGCTTCCCATCATCTTCCCGATGCACCCCCGGACCAAAAAGATGGTTGAGCAGTTCGGGATTTCGCTTGATGGGATATCCGCCATGAACCCTGTCGGGTTCCTCGAATTTTTGCAGCTCGAGTCCAACGCCCGCCTCGTCCTGACCGACTCCGGCGGCGTCCAGGAGGAGACCTGCATCCTCGGCGTGCCCTGTGTCACCCTCCGGGAGAACACCGAGCGGCCGGAGACGATCGAGGTAGGAGCGAACGTTCTGGCCGGAACGGATGCAGATGAGATCCTGGCGTCTGCCCGGGAGATGCTCTCCCGGCCCGGGACCTGGGAGAACCCCTATGGGGACGGTATGGCGGGCAGGATGATTGTCACGATTTGCGGAGGTTTGTCCAGAGTGAGGAATGTATCTGGCAAATCCAGCGTACCGAGCTGTGCCGACCTGATCTAAATGAACGAGTCCACGTAAATACGCCCGAGTGCCGAACATGAATAAGTGCTGTCAAGGGAAGTTACAATGAAAATCCTGGTTTCATCCATCATCGATCTTAAAAACTCCGCTCATAACAGCAGGCTCCACCAGTTTTTGAAGTATCTTTCACATGATCATGACATTTCTGTCTTAAGCGTAAACGACTGCTGGAAAGCCAAGTGGGACCGGACGGCAGAAAACTACAATCAAAGCTTTAAGGATCTCTTTGAGAACATCGATCTTTTTTACCTGACCGACAGGCAGGTAAGCCCGGTCGTCCAGGAAGCTCTGTCAGTAGCAACTGTGGGAGGCACCCTCGATAAGATCGGGATCTCAGACTACGATGTGCATTTCAATTATAATGGAATGGTTTCTGGATACGCCGTTGGAAGATCTATCCACTCTCGTGGTATCCCGACAGTATATGACATCGCTGACGATCTGCCGGAAATGATCCGGACTTCTCCCCAGATTCCCTCATTTATGAGATCTACCGGTGGCTGGGTCGGGAAAGCAATCCTGAATAGAAGTATCCGATCTTCAGAGAGGGTCACGATCACAACGGAATCACTTTGTCAGGCCTACGATATCCCGCGCGAGAAATGGGAGCTGCTACCGAACGGGGTTGATATCGAATTGTTTTCGCCCCGGCCCTGTGACCATATCAAAGAGAAATACGGTCTTGAAGATTCATTCGTTGTCGGCCACGTTGGTGTCCTCAGGGAATGGCTGGATCTGGAGCCACTTTTCATCGCGATCAGAAAACTGGCCTCGAAGATTAACGTTAAGTTACTTGTTGTCGGGGGAGGTGCGGGGTACGACAAAACCGTCGAGATGGCAAGAGATGTGGGGATACTGGACCATACTATCTTCACCGGCACGGTCCCTTACTCTCAGGTACCAGAGTACATATCCTGTATGGATGTGGGCGTGATCCCGTTTAAACAGGATAGTGTTTCAAATAACTCACTCCCCCTGAAGTTGTTTGAGTACATGGCATGCGGCGTTCCGGTTGTCTCCACTCACGTAGATGCTATTCAGAAAAAATTCGGCTCGACTGTTCGGTTTGTCTCTGACGCAGATGGGTATGCACAAGAGATCATGCAACTGCATCAGGACCCTAACCTATGTAGCAGACTGGGTTTGGAAGGGAGACGCATCGTCGCGGACGAGTATCAGTGGGCCGCCATCGCAAAGAAATTAGAACATATTTTGATTAAAGCGGGGTGCTAGTTATGAAAATATATCTGCTCAATCCACCATTCGTTGAAAATTTTGTCCGGTGCGGCAGATGGCAGGGTGCTGCAGCCCGCAGTGGCGGCCTTGATTACCCGAAGTGGCTTGCATATGCAACCGGGCTACTAGAGAAGGAGCACACGGTAAAACTGGTCGATGCACCGGCGAGTAAGTTGCACACAGCCGATATCATCAACGATGTGAAACAGTTTCAGCCTGATCTGGTCGTCGTTGAGACAAACTTCTCCAGCCTCGGAAATGATATTGGTGTCACGCAGGAACTCAAGGAGGCATGTGATGCAACCACAGTTATGGTCGGTCCCCCTACAGCACGGTTCCCGGAGAAGATTCTTGGCAATGAGGGGGTAGATATCCTTGCGCTCTATGAATATGATTTTACGCTGCTCGATGTTGCCAGAACCGTGGAGCAGGGTCTGTCACTAAAGGACGTTCATGGCATTTCATATAAAGAGAATGGGCAAATTATCCATAATCCCATCAGAGAGTACACTACCTTCGAGGATCTTGACCAGATACCTTTCGTATCATCAGTCTATAAACGGCATCTGAACATCAAAGATTACTATTTAAGCCAGACTCTCTACCCGGAAGTCCAGATCTTCACGGGGAGAGGGTGCCCGTTCCACTGTACTTTCTGTTCGTGGCCTGAGAACTTGATGGGGAGGAAATATCGCTCAAGAACTGCTGATAATATTGTTGATGAGTTCGAATACATCTGTCAGAATCTCCCGGAAGTCAAAGAGATCTTCATCGAAGACGACACGTTTACTGTAAACAAAAATCTGGTCCTTGATGTCTGCAGGAAGATAAAGGAACGAAAACTGGATATCACCTGGTCCTGCAATGCCCGGGCTACCCTTGATTACTCAACATTGCAAGAGATGAAAAGCGCCGGTTGTAGGCTCTTAATCGTGGGGTATGAGTCTGGAAATGATGAGATCCTGCAGACCATCAGGAAGGGTGTGGATACCCGGCAGATGAGGACATTCACCAAGGATGCGAAGAAGGCCAAACTGATGGTCCACGGCGACTTCATCATCGGCCTTCCTGGTGAAACAAAGGAGACTGCAGAGCAGACACTTAGGTTCATCAGAGAACTAAAACCGAATATCCTCCAGGTGGCGGTGGCAACCCCGATACCTGGAACGAAGTTCTACGACTGGGCCAAAGAGAACGGGTACCTGCTGGTTGACAACCTCGAGGAGAGCATTGACCAGAGTGGTTACCAGAAATGCATCCTCTCGTATCCTGATTTCACCAGGGTCGATATCGAGCACTACGTCAACAGGGCCCTCAAGGAATATTATCTACGCCCATCGTTCGTACCCGTCGCGTTGAGCAATGTCTTGAGGAGGCATGGTCTCCACGAACTGAAGATCATGCTCATGTCTGCAAAAGTATTCATCGAGTACCTCGGTGCGGAGAAGCATCAGGCAATCCGGGTCAGTTAATGAATCATACTATATCGAAGCGAGGGTGTGATACTATTGAAAATCTGTCAAGTTGTCCCATGCTTTCCATACCAGGAACATTTAAATGGCGCCCCCATTGAGGCCGGTTACCATATTGGTGGGGTGGAAAGACACGTGTACATTTTGGCGCATGAACTTGCCAAAAGAGGACACGATGTTACTGTTCTCGCTGCCCGTTCTCCCAAACACAGTCAATTATCTGAAATAGAGAATCTCTCTGTTAGAAGGGTTCCAAGAGAAGTGTCATTATATAATTCCTACCTCCCACTCTCTCTGCTATGGCATTTCGATCCATCTGAGTTTGATTTAACTCATGCGCACACCCCAGTTCCCGCCATAGCTGATATAGCTGCCCTGAAGAATATTACTGCTCGTACTCCGTTTATTCTGACATACCACAATGATATAACTAAAAGTGGATTTCTAGGGGGCGTAATTTCATCAATATATAATATAACCCTTGGAAAATCCCTGGTTAAAAATTCGGATATAATTATCACGACGACTCAAAGTTATGCGGATAACTCAAAGTTGCTTAAATCATCTCTTTCCAAAGTGAGAGTGATACCTAACGGAGTAGATTGTGACCTTTTCAAACCTGGACTTGATACCATCTTTGCTAGGGAAAAGTATGGTATAAACCCCTCGGATAAACTAATCTTATTTGTTGGACACTTGGATCACTATAAGGGCTGTGAGTACCTTGTGCGTGCTCTTCCCCTTATCGCTGAAAAGATCGAGCATGTTCATCTGCTAGTTGTTGGATCAGGACCGCAATCCGGCTTTTTGAGGCAGATTTCCGCCGCCTTACATGTTGAAGATAAAATCACCTTTGCAGGGTACGTTGAAGATGGTTATCTCCCCTATATCTATGCCTCTGCAGATGTGCTTGTACTGCCGTCGGTATCTAGTTATGAGGGATTTGGTATTGTTCAACTGGAGGCTCTATCTAGCGGTAAACCTGTTGTAACAACGACACTTCCAGGTGTTAGAGATGTCGACCCTCAGGAAATAGCATCCCTTCATGTTCAACCAAAAAATCCGCTTGCACTTAGCGAAGCAATAACTACACTTTTTGAAAATCCAGACTTATCTAAGAAAATGGGCCGAAACGGAAGGGAATTAGTTCTTGAGCGATATTCTTGGCCTAAAGTAGTAGAATCGATCGAGAAATTATATTTTACACTGTGGAGGGGTTATAGTTGAAGATATGTCTACTGGGTGAAACTAGAGGGAACATGGATGAGGGTATGAGAAATCTCTCATCTCTCATCGCTCATCATTTAGAAATGAAGCATGATGTGTTATTTTTAGATCTGAGAGATGTTTTATCCGTTGAGTTTTGGAGAAAGGTCAAGGCGTTCAACCCTGATATCATTCATTACCTGCATGGACCAACTCTTAAAAGCTTTATGATTACCAAAATTCTGGCAACTTACTCTGATTGCTCGAAAACGATTATGTCTGCAATGCGCCCAATAATTTTAAGGCCGTTTGCGTGGTTATTATTTTTCCTTAAGCCCAATATCATTCTAACTCAATCTCTTGAGAGTGAAAATTTATTTCAACGATATGGTATAAGAACCCAATTTTTTCCAAGCGGAGTGGATGTGAATAGGTTTTTTCCAGTGGATGATCACAAGAAGAAACAGTTGCGGAGAAAATATAACCTAGATGAAAGTGAGTTTTATATTCTACATATCGGATCGATCAAAGAGGGGCGAAACATTACATTCTTAAAGCAATTCCAAAATGGTGGCAATAGTGTAATTATAGTTGGAGCTGGGAACTGTGTGAATTCCCAAATATATAATTCCCTCTCAAAATTGGGGTGTGTAATAATATTGAGATATATCGAAAATATTCAGGAGTTGTATAATCTCTCAGACTGCTACATCTATCCCACTGTGGCCGGTTATGACTTTCTTGGTCGTGCAACTGCTGATAGCATCGAGATGCCGTTGACTGTTTTGGAGGCGATGGCATGCAACCTGCCAGTCATCACAACTCGCTTTGGAGCCCTTCCGCGGGTCTTTGACAATGGGGATGGATTCTATTTTATCCAAACCGCAGAAGAGGTTAATGATGCAATCACACAAATAAAATCTGGTGCAATTAGTGAAACTCGAAAAAAGGTGATGGCCGTCTCTCACGAAGATCTCATGACTCAACTGGAGGATATTTATGAACAAGTCTTCTGGATATAGGATAATTTGTTTTATTGGTATTGATGGATCTGGAAAAACAACGCTTGCAGAGTCGCTATTCAATGAGCTAAAAAGTCGAGGTTTACCATGTCGCTTCTGTTATGGAAGATATGTGCCACTCATATCAAGACCACTTGTGACGATGGGAAAATACCTATTCCTGCATGATGAGGATATTAGTGATAATGTGTCATATTCGTCTAAGAAAAGAGCAAGCACTAATAATCATAAACTTCTGACAAAACTCTACAACAGCTTAATATTATTTGACTACTATTTGCAGTCCTTTTTCAAGGTCATCATACCCCTGAAGCGCGGAGCGATAGTTGTTTGTGATCGGTATGTTTACGATACGGTCATAAACGACCTCATTAGGACAACTAATGATTTTCATGACGCCTATGTCATGGCCGAAAATTGCTTTAAAATGATTCCGAGGCCTGATCTAATATTTTATGTTAGAGTGCCAGAGGATATTGCATATTCAAGGAAAAATGACACTCCTTCGCTGGAATATCTGACCGAAAGAAGTTCGATCTACGAATATCTTCAGACTCAACATAAAATGATCATTCTCGACGGAACAAAATGCATTGCGGAGCTTCATACTGAGATCCTCAAGGAGGCCTTAAAGTGACTCAGACAATGGCATTACTCAAGATTATTGGCTCCCCTTTTTGCGATGATGTAAGGGGGTTGCCTGATAGTGTAACCGATGCAAAAGCTCTCTATACGTTTGCTGTGAAAAACAAAGTTGGATTACTGTTTTTAACCACTCTTGATGAAAGGGGAGGGTTAGAAAGATATTCTCTGAAAGATGAATACATTCGCGAAATCAAAAAACATGACGAACAAATAGCAACGCTATGTAGAATCTCTCATCTTTTCAACGTGCATAACATAAAATATGCGGTATTTAAAAGTTATATGCCCTTCCCTGCAACTCCTAATGATGTCGATATAATTCACTTTGGATCTGATGTTGAATTCATGAAGGCATGCAATATAATGCAGGCATCTGGCTATCAAGAAGTTGTAGGTACCGCTGACACTCAACAGAGAATGTTTCATGACACTATCACCGGCGGTATTTTAGATCCTCATCCGAAGAAAAAGGATGTGTTTGACATCGATCTCTACCAGAAAGTATCAGCAAGTCAATTGGTTTACCTGGATAAGGCGATCCTTGAGAGATACGTCATAAACATTTGTCCAGAGGGTGACCAGATTAAGGTCCTCTCACCTGAAGCGGAGCTTATGGCAATTATTATACATTCAATTTTCCCAGAGCTGCTATGCACTGCACTTGCATATTATTCCACTCTATATTATGTTTACGAGATGGACGATGAGAACATCTTGGAATTTGTAGATGTCGTTAAGGTGAATTGTGTAGAAAAGGCAGCTCGAGCTCATTTTTCTATTGTTGCAGAGTTACATCAAGAAGTCCATGGATTTCTTCCTGGTAAAATCGATCGAATTTGTACCCTTTTAGGGAGTAAAGATAGTGAAAGAGAGTCACTAATCCAGAATGGTTTTAAGCTCCCCCATAAGTATAGCGTAGGCTGTTTTTTGAGAGTAACCGCAGAGAAATGTTGTGATAGTGAATTTAGGCAGAGCATTCCAACGCAGATAGCTTTTTCCTTAAACCCTAAAAACTTAAAATGGATTGTCTATAACCTTATTTGGAGGTATCGGAGGGAGACCTATTGATGGGGGAGATTGGTATCTCCCCTGTTTCCTAAAAATCTAGAGAGCAGTTTTTCGCGAGATCATGATGCATATAGCATGCTGGTGGATCTTGTGTTTTTTCCGTAAAACACGGCCTTTTTGTTATCATATATTAGATCTCTCTTATCTATCAATAATTGATCGTTATTTTCTATGCTTAAATCAACCCTTCTATTCTTCACATTAAGCGCAGATGTGTTACCTCGTTGCAGATCCCAATCTCTTAAAAATATATATGACGTGTCAGGGACATCCGACTCGGTACGAAGTAATTTGGAATTCTCTGACCATGCTGAAATTAATTCATAACTAGCGTATGGACTTCCATAGACCCCCATATTAGAGGGAATAAATTTATGGCACCATACGCTGGCGAATATTTCTGCAGTTGTATAATATTCTGGCTCGACCTTATTAGCGCTTAGTGTATCGGAGGATGGAATGAATACTTCATATTCTGTATTTTCTGTAAATCCTCCTATCTCGAAAATTAGACCACTATTAAACAACAAAAATGGAATAAGAATTATTGTAACAAATAAAGTTAGAGCCATATTTTGAGTGGATCTATTAGGGAGACTTACAGTATTATTCACTTCACATTTATTTCTTGCCTTATCTGCGATAATAGTATGAAACTTATTACTGAGTTTAATTAAATAGAAGAATATCCAAATCGCCCCAACTATGCAGAATGGGGATAGAAATATCAATGAAATAAAATATATTCTCGTTACAGTGAGATTTATGGAAATAAACGGAAGTACAATCGCTGAAATCAATATGGTGGTCATTGAAAGTGCTAAATAAGTGTATGTTACAGATTTCTTATTTTTTGATACAATATATGAAAAAAACCCGACAACTACCAAGAATTGAATTAAATACTGCAGAAGCCTATAAACTTGACTCAATAAAGGTGCCTCCAAAAATCCGATGCCAAATGCATAACTTACTGTTGGAGATTTGCTAGATAAATCATCAAACAGATTGAGGTTGTCTAGTACACCTAGCCCCAATGAAGAAGTTTGAATGAATGTCTGCCCCAGAGACACATAGATATACCAGGCTATTGCTAGTATGATGAAAGTTAATATGAAATATCCTGTTAGACTGCTGGATGAAGATTCTTTGTGTGTAATGTATAAACGCAACTTTTTGGAATGCAAGGTTTTGAAAGATGCAAGATAAGGACCGTTTATATTATATCTTCTTTCAAGCAGTTTTTTCAGAATATAGGCAGTACTAAATAATATTGCTGATAGAAAAGCTATCGCATAATGTGAGGTTATAAGAGCAAAGGATACTATTACGAGCATCCATTTTTTGGCATTATGTCTGATATTGTTGTTAATTATAAGCAAAATTAACAGCGACATAAACAGTAATGCCATTTGCTGCCGCCTTAGGAGTAAAGCCTCATTAAAGAAGTAAAAGTTAAACATGAAGAATAAAGCCGAAAAAAACGCTATCTTTTGATTAAAGATATCTTTATATGTAGTGTAAAGAGCAACAGGCACACAGGCGAATACTGCGGTATAAATTACAGTGAATGTTTGGAAAATATTTACACTCAGCAGTTTCGATAACACTGCACCTAATATTGTCACGGATATCACACTGTTCACTGACGCTGGTAACTTGAAATCCCAAAAAGAATTATTAATCACTGAATTCAAGAAGAAAAATTCTCCATCGACATTTAACCGTTTTGGGTACGAATATATGCACGCGTTATTGAATAGTAGTGCGATTGCAACGGCAAAGATTGCCACCGTATAATAATAATCGGGAATATCCTTGTTAGTTAAAAACAGAATCGATACCATCGCAATCATAACAACATCGATTATTAAAACAATGTTATTTGCATACACCGTAAGTATGAGATTCCCCAATATCGATATAGAGGGCAATAGGATGAGAAACAGCATAGTTGGATTGAGTGCTCCCTTAGGGAATAGTGAGACATTGCTTTCAGGCAGGTGGTCGGCTTCCTTGCGGTAATATGCCAAGGCGCTAAGCATTAGGATAAAAATGGTTATTGTCACTAATAATGGCCAAATTGAGAGGGGTTGATTTATACCCGCTAACGGGTACGTGTTATTTACAATCAACCCTACTAGCATTACCAATGCTAAACTCAAACCGATGGAAAGAAGAAGTTTCTCAACGGTACTTATATTCTGAAGATTCAAAATGCGAATAACTAACGTTCCGGGAATCAGGATGATGCAGACAAAGCCAATGATGTGGTTGAGGATGGATAAAACAGTGCTGACCGGTCCTAGATCCCATGAATCAAGAAAAAGTAGCCCAAATAAACTTAGGTATAGTGATAGAGAGATTACAATTAGATCCTTTGTTGAAATGGAATATCTCACTTTCCCTCAGAATTTGTTGACTATAGGATGATTTATATTTAACGAAATCAGTTCTACACCAGATCGGTTCGAGTGAAATTAGGTGGGTTAATGGAAGAGATCTTTAATGTTCCATTTTATACCCTGTAATAAGGATCGTTTTGTATCTTCACTTACCAAAAGGAATCTTCGGACGAAATGGTATGTGGCGAAAATAATGTAAGTCGGCCAGTGATATGGCTTGCTATGTTTTCTCATGAAAAGGATATTGTTCCTCACTGTAAAAAATAGAGACTTTGAGCTCTGTTCCCCACCAGTTGACATTGAAACCTTGTGCCAGATCGTAGAACTTGGAACATGTAAGATTGCATATCCTGCTTTTTTTGCTCTATAGCACCAATCAATATCTTCAATGTACATAAAATAATCTTTGTCTAGGAGCCCTATATCCTGTACGATGTTGCATTTTATTAATAGGGCCGCTCCACTAACATAGTCAACTTCGAGCGGCTCTTTATCCTCTAGGGGGTTATCCGTCTCCTGAATCAACCTAGCGGATCGCATTCCGGTCCACATATTAATTGTACCCCCCGCAGACCATATCACATCTGTTCGACTATCGTAATTGTAATAGAGTATTGTTGGCCCTGCTATACCGATGTTATTGTGGTGTTCACTTTCATGGATCAACTCATACAGAAATTTACCATCCACTATGGTATCATTGTTGAGTAGTAGCATATATTCAGGCTTTAGCGTGTTTAAAGCAAATCGCATAGCGATATTATTTCCTTCAGCAAATCCATAATTATCTCTATTGCATATCAAAATGAGGCGCTTACCTGAGAGTGCATCCGAGGAGTCCTCCTCTTTGTTTATCCCCTGTTCTATGTCCTCTTGCGAATATTCTGTAATGTGGAGCGGTTTATTCTCTTTAGAGTACTTAAAAAAGTTTGATTCCACATGGAGTCTCCCTGCGGAGTACTCCTTAATATTTTCAACTGAGTCATTCTCAGATCCGTTGTCTACCACAATGACATCATAATTCGGATACGTAATCTGATAAACCGACTCCAGACACTCTATCGTGTCTTTCCAACCGTTCCAGTTGAGAATGATGATCGAGACCCGGGGCATTGTGTCCATAGTTACAGTCCTACCTTTCCGTTTGAACTATCACAGTATCCTTGTTTCGGTTTACGACAGCATTAACCAGGTTCAGGAGGCTTATAACCTCGGATTTAAGAGCCGTGCCGGTCACCACCACGAACACGGCCAGATAAATGACCATCCCACACACCCACCCCTGAACCAGCGCAGAAATCACCAGAAACACCCCGGCATACACCCCGATCACCAGCAGCCACCTAGCAACCTCCCGGGCATCCATGGACACGAAACGACGGAGGGCGAACTCGTTGAGGAGGTACCAGAGAAGGGAACTGATAACCGCTATGATGGCGATGCTCGCAAGGGTGCCGAAGAGCGTGGCCGCAAGGAGGTAGAGCGCCACGGCGCAGACGAGGGATACCCCTGCGAGGGCGAAGTAGAGGCGTTGCTTCCGGTAGGCCTTAAAGAAGTTGACGTGGAGGATCTGGATCTGGCTGCTGAGCCCGATCATGCAAAGAAGGATCGCCATCAAGGGGAGGCTCGCCGTGTAATGGGGGAGATAGAACTCCACCCACGCGGTAAATGGGAAATACATGACAAGTGCCCCGGCCCAGAAGATGGTAATAGCTGGCCTGAGCATCTGATAGGCCCGGGCCCGCAGTTCTGAAGATGATCCTGAAAGGTACGGGAAGAATACCAGAGATACTGCTTGGACAAACATTATGACGACGGCACACATGGACATTGCAAAGGTGTATTGCGCGAACTGGGCTATCGGGAAGAATGAACTGACTGTCAGCCGGTCGACGGTCGTCAGGAGGACTGCTGTGAAGTTGCCCAGTAGCACAAATAGTCCAATGCTGATATTTTCTTTCCCGTACTTTCGAAGGGACTTTTCAGATTCAGGAGACTTCTGAGATAACAAGCTGCCACGGAGATGCAAAGCGAACAGGATAAGGAGAACAGAGCCCGTCACTATAGTCGCGAGGTACAGGTCTCCATACCCAAACTTTCCGCCAGCAAACAGCCAGAGGACCAGCAGGAGGAAGAAAGCACCTCTGCTAATGTTAACTGCCGTGACCAGTCTGAACCGTTTTACCGCCTGAGCCGTAAAGATAAAAAACGTGAGGGTGTTGACAATTATAGCGTTGGCAAGCACTGCAAGTCCTATCTCCAGGAAGGGGAGATCTATGGCAATGAGAACCAGCGCTAGCACGCCAACAACTAAGAATTGTTCTAGGAGCAAGAACCTGAATGCTACCGGGATCTCCTGTTTGATGTCCGCAAACTCCTTTCCTGCCCAGCGGACCAGTATGCCGTCGAGGAATCCCAAGTGAAGGATGCCTACGTACGTCATATAGAGGAGAAAGAGTTGCCAGTAACCATAATCAGCTGTGGAGAGGTACTTAGGAATGATCAGGCTCTGGACCAGTCCGAAGATCAGAAGGAGGGCCTGACCAACGGAGTAGATCAGAACGTCACTGCCGAATGCACGAAGATTAAAGTGCTCTTTTCCGTTTGCTTGATCCACGATCCTGCTCCGTTTAGAGATGTGCAATAGATTGCCTGATGGGAATGCGGGGTTCCGGGCGTCAATAGATTATATGGTAGAATCCTGTACTGTATCTCACCGTTCTGCCGACAGATCCCAGATCTTTGGCTGCCTTGGTGAGAGGTTACGAACTGGAGCCACCCTCTTTCTTGGTTATGGAGGCAGTCTTAACCGGAGCAGCACTCTTGTCTGCATCCAGTGCACCACTGAGCCCCTGCACCATCACACTCGCCCTTAGCAAGCTCTCGAACGTCCCAGCATCGCTCCAGAACCCCTCCAGACGAGAAAACTCCATCGCACCCCGCCGGATGTAAGCATTATTCACGTCCGTGATCTCAAGCTCGCCCCGCCCGGACGGCTTGAGCGTCTTGATGACCTCAAAGACCCCGGCGTCGTAGAGGTAGAGCCCGGTCACCGCGAGGTTCGACTTCGGGGCTTTCGGCTTCTCCTCGATCCCGAGCACCCTGCTCCCCTTCACCTCGGCGACCCCGAACCGGTGAGCGTCGGAAACCTCTTTCAAGAAGATCTTCGCCCCGGACGCGAACGACTCAACATCCTTCCGGATATCGTCCTGGAAGATGTTGTCGCCGAGGATCACCGCGACGTTATCTGTCCCGGCCCAGGACTCCGCAAGCCCCAGCGCCTGGGCGATCCCGCCGGCGCCTTCCTGGATCTCGTAGGTGAGCCGGACCCCCAGATCTTTGCCGGAGCCCAGCAGCTCGAGGAAATGGCCGACGTGCCCCCGCCCGGAGACGATCATGATGTCCTTGATGCCCGCCGCGACGAGCGTCTGGAGGGGGTAGTAGATCATCGGCTTGTCGTAGACCGGGAGCAGGTGCTTGTTCGTCACC
>Ga0116194_1001650_pt1 | contig 13093 bp, 13 predicted proteins | sample AD_SCU001_MetaG_FD_89887 | JGI IMG/M metagenome (GOLD analysis project Ga0116194, IMG submission 89887) | Active sludge microbial communities of municipal wastewater-treating anaerobic digesters from China - AD_SCU001_MetaG | ecosystem: Engineered > Bioreactor > Anaerobic > Digestate | place...
ATCCTAAATAATGCTGACTTCTTTCAAGAAACGTCTTAAGGGCTTTATCCGGAACCAGATCCATGATGAGGTCCAGAGCGCAATGCAGGAGATGCTTCCTCTAATTCCACAATTGCTTGAGTTCCAGAATAGTCCAAACGAGGACAGACAGTCCCACTATGATCACACCAAGGCGCCCCTTGAGAGTATGGATTATTACGCCGGTTTAAAAGAGCACCTGGTTGAAACCGGTATCCCCGTAGAGGAAGCTGACATCGATCCGCTTGACTTTGAGGCATGGTTGGCCGATTTTCCTGAAATAAAGAGTTACTACCAGGGAATGGGAGACGCCTTTATCGAGAAGTGCCTTGAGCACTATTTGGTTTACAAGTATCTTCACATCTCCCCGGATGATATCTATATCGACATTGCGGCCTCTGGGAGCCCTTTTGCAGATATCTTGAATAAGCGCGGCATAAAATCCTACAGGCTGGATCTTGCGTATCCTGCGGGAGTTCATGGCACCAACATCGGGGCCGACGCCGGGGCTACCGGTCTGCCAGCAGGTTTTGCCACTGTGCTCTCCGCCCAATGCGCATACGAGTGCTTCATGGGGGATGCCGATATCCGTTTTATCCGGGAGAGCGAGAGGATCCTGCGCAGCACTGGGCGCTATGCAATCATACCCCTATATCTGGAAGACACATACTTTATTGCAACCAGCCCGTATTGCGACCAGAAGGATGTGCTTATCGATGATGGAGCAAGGAGGGTCTGGCGGGACGATGAGTATCGTGTTCCATTCTCACGGCACTACTCTCCCGAGTCTTTCAAAGCGAGGGTTTACTCCCGCATCCCGGTGACTATGTTTGGAAGGATCATTTATTTCAGAAATATACCTGATCTCATGGAGAGTTATCCGGATCAGAGGATATATTGTTATTATATGTTTTTATGCGAGAAAAAGGATAGTATTATGGAAAACAACTGAATTGTGGAAACGCTCTCATTCATGGGTATTTGTTTAATAGAATTGTGGAACATTACCATTCTTAGGTGTACTATGACTAAAAAACCAATTATTCTCTTTACAACTCCGGTATTGCAACATCCTGCCACCGGTGGGCCAGCCCTCCGCATAGAAAATTCAATTAAAGCGCTCTCACAAATTTCTCATCTTCATATTTATTGTCGCGCACCCGTTGAGGATCGCTCTAACTGGCTATATTATGAATCACTTTCCGTTGGTTTTTATACGGCGCCATCTCTCAGATTAAGTAGTCGATGCATCGGGATTGCAGAAAAATCGATCAATCTGCTTGGAGAGTGTATATTCCACAGATCTTTCTTTACCGTAGACTGGTCAAAAAAGGATGCTCAAGATCTGCTGGATACAGCAGACTCGATCAAGGCAGATCTTATATGGCTGGGTTTTGGGAACATTTCCTACCCCTTGTTACGTTATATCAAAGAGAACTCAGACTATAAAACAGTCTGCGATACAGACAGTGTTTGGTCGCGTTTTGTCCTGCGAGGATTACCTTTTGCACGCGACGAATGCGAAAAAGAAGAGATTATTACAAGAGGTCGTTTAAAAGAGATTGAAGAAGAATGGGGGACTAAATTATCCGACGTTACTACCGCTGTTTCCAGTGTCGATGCTGAATACTATCGTAATTTAGTAAGTCAGCCTCAAAAAATAAAGATATTCTCGAATGTTGTTGACGTTGAAGCATACAAAAGTATCCCCCCTGAACTTCAGGGTTTTCTACACCCGTGTATATACTTAGCGGGAACCTTTTGGCCTGGAAGTCCAATGGAGGAAGCTGCCAGATGGACGATTCGTGAGGTGTTGCCCCTTGTTAAAAATAAGATTCCTACCGTCCATTTTTATATCATTGGCAAAGGATCTGATACCACACTATTGGATATACACGAATCCGATATTACCATAACAGGTCGGTTGGACTCCGTACTCCCATATTTGTGCCATGCTGATGTCGCTTTGGTTCCATTAAAATTTGAATCGGGAACACGATTCAAGATACTTGAAGCAGGTGCATGCGGGATTCCTGTTGTTTCGACGACGCTTGGAGCAGAAGGGCTTCCTATAACTCATGGCAAGGATATTCTGATTGCAGATGATCCTGAGGCATTTGCAAACTCCATCGTCCAGTTAATTTTAGATCGTAATTTGGCATCGAGTGTCGCAGAAAATCTAAAGAAACTCGTGGCTGATAACTTCGGGCTCTCTAAACAAGTTGATGAAGCCAAAGAGATTATAGACTATTTGCTGCATGATACGTGAGAAGGCACTCAACAGTTTTTGGAGGGGAATAATAATTCAAAGGATTAGCCCGGTTAGTGTGGAAGACCATATCAAGAGTACAATTTGCTTAAAAGGTCCAGTATCTCCTCGTTAGCAAGTACCACTTCATCAGATGAGGAATATCGGGCTTTCAGGGATCTATGGAAGCCCTCCGGCAGATCAATGCTCTGTATTTTATCCAGGGTGTGCGGTTGCAGGACAATGAACATATTTTCATTCTCATACGCATACTCCGCCTCGGATCCGGTCATTAACTCCTCATATTTCTTCTCCCCGGGGCGAGTACCTATGATCTCAATGGCTATATCTTCAGCATTTTGGCCGTTAGTTTGAGTGCAAAAAGAGATCATGGTTTCTGCAAGACCACCAATCTTGATGACTGGCATCTTAAGGATGAAGATCTCGCCATATCGGGCCATAACTCCCGCTTTCAAGATAAGCCCTGTTGCCTTGGGTATATCCATCATAAATCGGGTCATCTCTGGATCGGTGACGGTAACTGGACCCCCCATTCGGATCTGTTCTGCGAATAAAGGAATGACAGAACCTCGAGACGCAACAACATTTCCAAACCTTACACAGGAAAATACAGTTTTCCTATTCCCCCTGTATGAGTTCGCGGAGAGGGTCAATCGCTCTGCAAGGAGTTTCGTTGCGCCCATAACATTTACGGGATTGGCCGCTTTGTCGGTGCTTATGACGATTACTTTTTCGACCCCCTCGTCAAGAGCAACGTTGAGCACATTCTGGGTTCCAAGAATGTTGGTTTTGACCGCGTCGAAGGGATTAAATTCACAGAGAGGAACATGCTTCAGGGCTGCGGCATGAAAGACTATGTCAACGCCCTCCATGGCACGCTTTAATCGCTCTTTATCCCGGACATCACCGACCAGCAGCCGGATTTTATTTGATCTTAACTCCTGCCCCAAATCAAAGAGCCCGGTCTCATTATTATCCAGAACCCTGACAGCACTCACATCCATCTTCAGGATGCTCTTTACAAGTTCTCTGCCAATGGATCCTACGCCCCCCGTCACAAGGATCGATTTACCGCGATAGTACTCAGCTTCATCCATTCAGTCCACTCCATAGAACTCTTTCATGGAGTCTATCACGTAATCGATATCATCCCGTGAAATCCCGGGATAGAAGGGGAGGCTGAGAGTATCTTCTGAAACTTTTTCGGTTATTGGCAGGTTATATGAACCATTCATCTGGGAACGGTAGAAGTGCGTATAGTGAACTGGTGAGAAGTATATCTTCGTCATTATTCCCTTGCTCTCAAGATACCGCATCAGTGCGTCACGATCCTTGACTCGAAGAGAGAACAACTGGTATACATGGAAATAGTCCTCCGGGAGTTCCGGGATGACACAGTCCGGCACATCGACCTTCAGCCGCTGAATGTAGTAGGCGGCATCAGCCCGCCGCATCCTGATGATCTCTTCGACTTTGTTTAGTTGCGCAACACCCAGCGCCGCGGTGATATTCGACATCCTGAAGTTATAGCCAAGGGAGACATAGTCCATCACCGCAGTGGTTGAGAAGTAATCGGCGGTTTCAAGACGGCCATGCGAACGGATAAGTTTCATCCTTTCGTATACTTCCCGGGAATCGGTCACGATAGCACCGCCCTCACCAGTTGTGATTATTTTATTCTGGCAGAAACTCATCATTGCAGAATCTCCGAAGGTTCCAACCTTCCTGCCGCCGATAGATGCCCCAAAGGCCTCTGCTGCGTCTTCGATGAGTATCAGATCGTGATCATCGGCGATCTCGCGCAGCTCCTGGATCCTGCAGGGGTATCCTCCATAGTGGACAGGCATGATCGCCCGTGTCTTAGGAGTGATCCGTTCGACCACATCTTCGGGGTCCAGCCCGAAGGTGGTTTCTTCGATGTCTGCAAAGACAGGTTTTGCCCCGACAAATTGGGGGGTGTTTGCCGTTGCGATGAAGGTAAAGGAGGGGACGATAACCTCATCGCCAGGAGCAACCCCGTGGGCAAGGAGGGCTGCATGGGTTGCGGAGGTTCCAGAATTAAATGTGAGGCAATATTTCGTTCCGATATAATTCGCAATCTCTTCTTCGAATCGAGAGACATTTGGTCCGACCGCCCAATTCATCCCTGATCGAATTGCTTCACTGACGGCACTGACATCATCTTCGTCCCAGTACATTTTAAACAGGGGAATTTTCCAAGTCATAGTTTAATCACCAATAGAGTCAGAGGTTCCATTTTCGAGATTGATCACTTTCACCACTTGGGCAGGCACTCCATATGCAATTACATTCGCCGGAATATCCTTATTTACAAAACTAAAGGCTCCAATGATTGAGTTTTCTCCAATGGTGACGCCCGGCATCACCACAGAATGTGTACCGATTTTACAATTTTTCTTTAATATAACACGCCCTTTTTTATTATCAATTGTTGATACAGAATATATGGAGCAATGCGATCCAATCTGCACATTATCCTCGATACATACCCCGTATTTTGCGTTTATGTACGAAAATGCTCCAACATCGGTTTTATAACCTAAAGTTAACTTCTGTGGGTGCTGAACAACCCAGTTGTATTTTGTGGGCGACCCATCTTTAATTTCAGGATATCTCCAATCTTCGAACCTCATTTGTTTCTCCGGGGTATTTTAACAGAAGAAAGGTTTTAATTAAGATCAGACCATTTTAATTCAACATCAGATTCCAAATCCCTACTCAATGACCTATCGATGACATATTGTACTTCAGTAGGGTTGATCCCGGTTCCGGGTCGCTTGAAATCAATATCGCCTTTAGTAATGATTTCTCCCATTTTCATGTTCCTTTTAAGAACTACACTCCGGCGGAACTTTTTCCGTTTCTCAATCTCATCGTCGTTGACGGTCCTGATAGTATTTCCAAGGGATAGATAGACTTCCTTTCCTTCCTGAACTATTTTTCTCATCTCAACCGGGTCAGCTGAGATCGCGTGATCCCAGCCGGGTAGATTTTTATCCAGTGTAAAATGCTTTTCAATGATACAGGCACCCAAGGCGATAGCAGCAATGGGGATTGCAGTTCCTAACGTATGATCACTAAACCCCACTGGTATATCAAAAGCCATCTCAAGCGTCGAGATATTGCGTAGATTAATAGTCTCAAAATTCGGCGGATAAATAGAAACACAGTGCAAGAGAGCAATGGGGCCAGATCCAGATGAACTTAGCGTAGCAACAGCGGTTTCAACCTCTCCGAGAGAGGCCATCCCGGTTGAAAGAATTACTGGTTTGCCTTTGGTCGCAACATACTCAAGTAGTGGGAGATTGTTAATGTCCATGGATGCTATCTTGAATACAGGTACATTAAGAGAGTCAAGTAAATCGACTTCCTCATTCGAAAAGCAACTCGATAAGAAAGAAATACCCGCCTTTTCGCAATATGAAGCAATTTCTTCATGTTGCTGTGATGTGAACTGATATCTCTCAACCATCGCCTCTAGAGACCCAAAATGCTTCTTTTTATCAGAATATTCCGTATTGCGGGCATACTCTGCCTTCGAGATCAGCGATGACTTCGTCCAAGATTGAAATTTAACGGCATCGGCACCGCATGCAATTGCTTCATCGATCATTTTTTTGCACAGGTCCATATCGCCATTATGATTTGAACCAATCTCAGCGATAAAATAAGGTGCTTTTCCTTTTCCGACAGTTTTGCCATCAATGTTTATGGTTTCCATATCTCCTCCAGATCGGGATGAGCGACACATGACCACCATATGTGCTTTGCAGGTAATTTATTCAATCTTTTGATATATTCGTTCAACATTTCCGTAGATTGAACTATGCTATTATTAAATAAAAGAACTCTGTCTTGGAACATGAGAATCTGTTTCTTGAAGGAAGGACTCAATTCTGGAATGCACCTTAAGATAAGGTCATAATGCTGAAGAACCAGTTTTGTTGAGTAAAGGATCTGCTGAGCAGAAAAAGGAGGCAACACACGCGCAGTATTTGCAGAATATTGCCGATATTTCATTCGGGCAATATCATCGAAAAATAGGTCTGCACCGTTACTCATAGTTCTTATCGCAATGAACCAATCAAGCAATACACACATTTTAGGGAAAGAAAGGCACTTCTTTATTGTTTCTGAGCGATAAGCAGTATTAGAGAGGCCGAATATATTATTTTTGAGTGAAATATCTACGAGATCCGAATTTTGAGGACGCATAAATTCAATTTCTAGATCGCGTCCATCTTCATCAATAATATTCATTGAGCATCCATATCCATCATAATGCTGAAGGGCATCTTGAGCGGCGCTCACACGAGAGGGTTCCAGAATGTCATCACTATCAACGAATATGATCTCAGGGTAGTGATCAATCATTCTTCGAATCGCTCTCTCTCTAAACTGGATAGGCGTTTCATCGCCACCTCGAATTATCCATGTTGCCTCTATTTGACATCCCATTACCCTTTGTGCCTCTTCTGGGGAGAGGCGATCGCACCCAATCCAGATATCAAAATCTGAAGTATCCTGGCGATTAACGGAGGAGTGCCAATCACTCAGGTATCTTATTCCTTCAGGGTATACAGTCGTGAAGAGCGCACTTTTATGATCTGTCATTTTTTATCCCTAACTTATTTTGCATGAGAATTTCAGCCATTTCCCAGTCATCTTCCGTGTCAATATCGATACCCTTTTCCCAGGGGATTATCCATCCTGTTTTGCTCGTGCAATGAAAAGTTCTTTCTTCACGTAGCGTGTTAATTCTTGCCCACCAAATTGCCCCTGTTGGGCAATATAATTCAGGTAAATCCTGGCTGCGTTTGCTTAATTGTTCTTCAAAAAGAGGTATCAATTTATTGTTGACATCACATTTCATTGCCCACCAAGGACTGAACCATCCAAATTTAGTAACCGAGATTTGAGCGCCAGCTCGAGTTTCCGAAAATTGTTGATAACTGTTTAATATATCAATATCGTCCCTTAATGGACAGTTTGCCATCAATTGACATACATTTTCGTATTGATCTGCTGAATCCTCTAATTTAACGATAGCATCAAGTGTTACCAATGAGACAGGGCAATAATCATCAGCCAAGTTTTTTTCTCTCAAAAAAGGAGTTTCCGCACCATATTCCTCAGATATCGTAGCAATTTCTTTGCTATCTGTACTGACAATTATACGTGAAAAGAGACCGCATTTTTTTGCCGCCTCAATGGTATAAGCAATAAGAGGACGCCCACACATCTCTCTAATATTTTTATTGACTACTCTCTTACTTCCTGCTCGGGCAGGAATAACGGCAATATTTTTCTCTGTCATCATTTTAGAATGACCCATAATTGCTAAAACCCTAATTAATATAGAACTTACGATACTTTGCCAAAATAGAAAATCTATGGATATTTCTTAGTTTTTCCATCAGCATAACGCTCATCAGTAGTCAATCCATCACTCAAATCCAATAATCATCGATCAACTTTCCGGAGGCCATCGATTTTCTGATACTATCGGTGCGCCATCTAATATTGAATCAACTACATAATCTAAATAGATATTCTTGCCCGGGGATAAATCAGAGATTGATTGAACTTTAAGTTGAGGGGATTTACCCCACGAATAGTCCATAACATCAATCTTTGTGTAGTAATGAAAGTGGTAAAATAATATAAATTTATACGCCCTTTCTATCTGTCTTTGACGCTCAATAAGTTCTTGTCCAGCAAGACATCTCTCCAAATCATCATAGTAATCATCTTGAGTTGTTGGATCAAGAGTAAACCCAAAACCACGGTAGGGGGCTCGTGCTGTTGTTATTACAGGAATCCCTCTTGCTGCCATTTCTATACCAACAGTGGTTGTGTGAACAAGACCAACAGTGCATATCGGCAATAAATCATAGACAGTACACTTAACCCGAGGTGTTAACAAAAATACATTTGATGGGATCGTGACCCCCCTCTCTGAAAGCGCAAGACTAACACGCTCTTTTGTTTCTGGTATTGCAGGATGAAGTTCTCCAGGATGTGGCTTGATGACCAACTGGTATTCCGGATGATCTGCAAACCAATGTACCGTCTGTTCAATCCAGTCAATCATATCTAAGAAAACAATTTGCTTGTTCAGTGCGGCCAGATCCCAGATGACATTTGAGGGCAATAATGCTGTAGGTTTTGTTAGATTAATCCTTGAAAAATCATAGTTATCGGAATTAAATGTCTGAAGTGAGGCCGTATCAAGTATCATACCTTTTCCTGTTGAGCGTGTATCTATCCAGTCCTTTATTTTCTGTGTTTGCACCTCATTCAGGGGAATTTTTACAAAAGCATCCCACGGTTTGGAGAAGTCAAGATTCATTGGAGCATCATTGTACGCATAGCACCAACCATCAGGTCGACCCCCTATCCAGTGAGAGTAAAAAGGAATGCTCTTTTGTTCACAAATTTTTTGGAGTATTGCCCACATACCATAATAACTATCATTTGAAATGACCCTGTCAGGTTGTGTTTCACTAATAATATTGCTATATGCCGTCTCTAATAATAGAAGATTCCGAACATAATTTTTACCAAGTTCATTATATTGCGGGACCAGATGATAGTCCCCTACCACATAATTATTAACCAGAATATCTTTTGCCCATTTCCCAAAAGAAAATACTCCTTCTTGGTAATCTATCCAGTCAATATCCATCGACTCTATTTTTTGGTCGATTTTCAAAGTCTCCTCCTTATTGATAAATTTCGACAATTGAAGTGGCTTTATTGGATTATCATCCCAGAGTAACTCCGATTGCTCACGGCAATGTTTGCAGTTTTTTTTAAATGAACTCCCTCCCCATACACCACCGTATACATTACATTCGTTCGTTTGAATCGAGTCACAATACATTGGAATTATACTTGCACCCCTCAACCTGAGTGCATAGCTGAGAATACGATCATGGAGGAAACATGGTTCATGTATGCTAAAAGAAGTCATTAGGATTTTTAAACCCTCGTTTTTCTCTTTGTAGAACTCTTGATTTGGCAATTCACTTCCAATTTTCTCAAGTACCTGGACGAAGTCAGGTTGAGGATTTTGGGAGAAAATCCCTCTCATAATTGCATCCCAGCACTTCAAAAACTTACGTGATATGCTTGATCCCATGGCAACAACCTTCTTATTGGATAATTAATCAATCCTCACCATGCATAAACCATCATTGGCCTTGGTTTTACACCACCATGCGCAAAAATGCCCCGATGAAGAATAGTATAACTGGGGCATATCTCTTGTAAGAATTCCATTATTTCTTGAGCATTTTCATATTTATGATACACTGCTATGGCCAATTTTGGCTTATACTGCTGAATAATATTTTTTGCACCGTACAAAGCACCCACTTCGCCTCCTTCAATATCCATCTTAATGAAATCTATCTTCGCAGTTATTAGATCATCAAGTTTAATAATATCAATCTCTTCACCATCGCTATCCAAACGGCTCTCATAGACTTGTATAGGGTCAGAGTATAAATGCCCCTGACCAGTGTAAAGTCCTATTGCCCTATTGCATATGGAAACACTACCCGCCTCAATTTCCTCAGAAAAAGTATGTTTTAAGGCTTTGGCTAATACATTTACTGGTTCAATTGCAATTACCCTTGCCCCTCTTTCAAGGGCATAGCGAGTGAAAAAACCTTCGCATGCCCCCGCATCGATACAGATATCGCCCTTTGCTAATTTAAGATTTTCATATTCATACGCATGGGGATTGTCATCTGCTGGTTCAAATACCTCCTGATACATATATGGAAGAGCACTAATGTCGAACATTTTTGGCCAGCAATAACGATATTTCCCTATTTTTAAACAATTATAAGCTGTGGAAGCGTTAATTATGCGAACAATGGGATAGTTTTTTTGGGGTCCCGGAGATTCGGCATACTGAAGGTACATTAACATGTCCTCGATAGTGAACTTATAATATCCAGAAAATATTTTACGTAACGTCCATATATTGTGGAAATATTGCATCAGTCCGCTTACAATCATCATATTCAGCCCCCACTGTTACTACTAATTTATACCCCACGCTGAACTTCCCACGAATGATTTACATGAAATACTGCATCTCTCTGTGATAGAGAAAAACCGTTGTGGTAAATATCCAATTCTTTTATTGAAAACTGATGAGCATCAACTACATAATCAATCCATTCATGTGGCCCTACTGCTAAGCCGCAAGTTATTCGATATTCTCCGGATGCTAATAAGCTAGGACGTAAAAGGCATATTATTTTATAAATTCCAGGTTTGAATTCAAATGTTTTATTCTGCTGTAGTTCAGATGAACAAAGTATAATTGTTCTAGAATCATTACGTATCTCGATTTGAACAGCCAATCTTACTTGTTTAAATGCCTGAATAGTTAGGTGTATTTCAAAGGGTTTGGTACCATCCAGAGCATCTATAACTCTTGTTTTTTCAGACACAATCTCCAGATTGAGAATCTTTGCTCGTAAAGATACTGGCTTATCTCGTCTTCTATCAGACAAGGGAACATTATAAATCTCTCGATGTATTTTATTTAAATATTGATCAATTGTCGTATCTGGATCTCCAACAACGCGAATTGTACCTTCGTCTAATACAACCCCTCTTGAACACAGTGCTTTAACCGCCCCCATATTATGACTCACAAAAATCACCGTCCTCCCCTCGCTCGCCACCTCCCCCATCTTCCCGAGACACTTCTTCTGGAACTCCGCATCCCCGACCGCCAGCACCTCGTCCACCAGCAGAATCTCCGGGTCCAGGTGCGCCGCCACCGAGAACGCGAGCCGCACATTCATCCCGCTCGAGTACCTCTTCACCGGGGTATCCAGGAACTTCTCGACGCCCGAGAACTTGACGATCTCCTCGAATTTGTCCTCGATCTCGCGCTTCTTCATCCCGAGGATGGCGCCGTTGAAGTAGATGTTCTCCCGGCCGGTGAGCTCGGGGTGAAAACCGGTCCCGACCTCAAGGAGGGAGCCGACCCGGCCCCGCATCACGATCTCGCCCTCGGTCGGGTAGGTGATCCGGGAGAGGATCTTGAGGAGGGTGCTCTTGCCGGCGCCGTTCCTCCCGATGATGCCGAGGACCTCACCGCGCTCGACCTCGAAGTTGACGTCCTTGAGGGCCCAGAAGGTCTCCTTCGATCCAGTGAGGCCACGCAGGGTCCTTACGGGGTGACGCACCGCGTTCGTGAAACTCTCCGTGAACCGCTTGTAGGTCCGGTCCATCCCTATCTGGTACTCCTTCGAGAGGTGCTTCACCTCGATGATCGGTTTGTTGTTCCGGGATGTCATGTCACACCAGGTCCGCGAAGTATTTCTCCGTCCGGCGGAGGTACAGGATCCCGCTGAAGAAGATCGCAAGCGTGATTGCCGCCGATATGGCAAGCCCGACGTAGTCCACCGGGACGTGGCCGAGGAGGACCGCCCGGTGAGCGTTGAGGAGGCCGGTGAGCGGATTGAGGGAGAGGAGCCATTGCAGGTTCTCGCTGAGGATGTCCGTTGGGTAGATCACCGGCGAGACGAACATCAGGAGCTGGATGAAGAACGGGAGGGCGAACTTGACGTCCCGGTACTTCACGCTGATCGATGAGAGCCAGTAGCCCACTCCCGCCGCGAGGAGGAGGGTCAGGAGGACGATCACCGGCAGGAGGAGGATCGCGGCCGTCGGCATGAACTGGTAGTAGACCATCATGGCGGCAAGGATCGTCATGGCGATCGCATAGTCCACGATCCCCGCAAGGCACGGCGCCGTCGGGATGAATATCCTCGGCATGTAGACCTTCGAGAGGAGTTGCGCGTTCCCGACCAGGCTGTTTCCCGAGTTGGTCAGCGCGTTCTGGAAGTAAGTCCAGAGAAGCAGGCCCGAGTAGGAGAAGAGGGCATACGGGATCCCCTCCGAGGGCATCTGGGCAAGGCCGCCGAATATCAGGGTGAAGACGATCATCGTGAAGAGGGGCTGGAGCACCGCCCAGGACGCCCCCATGACGGTCTGCTTGTACCGAATCTTGATCTCGCGGAGGGCAAGGAAGAAGAGGAGCTCGTGGTACTCCAGAAGCTCCTTCCAGTTCAGGTCAAAGAGGCCGTACTTCGGGCGGATGACCAGTTCGAAGTCGGATGCCTGTTCAGTCATGGTTCTTCCCGGATCCAGTCGACGTAGCGTTTTAATCCTGCAGTTATTCCGGTCCGGGCATGCCAGCCCAGGAGTTCCTCTGCCTTCCGGGTGTCGGCCCAGGTGTCCTTCACGTCGCCCTTCTGCTCTGCACTGTGCTCGACAACTGCACTCTTCCCGACAACCTCCTCGATAGCACCGATCAGGTCGTTTACACTGATCCGGTTCCCACCGCCGATGTTGAAGGCCTCGCCCCTGACATCACTTCCGGCGGCAAGGACGTTTGCCTCGACGATATCGTCGATGTAGGTGAAGTCCCGCGTCTGCGTGCCGTCGCCGTAGACGGTGATCGCCTCATTGCCCAAAACTGCCCTGACGAACTTGTTGATTCCCATGTCCGGCCGCTGGCGCGGGCCGTACACGGTGAAGTACCGGAGCGACACCGCCGGGACGCGATAGTTCTTCCAGTACAGCGAACAGAGGTGCTCGGCGGCAAGTTTCGTCACCCCGTAGGGGGAGACCGGCTGCACCATCCGGTCTTCGCGCATGGGGAGTTCCGTATCGCCGTAGACCGAGGAGGACGAAGAGTAGACGAACTTCCTGATCTCCCGAGACTTATAGGACTCAAGCAGCCGCTGG
>Ga0116194_1001676_pt1 | contig 12907 bp, 12 predicted proteins | sample AD_SCU001_MetaG_FD_89887 | JGI IMG/M metagenome (GOLD analysis project Ga0116194, IMG submission 89887) | Active sludge microbial communities of municipal wastewater-treating anaerobic digesters from China - AD_SCU001_MetaG | ecosystem: Engineered > Bioreactor > Anaerobic > Digestate | place...
AGTATGAAATACTTGAATGGGGCGGAACTGATACAGGAGCTATACATACCACTGGAGGAGGAATTCCATCTGGGGCAGTTTCAATACCCACAAGGTATATTCACAGTCCATCGGAAATGGTGGATGTAAATGATCTTGAGAATGCGGTAAAGTTGATTGTGGAAGCGATAAAATGAAAATAAGGCCCTTTTTCAAGGGTGCATTTTCTATATTTGAAGAAAAATATGGAAAGAAACGATTTCCATGTATAATATTCACTTCAGCAACGGATTGTAGAGTTTAAGTCTACAGAAAAATTCTACCTGTCACATCCACCATCCAGGTGTCTCGTGTGTTGACAGCTTATGCATACGAGACATAACATTAATGTTGTGCATTATTAACACATTAATAGTTTGGTTGTGTTAATAAGCACATGTTTTGGTGACGGCTCACGACATCCGTGTCGTGAATTACGAATTTTTCCTTGCCTTAAACATAACAACCCGTAAGTTTTGTTCAAATTTTATACTCAGAAAATCGTATGCTGCCATATTTTGTATCATAGGAAGAAAATACGCCCCTTTTTTAAAAAAGGGCTTTATTTTTTTTTTGCTTTGTTGTAAAATGGTAGTTGTGGAAATCAAATTGTTTTCACTCACCTTGTAGGCAGGTAGTACGGTGTAAATTTAAAAATTAAAGATTTAGTATGGAAGGATGGTAGAAAAATGGCTAAGTTCTTATTTTTAGGACTTTTTTTTGCTGTAATGATTATTGTAGGAATATACAGCAGAAAAAAGGTAACAAATGTTAATGATTTTCTTTTAGGCGGAAGAAATATGGGACCCTGGATTTCAGCCTTCTCCTATGGTACAACATATTTTTCAGCAGTTATTTTTATTGGTTATGCAGGCAGAATTGGGTGGAATTTTGGTATTTCTGCAACCTGGATAGGTATTGGAAACGCTATTTTGGGCAGTTTGCTTGCATGGTTGGTGCTGGCAAAAAGGACCCGTAAGATGACTAATGATTTAAATGCTTCCACTATGCCGGAGTTTTTTGAAAAAAGATACGACAGCAAAGCAATGAAAATTACAACAGCCTCAATTATTTTTATATTCCTTGTGCCCTATACCGCTTCAGTGTACCAAGGGCTGGGATACCTTTTCGAAAAAGCATTTAATATACCATTTATTTATTGTATGATGGGAATGGCTGTTCTTACAGGAGCTTATTTAATGCTGGGAGGTTATGTTGCGACAGCCCTAAATAACTTTATTCAGGGAATAATTATGATTGCCGGAATAGTATTTATGCTTTATTATATTATTACAAATCCAGCTGTAGGTGGATTACGTGAAGGTTTATCAAAACTTGGATCTATTGACCAAAATCTTGTAAAACCTTTTGGTGGTTTACCAGTAGACCTTTTGGCTCTTGTTACTTTAACAAGTTTGGGAACATGGGGTTTACCACAGATGGTTCATAAATTTTACGCAATAAAAGATGAAGATGCAATAAAAAAAGGAACAGTTATTTCAACATTATTTGCATTACTAATTGCAGGTGGAGCATACTTTGTTGGTGCATTCGGAAGATTGTTCTTCATATATAATAATGCGCAAGTCCCTGCAAATCCTGATATGGTTATGCCGTTGGTTTTACAGTGGGCTTTGCCGGATGCTCTTTACGGCCTTATAATAATATTGGTACTTTCAGCATCTATGTCAACACTTTCATCCCTGGTTCTTGTATCAAGTTCTGCAATTACTATTGATTTAATCAAGGGTATATGGTCGCCGAACATAGGTAAAAAACGTGAAATGCTCCTTATGCGTGTATTTTGTGCCGTTTTTGTTGTACTTTCGTTTATAGTTGCTGTAACACCTAATGCAATACTTACATTGATGTCCTTTTCGTGGGGAACTATATCAGGTGCTTTTCTTGCTCCTTTTATGTATGGACTTTTCTGGAAAGGGACTACAAGAGCGGGTGCATGGGCGGGAATACTATCAGGGTTTCTATGCTCTGTCGGTGGAGCAATGCTTCTTGGAATGAATGCAAAACTTGCACCTAATATAGGGGCTGTGGCAATGATAGTATCCTTAATTGCAGTACCTGTAGTAAGCCTGCTTACATCAAAGCAAAGTGAAAATGCTTTAGGTAAAGCCAGCGTGTCTGTTGCGGAAACTGTTAAAACACGCTAACAAAGGTCAAATGTTAGGCGCATATTATTTTTTTGAAGTAATTGTTGGAAGAAGCACCGTAACGATAGCCTCTAGAATATATTTCTTCAAAAATTAAAATGCGCCCACAAATGTTTGTAATTATTGCAAAACTTATTATAATGTTGTAAAATGTAAACCATGAAGTTTTACAGGAAATTCGAATTGTATAATAATTATTAATTTACTATAAATATTAAAAGGGGACATTCCAATTTCTGGTTCCTTGCATCAGATCCCTGGGATGGTTTGTCCCCTTACACTAAAAACGGGGGTTTATTAATGAAGAAACTGATGTTAGGTAATGAAGCTGTTGCCAGGGGGGCGTATGAAGCAGGTGTTACTGTAGCTACAGCTTATCCGGGCACACCCAGCACTGAAATAACAGAAAATATTGCAAAATATGAAGAGATGTATTCCGAGTGGTCGCCTAATGAAAAGGTCGCTTTGGAAGTTGCTATTGGTTCATCTATAGCAGGAGCACGATCAATTTGTTCCATGAAGCATGTGGGTCTTAATGTTGCCGCAGATCCGTTGTTTACTGTATCCTATACGGGTGTTAGCGGAGGACTTGTAATAATGGTGGCCGATGACCCGGGAATGCATAGTTCGCAAAATGAACAGGACAGCAGATATTACGCTAGATCTTCGAAGGTTCCCATGCTTGAGCCTGCAGATAGCAGCGAATGTAAATACTTTGTTAAAGAGGCTTATAAGATAAGTGAAGAATTTGACTGTCCAGTGATTATAAGGCTAACAACAAGGGTTGCACATTCACAGAGCATTGTCGAAATCGAAGGAAAAGAAGATTACAAGCTTAAAGACTATAGCAAAGATTTTGCCAAGTATGTAATGATGCCTGCTATGGCAAGAAAAAGGCATGTTGAAGTTGAAAAACGAATGACAGCTCTTAAAGAGTTTTCAAATAAAACAGAAATCAATAAAATAGAATGGGGAAGAAAAGATATTGGTGTTATTACCAGCGGCATTTCATATCAATATTCAAAAGAAGCTTTTGGGGATGTTTCCTATTTGAAATTGGGAATGGTCTATCCACTTCCTACAGACTTGATTAAGAAATTTTCAGAAGAAGTTGAAACTCTATATGTAATTGAAGAGTTGGAGCCTTTTATAGAGGATGAAATTAAAAAGCTGGGCATTAAAGTAACAGGAAAGGATTTATTGCCTGTTACAGGGGAATTAAGTGCATCGATTATTAGAGAGAAGATTCCTGGATTAAAAGGCGATAAAGGCCAATCAGCATCTGAAGATGAATCAATCTCTGAAAAAATTGAAATAAATACATCAGTTCCTATGAGACCACCTGTTATGTGTCCTGGTTGCCCGCACAGAGGAGTCTTTTATGTCCTCAAAAAGTTAAAACTGATTGTTACAGGTGATATAGGCTGTTACACTCTTGGAGCTTTGCCCCCTCTTGAATCCATAGATGCATGTGTATGTATGGGTGCAAGTATTGGGATGGCACATGGAATAGAGAAAGCACGTGGAAAGGAATTCCGGAAGAAAACAGTAGCCATATTGGGGGATTCAACTTTTATTCATTCCGGCATTACAGGTCTAATTGATGTAGTTTATAACAAAGGGAACTCTACAGTTATAATTCTTGACAACTCTATTACTGGAATGACAGGCCACCAGCATAATCCTGCTACAGGATTTACAATAAAAGGAGAACCTACAAAGCAGGTTGATCTTGTAAAGCTGGCACATGCAATAGGCATAGATAGGGTAAAGGTTGCAGATCCGTATGATTTGAAGGAGTTTGAAAAAATAGTTAAAGAAGAGGTTGAAGCAGACGAACCATCACTTATAATAGCTCAAAGGCCCTGCGCTCTATTGAAACATGTAAAATTTGAAGGACCGCTGAAAATTAACAGGGATAAGTGTAAAATGTGCAGAATGTGTATGAAAATTGCATGCCCCGCTATTGTAGATAATGGCAGTTTTATCGAAGTTAACCAGGCACTATGTGTGGGTTGTGAGCTTTGCACCAAAGTATGCGGCTTTAATGCTTTTGAAAAGGCTGGTGATATCAATGGCTAATCTTAATATTATGATAGTAGGCGTAGGAGGACAGGGTTCTCTATTAGCCAGCAGAATAATTGGCAATGTAGCAATGAAAAAGTCATATGATGTTAAAGTATCTGAAGTACATGGTATGTCCCAGAGAGGCGGAAGTGTTATAACCTATGTAAAAATGGGAGATAAAATAAACTCACCCTTAATTGAAAAAGGAGAAGCAGATATTATAATGTCCTTCGAAAAGCTTGAAGCTTTAAGGTGGGTTGGATATTTGAAGAAAACCGGGAAACTGATAATTAATGATCAGAGAATTAATCCTATGCCTGTTATAACAGGAAAAGAAAAGTATCCGGATGACATTATAAATGTATTAAAGGAAAAATTCAGCAGCAATGTAATTAGTGTTGATGCATTAGAGATAGCAGAACAACTGGGTAATATCCGTGTGGTTAATATGGTTTTAATCGGAATACTGGCAAAGACATCATCAATAGAGAAGGATATATGGCTGCAAGCCTTAAAAGAGGTCGTGCCCGGGAAATTTTACAGTGTTAATGAAAAGGCCTTAGAAATAGGGTATATTATAGAATAATAGAAATATAGAGCATAAGTGAGGTAGAGGACTATGGAATATTGGAATCCTGCATGTGAATGTATGGATAGAGATGAGATGACAAGAATTCAAACTGAGCGTTTGATTGAAACTGTAAAAAGAGTATATTTTAATGTACCTTCATATAGAAATAAAATGCAGCAAAAAGGTATTGAACCCGGAGATATAAAGACTCTTGACGATTTGAAAAAATTACCTTTTACCTATAAACAGGATTTAAGAGATAATTATCCTTATGGTATGTTTGCAGTTCCTTTAAGCGAGATAGTAAGAATACATGCTTCTTCAGGAACTACAGGCAAGCAGACTGTAGTTGGTTATACCAGAAAAGACCTTGATACATGGGCTGAAGTTACAGCACGTACCCTTGCATGCGCAGGTACCGATAAGTCTTCGTTTATACAGATAGCATACGGTTATGGTCTTTTTACCGGCGGCCTTGGAATACATTATGGGGCTGAAAGAATTGGAGCGTCTGTAATCCCAATATCAGGAGGGAATACAAAAAGGCAGCTTCAAATAATGAAAGATTTTGGTACAACAATTTTAGCTTGTACTCCTTCATATGCTCTTTATATGGCAGAGGAAATGGAAGAAGCAGGCATTAAAAAAGAAGATTTGCATCTTAAGGCAGGAATATTTGGCGCAGAACCATGGTCTGAGCAGATGAGAGATGAAATTGAAAGACGACTTGGAATTCTGGCAATTGATATATATGGCTTAAGTGAAGTAATAGGCCCGGGTGTCGCTAGTGAGTGTAAATATAAATGCGGGCTGCATATCCACGAAGATCACTTTATTCCGGAAATAATCAATCCTGAAACTGAGGAAGTGCTGCCACCAGGTTCATTAGGTGAACTGGTATTTACAACAATTACAAAAGAAGGACTACCCCTTATAAGATATCGTACCAGGGACATTACATCACTGATTTATGATATCTGTAAATGTGGAAGAACCAGTGTAAGGATGAATAAGGTTTCTGGCAGAACAGATGATATGATTATAATCAGAGGAGTTAATGTTTTCCCATCGCAAATTGAAAGTGTTTTACTCGATCTGGGTGAAACTGCTCCCCATTATCAACTTATTGTTGACAGGGTGGGAAAACTTGATATGCTCGAAGTGCGTGTTGAAATGACTCAGTATATGTTTTCTGATCAGGTAAGAAACATTGAAAATACTGAGAAGAAAATTAGAAATGCAATAGAAAGTACATTAGGAATCAGTGCGAAAGTGAAACTTGTAGAACCAAAAAGCATTGAGAGAAGTGAGGGTAAAGCCAAAAGGGTAGTTGACAACCGGAAGATATAAGTAATAAAATTAGTAGTACGCAATCAAAGTACATTGTAATAAAGACTGACCCGGGAATAATGAACCCTTTTTAAAAAATGAGGAGTGATATTGTATGGTAAAACAAATTTCTGTATTTCTCGAAAACAAGTCAGGCAGACTTGCTAATGTAACAAGGACACTTGGGATGAACAACATTGATATAAGTGCATTATCAATTGCGGACACCACTGATTTTGGTATTTTAAGACTAATTGTAAATGACCCGGATAAAGCAGTAGATGTTCTTGAACAGGAAGGATTTACAGTTGCAGGTACAGATGTACTGGCTATAGCGGTAGAAGATAAACCCGGTGGATTATCAGAAGCTTTAACAGTGCTGGAAAATAACTCAATAGGTATAGAGTATATTTATGCGTTTGTTGGCAAATGCTCAAATGAAGCACTTGTTATATTAAGAGTTGATGAACCTCATAAGGCCATTGAGATATTAGGGAAAAATAATATAAAAGTGCTGGAACAGGAAGATGTATATAAGTTATAAGTTTGATATCTCTGTACTGTATTATGATAGCATAGAAAAATGTAGATGAAAAAGCCCTGATGGATTAAACCGTCAGGGCTTTTTCATGCCTATATAATTTACGATTTGAAAGAACTAATGAAGAATTTGCAAATAGTGAGTAAAATCAAGGTAACCAAACTCAACACGACATTGAGTCATGCTGAGTTTAGGTGCAGGTATGCACCTCTAACAGAAGCAGGTTTTAAATGTTTTAAAACCTGTTCTATATAGCTATACGATGAGATTATGGTGTTGCAATAAGATCTTCAATATTTGCAACAGTAACATTCTTTTACAACTTAACATAAAATATATAAAGGATTCGAATGGTATGCAAATGGGCATGTACATTTGTTTGAAGGCTTTACTTCGATTGCTTGAATTGACAATACCGGATTTTTGGAAGCAGAAAGGAGAATTATATGTTAACAAGAGAAGAATATATTCGTTTATCTATAGAGCTTAATCTTTTCTTTGCTCGAATTGCAAAGGAACACTCAATTTTTATAGAAACTAGTTTTACAGCAAAAGACGCTCGGCTTGCACAAGAAGCTGATAATTTTAAGGTTCAATTTGAAATGCTGTTAGGTGAATTCATACCACTTGCAAATGGTGTTATAAGTCCTGATGTAGCTGCATCGGGCGAACTGGTTACACCTTTAACCCTAAATGCAGAGCAAATTTCACAATACTATACAGGAACACAAATCAATACTGGCCTAACACAAGCGGAAATAGGATTGGCAGGAAGTTCAGGTTTTATGCCAATTCCGATGCTGGAGCAAAGAGTATTTATGTTAAACCAAAAAGCAATAGCATTAACTACTGCATTAGCGCAATTCAAATCCAATATACTAAATAATGTACTTTCTTGTAGGTTATTTACTACCAATTACCCGCTCCTTTTGGATCATATTTTAAGAGAAGCTAGATTTTATATAAGAATGCTTACTAAACTGCAAAAACGTGAAGAAATACTTACAGAAAGAGACCTGCTGGAACAGGAAATTTTCTGGAACCGTATTATGGCAGAGCATTCTAAATTTATCCGCGGCCTTCTTGATCCCACTGAAGTAAACCTAATCAGTACAGCGAACAATTTCGGCAACGAATTTGATGAACTTACACAGAAAGCAGTTGCTGCACACGATAAGGCTATGAATTTAGCCAATATATCAAATGAGAGTTTAGAGGCAACAAAGAAATTGAAAGATTTTAAAGCAACAGGTACAAAAGGATTGATAGATTGCTCAATAAAAGCAATAGCATATCCACTTCTAGGTGACCATGTGCTGCGCGAGGCAAATCACTATATTAGGATTTTAAAATTGTTTAAAAAATAATTTGTTAAACAAAGTATTAATATTCCACCAGGATATTATCTTCAACAGAATCTTACACAGAATCTTGAGATGAATCCTGGTGGAGTCTATTGTTTATACTTATGGTGTTACACGGTTCATATCTCTTGGAAACAAGCTGGCATTTCTTACATTATTTAGTCCCAGCAATTTCATGGTAAGCCGCTCAAGTCCTCCACCCAGCCCCCCATGAGGTGGAATACCATATTTATGAATCATAAGATTTAATAGGATATCATCATCTTGCATAATGTGCTTAGAAATTTTATTGTATATTATTTAATAGTATCAGCATATGATATACTTTTAATTATAGAAATAATTCTTAAGATTATCAGGCCAATTACTACCTGAGCATTTGCTCTATATTGGACAGGAGGGAGAATAGTATATGGAATATAAAAGACCGGTTATTTTAGTTGTAATGGACGGTATTGGAATAAATAAAAGTGAATATGGAAATGCAGTAAAGGCTGCATATACGCCTACACTGGATAATCTTATTAGGACTTGTCTCAATACTGATATTAAAGCACATGGAACAGCTGTTGGTTTGCCTTCTGATGAAGACATGGGCAATAGCGAAGTTGGGCACAATGCGCTTGGCTGCGGGCAGATTTATGCACAGGGTGCAAGACTTGTTAATGAATCTATAGAAAACGGAAAGATGTATGCATCAAACACATGGAATACTATTATAAGCAACTGCATAGAAAATATGTCTACATTACATTTTATTGGACTTCTTTCTGATGGTAATGTTCATTCTAATATTTCTCATCTGAAATCAATGTTGAAGAAATCCAAAGAGCATGGAGTTTCAAAAGCTCGCATTCATATTCTCCTGGATGGTCGAGATGTAGAGGTTACTTCTGCTCTGAAGTATGTTGATGATTTGGAAAACCTGCTTATAGAGCTTAACTATGCTGGTTTTGATGGTAGGATTGCGTCAGGTGGCGGACGAATGAAGATAACAATGGATAGGTATGAAGCTAACTGGAATATAGTCAAATCAGGCTGGGAAACTCATGTTTTAGGTATAGGCAAGCAGTTTGAGAATGCAGCATCGGCAATTGAAACGTATAGGGAAGAATATAATGTAATAGATCAGGACCTTCCCCCTTTTGTTATAGCAAATGATGGTATGCCCATTGGCACTATTAATGATAATGATAGCGTTATTCTTTTTAATTTCAGGGGAGACCGAGCTGTTGAGATAAGCAAAGCATTTGATGATGAGCACTTTGATAAATTTGACAGAGTACGCTGGCCAAAAGTTATCTATGCAGGTATGCTGCAATATGATGGAGATTTGAAACTTCCCAGGCACTATCTAGTAAGTCCTCCTGATATTCAAAACACCCTTTCCGAGTTGTTGGTGGAGCATGGCCTAAAGCAGTATGCAGTATCTGAAACACAGAAGTTTGGTCATGTTACATATTTCTGGAATGGTAATAGAAGTGAAAAGTTTGATGAAAAACTTGAAGTATTTGAACAGATACCTTCAGACAAGGTGCCATTTGAGCAGCGTCCATGGATGAAGGTAGCGGGAATTACAGATAAACTAATTGATGCAATCAGATCAGGTAAATATGCATTTTTAAGGGCTAACTTCCCTAATGGAGATATGGTTGGACATACAGGTGATTTTGCTGCTGCTAAAATTGCAGTTGAAGCTGTTGATTTGTGTCTTGGTAGAATAATCAATGCTGTTGATGAGGTGGGCGGAATATTGGTTGTGACTGCTGATCATGGAAATGCAGATGAGATGTATGAAAAGGTAAAAGATAACGGAACTGTAGAGCACAAAACTCCAAAAGCTAAAACTGCTCATACGTTAAATCATGTTCCGTTTATTGTCTATGATAAGATGGTGAAGCACGAAATAAAGGAGGGCAATTTTGGACTTGCAAATGTTGCTCCTACCATAGTGAAGCTTCTTGGCATAGAAAAACCGGAAATGTGGGAGGATAGCATTATAGAGGATTACCAATATGCACTATAAAGAAGCAAAGGCAATTTTATCTCCCAACAATGGAATGAATATATATCGTGGCTGCACTCACGGCTGCATTTATTGTGATAGCAGAAGTAAGTGTTATAATATGGATCATGAGTTTGAGGATATAGAGGTTAAGAGTAACGCTCTTGAATTACTGGAAACGGCATTAAGAAAAAAACGTAAAAAGTGTATGCTTAGTACAGGTGCAATGTGTGATTCCTATATGCATATTGAAACTAAGCTGAACCATACACGAAAGTGTCTTGAGATTATAGATAAATATGGCTTTGGGCTTTGTATTCAAACAAAATCCAATCGTATTCTGCGTGACTTAGAGTTACTTAAAAGCATAAACCGAAAATCCAAATGTGTTGTTCAAATGACACTCACAACTTATAACGAGAGCTTATGCAAAATTATTGAACCTGCTGTCTGCACCACCAAAGAGCGTTATAAGGTGTTAAAAATTATGCGTGATAACGGAATCCCAACTGTTGTATGGCTTGACCCGATTTTGCCATTTATCAATGACACTGAAGATAATCTGAGAGGTGTTCTGGATTATTGTATCAAAGCTAAAGTATATGGAATTATTTGTTTCGGTATGGGGTTGACTTTGCGGGATGGCAATAGAGAATATTTTTACAAAAAGCTTGATGAGCATTTTCCGGGACTTAAGCAAAAATACCAAAAAAAATATGGTTATAACTACGAAGTAATGAGCGATAACAATGACAAATTAATGAATATTTTTTATAGTGAATGTAATAAGCATGGTATTGTCTGCAGTAATGGTGAAATATTTAAGTATATGCATACTTTCGAAGATAAAAAGGAAATGGAGCAGATAAGTATGTTCGAAAATATTGAAAAATAAATATTTAATGAGAATATCAGAAAGGATGATATAAATGATAGAATTACCTGAAGCTATTAATATAGCTAAGCAGATTAATGAAACTGTCAAAGGAAAAAGAATCATAAATGTTATTGCAGCACAGTCTCCTCACAAATTTGCATGGTATCATGGCAATCCACAGAATTACCATGATTTGCTTGCGGGTAAAGTAATAGGTGAAGCAGCAGGTTTTGGTGGCCTTGTAGAAATCAAAGCGGAGGATGCTGTAATATTATTGGGTGATGGGGTAAACCTGAGGTTTCATGCAGAAGAAGATAAAAGACCTCAGAAACACCAGCTTCTAATTGAGTTTGACGATTTTACAGCAATAAGTGCATCGGTTCAGATGTATGGCGGACTATGGTGTTTTAAAGAGGGTGAGTTCAAAAATACATATTTTCTACAAGCAAAGGAAAAGCCCTCGCCACTCTCAGATAAATTCGATAAAGAATACTTTGATAATATTATTACTGCACCTGGAGTTGAGAAACTTAGTGCAAAAGCTTTACTTGCTACTGAGCAAAGAATCCCTGGCCTTGGCAACGGTGTTTTACAGGATATTCTCTTTAATTCCGGAATTCATCCTAAGAAAAAGGTAAAGACATTTACTGATGAAGATAAGGATAATTTGTATGATTCTATAAAATCCACTATTGCGGACATAACTGTCCAAGGCGGGCGAGATACTGAAAGAGATTTGTTTGGGTGTTTTGGCGGGTATAAGACAAAGCTAAGCAAGAACACTGTTGATAAACCCTGCCCTATATGTGGAACTCTTATAAAAAAAGAGGCTTATATGGGTGGGAGTATATACTACTGCAGTGGATGCCAGAAAAACTAGAACAATAAGTCCGGCACTTGCTGGCTCATATGCAGTAATGAAAATTATAGAGATGTGCTTACCAGAACTAAATGCAGTATATTCACCAAGCATTTTTAATGAGTATATAATAGAAAATAATGCACAAACTATACATTAAAAACTACTTTAAATGGAGTAAAATATGAGAAAGCTCACCAGGGAATTTTATAATAGAACTAGTTTAGATGTTGCAAAAGACCTTTTGGGTAAATATTTGGTACACATCGTTGATGGGGTAGAGGTTATTGGTAGAATAGTTGAAACAGAGGCTTATATGGGTCCTTTTGATAAGGCAGCACATTCTTATAATAATAGAAGAACTAAGAGGAATGAAGTAATGTTTGGACCTCCTGGGTTTGCATATGTGTTTGCGATTTATGGAATGTATTCTTGTATGAATATAGTTGCAGAAGAGGCAGGCAAACCCCAGGCTGTGCTTATTAGATCATTAGAGCCAGTTGCAGGCCTGGAAAAAATGGCAGAACTCCGCTATGAAAAATCCCTTTCAGATTGCAATAAAAAAGAATTAACAGGTCTTACGAATGGGCCGGGAAAGCTTTGCCAATCCATGCATATAACAAGAATAAACAATGGGACTGACATGTGTGGAGGTAGCTTCTATGTTGCTGAGGGTTTAGAGGAACAGGAATTTCAGGTAGTGTCTACAACTAGAGTCAATATCGATTATGCTGATGAGGCCATTCATTATCCATGGAGGTTCTTTATTAAAGGAAACAAATATATTTCACAAAAATAGGTATATTAATCCTATTATTCTATCTATAACGCAAAAATGGTTTTACAAGGAACAAATTGGATTTTTGCGTATTAATTAAGGTAACATAAGCGCACAAAACTTTTTTAGTGTAGTTTCTTTTGTGCGTTATCTATATCTGCAATGTTCAATTGATGAGTAGATACATAGTCTGGAGTATTCTTCCTTTATCCATCCAGCCAAAACCTATCAAGGACTTTCTGTACAGACTCCGGATTAAATATCCTCATATAATTGCTCCATTCTTCAGGGAACATATCAAGATAGCTCCTTTGAAGGAATCGGTCGTCG
>Ga0116194_1001711_pt1 | contig 12724 bp, 8 predicted proteins | sample AD_SCU001_MetaG_FD_89887 | JGI IMG/M metagenome (GOLD analysis project Ga0116194, IMG submission 89887) | Active sludge microbial communities of municipal wastewater-treating anaerobic digesters from China - AD_SCU001_MetaG | ecosystem: Engineered > Bioreactor > Anaerobic > Digestate | place...
AAAGCGGTCTCCGATAAAGAAAACAAATACGGCGGCGCGGTTGATGACATGGGATTCCAGAAGCTGCCCTCTCTGTCCGTAGACATCGCGCCGGTTGTCGCCCGTTCCCGTTTTGCCGCCCACGGGGACCGGCGTTCCGGCACTGTTGACAAATGCTCCGCTGATCTGACGTGCGGTGCCTTTATCAGCCACGTCGATCAAAGCGCGGCGCACAACAGCGCAGACTTCCGGGGGCAGCACTCTCTGGCCTTCGAGCTCCCTCCGTTTCAGCAATGTTTCATAGGGCGTCCCCGAAGCGAAATGAAGCTCGTTAATCCGGACGACCGGGTACTTGACTCCATCGTTCATAATGATTCCTAGCAGTTCCGTCAGAGCGGCCGGGCGGTCGGCGGAACTCCCGATCGCGGTGGCATAGGAAGGAACGAGAGAATCAAACGGATAGCCCAGCCTTTTCCATGCCTTGAGAATTTCCAGAAACGCCTCTACTTCCAGAAGGCTCCGAATTCTGATGTCCTGAGCATTTTTTCGATGGGTTTTGAAGAGCCACCGGTAGACTTCCTGGCGTTCATTGACGCTGGCCCTAACTATTTCGGTTCGTCCGGCGGCGGGATGTGCTCGAAGATAGGCCACCAGCCAGAGTTCAAGGGGATGAAGGCGGACAATATAACCCCGATCCTGGAGATCCCACTTTTCCGGTCCGTAGGAGTAGTAAAGATTTTCCACTTCCAGCATCGACAGAGTCTCTGAAGATATCTGGGATTTCAGAAACATGGAGAATTCGAGCAGATCCGCCTTCGGTTTCACAAAACGGAAAATCGCCGCCAGGCGTGCGGGAATCGGACGCACCCCCTGCAGCAGAAGCTCGAACTGCTCATCGGGTTTCAGATCCCGATATTTATTGTAAAAACGCTGGAGAAAAATGCGGCCTTCCTTGTCGGCAAACCGGACCAGGTATGCCTGCCGCTCCGGATCGTCCACGTCCTGGAGAATTTTTGCCGTTGAGCCGGGTACATTGTACATGTAATAGCGGACGATATCGCGCATGATTCTGATGAAAACGAGGTTGATGGAGCTCTTCAAGGCGTCGTGAACCGAAAACATTTTCGAATTATCCGATTTTTCGAAGTTGCTGAATATATGCTGGCCGCCGCCGGTGAAGAAGACTTCTCCGGGGCTTGCGGAGTAGCGGCGCTGCATGGCGGCTTCCAGTATGGCGGCAAGAGACCGGTCATTGGTCGTCGATAAGTATTCCACGACCCATTGGGTGAGCCGGTCATTGCTTTCTGCATTAATCGTCCGCAGCTCCTCCCGCGACAACCCGCCGTACCGCTCATGCAGACCGGCGATGATTTCCAGATAGGTGACCAGCGTTCGGAGCTTCGCTGTCGAGCCCAGCTCTATTTTCATTCCTTCATTGAGGTCGAAAGGCTGATTAAAATTATCGGTCTGAATGCGCAGCAGATTGGCGTTGCCGACGTGTTCGTAAAGCGTAAAGCTGTAAATAACGCTGCCGGGATCACCGTTGCCCAGAAGCCTCTCTCCGCCCAGCCCAACCTCTTTTATGTAATCGGGATCGCTCAGGTTGAGCAGGATTTTGTTTACCTTGTCCTGAACCGTTCCGTTCAGGGTGCTTTTTACGGAAAGGTCTAAACGGTCCAGATCATACAGACGCTGTATGCCTAAAACAGTGCTCAGTTGGCGGCGAATGGCGTTGGCGGCCTTGCGGCCGACGAAGGAAACGTCGGCCTGCTCCGGTGGTTTTTGGCGAAAATTGAGCTTCAAGGGAAGCGCACTGTCGCGCAGGGCGGGGGTAATGATTCCGGCGTTGCAAAGCATATGCAGATGATTGTTGGCGGCCGCCTCCAGAGCGTCACGGTTGGTTACCAGGTAATAAGCAGGACGGCGTTGGGCGATAAAGAGGCTCAGTACCTGCTTGTAGGCCATGGCCTTCCGGGGATCGATTGAACTGTAGCCGTCGCGCAGAAGATAGTTTACGTCGTGAAAATCAGCGCCATAGACAGCCCAAAGGCCATCGCCGATTCCGTTGAGTTCTCCATATCCGGGAAGGGCGGCCAGGGGAACGGAGTTCAGGTAGTCGACGACGAGCTGGCGACGGGCCATCGTGGTATTTTTGCCGCTATGATAGGCTCTCAGGGATGCGGAAATCATCTGCTTCAATTTTTCAGGAGCGGTTGCGGTGCGTCCTTCAGGTGAATGGCGGAATTTTTCGAGCTGTGTGGCCAGCGTACTGCCGCCGGCAAACCGATGATCCGAGTTTAAAACGTGGGCTACTCTATCGATAAGGGCTTTGGCGAACCTGTCCCATTCTACCGCCGGATTACGGTCGGGATTGCGGGAATCCAGAAGTTCCCTGTTCTCAATAAAAAGCAGTGTGTTGACGATCAGGGAAGGTGCAGATTCAAAACTGCTGTAAATCCGCTCCGGATACTGTACTCGAAAAAGATCCTGATCATCGTCAGCTAGAATGGTCAGTCCGGCCTGATTCTTTTCCCGGAAACTCGGATAAAGTCCCCAGTCGATAATATCGTTGAGACTGGCGGACGGACGGGCCTGCGCTTCAATCTGATATCCCTGAGCGACGAGATTCTTGATAAATTCCGGCAGCCGGGTATAACCCAAACGCTCGTCATAGGGGCCGTGCTCGGGAAAGCGCAGAGACGGATTCGGGCCGGGTTGAACCGAAAATGAAACCTTTTGCGCAAATTTGGAGAGGAAACGCGCCTCAAGATAAGATGTTTTCAGTTCGACAACCACCAGCGCAACCAGGGCGGCGACCAACAGGATGAAGAAGCCTGCGAATAACAGCCGGTATCTGGAACGTCGAGGAGCATTTTTCTTTTTGATTTCGGAAGAATTATCCATTGGCGCCGTGCATTACCATTATTTCCATAAAAAATAAAGATACCAGAAGCATAGATAAAAATAATTTTCAGAAATCGAAGGGGATTTCACCGTCGCGAACCTTGATGACCAGTTGCCGGTCATGTTCCGCCGCCGGGTACTTGTCTTTTCCACCGGCCAGACTGAGGGCTCTGGTGTGGTATTTCAGAGCTTCATCAAACTTGCCTTCCAGGAAACAGACGTTGCCCATTCCGTTATAGGCCCCTGCATTGGCGCGGTCAAGCCGCAGAGCCTGCGCAAAGCTGGCTCGGGCGCGGAGTAAATATTGCTGCCGCATTTCCGAGGGAAGACGGCCTTTGGAGTTTTGATACATGTCCTTCAGGGCATAACCCATGGAAACAAACAGATTGACATTTTCTGCAGGATTGTCACGGGGAAAAGATCTGGCGGCTTTATCTATTTCGACAAGATTTTTTTCAATTTGCCGCAACCCTGCTGATTTGTCCTGACCGATCATCATCTGCAATGCTTTGTGCTGGTCTTCAGCCAGCCGCCGGATCAAAGCGGCGTAATCAGGGGGGGCGCGGCGCTCCGGAGTTACCGGTGGCTGTCTCTCTTCAGTCCGGCGATTTAAGTCGACGCGATCGGCGTCGGGTACTACCCTGGTGTCGACTATCTTTTCTTTTCCATCCTGCCAGGGTTTCAAGTAGGCCACAACTCCCAGAACAACGACGAGCGCGGCAAGAGAAGCAAACAGCAGGTAGCGGTTGACGGGCGAGGGTTTTGGCGGCGCCGGCGGCTGCGGCTGCGGCGTAATGGATCGACCGGCGGCGGTTCCGGAAAGGGCGACGGATATGCCTTCATGCAGGGCCGGCAGGCCGCTGTGCGCATCGTCACCGTCCCATCCGGCCAGATCAACCGTCTGTCTGCGCCGGAATTCGAGAGGCAGCTTGACGTTCTCAATGAGCACGGGCACAAGCACCCCCCTTTCCGCAGCAACGGCCGCCTCATTTTTTACCCACTCGGAAGCAACCGAGCTTTTAGACCACAGGACAACGGCCGCTCCGGCCGCTTCCAGTTCTCGCTCGATTACCTGATCGAAGCTCTGTCCGGCGACTATTTTGCGGTCCCACCAGACGGAATAACCGTACGACTCCAGAACACCGGCGAGTTTCCGCGCCGTCTCGCGGTCTTCACTGGCGTAGCTTATAAAGACATCAGCCATAAATCCTCCTAAAATACTATTTATTTACTGTCTGCAAAAAGCAGCGAACAGAGCAGTTCCGTCTCTGGCAGCAATCTGTTCCCTGTTCATTTTCCCAGCTGCGTTTTGAGCTGACGGGCAAAATCAACAATGCCGCCGGCTTCCCGCCAGGAACGCTGGCGGCTGATGTTGTATTCGGCCAGGAGCGTTTCAAAAATATCATGGCCCCACCAGTTAATGTAACGTTCAAGCTGTCTGTCGGTCGAGTAGATGGGAAAAGAGTCATGTCCGGCGATCGACAGCAGCTCGCTGATATGCCACCTTGCTTTTTCCCGCAATTCCTTCTGGCTGAACTCTAACTGCCGCTTCACAACGGCGGGGGCATAAGCAAGCAGCATCAGGTAAAGTTCGAACATTGATCCGTGGGCCCAGACAACCGTTTCAACATCGCCTTCATGAGAGCGAATATCGACGTCGGCGGAAACCTTCGCCGCGCTCCAGTGATCCGGCAGAAAAGTCTCACCCAGCACGGCGCGCAGGCAGAGGTACTGGGTCATGACCCAGTGGACGGAGCGATTCTTCCGGATAATGCCGCTTGTTTCCCGCATATTTTCTTTGTATGCCTGTTCGTATAAATGAAGCGACTTCCGGAGATACTCGATGGAACGTTTTTTCAGTCCTTTCTGTTGGCCGTCTTCCGGCGCCAGGTTAATTATGGCATGAAAGCATATTTCAGCCTTGCGTTTCTCCGTGCTGGCCAGCATGCCCAGACCCTCGGTCTCATATCCTTCCGTCGTCGGCATTTGTCCGGCTGCGTCATCAACGCGTTCCAGCAATCTCTCCATCTCAGCTTCGTCCAGGGAAATTTTATGGTCAATGGATTGATCAATGCGGTCAAGGGCGCAGTCTATGGCCCTTCTTGCCTGACTGTAACGGACGTCCAGCAGTTGCTGATCGAGATCCGGAGGCAGGTTTGCGTACATGACGAGGCTTGCCCAGTCATGCGTGTCGGGGCAGAGCGCGTGCAGTTTGCCGCGCAAGGAGTGTTGAATGATTCTGATGTCCTCGCCCCACAGCATTCTCGAGTAAAGAGTTTCGGCCACCAGCACGGAAGCGTCCTTGGAAAGGGGAAATTGTGAAGCCACGACGACGGGAATGCCCGCCTGATGCAGCTCGTGGGCCAGACTGGTGCCGCTGCTGTAAATTACCGAACCGACATTGCCGCTGTCGCAGGCGGCCACCGTTACCACGGCCGGCAGCGTGATGTCGGAATCCCCCGCCTTCTGCCGCCGCAAAGGGCGCAGGGTGGATGCCAGTTGTTCACCATCGACTACAGTGCTTCTGCTCTTGTCCTGCGGGTCATGCAGCACCAGACCGTAGGGGTTGCCGAGTTTCTTCGAATTTTCCATGCCGTGGGCCAGAATATGGACGTGGCTGTAGGCGTTGGCGGCGCAGGCGTCTTCAATATCTTTTATACTGGCATCGGGAAGGATAGTGAGAATCTCACCGATCTTTTTTTCCCGGTCGCCCGGAAGGGAAGGATCAAAATAAGGTATCCACGGGTCGATAGCTTTGAGCAGAGCCTTGGTATGATCGAGGGCAGGAACGCTCATATGGGGAAGCTGTGCGATGACAAAAAGGATTTTAGGCTTTTTGGGCCAGATGATCATCGTGTTGGATGCCGACCGCACCCGTCTGGTGAGGCAGACCGGCAGCAGCGTTTGCAGCAGTAAATAATTTCCTTCACCGCCGGCGCAACCCGAAGGAACCCTGGCCAGTTCAAAAGGCAGCATTGCCAGTTCGGCTGCCGACAGAACCAGATCCAGGTGAGTGACGCCCGTAAAACGGCCGCTTATGGGCCCCAAGGATGCTTTCAGCCCCGCCACGTTTGTGAGTATGCTCGTGATATTATCAGAGATTTTGTTTACATCCTGCTGACGCCGCTGGGCGTCATCCATGGCCCCCATGTTGTAGCGCAGAGACTTTAAGAGCGACAGGAACTCCTGGTGTTCATACATCACCTGCACGGTGCAGGCCCCGAAGTTGCCGCACAGCCCCAGATACTGGGTCAGCGGCGAAAGAAGCTGATTGTGGGCAGGGCCATGCCGCAAAAACTCCAGACCGACTTTGTTTATTTTTTTCATGAACTACCTCCTTGGATACTTGCTGTCTTTTACCGGTTGGAGTGAACCGTCGGTTTGCACATGGTGCAGCTCGCCAAATGCGTCACCGTCTCTGGCGATGACGGAAACAACCGTCGGTCTGGATAACACCAGGGGTTGATTTCGCTGCGGACCAAGATCCTTGATCGCATCGAGCTGCTCCATTGTCCCGCTTTCAAAGGCTTTATAGACACGGGCAAATTCGTCGGAGTTCTCCAGAATGTCAGCGGTCAGTTGGATAAGCCGAATCCAGGTTCCGCTGTTGTAATAGTAGCAGCCGGGCGCGCTGCGGGCGATAGCCCTTTCGAGGTGCGTGTGCCCGGTGATGAGAAAATGAACGTTCGGCCCCGCCTGCTTGTCGATTTCGATAAACGTTTCATCCTGATGAGTTACCGAAAAGGTCTGATCCTCTGGAGATTTTTTTTGAGCGCCTTTCTCAGGTTTTCCGCCTTATTCTCTTCTCTGCTGAAAAGCGCACGAATATAGTCAACGGGCCCGAGGAATTGCAAATCATCGGAGGAATGGGGCGTGGTTACATCTTTCACACCCTTCTGTTTCTTTTCGGCGTCCAGAGATTCATAAGCGCCGCTGATAAGAGATTCGGCGCTGCTAAACTTGGCTGCATTGTAGTTAAAGTACCGAGTTGCGAATTGTGACATTGCTTCTTCTTTTTGTCCGGTGATATCACTTATCTCCGCCTCCGCCGATAAAAAGCCTATAGAGCGCAACATGGCGTCCCGGGAAAGATGCGCTGCAACAGTCATGATGCGGGAAACTTCCTTGTAGCAGTCCGGCTTCAGGCACAACAGGATGGGGACAACGGCTTCGACTTCCGGCTTGAGCAGATCGACGATGGGAAACCGGCGCTTGACGGCGTTCATCACATCAATGACCAGCCGGGTTCCGGCATTGGCGTCCCATTCGGGGGGCGTTTTGCCGAAGTTCAACGCCAGGGCTAACTCCCGGAGCTGTTTCTGATCCACGTAGTTCCAGATGTCAACATCGTTGCCGTGGATGCAGAAAACACGCTTGCCTCCGACGTCGCAGGCGAAGCCGGCTCCGTCATAGCACATGGTCACCCGGCCGCGCGCTTCCTGCTTTTTGTTGGCGATATTGTCCAGGAGCCATTCCTTCACTTCCGGCAAGGCCAGCTCGACGTCGTGGTTGCCGAGCACAATGATGAGCTGGCGGTTTTGTACGGCGACAAATTCCTGAAGGGCCGGGAAGACCCCCGAGAAAGATTTATCCTCCAGAAGAATCCGCCGGAGTTTTTGCACGGCGCCTTCTGGATCAAGGTACCCGGTGTTTGCTTCGGCAAGGAAATCAACGGTGTCGCCGTTGAGCACCAGACCAACGCGCCGGTTCGCCGGTTTGCCGGTAAGATCTTGAATAAAGGCGGCCAGAGCGGCGCCCTGATTAAAAATCTGAAAGCCCGTTTTTCCGCCCAGGTGGAGATCGGAAATCACATATAACTCATCAAAGGACTGCGGCATTAAAGTATCCTCCTATTCAAATACTCAAGTGTGTCGTTCTGACTTGTTCGTCTTTTCCCTGTCGGATGCATTGCTCGCCAGTAATTGCGCAAACTCCTCCAGCTGGCTTTCGTGTGCCTGCGCGATCAGGTTGCCGATTCGCTCCAGCTCGGCCAGCGCCGCCGGGGAGGTGTCATCCATGCGAAACGGCCTTTCGGCATATTCGGCCAGATCGGCGTCAATCCGCAGATATTGCCGGGGAAAACCAACGCGCCGGAAAAGCTGGCGCAGGTTCTTGTCAACAAGAGATGCCGACGCCATCATTGGAATTTCGATGGATTCAACAATCCAGCGGGGAATCTTCCAGTCGAGGGGGTTGCCGGCTGCGCGTCGGGACACGCCGTTGCCGAGCGAGAGAAGGCAGATTTCGGAAGTCAACAGACCGGCGGAGCTCATGTTTTGGGCTTCTTCCAGCGCCAGGGCCGCCGGATTGGGAGCAAAAAGGCAGCCGTCGATGAGAAAAGCTTTTTCGCCTGATGCCATTTTCAGTTCATAAGGGGGAAAGAATAACGGCACCGAAACTGCGGCCAGAGCGACATCCTTAATGGTCATGTCGGGATGCGCCCTCTGCTTGGCCAGGTGCGATCCCAGCAGCAGCGGTTCATGACGGGTGAGATCAAAGACCGGGACGAGACAGGGCATATCAATTTCACTTAATTTTTTCTTCCCGATTTCTGCCAGCAGGCGACCTTTGATCTGCGGTGTCCGGTGAATGAAGCCGGTCAGCAGCAGGCTCACGAGAGGCGGCTCCGGAATGGAAGCGCCTATATGGGCGCTGAATTCCGGAGCAATTTGGGCGGCGCTGAGGTTTGAGCCGGCGTGGATTAGCGCCAGGACGCCACCGGTGGAGGTGCCGACGATCAGATCGAAGAAGTCGGCAAGCCGGACATCGCTGCCGCTGATTCGCCGGAGCTTCTCTTCCAGGAATACGAGCAACCGGCACGTGATGAGAGCCCGGACCCCGCCCCCTTCGAGGGAAAGAACACGGAAGAGAGTCTGCCGCCGGCGCGCCTCGACCGGTTCCTTCAGGTAGCCTTCGATCAGATCCAGAAGATTCTTAAACATTTCCGGGCGCCGGGACGGATCGCGGAAGTCGATGCACTGATAACGGCGGAGGGCGCGCACCAGATCGTCGGGGCCAAGTCCGCGGACGCAGCAGGGAATCACCATGCCGGGTTGTCCCCGAAGGATGTCGATATGAACGCTGCGCCATTCATATTCGACCCAGGGCGACTTCCGGGAATCGGGGGAAACGATAACGACGACAACGCCGCTCCGGTCGATGGCCTCGTCGATCTTCGCGCTCCACTCGGCTGAACCAACCTTTTCATTGAGATCCTCCGAAGCGAGAAACGACTTCCACCCTTCGCGGTAAAGTTCGCTGCGGAGCCGCTGCGCTTCTTCGAGGTCTTCAGCGGCATGGGAGATGAAGATGTCGTATTCGCGGTCAGTCATGGATGATAGCTTCCGTTCTTCTAAAGAGATGTCGGTTTTGCGTCCGCTGAAATTCCGCGGGCGCAGCAGGTAAAATTATTCGGGAATAAATGTCGATAATAAAGATTTGACCCCATATCGGTTACCCCATATCGGTTACAGCGTCTTTACGTCGATTACAAAAACCTTGCCGGAATGCTTCAAAACCTCGTCATACATATGCTTTGTGCCACCGGGGCCATCGCCGCTCTCGCCGTCCCACAGGCAGATGAAGCGGACTTTGTCCTGTCCTATAGACAGCGCCGTATGGAGCAGCCAGAGATTGTTGCGCTCATACGGGTCGGTTTTTTCCGGCGTGGGGCCGAGTTCCTGCGGCATCACCAAAAGGGTGGTGCGAGGATTATTTTTCACGGCGGCGAACCGCTCTCGCCAGCTTTCCCCGGCAAAGGTGACCGACTTTTTTAAAAAGACCGGTTCGGCGAAAGGAATGTGAATTTCCATATGCGCGCCGCGCGCCAGGCAGGCCTCGGCAAAGAGAAGATCTCCGCCGCAGGCCCCGCCGCAAAGACCGATGTCCGCTGATCCCGCCTCCAGTTTGTCCAGGATGCCGCCGATGGCGGCGGCGGCGGCGCCTTCCTTTGAGGCGGGGAAACGGGGTGTTTTGCGCTCCGGCGCGTCTATCATATGGCCGCTGAAGAGAAGGACGCGGCGGGGAGCAATAAGCGGGTTGTGTCGCCGGGAAGAAAAAAAGAAATCGTTTTTATCCGTCTCCGTCATCTTGTTCTCCCTTATCTGTCGGTTAAAGATTTGGCCAGGTCAATGGAATGCAGAAGCCGGTAGATATCTTCGACCACAACTTCATTTCCTCTGATGGTCAACAGATTTGCCGCAGCGGCGTTATTCAGCACCTCTTGAACTTTGGCGACGGGAAGGCCTAGATCCTCGGATATCCTTAAAGTCAGCTTTTCCTGCGCGAGGGTAAATTCTTTTTCGGTGCTGGAAATATCTTTCAAAATAAGACACATCTGCTGCAAAACAAACGGCGTGCAGTCGGTCACCAGGTGGGGATGAATGACGATGTTGGCTGTCTGCAGGCGGCGGGTCAGCGTTGACATTATCTTTTCAATATAAGGCGGCAGCTTTTTCAGGTTGCGCAGCAATATGTCTTTTGTCAGGACCGATACTTCGGTGTCTTCCAGAGCCTTTACGCTGGCGGAGCGTTTGTCGTTGGTGATCAGGGCCATTTCGCCGACTATGTCTCCTGCGGCGAGCGTTCCCAGCACAAGTTTGCCGCCGCCGTCAGCCTGTCTGTATACCTGCACCTTCCCTTTATCAATCAAGTAAGCTTCGCCGGCTTCTTCACCCTCCTGCATGAGAAAACGGCCGCTGGCGAACAGCTTCTTTTCCTGCTTCAGCCAGTGCCCGGCGATGACGCCGTCAATATCTTGAATCAGCTCCTGCACGCTGTCATAGCGGTCCTCCTTTTTCAGCGCGGAAGCTTTCATTACGATGCGGCACAGTTCATCGGGAATATGGCGCTCAGGGCTGCGCTTTTGCGGATGGATCAGGTTTCGCTGCCCGGCTTTTTGTAAAACGTCTTTCAAGTTTTCGCCGGTGTAGGGGGCTTCCAGCGTGAGAATATGATAAAACGTAGCGGCCAGAAGAAATATGTCGGTCTTCTTGTCCAGTTGAGTGCCGTCGCCTCCGGCCTGCTCGGGGGACATGTAGGCGGGAGAACCCTGGATGATGTTTTTCCCCTTGTCAGTCAGCTCCAGAATATGTTGGAGAGCCGCTTTTTGCGACGGATTTTCTTCCTTTTCCGGGTCGCCGATGTAAAGAGCAAGCCCCCAATCCATCAGCAGAACTTCTCCGTGCCGGCCGACAATAACATTGTGCGGCTTGATGTCCCGGTGGATAATGTCCCTGGAATGGGCAAAGTCCACTGCATCGCAAATTTTACGGAAAATATTCATCAGGGAATACTCGTTGTATTTTTCCTGGTAAACGGCGTTGCCTTTTTTGATCTCGTTCAGGATGGAGTTGAGCGGCTCCCCCTGCATCAGCTTCATGGTGAAAAAGAGCCCCGTTTCCTCGGAGATCCCCAGCTCGTGCACGGGAATAATGTTGGGATGCTCCAGCATGGCCGTAATTTTGGCTTCCCTGATGAAATCGACAAGAGCCCGTTCGTCGTTCTTGAACGACGGTTTAATCACCTTCATGGCGATGGGCCGATAAAAATCCTGATCGATTACTTCCAGAATCGCGCCCATGCCGCCGGAAATAAGTTTGCCCTGAAATTTGTACTTCGAAGTATCTTTTGCTCTGGGCACCGCCCGCTGATACTGCTTCCTTTCCGCTTCCGTCAAAACCAGATTCTTGTACTCGACTTTAGATACGTCGGGCCGCGAGGGGTCGCGCACTGTTCTATCAAAAGGAATGTCAATGCGGCTCGTCCGCGTCATGATCTTGCCGTTGGAAATGATTAGCGTCTTTTCAAAGTCCGTATATTCGAGGTTTTCAATGCCGATTGTTTTTTCCGTCATGATAATTGTTTTTTGTTTTAACAGCTTAATAATATTAAATATAGCCGTTTCCTGTCCTCTGCCGGCGGAGGTGTCGCAACAGGAAAGTTGTCCCGGGTATCGTCATACCGGCGAAGGCCGGTATCCAGAACTTACTGATAATAATGGATTCCCCCGTATTAAGCAAGAGGTAGGCTCATCGTCGCGCTTCGCTGAAATTTATCCAGCGAATGCTGGACGGATTAACAATAAAGTAGCAGGGACACAACTTCCCGCCTGAGTTGGCACCCAGCTTGCGCCGGGCATGCTCCGCAACGGAGGTGGATTTTTATCACACGCTGTAAAATCTCCCCCGACCCCTCTTTAAAAAAGAGGGGATTTTATTTCTTGAGTCAATGATATTGATTTTTATAACATAAACAGCGACGACGCAATAAAGATTTTAAATCTGGGAAATCAGGCGCGGCCGCCGACGGCCGGAGAAACAGATCGTTGTCTCGGGAACAAGGGGTAGCAACCCCTTGTCAAATCAATTCGTTATCTTAGCTATTCACTATTTACTGTTTACCATTTACCCCAAAAAGAGGTCGCAATCCCTTCTTAAATCAGGTCGTTATCTTCTACAAGGGGGTTATTATTATATGGATAAATTTAGCACAAGTCGCAATCCCTTCTTAAATCAGGTCGTTATCTTCGAGGGAAAAATGACGCATAAAATTGACATCGTAGTGACGAGACGTCGCAATCCCTTCTTAAATCAGGTCGTTATCTTCTTATTTTATCTGTTATCATTGTGATAGAATATGTCACATTGACGTCGCAATCCCTTCTTAAATCAGGTCGTTATCTTCCCGATGAATCTTACACTGGAGTATGAAGTGAGAGCTGATAGGGAGTCGCAATCCCTTCTTAAATCAGGTCGTTATCTTCCTGATCGGGAAACCACCAAAGAGGAGGAATAAACAATGTCAAGTCGCAATCCCTTCTTAAATCAGGTCGTTATCTTCA
>Ga0116194_1001725_pt1 | contig 12626 bp, 6 predicted proteins | sample AD_SCU001_MetaG_FD_89887 | JGI IMG/M metagenome (GOLD analysis project Ga0116194, IMG submission 89887) | Active sludge microbial communities of municipal wastewater-treating anaerobic digesters from China - AD_SCU001_MetaG | ecosystem: Engineered > Bioreactor > Anaerobic > Digestate | place...
AATTACTAAAAATAGGTTCGGATCAGGCAATCATGTCGGGGATTACCCATTCCATATGGCACGGATTCAACTATTCACCCCCGGAGGCACCTTTCCCGGGGTGGGTACAATACGGCTCCTACTATAACGAAAACAACAACTGGTGGCCCTATTTCAAGTACCTGAATCGCTACAAGGCCCGTATCTCATCTTTGTTACAGCATGCCGACATGTATACCGATATAGCCATACTGCCGGCCAACTACGACATGTGGGGTGAGATGGGTGTACAGACAGACCCCTTCCCCGAAAAACTGAATATCCCCTACACTTCCATCATCTGGGAATCTATCAATAAGAATGGAGGAGCAGCCGATTATGTAACCGAAAAAATCATTCAAGAGGCAAAAATTGAAAAAGGAAAACTCTGCTACGGACCCAAAAAGTACGGCATTTTGTTTTTGCCGGAGGTGAAGAGTATGTTTCCCGACACCTTGGCCAAGCTCTACGAGTTTGTCCGCGGGGGAGGAAAAATATTCGCTATTGAGTGCCTACCAGAGAAATCATTAGGCCTGCACAATTACAAGGAGAACGACAAAAAGGTAAGCGCCTGGACGGATAAACTTCGTGCATATTCCGACCGCTTTGTCCTGACTCCCAAACCGGATGATCTCCGCTACCTGGAGTGGTATACCGGCTTACAGCAAAAATACCAACTGCCCCATTACCTGGAAATCAGCCGGCCCGACCGTTATCTGATGCAGACTCGTTATCAGGCAGATGACAAAAGTGAGATCTTCTTCTTCTCCAATGCCCACAAGCATGAAAACAGAGACACCCGGATCACTTTCTCCAAAGAAATTACCCGGGGACGTAATCCCTGGATACTGGATCCCGAGACGGGTAAATCGTATCGGTTGAAGCTTGATGGCAATAGCCTGCAATTAAACCTGGGGCCGGCAGAGTCCCGCATCATTGTCTTCAACAAAGAGCGGAAAGGTGAATATTGGGAAGAGCTGCCCTTGAATCACCCGGCCGCACAGTTCCTAAACAACAACTGGGAGGTGGAGCTCCGCCACAGCCGGGAGAAGTGGGTGAAGAGCACACAAATGGAAACATTACAGGATTTAAAAGATACCGAGCATGTCCGTTTCACCGGCACTGTGGTTTACAAGAAACGAATCCAGATTCATAAGAAAGGAGCCATTCTGAATCTGGGAAAGGTATCCGGTGTATCCGAACTGTTTGTCAATGGGAAATCACAAGGAGTAAAATGGTACGGTAACCGTATTTACAAGCTGGGTGATGATGTAAAAACCGGAGAGAATGAAATCGAGGTGCATGTCATCACAACCATGGGTAATTATATGCAGGCATTAACTGACAACCCCACTGCCCAGAAATACACGAACCGGAAAGGCAGGGAACAGGAAATCCAATCGATGGGACTGGTTGGACCTGTTACAGTTTATTAATCATTAGCAAATAAATACGTGATTAAAGCGAATTCACTAAGGTTAGGCTATTCCTCTCCATGGCATAAAGGGACAGTTTCATGTAGCCTAACGTAAAACATAAAACATAAAATATAAACAAATGAAAAGAATAAAAACTGTTTTTCTGACACTTGCGGTATTTTCTATTTTGCATCTATCAGCCGCTGAATACAAAGCATCATACTTTGGTATTAAGTCCAACGGCACCACGTTAAACACCACCTCTATTCAGAAGGCTATCGATTACATCCACGAAAAGGGAGGCGGCACACTGGTTTTCTATGTGGGGCGCTACCTGACCGGCACCATCGAATTGAAATCGAATGTGCATATTGTGCTCCGGGAAGGGGCCATACTGGTAGGATCAACCAACATATACGATTACAACATCGAAGAACCCATTTTTATGCCGGCATTGGTGTACGCCAACAAGGCAAGCAACATCTCCATAACCGGGAAGGGTGTGATTGACGGGCAGGGAGCCGAGGTGGCTTACAACTTGGTTGACCAGGTCCACAAGGGAATTGTTGAGGACAAGTTACAATTAGACCGTCCTGCAACCAGACGGCCAGGCGGTATTTATTTCCGGGAGTGTAACCATGTATCCATTAGCGGAATTACCATTAAGAACACCGCTTTTTGGGTTCAAACGTACGATCAGTGCGAGAATTTACGAATTGACGGGATCACGGTCGACAGCAAAGTATTCTGGAACAATGACGGGCTGGATATTGTCGACTGCAAGGACGTAGTAGTGAGCAACTCTTTTATCGATGCTTCGGACGATGCCATCTGTTTCAAATCGCACGATAAAACCAAACGATGTGAGAATATCGAGGTGCGTAACTGCGTAGCCCGTTCAAGTGCCAACGGCATCAAATTCGGGACGGTCACTTCGGGCGGATACAAGAACATCCGCATCATCAACAACAAAGTATACGACACTTTCCGTTCCGCTTTTACTATTGCCACTCCCGATGGAGGAAAGGTGGAAGACATCTTTGTGGACAGCCTTTACGCTTATAATACCGGGAATGCTATTTTCTTACGTATCGGAACACGCTGGAATAAAGACAAACAAGGAACCATTGATAATGTTACCATCCAGAACATGTATGCGGAAATTACTGCCACCAAACCGGACGCCGGCTACGGATACGAAGGACCGATCGAAGACCTTCCCCGCAACGTATCTCCCGCCGTCATATACGGTATCCCGGGAGTAGACATCAACAACGTGACCCTGCGCAATATCGAAATTGTGTACCCCGGCGGCAGCAATCCGAACTATGCCTATCGCGGTACTAAACCCGCAGACCTGGACAGTATCCCGGAATTGATTGACTCCTATCCGGAATTTTCCAACTGGAAGGAATTGCCGGCATGGGGGCTCTATGTACGTCACGCCAGCAATCTCACCTTGGAGAATGTGACTTTCACTGCCAAAGAGAAAGATTACCGTCCCGCCGTTGTGTTTGACGACGTAAAAGGAGCTACATTGTCCAGAATGCAATACAATGTTCCGGGCAGAGGAAAAGATCTCATCCGTCATAAATCAACCCGTATCATTCAAAAATAAGCTTAAATCAGATTTATTCATCAATCAGCAACAACAATCATGAGTAAGATAAATATATATTTTTCGATCGTGTTCATACTTCTTGCCACTCATCTCCAGGCAAAAGATTACAATGTATCCGACTTTGGAGCAAAAGCCGACGGAACAACGGTTAACACAAGAACCATACAAAGAGCCATCGATTACGTAAGTGAAAACGGAGGCGGCCGCCTCGTTTTTCAGGTAGGCAATTACGTGACGGGAAGCATTTACCTGAAATCGAACGTGACCCTTCATCTGGAACCGGGTGCGACCATACTGGGATCCACCAATCCGCTGGATTATGTGATTGACCCCAAAATCAAGTGGTCCTCCATGATTTTTGCCGTGAATCAGGAGAACATCGGAATTACCGGTAAAGGGACCATAAACGGACGGGGATTCACTACGGCCAACAACCTGGTCAGCCTGATCCACCGCGGCATTTTTGAAGATGAGCTCTTGCTCGACAGGCCCAGGGAGTGGAGACGGCCGGAGAATATCTACTTCCGGGAGTGTGTCAACGTCACCATCACCGGTATCACTCTTCGCGACCCGGCCAGCTGGAACCAGACCTACGACCAGTGTAAGAATGTGTATGTAGATGGTATCTATGTAGATAGCAAAGCATACTGGAACAACGACGGAATCGACATCGTCGATTGTGACGGGGTAACCATTAAAAACTCCTATTTTGATGCGGCGGACGATGTCATCTGTTTCAAATCGCACGATGCTAACAGTATCTGCCAGAATGTGGTAGTGGAGAACTGTGTAGGCCGTTCCAGCGCAAATGGAATCAAGTTTGGCACCGTATCCCGCGGGGGATTCAGGAACTTTAAAATTAAGAACGTGACCATATTCGACACGTTTCGTTCTGCCATCACTTTTGCTGCGGTAGACGGAGGAATAATCGAGGATATTGAGGTGGACAGCATCCGCTCCATCAACACCGGCAACGTTATTTTCCTACGTATAGGTGACCGCTGGAGCAGCGGCAAGCAACCCAGTATGAAGAATGTCCGCATTTCCAATGTATACGCAGAAGTACCGATGTCAAAACCCGACGCGGGTTATAACTACGAGGGCCCGGTGGAAGATAATCCGCGCAACATCTCTCCCGCCGTAATATTCGGGCTTCCCGACCATAAAATCGAGGATGTAGTATTGAAGAACATCGAAATTGTATATCCGGGTGCAGGCAATCCGTTATATGCATATCGCGGCACCAGCCAGACTGAACTGGACAGTATCCCCGACATGCGTGAAAGATACCCTGAATTCTCACAATGGAAAGAACTGCCCGCATGGGGATTCTATGTACGTCATGCCGACGGTGTGGTATTCGACAACGTAAGACTGGTTGCCGAGAAAAAAGACTATCGTCCTTCGATAGTAATCGACAATGTGGACGGAGCTACTTTCCGCAACGTAGAGTTTATTGAACCCGAAAGCAAAAACAAAAAGCAGATTATTCAAAACCGTTCCAAAAATGTAACGATCCAATAATGCTGTTTACCCCATTCAACCATTAAAAGACAAAACAAAATGAGCAAAAAAATAGTTATTACCTGCGTCGCTTTAATCCTCACACTCTCAATGTTCGCAAAGGATTACAAAGCATCCCTGTTTGACATCAAATCAGATGGCGTCACCTTAAATACAGCATCCATACAATACGCCATTGATTATATCAGTGCCAATGGAGGCGGACAACTCAACTTCTATGTAGGACGCTACCTCACAGGCAGTTTCCACTTAAAGCCCAACGTAACGATCCAACTGCATGAAGGTGCTGTATTGGTCGCTTTTCAGTCAATTTATGATTACGTTAGTGTCAACAACACCCAGGCACTTATCCTGGCGGATAACGTTGAGAATATTGGCATCACCGGTAAAGGAGTCATTGAAGGACATGGACAAGGGGTATTGAAAAGCATTACTGATCAGGTAGAGAACGGACACCTCGAAAAAAGTGCATTACAAACCAGACCGGCATTGATTCATTTCAACGGATGCAGTAACATCAAACTGGAAGGACTTATCCTGCGGGATGCCTGCGGAGATGTACAAACCTATTCCGGCTGTAAAAACATCAACATTAACAACATTACAGTAGAGAGCAAGGCAGTGCCCGGAAGCAAAGGGATGGTAATTTCCAACTGTGACAGCGTAACCCTCAGCAATTCCTATTTCGACACCACAGGCAATGAGATAGACACAAACCCGGCATCAAGAAATGTGTCGGTAAAGGAAACCATCAATTCCAAAGGTAAAAAGCTTCAATCCAAAAGATAAAAACAGTGAGGAACTTATCCAGACGATATTACCTCTTTTTATTCCTGTTGTATTTTCTGGGATCATGTGCAGGCAACAACAGGGTATATGTCTCTGTAGACGGGAATGACAAAGGCACCGGTAAACGAAACGATCCCTTTATGACCTTGGAGAGGGCCAGGGATTATATCAGGGAGAAAAGATGGGGAGAAACGGACGATCGCCCGTACACCATCTTGCTGCGTGGAGGCAACTACCGCATCGAGCGAACGATCCACTTCACCGACAAAGATTACAACATTACCATACAATCCTTCCCCGATGAAAAAGTCACATTAACAGGCAGTATTCTTATTGCACCGGAACAGATTCTTCCGGTTGCAGGGACAGATAAAGAGGAGATCTTTCCCGAAGCAAACAGGAACAAGGTATTTATGGTCCGCCTGAAAGACTTACCTATCGAGGATTATGGCCAGTTAGAGCCGGTCGGCTTTGGCCGGCCTGTAACACCGGCCCCCATGGAGTTATTTATCAACGGAAAACCGGGACACCTCTCCCGATGGCCAAACGATTCATCGGTTAACATCGGAAAGGTAATCTACAGCGGGTCCCTGGCTGATGACAAAAGACAGGAAGGGGCAACCTTTACCTATCCGGGGGACAGGCCTTACGGATGGAAGCATCCGGAGAAAGTATGGATTGCCGGTTATTTCAATCACGGATGGGCGGATGATGCTATAAGGCTGGCGTCGATTGATTCATCTAAAAAGGCCATTACCACTTTTCATCCACACAGGTACGGTTTTGGATCGGGAAAACCCTGGAATCAATGGTATGCCTACAATATCGTGGAAGAAACAGATTCCCCGGGTGAATACTGTATCGATCGGGAAGAGGGAATCCTCTATTTTTTTGATCCGGGAACACTATCTACCCTGGAAGTTTCGCTCCTCGAAGAGCCTATTATGGAGATGCTGGGCGCATCCGATATCACCGTTAAAGGAATCGTTTTTGAAAATGCAAGAGGAAGTGCGGCAGCATTGTATGGAACCGGCAATTGTATTTTTTCAGGTTGTATATTCAGGAATTTAGGCAGTTTCGCCATATCCATTGAAGATGCAACCGGTTTTTCACAACAGCCACAACAGGCATTCAGCAGCAACAACGGCATCGTCGATTGTATAATCTATGAAACGGGGAGAGGTGGAATTGTTCTTTCAGGAGGAGACCGTAATACCCTTACCCCCGCCCGCAATTATGTCCACAATTGCACCATTCACGATTTCAATCGCATCGCCAAAACCTACAGTGCAGGGATTAAAATATCGGGAGTGGGCAACCAAATCCTTCATAATGAAATATTTAATGCTCCGCATGTAGCCATTCTACTCTCCGGAAATGATCACCTCATTGAGTATAACGAGATTCATCATGTTTGTATGGAGACGGACGACGCAGGTGCAATTTATTACGGCCGTAATCCCTCTGAAAGAGGACACCTGGTGCAATATAATTTCATCCATCACCTGCCGGAACGCTATCGTACCACAGCCATCTATCACGATGATGCGGCCTGCGGGATGAAAGTGCACGGGAACGTGTTCTACAAGGCGGGCGCTTTTCCCGTATTGATTGGCGGAGGTAGTGACAATCCCTACACAAACAACATTTTCATTGATTGCCCGGTCGGGATTAAAGTAGACAATCGCTTACAGGCTTTTGATTGGGCAAAACCGATGATCGCTCCCGGAGGGATTATTGAACAGCGATTGAATGAAATAAAATTCGATCGGCCTCCCTACTGTACAAACTATCCGGAACTGGCAAAATACTGGGAAGAGGATCCCTCTTTTCCAAAAAGGAACCGGGTGGACAGGAACCTGTTTGTAAATGTTGGACAGACCGTACTAAAAGTAGACGATGGGGTAAATGCGGATAAACAATTCCTCGATTTCACCACCAATAATCTTATCACCCGTGAAGATCCGGGATTTATAGATAAAAACAGGATGAATTTCAAGTTAACGGAAACTTCAGCAGTATTTGAAAAAATCAGGGGCTTTGAAGCCGTTCCTTTTGAAAAAATGGGTACCTATGCAATCGGTAATAAGTAATCAACAATATGATTTATAAAACAATGAGCATGTGCAACAAGACAATTATTACACTTCTGTGCGCAGTATCCGTCTTTGGGTCATTATCCGCACAACAGAAAACTGAAGACCTGACGCAATATGTGAATCCCATGATCGGCACTCAGGAAATGGGGCATGTATTTCCCGGTTCTACCGTCCCTTTTGGTATGGTACAACTCAGCCCGGACACCGATACCATCCCGTATGCCGTAGATGGGAAATATACAGGCACCGTGTACCGTTACTGTGCCGGTTATCAATACAACGACCCCACCATAGTAGGATTCAGCCATACCCATTTCAGTGGTACGGGCCATTCCGACCTGGGGGATTTTCTGATTATGCCCACTACCGGGAAATTGCAGTTGAACCCCGGCACGTCCGACAAACCGGAGAATGGATACCGGTCGCGATTCAGCCACGAAACCGAAACAGCTACACCCGGCTACTATCGCGTAACACTGGACGATTACAATATCGATGCCGAGTTGACCACTACTGAACATGTGGGTTTTCACCAATATACCTTTCCAGAAAGTGAAGATGCGCACATCGTCCTTGACTTGACACACGGAATCTACAATTATGACGGAAAAGTATTGTGGTCACAGGTATGGGTACACAACGACACATTGGTGACAGGCTACCGCATCACCAGCGGATGGGCGCGGACCAATTACCTCTATTTTGCCATGGTCTTTTCCAAGCCCATTGAAAATTACGGGTCCCGCAATGAAGAAGAGCTGGTTTATCGCGGTTTCTGGCGTAAGTTTGACCAGGAAAACAATTTCCCTGAAATGGGTGGCAGAAAACTGAAGACCCACTTCGACTTCAAAACGGAAGCGGGAGAGAAAATCAAGATCAAATTTGCCCTTTCTGCTGTCAGCACCGAAGGGGCACTGAAAAACCTCTATGCCGAAGTGCCTCATTTTGATTTCGACCGGGTGAAAAATGAAGCCAAAGAGAAATGGCAAAAGGAACTGGAGAGAATCAGGATTAAAGCTACACCGGAAAAGAAAGAAACATTCTACACTTCATTGTACCACACGTTTATCAATCCTGTTGAATACATGGATGTAGATAGCCTGTACAGGGGAATCGACCACCAGATACACAAGGCGGAAGGATTTGTCAATTACTCTGTTTTCTCCTTGTGGGACACTTACCGGGCACTGCATCCGTTGTTGACAATCATACAACCGGAACGTACTTCCGATATGGTTAATTCCATGCTGGCTCATCATGACCAAAGTGTACATAAATCCCTGCCGGTATGGAGTCATTTTGGTAATGAAAACTGGTGCATGATCGGTTATCATGCCGTGCCGGTGATCGCTGACGCCTGGGTAAACGGTATCCGGGGTTTTGACCCGCAGCGGGCACTGGAGGCATCGGTATCCTCGGCAACCTACCCCAACTACGGGAACCTCGATGACTACATGAAACTGGGATATGTGCCGTTTGACAAAAGTGTATACGGCTCCTCCATGACCCTGGAATATGCCTATGACGACTGGGCAATTGCTCAACTGGCGGAATCGATCGGCAACAAGGAGGTAGCCGCAAAATTCAACGAACGGGCTCACAACTGGAAAAACCTGTTCAACAACAACACCGGGTTTGTGGGTGCAAAGAACAGTGACGGAAGCTGGAAAGCTCCCTTTGATCCACTCCATACGGCCAATGAAGGGTTTATCGAAGGCAATTCATGGAATTATTCGCTCTATGTACCGCACGATGTACCTGCCCTCATCCAGAGAATGGGTGGAAATGAACGTTTTTCGCAATACCTGGACACCCTTTTTACCATGTACCTGCCGGATAAGTATTTTGCCGAAACGGAAGATGTAACCCGGGAGGGATTGATTGGTTGCTACGTGCACGGCAACGAACCTAGCCATCACGTGCCTTACCTCTACAATTGGGCCGGCAAACCCTGGAAAACACAGGAACGAATTCACCAGATCAAAAACAGCATGTACCTGAACAAACCCGACGGATTGTGTGGCAACGATGACTGTGGCCAGATGTCTGCCTGGTATGTTTTCTCTTCGCTGGGCTTCTACCCGGTTGCACCCGCATCGGGACAATACGCCATTGGCTCACCCTCCGTCAAAGAGGCAACCCTGCAACTTCCGAACAACAAGGAACTGGTAGTCAAAGTGGAGAATTACGATGAAAAAAACATCTACGTCCAGCATGTGGAAATAAACGGCAAGCCAGTCAGGGACTACACCTTGCTCCACAGAGACCTGATCAAAGGGGGTGAGCTGCTGTTCAAGATGGGCAGGAAACCGATGAAGAAAAGATTTAAATAATACGAATCCTTATGAGGGTAAGCTATTTTATACTGATCATCCTGCTATTGGGCTGTAACAATCCAGCTAATAAGAACAGAATCAACCGCAAGGAGGTGGTCTCGCGACACAACATCGTATCCGAAAAATTCAGCAAACGCAGTCCGGCACAAGTGGGAAACGGTGAAATCGCTTTTGGAGTGGATATCACCGGATTACAGACTTTTGTTCCTTTCAATACCCTGTCGCAATGGGGATGGCATTCGGACCCGGTACCCGAAGGTGTGGATATTAGCAATTTCAAGGGACAGCAAGTACTTCACAACGGAAGGATGGTCACCTATCCCCTCAGAAACGAGGAGACGGAAGAGCAAAAGGTGATTACCGAATGGCTGGTGGGCAACCCGCATCGGATCAACCTGGCCAGGATCGCTTTCTCATTGTTGGGTGCGGAGGGCAAGGAAGTAGCGATGACCGACCTGCAGAATTGTCTGCAGGAAGTGGATCTTTGGAGCGGCATCATCTCCAGTTATTTTGAGATTGATGATATTCCTGTACAGGTATATACCGCCTGCCATCCCGATAGAGACCTGATCGCCGTGACAGTAGAATCACCCCTTATCGACCTCAAGAGGTTGGCTGTAAAGATCACCTTTCCCGGAGCTTCTGCCCACAACAGCAGGAAAGGAAATTATATCGGCATTTGGGATGAACCCGACAGACATGCAACCACCTACACAGGAACCAAGCAAAAGGTTATTTTTACCCGGGAGCTAGATCAGGAAAAATATTACTCTGCGTTGTCCTGGGATACCCCCTGTATCTTTTCCGAGGCAGAAGATAATCCTCACACTTATAGGCTAACTCCCGAGGGAAACAAGATGGCATTCACCTGTGAGTTCTCACCCAAACAGATTCAAGAGAAGCCTGTCACAGCAAAAGAAGGACTTTCGGCTAGCAGGAAAGCATGGAAGCAATTTTGGGAATCGGGAGCAGCGGTCGATCTCTCCGAGAGCGAAGACGAACGTTGGTTTGAACTGGAGAGACGCATCGTTTTATCCCGCTACCTGATGAAGGCGAATGAGTCGGGATCCTTACCTCCGCAAGAAAGCGGGCTGGTAAACAACAACGGCTGGTATGGCCGCTTCCATTTTGAGATGATCTGGTGGCATCTGGCACATTGGGCTTTATGGGATAATCAGGAGCTGGCAGACAAGAGCCTGGGTATTTATCAAGATTTCCTGGAAACGGCCAGGCTAAGGGCTAAGAGTGAAGGCTTTCAGGGAACAAAATGGCCAAAATGTACTGCATACAATAACGTGGAGTGGCCAGGCGTTGCCCATGCTTTTCTGATATGGCAACAACCTCATCCTATCTACTTTGCAGAGATGGAATATCGTCAAAAGCCAAACCGGGAAACGCTAGAGAAATGGCGGGAAGTAGTCTTCAGCACCGCGGAATTCCTGGCTTCGTTTGCCTATTATCATCCGGAAAAAGATGAATATGTTCTGGGGCCTCCCATTGTTCCCGTTTCAGAAAACACACCTTATGCCGAAACGTTCAATCCCACATTTGAACTGGGTTACTGGCGTTACGGACTGAAGGTAGCTAAAGAATGGTACAACAGACTCAATATCGATGTTCCGACAAAAATAGACAGTGTTTATCACCAGTTATCACCCTATCCGGTGGAAGATAGCCTTTATGTCCTGTATGAGGGGATACCCGATATGTGGACCAAATATACTTTTGAGCATCCTGCCATCATTGGTATTTATGGCATGTTACCCGGCGATGATGTGGATAAAGTAATATTGGAAAAGACCTTCGACAAGATTCTTTCCACCTGGAATTTTAAAAGGATCTGGGGATGGGATTTTCCGATGCTGGCAATGACAGCAGCCCGGTTAGGCCGGCCGGAGCTGGCGGTTGACCTGCTGTTGCACGATAATTATATCTTTGATGAACACGGATTGGCCTATGGCGAAGGATCACCATATCCCTATTTCCCGTCAAACGGAGGGTTACTGACAGCGATTGCCATGATGGCTGAAGGATGGGATGACTCCGGAGACGCTACTGCCCCGGGATTCCCTAAAAATGGTAGTTGGAAAATCAAATATGAACAGTTCCACAAAATCCCTTAACTTGAGGGAAAGAGGATCATGTATACATAAATTATCACTGAAATTATATGAAGATTAACTTACGTTTATTATTCTTTTTTGCCGGATTACTATGCTCTTTTACCGGCATGAATCATCCACTGAATGCCAAAGAGATGCCCGACAGGTTTGATATCCTGCTTCAAAACCGACATGTTTTGCGCATCCAGGTGTGCCGAAACGAGATCTTTCGAATAAGGGTTTCCTCCACAGGTGAATTTCAGGAAACCATCATGGAGAGATACGGAATTATCAAAACCGATTGGGAACCAACAGGTGCTACCCACATAAAAAAGAATGGAAAGCATGTTATTTCCTCACTTTCCTATCGCCTCACTGTTGATCCTCTTGCAGGTGAGATCACCGTCACCAACAACCAGGGAGGTACTGTGGTGGAAAAAATTTCACTTTTTAAGCCCGCAGATGCCCTAACCCATGAGCTTGCTACTTCCTTGGATCTCTTATTTAGAGAATCCCGCAAAGACGAGGTGATTATTGGCTCGGAGAATTCAGGCAGAGCAGTACAAAGAGAAGTTCAGACTGGACTGCTGGAGGATGTAGGTGACCCTACCAAAGCCGGGGTGATTCGAATCGCTCTCAAACAAGGGGAACGGTTTTACGGTGGCGGGAGCACCAGCCGAACCAATATACAACATCGGGGAACGGCTTTACGCATGTGG
>Ga0116194_1001731_pt1 | contig 12596 bp, 4 predicted proteins | sample AD_SCU001_MetaG_FD_89887 | JGI IMG/M metagenome (GOLD analysis project Ga0116194, IMG submission 89887) | Active sludge microbial communities of municipal wastewater-treating anaerobic digesters from China - AD_SCU001_MetaG | ecosystem: Engineered > Bioreactor > Anaerobic > Digestate | place...
AAGCCCTGTCCCGTTTCCTTGCAGGACCTGCGCCGTTTCCCGACACAGCAGACGCATCACCAATTCTCACAACACTCTCAGGCATATCCGTATCCTCTCTCAATCTCTTCCGTGTATATGAACTGTATCGGCACGGTTGAGGCATGCTTTAATAAAAAAGACGGCCCGGGAAAGAAATATCCGCGTATCTGCTCCCGCAAAACACCGCGGAAAGCCCTGCCGCGAGGCATGTCCATCATTTCTGACCCGGTTTTCAAAATTTTGACACGGGTTGAAAATTTCGATTCAAGATTCGCTGAGCCATGCCGATACGATCATCAGACCAGTTCATATCGAGTGCGAAAGTGTTTCCGAATACGGGAGAAGGGAAATGGACGCTTCATCATCGGCAACCAAAATGTTTTCGGCCCTGCAGTCGCAGCAGAGCCTGCGCAGCCAGATTGCAACGACCCTGCTCTCCGGGGGACTGTCTCTCTATCAGGACGGGAAATACTCGCAGGCCATCGCCGCATTCAAGCAGGCATCGGCCTATGTGCCCGAAAATGTGGATGCATATAATTACGCTGCCAAAGCCTACCTGAAACAGGGAAAGACCAAGGAAGCCATCGATTCCTACAAGCTTTCCGTTTCTATAGACCGCTCCCAGAGCGGCATCTGGGTGGAACTGGGGAATGTCTTCTATTCCGAGAAACGCTATTCGGAAGCTGAAAACGCATTCAAGACCGCCGCCCGGTACGATCCCACCGACACGCTGGCCCCCTACACCCTCGGGCAGCTCTACCTGCAGACGGAACGGTATTCCGAAGCTGAAAACCAGTTCAAGAAGGTCATCAAGATGACTCCCAGGGACGGAAACGTCTACTATGCCCTGGGGGCCGCGTACAACAAGATGGGCCGCCATGATGAGGCGGTTACGCAGTTGGAGAAAGCGGTAAGTCTGAAGAAGGACTTTGCCCTGGCCCGCTTCGAACTGGGCACGGCATATCTGGGACTCGATGACAGGGATAAGGCCGAGGAACAGCTGGAGATTCTGAAAGATCTAGACACTTCCTTGTCCGCGGAACTGGAAAGCGACCTGTCGTCGCCGAAAATATCAATGTTCATGGCATCGAAAAGCACCTTCTCCCCGACCCTCGGCGCCAGCACGCCCCTCGCCTTCCTGAGTGCCGACCTCCTGTACCCCAACGCCAGCAAGGACTTCACCATGACCTTCCAGTTCGACTCGGAAATGGATTCCGCATCGGTCATGAAAATCACCAACTGGTCCATCTCCAAGGCTTCCGGCGGTGAGGCCGGCAGCTACAATAACGGCATCACCCTTCACCCGGAAAACGAAGCTGTCTTTTCTCCCCTTCCCAAAAGCGTATCCTACGACGCGACCACCAATCAGGCGACCATTTCCTTCACCATCGCGCAGAACCCCTACGGAACCGCCGTCATCGACCCCAAACATCTCGTTTTCAAATTCTCCGGCACGGACATCAACGGCAAGAAGATGGATCCGACCGCGGATCAGTATGATGGGTTCAAGGGGGGGATGTTCTGATAGCGCTCTAATCTCCTTATTATCAGAATCCTGCATCAGACATGCAGTATGACGTAGTATGCAACGGATGCATCCCGGGTGCGACACTTGAATCAACTCAAAAAGAATGGAAGTCTTCGACGGTAAGCATCCAGTGGCGGTCCCGTCACGGTTTTGCCCCAAAGCAATCCATGAAAATCATGTCGTTATAATAACTTCTCATCGATTCCACCAACTCCGCTATCTCCACCATCAATCCTTTCCCAGAAAAATTGAACGTTCATACCCCCTCTTTCAGCAGTCAGGGACCTATTCCCCCCATTTTCTCTTGCAATTCCTTTACTTTCCACAATGTGGCAGTTTTATTGCATTATGCTGAAATAGCTCTTATACACTTAATTTCCACCCATTCTGAACTTTGGTTCTGTACGAGGCAGGTATTTCATGACCAAGAATTCTAATTCTATATTTCCAACAGATCACGAGCCCGCAGTTTCTTCCCTCTTCAAATCTTCTGAAGCAATTTATCTCGCTAGTGCAGATCGAATGGATCTGGTTCTTGAGAATCTCGAAAAGATAGAGATGTGGCAACATTTGAAGATTGATACTTATGCTTCTGTTATAGGTGGTCTATCAGGGTTAAATTATTTACTACATTTAACCCCGACCAAGATCATCCTATTTGATGTCAATCATGAGATGTTGAGGTATTTAGATCTCATTTTGGAAATTATTCATATATCAGGCACACCGAAAGAGTTTATAAGTCGGATATTTTCTCGTTCAGTCGATCATTTTTTAACGAACACAAAAGAAACTGACCTTAATCTAAATAATCAGAACAAATATCTTGCTCAGCCTGTTGAAGATGACCTTCTATTAGATACGTTGTCTAAACTATCTCAATATGCACAAATTACCTTCAAGGAAACACTGGCTAAATTTCTTTCAGGAAAAACGATTGGTGGCGTAAGGAACTGTCGACGATTACTACCCTGTTGGCCAATAAATAGTCGCGTGCCGGTGGGTGGAGGTCAATCCGAAGGATATAACGAATCAGGTGTTCTTGAGCCGAACACAAACACCTTCTTTTATGGAAATGGCTGGTTGAGTTCAGTGACTGCATATAATCATGTTAGGAAAATATTATCTTCAACAGCTATTCAGTTAATGGAGCTCAATCTTTTAAACTTAAATCTCGAAAGTATTTTTGATCTAACAAAGAATAATATTCTGCACCTTTCCAATATAGATGACTGGTTTCCGAATGATTGGAAAAAAACACTTACTTTATGGAATAATCAAATCAGTCTGGCAGCAGGAAGAGTCCTGACGATATCGAGCCATAACGGTGTATCAATCTTTCAAGCAGATCCTCATCTTAAGGCCTATGCGGCTATCCGACCACATGTCTTTGGTAAAATTGTTGAAGTTACGCACAAAACTCCATGGGGATTTCATGAATTCGACCGCGTTAACGTTACTGCTGAACAATATCTTTCATACGAATACCCTGCCGACACAACAATACTGCACATTTTGATAGGAGAAGGAATACCAACATCAATTTTTAAATCTGTTTACAAAAAAGCACTGGATATCAGCAATAGAGTTATTATCCTGGAACATAATAAATTGTCTAAAGATTGGAACCTACAAGATCACCATCATTTTGTAAATGCAGCAGAATTAGGAAAGATTTTGCAAGTTGATCCTCTCGAGACAGCATGTATAAAACTCAATATTCATGACATTGCTGGACTTATTGATGATTCTCGCAATATACTTTTTGTTGTTACAAATCAAAACGATAAAGACCGCAAGTATCCTCTAAAAGTGCTGATAATTTACGATGTTGAAGGTTGGGCGTGGTGGCACAGGGCAAAACAAATCAAAAGCGGAGTATCGGCTGGTATTCGGGTCGACATTGCCCGGATGGACCAGCCATTTTCCCATGAACTTTACGATTATGTGGTTATATTTGACCCGTATCTTCAAGGCAAGATTCGCCACGTACCAAGCGACAAGATAATTGTCGGCTGTAGCTGTCCCAAGTACATTGATATGGCTGTCGAAGCGATTCAATCAGGGAAGTGCGTGGCAGGGCTTGTGAACAGTCAGGCAATGTTCGATCAGACCGGGATGCATGACAAGTTTTTTTGCTGCCAGAATGGTGTTGACAACGATTTATTTCATCCATCCTCCCAACCGGTTACCGAGCTGATTGGCTGCTGGGTCGGCAATTCAGGTTCTGCTGGTAACAAGGGACTGGATATCATCCAGGAAGCTTGTGAACGTACCGGGACGGAAATCCTGATACTTGACAAGGAAGCGAATCGCGATCAGGCAACTCTATATACTCAGGAAGAGGTGCGAAACAAATTCTACCACAAGGCATCTTTCTACCTCTGTGCTTCCGAGTTCGAAGGGACACCCAACCCTGCCCTGGAAGCAATGGCCTGCGGTCTGCCGGTTATATCGACAGCGGTTGGCAACATGCCTGAATTGATAAAGGATGGATGGAACGGTTATATCGTCGAAAGAAGCGTTGATAGTTTTGTGGCCGCTATCAAGAAACTGCGGGAGTCCAATCTGGCGACCATGCGGGAAAACGCACGTACTTCCATAGAAAACGGATGGACATGGGTACAACAAGCAAAAAAATATGAAAACATGTTTCGCGAACTCAAAAAAAAGGAAATTTCGATTCCAAAACAACAGGAAAGATCATCCATCAATCCAAGCCTCGTCGACACTAAAACCACGCATGCATCACCCAGTGAATCGCGACCAGAACGAGCATGTACGAACAAATCAAATAGACGCCATGTTCATTCCGATACAATTGCTACTTGTAACCACTTCCCAACAAATGCACATTTTCTCATGAATGACAAATGCAATGCAAAATGCGTATTTTGTGGCGGGGATTATTTCAGAAGCAAAAGCAATAAACACATATCGCTCGACCAGTTCAAGACGATGGCGCGAAACCTCAGGCTGGAACATTTCAGAAGCGTCTGCCTGGCCGGAGCCGGAGATCCGCTTCTCAGCCCTGAGCTGTTGCCCATAATCCGTTATATCGAAACTCAATACCCGAACCTCCACATTTCAATCACCACCAATGGAATCGCGCTGTCATCAAACCTTTCGAGGGAATTTGCCAACTCGCGGATTTCTTCGATCAATATATCCATCAATGCCGCTACCAGGGAAACCTATTGTCGACTCATGCAGGTGGACCGGTTCGACCGGGTTGTTGCAAACGCACGTGACTTCATCGAGCAGAGAAGACTGCATGGCAACGGCAAGTTTCCCATCCTCCAGCTATCCTGCGCCCTGAGCCGTATCAATATCGAAGAACTGCCACAGCTCGTGCAGTTGGCGAAAAGTCTCGGCATAGGCCATATCAACACAATGTATTGCCGCTTCTATCCGGAAGTAATCCGCGACCTGAATATCGAAAGCCCTGAGTTGCGGCTTGCCAATGAAGACTCTCTCTTCTTTCATCAGGAGCTTTCCGACAGGATGGTCAGCGAGGCAATTAAACTTGCAACCCGCTACGGCATACAGGTTGGCCACGAGCCGCTCTTTTCAGGAGAGATGAAGCAAAGACCCTGCCATTGGCCTACAAACGAACTGATGGTTGGATTCGACGGTGAAATTTACCCCTGCGGCGGCGGTGAAGTACATTTCAAGCGGAAAGTTGATAATGGAGTCTATCATTTCGGCAATGCACTGACCGAAACCATCGAGCAGTTCTGGAACAATCCAGACTACCGGTCACTCCGCCATTCATGCCTTCATGGTGAGGACGGAGAAATCCCCGAATGTCTTGAATGTGCTAATTACATGAGAAATGATGTTCGGGCTCACATCATGAAATGGCACGACTTTGATCGGGCGACCGGCAGCGGGCAGGAACAGACCGACGCACCGCTGGTTTCAGTGATAGTTCCCACCTACAACCGGCCAGCAATGCTAACGGAGGCAATTTCAAGCATATTTTCTCAGACTATGCAGTCTTTTGAAATAATTGTGGTGAATGATGCCGGGACCGACGTAGCGTCGGTTCTGGAGAAATTCACGGACACTGGAAAGATCAGGTTCTTGCTCCACGAAAATAACCGAGGCCTCGCCGCTGCCAGGAACACCGGCATCCGTGCGGCACGCGGTAAATACATAGCTTACTTGGACGACGACGACACCTACTACCCGAATCACCTGGAAACGCTCGTCAATTTCCTGGAATCGAATGACTGCCGTGTGGCATACACCGATGCCGTCCGGGCAGTCCAGCAGAATACTGGCGACGGGTACCATACGGTGGAGAAGAAGGTTTTATATTCTCGCGATTTCGATTATGACGCCATCCTGGTTGACAATTTCATTCCGGTCCTCTGCGTCATTCACGAAAAAGAATGCCTTTGCATGAGCGGAATGTTCGACGAGTCGCTGCCACGCCATGAAGACTGGGATCTGTGGATTCGGATGTCTCGTCATGAGCGCTTCGCCCACCTGCCGACAGTGACCTGCGAATACACGTATCGCCCGGACGGGACCGGCATGACGAGCAGCACATTGCCGCTTTTTCTTAAAACGTATAAGGCGGTTTACCGGAAGTATGAGGATCTTGTCGCCGAAAAACCGTGTGTGCAAGCAAACAGACAAAAAAGCCTTTTTAATGCAACCTTCCGCACGTTTCAGTATATCGGCGAACGAGTAGAGCTATTCCTGTCCAACAGCAGCGTAACAAGCGAAATGCTGGCGGAAATCACTCCATGCGGGGCGGGTTTCTCCCAGATCAAGTCTTGCCTTACCTGGCGAAAGACCGACTCCATGCCTAACGCTGCAGCGATTTCCTGCCTTGAAATGGCCCTGGCCATTGACAGTGAAAATCACCCGGCACGTATTGCCCTGTGCGAGCGCTACTTGAAAACCGGGCGTCATGCCGATGCGCTCAGGCACATGGAATTCCTCGCCGATGCCAACCCGAACGAACCCGAATTCACTAAAACCCGGGATGCCCTGAAGCGTCAGATAGAGGCATGTGCAACACATACCGGTTTTCGGGAACCGACCACTTATTCCATGCAAACGTGCGACACACCAGCCAGACCCGTTACCGTCTCCGTCTTTTCTCTTGACGCCCCGCAGGAGGCATGCGCGAGGATACGCCTTTTATCGCACTTTGACGCACTAAACGGCACAATCAAAGCAAACTGGGGGGTTATTTCCGACGGGGTCAAGTGCACCACAAACCTGGACATGATAGACCAGGCCGACATCATCGTGATCCAGCGATTCTACCCTCGCAAGGGAACCGTTCCGTATATTGAAAAGATGCTCTCATCCGGAAAACCTGTCATCTATGAAGTTGATGATCTGCTGCTCGATTTACCTGCTGACAACCATCTGAAATCCTCGGCCGGAGAAACAGTGGATCTTTTCCCATGGCTTCTCCCGCGAGTCACGGCCATAACGGTGTCCACGCCCTTGCTGGCAAAAGAATTCTCTGTTTTCAACCCATCAGTCCATGTGATACCGAATCTTGCCGATACGGAATTGTTCCAACCGGTTGTCACCAAGAAAAATGGTCCGGTTATCATTGGTTTCAGCGGAACCGTGACACATGCCCGTGACCTGAAAAAAATCGGAGAGGCTCTGTTTCGTGTCGCCGACCGGTACGGAGACAAGGTAGCCTTCAGCTTCATGGGACTCTCGGCCTCCGAATTTTCATCCCTGCCGGGATTCCGGTTTCTTGATTTTGAAAGGGACTACGCCTCTTATGGAAAGGCTTTATCATCCAGCGGCATCGATATCGCCCTCGTTCCTCTGCAGGACAACAGATTCAACAGGTGCAAAAGCAATATCAAATGGCTTGAATATTCCGCCTGCGGCATTGCCGGCGTCTATGCCGACCTTCCCCCGTACAACACATCAATCCGGCATGGAGTCAGCGGAGTATTGGTGGACGACGACCCTGACAAATGGTTCCAGGCTATTTGCTTACTGATCGATCATCCGGAACTGCGCAAAAGGATCGCGAATCAGGCAAAAACGGAAGTGCTTTCTCACCACTCTCTCAAAAGTGGATCTCAGGTTCTATACACTCTGTATGAAAGCATGGTGGGCGAAAATATTTGCACAAAAATTGCATAATTTCACCTAAACACACAATATATTGATATTGCTACCATTTATCAATGCCAACACAGTGTATTGACCTTCAATCCGCTAGAACAGGGGAGCACAATGAACATCAACCGGGATTGCTTTCACCAATCGGAAACCTGCCGGAACAGATATGAGCAAATAAAAATCCAGTTCGACTCCCTTCCACCTCACGAGTCAATTCAAGCCATCGAAGAATTTCTCAGAGAGTCGCCTGACCATGCCGAGGCCCACAATGATTTGGGTGTTCTGTATTATCGGGAAGGCAACAAGCTCCAGGCACTTGGACATTATGAAAAGGCCGTCCGCCTCTTCCCCTTGAATTCGACTTTCAGTAAAAACCTGGCAAGCTTCTATTTTGTGGAAATGGGGTGGACTGATGATGCTATCGCCATCTATACGGAGCTCCTCAAATCTAATCCTGCCGATACCGAAGTGCTGACTGCCCTGGGAATCATCAGCAACGCACTTGACAGACCCGATGAGGCACGAATCTTCTTCCGTCGCGTTATCGAACTGGAGCCATGGAATGACGACGTGCGCAAGGCTCTGGCTGATCTCGACATGCCCTCGACAACCGGAATGGAAACCGCACCGACAATATCGCCCGACATGGTCATGCCTTCAGGCACGCCTGAAATCGATGTCATCCTCGCAAATCTCCGAAAACCGGAGCATCCACAGGAGGAATCTTATGACGAACTATACCGCAGGGCAGTGAAGCTGGCGGATGACGGACAGTTTGATCAGGCAATCACAGCCCTTCAACGCCTCCTGCAGCAGGATCCGGACAACGCTCTCTTTTCCAACGACCTGGCGGTACTCTATTCCCGCCAGGGAGATACCGCGAATGCGCTCCTGTATCAGGAGAAAGCGGTCGGCCTGGCGCCCCTTGACAGAAATTTCCGAAGAAATCTGGCGAGTCTGTACTACAGCTCCGGAAGCCGTATTGATGATGCCATCGACCTGTACACACGATTGCTGAAAGAGGATGCGGAAGACATCGAAACCCTGAGTGCCCTTGCAATCATCAGTATCGACAGCAACCGGCCCGATGAAGCCGGAATATTCCTGAACAGAATTGTCGATCTGGATCCCGGCAACATGGATGCGCGCAGAATTCTGGAACAGATAGCCCCCGCACACAATAACGGTTTTTTTTTGACGGCCGGATAGACCAATCGGATGAAGCATTCGAATCCGAAGAGCACTGTCCGGCCAATCCCCTCGTTTCCATAATCATCCCGGTCTTCAACCAGTGCGAAGTTACGGCAGCCTGCCTGGACTCGCTCGTTAGAAACCCTCCACACGTCCCATTTGAAATTCTTGTCGTCGATGACGCGTCAACGGATCATACTCCCATATTCCTGGGTGAAACCGCGGTGACTGAATCACGAATCCGGACCTTGCGGAATGAAACCAACCAAGGGTTTGCCCGATCCTGCAACCGGGGAGCGGAAGCTGCACGGGGAACCTATCTCCTTATCCTCAACAACGATACCGAGGTACAGCCGAACTGGTTCTCACCCCTCCTCGCCTGCCTTGAAGAGAATCCGGACATCGGCATGGTCGGCCCCAAACTCATATTCCCCGATGGGACAATCCAGCATTGCGGCAAGATATGGAAGGACACCAACGGTCCGCTGTCCCAGCCTCACCATATCTACTACCGTGCGCCCGGCGATGCGCCGTTCGTCAACGAAAGCCGCGAATACCAGATGCTTACCGCCGCCTGCATCCTGGTCCGTCGAGACGAATTCCTCACCACCGGTCCTTTTGACGACGGATACGAGAACGGCTGGGAGGACGACGATATCTGCTATGCATATCGAGCCGCGGGAAAGAGGTGCTTTTACTGCGCCGAAAGTATAGTCATCCACCATGAAAGCAAGAGCCTGAACGAGAAGATAATGCAAGCCGAGGAGAAGCTTTCAGACTACCGACGCACTCGTCCTGCAAAGGGTGATACTCGCGAAAGCATTGAGCGGGAAATCCAACTGATTTCCGACATAGAAAAACAACTCATTGGCGTCCGCGGAAGATTCCTGAAAAACCGGAACCGATTTTTCTCCAAATGGAAGGACTCGATTGTGAGGGATGACTACAAATTCTACAGCCGCGACGGGATAGCGTTCGTATCGATTATCATCCCGGTTTTCAATCGTCTCGAGTATACCGAAAAGTGCCTTGCGGCGCTCTCCCGCACCACGCCGGAGGGGAGCTATGAACTGATTGTCGTCGACAACGGCTCCACGGACGGAACAGCGGACTTTCTGAAGAAGCAGAACATGATATCCCACGTGGTCATGAATCCTACGAACCTCGGCTTTGCAAAAGCCTGCAACCAAGGGGCCAAAGCCGCCCACGGAGACTATCTGCTGTTCTTGAATAACGATACAGAACCGCAAGCCGGGTGGCTGGATTCTCTTAAACGGATAATTCACCCGAATCCTGCGATCGGAGCGGTAGGCAGCAAACTCCTGTATCCGGACGGCACCATCCAGCATGCCGGCGTGGTTCTGGTGGATGACAAAAAAACAGAGGATCCACTTGTCGGAAAGCATATCTATAGAGGAAATCAACCGGACTTTCCGGAAGCAAACATACCGTTCTGTTACCAGGCCCTGACTGCGGCATCGCTGATGATCAGACGTTCGGCATTTGTCGACGCCGGAGGATTCGACGAAAACTTCTGGAATGGCTACGAAGATATCGACCTGTGCCTTCGTCTCGGGGAACTGGGGCATCTCATTGTGTATGCTCCGGAGAGCGTCCTCGTTCATCATGAGTCGAAAAGCGGTCCCGAACGATTCGCCAGGGCCGGTCACAACATCCGCCTGCTGCATCAAAAATGGCTTGGGAAGATTGTCCCTGATTTCACCATGACGGAAGACGGAACGATCACTTCAACCGCTAATGGTACAATTTTCCCCTATACCGGCCAAAGTTCACACCCCGGCGCCGGCGCCCGACAACGGGCTCATCTTGTTTCAATCGTTATCCTGACGTTCAATCAACTGGACAAAACCAGGGATTGCATCGAAAGTATCCGTAAGCATACTCCAGAACCGCATGAAATCATATTCATCGACAACGGGTCCACCGACGGAACACTCGACTTGCTGCGAGAGTTGTGCGCCTGCAACGAAAACTACACCCTGATAGCAAACGGAGAGAACAGGGGATTTGCCGCCGGTTGCAACCAGGGAATAGAGGCGGCGAGGGGAGAATATGTCCTTCTCCTGAACAATGACGTGGTTGTAACCAAGGACTGGCTCGGCGGCCTCCTCGAATGTCTGAGACTGACCCCGAACGGGGCAATAGTCGGCCCCATGACTAATAACATCAGTGGGATTCAGCAGGTTCCGGGAGTTCGGTATGCATCGGTCGCGGCACTTGACGCATTCGCCGCCGAGTTCAGGGACAGGAACCGACATCAGCGTATTCCCTTCCGCCGCGTCGTCGGCTTCTGCATGCTCTTCAGAAAAAGCCTGACCGACGAGATTGGTCTGCTGGACGAATCGTTCGGAACGGGAAACTTCGAGGATGACGACCTGTGCCTGCGCGCCGCGATTGCCGGATACCGCAATGTCATTGCAGGGGATGTCTTCATCCACCATGTGGGAAGCGCATCATTCAGGGGCAACAACTTCGACTATGTCGCGACTCTCACCGACAACGGCAGGCTTTTCAGGGAAAAGTGGAGCCGGCCGGTGACGGACGAAAACGAAGAAAAACGAATTATCACGCTGAAAACGCTTGAGAAATCGGAAATCCTCTTCCAACGCGGTGACCATAACGGCATGATAGAGACGATCCTCCAGGAAGGCATCCGCCGGATTCCGGACGAAAGCAGATTCTACCTCACGCTCGCAGGATACCTTCTTGACCTGGGCAGACACAAGGATGCCTTCGATGTCCTCACGGAACTCCCGGAGAGTTGCCGGGAAGAAACACGTCTCGTACTGACCGCCAGGGCATTGGCAGGTATGGGCGACAGCGGGGAAGCTCTTGCCGGAGCGGAGTCGGCGCTGCGGACAAATCCCGGGTCGGCCCCGGCATACCATCTCCTCGGACTCCTCGAAGAGGCGCGTGGACACCTCGACCGGGCGGCAATCCACTGGAAAAAGGCTCTGGAATGCGATCCGGGATACGGTGAGTCCTGCACGGCGCTGGGAATACTCGCCCTGAACAGCAACAACCAGGAATCTGCCCTGGATTTGCTGGAACAAGGTTTTCTCCTGTCACCCCTTGTCTCCGAAACAATTCTCAGATATCACACGGCGGTCAGCGCCGCGGGCGAATTACAGAGGGCCGAGAGACTTTTTCATGAGATGCATCGCATCTATCCGCAGCACCGGACCATTCACTTCCTGCTCATCGATCTCCTGATTCGACAGGGGAAAACCGAAGAGTCATTGGCCGAAATCGAGGAGGCCTGCGTCGTGTTCGGAGCTACCGAAGGGATGCTGGCAGCCGGGCTCGAATTGCGGAGAACAATCGGTCCCATGACGATTTCCAAGGAAAAGCAGGACACCGGGGCAAGCGTCTCCCTGTGCATGATCATGAAGAACGAGCAGGATAATCTCCCGCGCTGCCTGAAAAGCCTCAAACCGGTTGTGGATGAAATCATCATCACCGACACCGGTTCGACGGACAGCAGTCGACAGATAGCGGAACTTTTCGGCGCGCGACTGTTCGAGTTTCCCTGGAACGGCGACTTTTCGGCTGCCAGAAATGTCTCCCTGGAGCATGCGTCAGGAAAATGGATCCTGGTCATGGATGCCGACGAGGTCCTTTCCGAGCTGGATTACCGCCGATTCCGGGACCTGGTGGAGGCTGCGCCTCCGGCCGGGGCCGCCTACGACATCGTAACCAGAAACTACATGTTCACCAT
>Ga0116194_1001736_pt1 | contig 12573 bp, 12 predicted proteins | sample AD_SCU001_MetaG_FD_89887 | JGI IMG/M metagenome (GOLD analysis project Ga0116194, IMG submission 89887) | Active sludge microbial communities of municipal wastewater-treating anaerobic digesters from China - AD_SCU001_MetaG | ecosystem: Engineered > Bioreactor > Anaerobic > Digestate | place...
GCTCGATCCCTGCCGTGATCTTGTAGGAGAGAAGGACCGGTTCCCCGTTCTTCGGCCTCCCCCGCTTCTTCTCCTGTTTCCGGGTAATCGTGACGAACTCGAGATCACGAAACCGGTATCGCGGGTGTTGGTCCAGCCATCTCTCCGCAGCCATCCGCGCATTCGGGGCACAGGCAAACTCCAGGGAACAGAGTTTTCGAAGAGAGGTCTGCGCCCGGCCAAGGTCTTTTGCCAGGTTCTTCTCGAACGTCTTCTCCTCCCGTTCATACATCGGGACCGACCGATACAGAACCCATTTCTACCGGATCCCGGCACACTCGCTGAAATGCTCCAGGTAGGCATATCGGTCGTCAATACAGGGTAAGAACGGTTCTTCCATCCGGACAGGTTACTGTGCTTCTTTGAGGGTTGCAGGAACACGGCTGATCCAGAAGGTGTGTTGCCCCATGTTGAGGTTGGATTCATAAGCCCCTGTGACGCTGAAGTTTGTGGTATCGATATGGACGCAGTGTGAGCTGAATTCTGTAGGGGGAGACATTTTGCCATGATCTCGTTGAATAACTCGGTTGGGCCGTAGGCCGCGATGGCGTCCAGGGTTCGGCCGAGCACGTTGTCGTTGAGGTGTTCGCACGTGACACCCTCCACGAGGAGGCGTTCGATCGCGATCTCATCAAAGAAGTTGGGAAATAAGTAGAGACGACGTCCTATGAACCCGAGATCGTTGAGAATCATGGCCTTGAGAACCTGGGAGTGGCTTCGGGAGGGTGGCATCGATCACGTCAGCGATCTGCAGGGAGGCGTAGGCACCGGCAACAATGCCGAGATGGCCGACGGGAGGATAGTGGTGTCGTCAAAAACGCCAACGAGAGACATACTAAGCGTATTCTCTGAAATTACAAAGATCTTGCGGTTTTAGAATATTCAGAGAGGGATGGGGGTTAATGCAAATGAACGGTGTTTATATCCTTACCAATTTCAGATGATATAAATAAGAGGTTCTTACAAAAGAATTCTTTCGAGTAGGAGTTATCATGCCAGATGAGACGATCCTAATAACAGGTGGCGCAGGATTTATTGGTTCGAATCTCACCGAATTTTTGTTGAATAAAAGGTATAAAGTCATCGTTCTTGATGATCTATCACGCAGTTCAACAGAAAATATTCGGGCGTTCTATAACCATTCACCCCTATTTTATTTTGTAAATGGTTCAATCATGGACTTTGAACTGGTTGACAGATTAGTCAACAATGTTGATATGGTCTTTCACCTTGCTGCTCAAGTCCATTGGGAAGAATCCATTGACAATCCCGTTCCAAGCTTTGAAATCAATACGCGTGGAACCCAGAATGTACTTGAAGCAGTTCGCCGCGCAATGATGCGAAAGGATCCCCTAAAACTGATGCTCTATTCATCATCCTCCGAGGTATATGGTACAGCCCAGTATGTCCCCATGGACGAAGCGCATCCATTTAATCCGCAATCCCCATATGCAGCTGGAAAAGCGGCAGCTGATAGACTGTGTTCAGCATATCACCATGTTTACAATCTACCGATCATAATACTCAGGCAATTCAATACGTATGGACCCAGACAGAGAATGAAGGGATATTCTGCGGTGATACCAAAATTTGTATCACAGGTGATGAACAATTTACCCCCAACAATCTATGGGACAGGAGAACAAACAAAAGATTTCCACTATATTGATGATCTTATCACAGCATACTCCCTAATCATTGAAAAATGGCAGGACCTAGATCTTTTTGGTACTGCAATTAATTTTGGTACGGGCAAAGAAACAAGTATTAATGAACTTGCCAGAATAATCATCAACACTGTAGGCGAAGAACTTGGGCGCGACATCACTGAGACACTTAGCCCTATTTATCTCCCAAAGAGACCTGGTGAGGTAATGCGATTTGCTGCAGATATCTCAAAGGCACAGAAACTCCTTGGTTTCACACCTAAAATTCAGATTGAGGAAGGTATCAGACGCTATGTGCGTTGGTTCATAAAGGAAGGATCGTCCGCATAAAGCTGATTTGTTCAACTATCGGAGTAGATACCTTCAACTATATCAATAATTTTTTTCGCACTTTCCCCATTTCCAAAAGCGAAAAGGTTCGGATCCCCCCTGGGATGAAAATCATTAATGGCCATTTCTATTTTTTCCTTCTGATCATCAACAAGAACATTCCAGCCCTGCTCTACCGTTTCAATCCACTCTGTATTCGGTCGAAGCGTGATACACGGTTTGGAAAGGAAAAACGCCTGTTTTTGGACACCTCCAGAATCGGTAAGTATTTTTTTTGAATTAAGAATCAAACGAAGGAATTCAAAATAACCTGCTGGGGGGATGACATGGATATTATCCGGAATTACTATCCCAAACTGCTGGATGCGTGCTTTGGTTCTCGGATGTATCGGGAATATAACAGGGTTGTGAATGGACGATATTGATTCAAGTATATTTTTTAATCTCCTTTCGTTATCCGTGTTTGACTCTCGATGCAGTGTAAAAAGGTAATATGAATTAGGTTCCACGGATAAAGAATCGAGAATTTTGGATGGCTGTTCGACCAATTCACGATAATGAATTATAGAATCGAGCATTACATCCCCAACCATAAATATATTTTTGTCAATTGAGCTCTTTATCAAGTTCTTAATCCCCCGCTGAGTTGGAGAGAAGCAATAGTCTGCAATATTGTCAATGACAATCCTGTTTATCTCTTCAGGCATGCTTTTGTCAAAACTGCGCATGCCTGCTTCTAAATGTCCAACCTGAATTTTCGATTTGTTAGCTGCAATTGAGAGTGCAAATGCCGTATTTGTGTCACCGGTGACCAAAAGAATATTCGGCATCTCACGCAAAAATATTGGTTCAGACCGTCGTATTATCTCTCCAATCTGAGAACTAGCAGTCATTGATCCGACACCGAGATAATGCGTTGGATCTGGAATGCTCATCTCATCGAAAAATATTTTATCCATTTCATAATCATAATGCTGACCGGAGTGAATGAAAACATACTCAATATTCCGTAACTTGATCTCACGAATGATCGGTTCAATCTGAACGAACTCTGGTCGTGTCCCCGCCGCCACTGCAATTTTCACAAATTACCCTCCATCCAACAGTCAGAAGACTCACATGATAATGCTTAATGCAAACCTGTATATACATATCACGGTGTGAATATATTCTTTTCCCGATCCCTGCTGTGTTGAGGTCATCAATCCAATGCCCTCGCTGGTTTGATGGCAACTTTCGGCGACCATAAAGATCCATTCACTCATCCCCCTCACTCTGCATAATTAGAACCATCCACCTCATCCCCCACCCTCTCATAGAGACGATACCCCGAGCCTTGAGAGTAAATTGTGGCAGATCCAGGAAAACAGAGATAGTTCCCGGTCTTCATGCCCCCATATTTCAGCCTACATTCCCGCCAATTCATAACGAGCCAGATTCAAAATGGTTGTATCTTGACTAAAATCCTAAACAGGGTAAATTCCGTTGACAAATGCAACTGTTCTCGTTATGTGTTAACACATAACGATGGCTAAACCTATTACTTTGATTTTGAAGAGCGATGAGGATTTAAAAAAGGATGATAATAAGGCCAATTATTGAACTCATTATGTGTTTCCGGGAATGTAGGTTTCAGGGATCACCAAAGAAAGTGAGCACATATCATGGGTTCATTTGTACACGCTCATTCAAAATTGACCAGTGGGCTCATTCCTTTTTGACCACTCACTATACTTCACTTCTCAAGTACTATATTAAGACACTCATTCTCTCACCGCTGTCTGAAACTGGTACCGTTCATATTCATTACCAGAGCCCGGTGAGTAATCCGATCGAGGAGAGCAGCAGTAAGGATCGGTTCATGGAATATTTTGATCCACTCGGAGAACATCAGATTCGATGTGACGATGGTGCTGGAGGTTTCATGGCGGGACGCAAGTACCTGGAACAGCAGTTCAGCACCCGGAAGGTCAACGGTCACATATCCCATCTCATCAAGGATCAGCAGATCCACTCGTTTCAGACTCTTTTGCAGCGCCGTTAATCTCTTCTCCTGTTTCGCTTCATTCAGTTCATAGACGAGATTGGCGACACTCTTGAACATCACCCGATATTCCTGTTCGCATGCGCAAATCCCTGTCGCGATCGCCAGATGAGTCTTTCCGGTTCCCGAATTCCCAATCATGAGGATATTCTGGTGATCTTCGAGGAACGTGAGCGAACGCAGCAGCGGGAGATATCTCCTTCCATCGTCGGGAAGCATCGCAGGGTCCAGATCGTCAAACCGTTTCATCGTAGGAAACCCGGCGGTCTGGATTGCCCGTAATCGGCGTCTTCCCGCTCGAAGTGCCACCTCGGTTTCCAGCGCCTGAAGGAGAAACGATCGAATCTCTTCTGCCTCCTGCGTCGGCTCAAGTTCCTGAAAACAGGATGCAACCCCGGATATCCGGAGAACCCGACAGAGATCCGTGATACGAAGGTCCGTTATCATCGCCCTACGCCTCCATCAATCGGTCGAATGCTTTGAGATCAGGGGGATCAACCGTGATATCGAGTTCCCGGAATACTCGGGGTTCTCCTCCGGGAAGCGGCTGATGGGTCAGGATGCAGTGGACCAGATCGCGGGTTGGGAGCATCCCCCGGGTGGTGAGAAACTCGATCGCAGCAACGAGATCCCGGGCAGAGTGCTCTTTGAGCAGGCAGAGAAGGGGGAGAAACTCTCGAGGGTTATCGAGATAGTGGTCATGATAGAGCTGCTGGATCGAGGCATGCAGCCGTTTGAAGACCAGGGCATTGGCGAGAGAACCGGGTTTGTACTCGAACGTTTCAAGATAATGGCAGATGTCCAGTGAATACTGTTTTCTGCCGTAGATCCGCCGGTGCGTGGCCACAACCTCGTCGTTAGCGATCAGCTCGATCCGGTCTGCAAAGATCTTCATCGTGGCGGTTCTCCCGGGATATCGTTCAGGGACGGAATACTTGTTCGTTTCAAAGGTTACCGTGGAATATTTTGAGATCCGTGCCGTGATCATGGAGTAGTTGGAGAAGTCCAGTGTCGGCAGAGGTTTGAAGGTTTTTTGCTCCTCGGCAAGACCCGCATGAGGAGTCAACGGACGACGATAGACCGGAGCTCCATTGATCGCGCGGAGAGTCTCTTTGAGATACTGGTTCGCGGCATCAAAGGAAGGGAACTCGGATCGCCTGGCAAACGCAGATTGGCGTACGTACTTCACCGATTGCTCGATGGATCCCTTTTCATGAGGTGCCCGGACGGTGCAGGTGTGGGGGGTAAACCCATAGTGTGCGGCAAATGCAAGGAACTTCGGGTTCCAGGTGGCGGTGTTCGAATCGAGGATGATGGTCCGGGGATTGTCATAGAAGATCGTCTCCGGTACTCCTCCGATGTCATGGAAAAACGCGATATGGGCGTGAATGATATCCATCAGGGTTTCACGGGGGGTGAGGAGGGCGAATCGGTACAGCGAATGGTTGAGCACGAACGAAGCTTGAGGAATCATTTCTGGAACACTGTCGAGCGTGAGCTGGACCTTCCCGAAATCGAATTCGGCACGCTGGCCCTCATCGGTTTCCTGGGCAATGAACACTTCACGGTAACCCTGTTCTGCATGCCATCGGGCTACCTCGCGTTTTACGATAGAATAACTCAGCTGGCAGCCGGATGCAAGGAGATACTGCCAGATGAGTTTGGCATTGCACCGCTGCTTCTTTGGTTTCTTGCGATTTTTTTCAAGGATACGATGGATCATTCCTCGGATTTCCGGCGTGACGACGCGACTGGGTTGGTGGATCTCCCGGTCACGGGGTACGATCTCTTCGATCACGCCTTCCCGGGCAGCCTGAGCGCGGAGAACATACTTCCGGACGGTGTTATGCGCGATACCCATTTCACGGGCTGTCCTGCGATACGAGCCCGTTCGCTCATAGGATTCAAGTACTTTTTTGACAGTTGCCATGGAATACACTTCCCCGTTACCTCCTCACGCGGGTTGCATGAGGAGGATGTTGGTTGGGAGTGGGCAAAAACGAATGAGCTTTTCTTTATATACCCTGGGCAAAATCGAATGAGCGAATACATCATTCCCCGGCTCTGCAAACCCTACTGTCCCCAAACCAAAGGGAAGATTGAAAATACCATTGGCTACGTTAAACGAATGTTGTCGTCCTGGGGCCTCCGGGAGAACAAACTTGAAGAGCGGATTAAGGCGCTCACGAAGTTTCATCTCCTGATCATCGATGAGATGGGATATTTGCCCTTCAACAGCGAAGGCGCCCAATGTTTCTTCAGTCTGATCTCCCGGCGGTATGAGAAGTCCGCGACGATCTTCACCTCGAACAAGTCCTACGGGGAGTGGGGGGAGATCTTCGGTGACCATGTGATCGCTGCAGCGGTGCTGGATAGGACCCTCCATCATTGTACGACGATTAACATCAAAGGCAGTAGCTACCGCCTGAAAGAACGGCGGAAACAGAGGCTCTTCTCCAATACGCTCCCGGGATGAAAAAAGATAGGTTTATGAACTCAAGTGTACATTATTATTCCGCTCAAATCTGTACACTTTTACACCGCCAGTGACAGAGGCATCATGTGTTTTTTTTTGGGTGGAGGTTGTTATTGGTGTCACCTGGGTGAGGCACATGCCGAATATGAAGAGCGGAGGATCAGGTTTGGTAATTCGGGATAGGGTGCGGAGTAACATGCTCATGACGTAAGTGGGAATTCTGTCCCAGCCTGCATTCTCGGATTGTGTACCGACCTGAATTGTTCGTTTCACTCCCACCTAATGTTGAAAAAGCGAAATTTAAAAATTTTCCAGAGGACGATAAGGTTATTCCATATCTCCTTTCTTACATTCAATTTAGATTCACCATACTCACGTTCATGAAGTGGCACTCCCACTTCGACAACTGATTTACCCTGTAACATCAATTTAGAAATTATCTCTGCGTTTATGTTAAAATCAGTACTTTCCAGTGTCAACCCTTCCAGAGCCTTTGATTTGTAGAGACGAAATATAGCACTAACACATGTTATGTCACTCTTTGGGAGGAGGACTCGGTAAAAAAAATTAACCGATTTACTTACGAATAAACGAAATTGGGAATCTACTCGAGTTGAATGTTCTCTTTCACGATAGGGTGAGGCAGAAATACAATCTGCATTGGTTTTCTGAAAAGTGTCAAGTAATATTTCAATATCTTGTGGTTGGTACGTAAGATCAGAATCCATGGTGATGACAAGATCTGCCTTAGAGTGCACAAAGCCAGTTCTGAGTGCAGCGCCCAAACCCTGGTTTTTTTCGTGCGTCAACACAATAACATTCGGATGGGTCTTTCCTATTTCACGAAGTCGTTGTTGTGTTGAATCGGTGCTACCATCATCGACCATAATGTATTCACAAGAATAGCCGAATTTTTTTATTATTGGGTCGACAACTGGAAATAACCGTTCCGGGTACAATTCCACGTTTTCCTCTTCATTGTAAAGTGGTATAACAATCGATATCACAAATGCACCTCAATGATTCTGTCAGAAGACAATTTTGAGACAATAAATCCTATGATAATAACCAAATACATGGAGATAATTCTATCTGTCAGTACAATTGCCATTGAATCCACCGAAGTCACACCGAGATACATCAGGAAATAACTCAATGAACCTTCCATGACACCCATACTCAGGGGGATTTGGGAAACAAGGCCTATGATTATTGAAAGAGAGAATAATATTGTGATGATTATTGGATTGAGAACATATCCAAAAGCACAGGCAACGAGCCATAATTGAAGGAATTCCAGACTTAAAGAGATCAGTGTGATGAAAAATACGCCAACAATTCTTGGGAATGACATTTTCCTGACCTGGATATCGAGTGATATATTCTTGAAAAAAGGGATTTTAACTGATACTTTTTGGATGAACTGAATAAGGGAATCTATTTTGTAGTAAAATATCAAAAGAAGGATCAGTATGACTGCAATAACTTCCAGAACTATGACCGTGACCCCACTGAGTTGAATAAATACTATTGCCGATGCAGCAAGGAAGAGAATTACCAATTCAAAAAATCTTTCGTAGAATATCATTGATACACCATCAGTGAGATTCATTTTATAGACTCTTTTCATAAAATATGCTTTATAAAGGTCCCCAAACTTCGCAGGTGTGATGTTTGCATAAAAAAGGCTTGAAATTGTGGCCAATGTTGCATCTTTCCATGCTACATCTGGTTTATACCATTCACTCAGGTACTTCCAGCGATACACTCTCAAGAAAATAACTCCGAAAGTGCAACAAAGGGCAAGGATAAATGTTGGAATATTGACGGAAGATATAATTTCATAATTCTCAATAATCCCTGAATTGTAGACGAACAATCCTAAAATCGCCAATCCGATGCAGAAGAGAGTAATCTGGATAGAATTCCTATTCCTTGTTATAAAATTCATATTCTACTCACATTCCCTGACAATTCCCCGATCTATTCCGACGAGAATTGCGATTAACCCCTTCTATTCCCATACCTCCCCCTCTCTCCTGCGGATTTTTCCTGATTAACTCCATTTTTAACTCCTCTTAACCCTAAAACTCCCCGATTTTCCGTTATTTTCTAACATTTTTGGAGCGCTTATGCTAGGGAGGTGTGCCTGGTGTGAGCGTTCTTGAGTTGACAGAGATTATAAGCAAAACATGCGAAAACGTTCTTCGCGTGGACTCTGGCAACAGTAGTGACCAGCACGTGTCCTGCATGGGACCCCCTTTTAATCACCGCGAATGGTCGTTCTACGAGCGACCTCGTCCTCATGATCGAACGGTTCCGTCGCTCCTCTTTTATCGAGAGAGAATGACCTCGTGTGCTCCGATGCATCGTCTTGTCCATTGACGCCTTTGGTTTAACACCAAAGGAGCCCATATCCCGATACACTGTCTCTCCTTTCTCCGGTAGATCGATCTGGCTGTCGTGGGTCGATGCTGTCGTGGTCTTCAACCGGCGTATCAACCGGCAGTCCTTATCCATGAGAATATGGTGTTTATAGCCAAAGTATGACTTATTCCCTTTCTTTGCCCATGTGCCATCCTTGCTCCGTCTGGTCTGTGCGTCCTCACCTCCGGAAGTGTCAGATGATGCGTGCCCGGGATCACTGGTGATAAACGTCGCATCCCGGATCACTCCGCGTTTGATCTTAAGACCTCTGACATCCAACTGCCGCTGGAGTTGATCCCAGATCTCCTTCAATTTCTCTGCCTTAATTAACCGGTCCCTTAAATACCACAGTGTCGAGTGATCCGGGATTTTATCAGGAAATACAAGGAATTTCCAGAACGAGATCCGATCATTCGCTTCCCGTTCCATCTGCGGGTCATAGAGACCATAGAGGGACTGAAGGACAATCATCTTCAACATTACCACTTCATCCGTGTTTGGTCTTCCACCAAGCGGTGTCTTGCTGTTGTAGACCTGACTGATGATGGGACGGAAATCTTTCCCGATGATTAAAGTGTCAAAATCAGCAAGTTTGCCACCCAGTTCCCGAATGCGCTTATACTCCTTGTTAAGAGCAAAGTCAATTAGGGATTTCAGTGGTATAGTGACCGACGAGCTGGGATAATACTTTTGCGGTTGAGGGAGGTTAATCAAAATTCTCTTCAGGTTGTTGAGAACCTCCCTTCGGATGTTGATCTTCGATTCACCATAACGCCGTTTATGAAGTTCAACCGGGACTTCTATCACACGGTAGCCGGAGATGAGGTACTTTGATATTATTTCAGCGTTGATCTCGAAGTTTTCACTCTCCAGGTCCAGTTTTTTCAGGGTCTCGGCTCTGTATAGCCGAAAGATCGGGCTTACACAGGTGATGGGCTGGCGCAGCAGCATGCGATACATGAAGTTGACACTTCTGCTAAAAAAGAGGCGCATTGGTGCCACCTCCTTCATAAGCCCATTCTGGAGGTATGGTGATCCGGCTACGCATTCAGGCCGTTCACGAAAGTAGGCATCAAGGAGGACTGGTATATCTTCCGGTCTGAAGGTGAGATCAGCGTCCATGGTTATGATAAGGTCTGCAGCGGTGTGTGCGAATCCTGTCTTTAGCGCTGCACCCATCCCCCTGTTTTTCTGGTGGTGAAGCACCACCACGTTCTGACGCTTCGTCGCGATCGAACTGATCTTGTCGAGGGTCCGGTCTTTACTACCGTCATCAACGAAAATAAAGTCGATGGGTATATGGTATCTCTCTGCAATCTCGTCGACAACCGGGAAAAGTTCGAGTTCGTAGTTGTCGACATTGTCTTCTTCATTGTATAGGGGAACTACTATCGAGACCTGCATAACCGTTACTCTTAACGTATCATATTTCACAGGAGAGTATATCATCGATCTGTTTTAATCCATCCCCGTTCCACAAATATTGATGAGGATTGCGATCATTCTCGGCACACGTCCGGAAATAGTCAAGATGTCGCCGGTGATACGTTCATGTCTTGCAAGATCCGTTGATTTCTCAATCATTCACACCGGTCAGCATTACTCATACGAGATGGACCGGATCTTCTTTTCCGAACTCAAACTTCCAGACGCCGCATACAACCTTGAGGTTGGTTCCGGAACGCACGCTACGCAGACAGCGCGCATGCTAACCGGTCTTGAGCGGATCCTGCTTGAGGATCACCATGATGCCGTGCTGGTCCAGGGCGATACGAACACAGTGCTTGCCGGGGCTCTGGTGGCCGCAAAACTTGGCGCCCCCCTGGGGCATGTCGAGGCTGGACTGAGGAGTTATGATCGTTCGATGCCAGAGGAGATCAACCGGGTAGTTGCCGATCACTTGAGCGATTTCCTTTTTGCACCAACAGAGACGGCTGCCTCCAACCTGAGAAAAGAAGGAAGGCCTGACCCGGCAATATTCGTAACAGGTAATACCGTTGTCGATGCTGTTTTCCAGAACCTCTCTCTCGCTGCAGAGAATGAAACCATATTTTCAAGGCTCGGTGTTGAGAGGGGTGGGTACATACTTGTCACCGCACACCGACAGGAGAACGTAGACAGGCGGGAGAACCTTGCCGGTATACTGAATGGTATCGAACTCGTAGGCAACGAATTTGGCGTCCCGGTTCTCTACCCCATTCATCCCCGCACAAGAAAGATGATTGAGCGGTTTAACCTCCGGGTTCCAGATAACCTCCATCTCATTGAGCCCCTCGGATATTTCGATTTCCTCCTTCTCGAGGCCTCAGCACAACTTGTCCTGACCGACTCGGGAGGCGTTCAGGAAGAATGTTGCATCCTCAAGACTCCATGTGTGACGATGAGGAAGAACACAGAGCGTCCTGAAACAGTCGCTGCAGGAGGCAACATACTTGCAGGGACGGATCCTGAGGCAATACTCTCCGCTGCGAGGGTGATAATTCTCAGGCCAAGGACCTGGGAGAACCCCTTTGGCGATGGAAGATCAGGTGATAGAATTGTCAGGTATCTCCAGGAGAAATTTGTCTGATGGTGGTGAGTTGGTCGCGCATGTTATGCCTGCGGGTTGCGCGCGAAGTTGATTGGCACAGGAGAAAATCTGGTGGTGGCACGCTAGGGTTGACCGGTGATCCGTTACACGTTCTTCCAGGTGAAGTGTCGGTTGACCATGAAGTTCCAGGCAAACGCTGCAAAGATCCCTGCAAGGTTCGCGATGAGGTAGTAAATCCCTCCAACCTCTACAAGGAGGTAGAGTATCAGCATATTGATGGCAAGCCCGCCCATCGAGACCGCCTGGAACGAGACAAACCGGTGGAGCCTCCTCGTAAACCTGAGCCTCCCTCTGGATTTGAACGTCCAGAGATCGTTCCATATAAAGTTGTTCACGATCGAGGTCTCGATCGCGATCGCCGCTGAGACGAGGTAATAGAGGCCAGCAACCTCCGTCAGAACGTAAAGAAGTCCCATGTTGACAAAGATACCCGAAAGCCCCACAATCCCGAACCTGAGAATCTTCGTCCACTCCGTCCAGACTGGACCGGTGCGGTGTGTGACCGAAAACCAGATGATGCCGCAGCACTGCCGGAGGTAATCAAGCATCGTCTCCAGCCGCAGTTTACTCTCCCCCTCCGCGCGGTCTCTGAAGACAAATGGGATCTCGACAAATGAGCGCCACCGGCCCTTGCCGAGGACCTCCATCAGGATCTTGTAACCCCTCGGTGCGAGAGGGGCCCTATCCACGACCTCTCGGCGCACGGCAAAGAAACCGCTCACAGGGTCGGTGATCTCCGGGAATAGTATACGCCCGAACGCGGTGGCTCCCAGAGATATAATCCGGCGTTTGATTGGCCATTCCTCGATATCCCCACCCTTCATGTACCTGCTCCCGATGGCTATATCCGCCCCGCCACGTATAGCCTCGTAAAACCTTGGGATAAGTTCTGGCGGGTGGGAAAAGTCAGCGTCGATTACCAGGAGGATATCCGACCGAGCTGCCCTGAACCCATCTACGACCGACTGGGATAGGCCATGGTCGTTCATCCGCACTATCA
>Ga0116194_1001742_pt1 | contig 12558 bp, 10 predicted proteins | sample AD_SCU001_MetaG_FD_89887 | JGI IMG/M metagenome (GOLD analysis project Ga0116194, IMG submission 89887) | Active sludge microbial communities of municipal wastewater-treating anaerobic digesters from China - AD_SCU001_MetaG | ecosystem: Engineered > Bioreactor > Anaerobic > Digestate | place...
ATATAATAGATGACCTGCGAAGAGGAGAATTTGACTGCTTGGTGGGAGTTAACCTTCTCAGGGAAGGTTTAGACCTCCCCGAAGTGGGCCTGGTTGGTATCCTTGATGCAGATAAGGAAGGATTCCTTCGCTCGGAATCCTCATTAATCCAAACCATTGGCCGGGCTTCAAGAAACGTTGAAGGCCAAGTAATGATATATGCAGACGAAATAACTGATTCAGTTCGTAATGCAGTCCAAATTACCAATAAAAGACGAAAAATGCAGTTACAATATAACAAAGACCATGGAATCATTCCAAGAAGTACTGAACGGACCTTAAAAGAGAAAACCCGTGAAAAAGACGTTATATTGCGTGATGATGTGGATAAAATGCCTAAAGATGAATTACATCTTCTGATTAAAGATTTGAAAGAAGAAATGAAAAAAGCAGCCGCAAGACTGGATTTTGAAGAAGCAGCCAGTATTCGTGACAAGATATTAATTCTGGAAGGAGTTTCAGATTAGAGGAGTTTCATATTCATGAATAAGAAAGAGAATATTCTAATAAAGGGTGCCAGGGAACACAACTTAAAAAATATAGACCTGGATATTCCCAGAGACAAATTTGTAGTTATTACTGGAATCAGTGGATCAGGAAAGTCTTCCCTGGCCTTTGACACCATTTATGCTGAGGGGCAGAGACGTTACGTTGAATCACTCTCTGCATACGCTAGACAGTTTCTAGGGCAGATGAAGAAACCAGAAGTAGACTATATTGAAGGACTATCCCCTGCAATATCCATCGACCAAAAAACAACCAGAATGAATCCCCGTTCAACAGTTGGTACCGTAACCGAGATTTATGATTATTTAAGGCTTCTTTTCGCCCGTATAGGTATTCCACACTGCCACCAGTGCGGTCAGGCTATAAGTCAACAGACTGCTAGCCAGATAGTTGATAACATACTTCAAGAAAAGGAAGGTAGCAAAATACAAATCCTTGCACCTCTGGTCCGGGACAGGAAAGGTGAACATAAAAAGGTGTTCGAGGAACTGCGACGCAAAGGTTTTGTCAGGGTAAGGGTTGATGGCGAAATCCATAATCTGGACTCAGACTTCCAATTAGAAAAGAACTTTAAACACAGTATAGAAGCTGTGGTAGATCGCCTGGTAATTCGTTATGACCGTGATTTTGAAAGTAGGCTGGCTGATTCTGTGGAAACTGCACTAGAACTTGGGGAAGGCCTTTTAATAGTGGTTTATGGAACCGGTGAAAATGGGAAAGAGAAAATTTACAGTGAACACTTTGCCTGTACTGACTGTGGAATCAATTTTGAGGAAATGAGTCCCAGAATGTTTTCATTCAACAATCCCCATGGAGCCTGTCCTGAATGTAATGGGTTGGGAAGTAAACTGGAAATTGACGCAGATCTGGTAGTTCCAGACCCTGAACTCTCCCTAAATGAAGGAGCCATATTACCGTGGAGTAAATCTAAACACAGGGATAACTATTATGGTCAGATGTTAAGAGCAGTGGCTGACCATTACGGCTTCAGTATGGACACTCCCTTTAAGGATCTATCCCCTGAATATCAGGAAATTATTTTATACGGTTCTGCAGATAAGATTGAATTCGTTTTCCAAAGGAAAAACCGTTTACACCGGGTAAATCGTTATTTTGAGGGTGTTGTTCGGCGTATGGAAAGAATATACATGGAGACTAAATCCAATTATATGCGCAGCTATATGGGTCATTTCATGAGTGATAAGAAATGTCCAGCCTGTGATGGAACCCGTTTAAGACCTGAAAGCCGTAGCGTGACTGTGGCTGGTAAAAACATTCCAGAAGTAGTGGAAATGCCCATAAAAACCTCTTATAAATTCTTTGAATCCCTGGAGTTATCAGAAAGAGACCAATTCATTGGCCATGAAGTTCTAAAAGAAATAAAGGAACGTTTGAAATTCCTGAAAGATGTGGGTTTAGATTACATAACTCTAGAAAGATCTTCTGGGAGTCTTTCCGGCGGAGAAGCTCAAAGAATACGCTTGGCAACACAGATTGGCTCTAGATTGGTTGGTGTTCTCTACATTTTGGACGAGCCCAGTATAGGACTGCATCAACGTGATAACCACCAGCTCATAGAAACCCTTAAGAAGCTAAGGGATATTGGGAACACCCTGATTGTGGTGGAACACGATGAAGACACCATACTCAATGCTGATTATGTGGTGGATATCGGACCCGGAGCTGGAGAACATGGGGGTTGGATAACAGCTACCGGAACTCCACAGGAAATAATGGAAAACCCTGATTCCATAACTGGCCATTACCTATCCAGAAAGGAAAGCATACCCATTCCTTCAAACCGTAACATTCCCAATGGAAATTATTTAATTGTGAAGGGTGCCAGAGAACATAACCTTAAAAATATTGACGTAAAATTTCCTATGGGAGTTTTCACCTGCATTACAGGAGTTTCTGGATCAGGTAAGAGCACTCTAATAAATGATGTTCTCTACAGAGGACTTTATGGTACTCTGAACCATAAACACTTAAACCCAGGTGAACATGATACTATTACCGGCATAGAACATGTGGACAAGATTATTATCATAGATCAGTCCCCTATAGGACGTACTCCGCGTTCTAACCCTGCCACTTATACTGGGGTGTTTACATATATCAGGGAAATATTCGCTCAGACACCCACCTCTAAGAAGAGAGGTTATAAACCTGGAAGGTTCAGTTTCAATGTTAAAGGAGGAAGATGCGAAGCCTGTACCGGTGACGGTATTATCAAGATTGAAATGCACTTTTTAGCCGATGTTTACGTGCCCTGTGAAGTGTGTAAAGGTAAAAGATATAATAGAGAAACTCTTGAAGTTCGTTATAAAGGTAAAAACATCTCTGAAGTCCTGGACATGACAGTTGAAGAGGCATTGAAATTTTTTGATAAAATTCCCCGTATAAAGAAGAAATTACAGACCCTGGACGATGTGGGATTGAGTTATATTAAGTTAGGACAACCCGCCACCACTTTATCGGGAGGAGAGGCTCAGAGGGTGAAGTTAGCCAAGGAATTGAGCCGTCAAAGCACTGGCCACACACTATATATACTGGATGAACCCACAACCGGATTGCATTTTGCAGATATCAGGAAACTGCTACAAGTTTTGGGACGGCTGCGTGATGGGGGTAACACTGTTCTGGTGATAGAACACAACTTAGATGTGATTAAAACCGCCGACCATATCATTGATTTGGGACCTGAAGGTGGAGATGGTGGGGGAATGGTAGTTGCCCAGGGTACACCAGAAGAAATTGTTAGCAGTGGGTCTTATACTGGAGAATTTTTGAAAGAAGTCTTAAATGAAGCTCAAGAATCATTAAATCAAGGAATAAATCAAAAAAAAGAACTCAGTGAACCATCAACACAAAAAAACGGCAAATAAGCCAGATTAGACATTAAAAGAAATACTTTACCAATAAAGGTAATCTTTTTTTCTCTTAAACAAGGTCTAAATCAGTTTAAAATTATTATATTAAACTTATTCTGGATATTGCCAATTTTTTTGATTCGATTAGTCCCTAATTAATATAACATGTATATTAATATATTAGACTATATTAATGAGTAATAGGAGATATTAGAGTCATGAGATTCTAATAACTCATCTTAAAAAAACCCATTTGAAAAAAAAATCAGTAAAATCTATTCATGAGTTTAGTGATCTTAAATTGATGAATGTCCAGTGATTATGGGGATTGTTGTGGGATATGGTTAATTAATGTATAATAAAGATCATAAATCAATTAACATTAATCGAGGGTAATAATATGGTAATTTATTCAATTCTACTAAGTTTATCTTCAATAGCACCAACGTTTAACGCTTCAAAACTACCTATCAATGAAGATTACCTTCGTTTATTAATGCTTATTGTTGTGATTATTCTAGTAGCAATAATTACTGAAAGGATTGAAAAAATTCGAAAACTGAACGACTTGAACAGACAACTCCAAAAACAGAGTGAAAAACTGGAAGATGCTAACCAGGAGTTGGAGGCATTTGCATATTCTGTTTCTCATGATTTAAGAGTTCCATTAAGAGCTATTGATGGTTTTTCGCGAATACTGGTTGAGGATTATGAGGATAAACTGGATGAGGAAGGAATTAGACTCCTAAATATCGTTCGAGAAAACACTGCCAAGATGGGACACCTGATTGACGATATTCTACTTTTATCCCGAGCTAGCCGCCAGGAGATGGTTTTAAACGAAATTGACATGGCTGCCCTGGCAAGAAGCGTTTATGATGAATTCCAAACCGATGTAACAGACAGAGATGTTGAGTTCACTGTGGGAGATATTCCCAATGCATATGGTGACCGGGCAATGCTTGGTCAAGTATTCCAAAACCTTATTGGTAATGCTATAAAGTTTACGAGAAACAAAAACCCGGCTATTATTGAGGTAGGTGGTGAAAAAGAGGGGAAAGAGATAGTATACTATGTTAAAGATAATGGAGCCGGTTTTGACATGAAATATATTAACAAACTTTTTGGCCTCTTCCAGAGATTACACAGCCCTGAAGAATTTGAAGGAACTGGGGTTGGACTTTCCATTGTACAAAGAGTTATTAGGCGACATGGCGGGAGTGTATGGGGTGAAGGAGCAGTTGGTGAAGGTGCAACCATCTATTTCACTCTGCCCAAAGATAAACCTAAAAAAAAGAAGAAGTAAATTCATGATGTTTTATATTTGAATTGTAAGATTTTGATGGTTTTAATAGAGTATTAAAAGGTGTTTAAATGGACGTTGAAGAAGCTGAAATTCTTTTAGTGGAAGATAATCCAACTGATGCAGAACTTACCATGAGGGCTCTTAAAAGAAGAAATCTGGCTAACAAAGTAGTCTGGGTTAAGGATGGAGCAGAAGCTCTTGATTTTATATTTGCAACTGGACAGTTTGGAGATAGGGATTTTGAAAAGATTCCAAAACTTATATTACTTGATTTGAGGATGCCTAAAGTTGATGGTTTAGAAGTACTACAAAGAATAAAAGCTGATGAAAAAACCAATCATATTCCAGTAGTGGTTTTAACATCCTCCCAGGAGGATAGAGACATAGTGGAAAGTTATAAGTTAGGGGTTAATAGCTACGTCAGCAAACCAGTGGAATTTGATGATTTCATAGAAGCAGTTTCTACACTGGGATTCTACTGGATGTTGATTAATAATCCTCCTTAGTGATGTTATGGAAGAAATGATTAGAGTTCTAATCCTTGAAGATGTTCCATTGGATGCGGAACTTATAGTAAGAGAGTTAAAAAGAGAAGGTTTCGAATTTGAGAGCCATCTTGTTGAAAGAAAAGATGATTACATCAGAGAAGTAGACCTATGGCAACCCCACATCATACTGGCTGACCACTCCCTACCCCAGTTTGACGGAGTTTCGGCACTCAATATTGCCCAGGAGAAATCTCCACACACACCCTTCATCTTTGTCAGTGGAAAGATAGGTGAAGAATTTGCCGTGGAAATGCTAAAAAAAGGGGCAACAGATTACGTACTCAAACATAATCTCTCGAAATTAGGATACGCTGTGCAGAGAGCTCTTAAAGAATTACAAGAACGTTTGGAAAAAGAGAAAGCTGAAAAAGCACTGCTGCAGAGTGAAGAGAAATACAGACTCATGGTTGAAAACCAGACCGATGTGGTGGTAAAATTTGATCCAGAGGGACAGATCCTCTTCGCCAGCCCATCATTCTGTGAGGTGCTGGGACGTAATGAGGATATGATTGTTGGTAGCAGCTTAATGCCACTGGTACACCAGGAAGACCAGAAAAAGACACTCCGCACCCTGGATAAACTGAATAATCCTCCATATGTGTCTTTTCTAGAACATCGTCTTTTAACCAGGAATGGATGGCGCTGGATTTCATGGGCCAATAAAGCCTTATTGGATGATGAAGGAAATTTAGAAACATTTGTTGGAGTGGGTCGTGACATAACTGAACGTAAACTGGCTGAAGACAGGATAATGAGATCACTTAAAGAAAAAGAGCTCCTGCTACGTGAAGTCCACCATCGTGTGAAAAACAATTTACAGATAGTATCCACTCTCTTAAGTCTTCAATCATCTGAAATCGATGATGAAGGTATGCAAGCCCTTTACCGAGAAAGTCAGAATAGAATAACCTCCATATCACTGATACATGAAAATCTGTACCAATCAGAGGATTTGACCAATATAAATTTCAAAAACTATGTAAAAAGTCTGATAGATGACCTCTTCCACTCTTTTGGTGTAAACCCAGAGAAGATCAAAATTAACATACAAATAAAAGATATTATTATGGGTATGGAAACCGCTATCCCCTGTGGCCTTATCATTAATGAGATGATCTCTAACACCCTGAAACACGCATTTCCTCATGGTGAAGGGAATATAGATCTGGAACTGTCTGAAAAAGAACAGGACCAATATTTATTGAAAATTAAAGATAATGGAAAACCATTTCCTGATGACTTTGAAATAGGAAATACAAACACATTAGGAATAAAACTTATCCAAAGCCTGGTAATGCAGTTAAATGGAGAGTTAACAATGAATAAGGAAGATAAGGAGTTCTTAATTGAGTTCGATGAACTTAAATATAAGGAGCGGATCTAATGGCAAAATCCCGTATACTGGTGGTTGAAGACGAAGCAATAGTTGCCATGGGCATTAAACAGAAATTGGAAGAACTAGATTATGAGGTAGTGGATATTGTATTCACTGGGGAGGATGCTGTTGAAACGGCATTGCGAGAAGAGCCAGACCTGATTTTGATGGATATTGTCCTGAAAGGGAGTATGGATGGTATTGAAGCTGCAGGTAGAATACGGAATCGGTTGGATATCCCTGTGATTTACTTGACTGCTTACTCAGATGAAGAAGTCCTGGAAAGAGCCCGTATAACCGAACCCTACGGCTATATAATCAAACCATTTAAAAAGAGTGAACTTAATGCTAATCTGGAAATGGCGTTATATAAACATGCCGAAGACCAGCAAAAGAGTGAAAACCTAAAGAAAAAAATATTAGCAGATTTTTATGATTTCATCATGAATATGCCCACCGCTGCAGATCAGTCTGATGTTGAACTCAGGAACACCCTACTTAAACTCTTCGCATCACGACTTGAAGAGGAGATGAGGCCCCGTTTTGAGCAAGAACTGGGAGATACTGTGGAAGAAAAAGGTATAGATGATCTAGAGGGCATTTATAACGCCTACCTTGACTGGGTAGCACACCTTTTCACCGAATTCGGTATACAAACAAAAATAGATGCTAAGGGCAAGGAATATTTCTTTAAATTCCTTAACTGCCCCTGGCTGGAAGATGCGAAGAAAAAACCTGTTTTCTGCCTGAACTGTCAAGCCATAATACAACAATCCTTCGATTGGACTGGTATGGAGGGCAAAGTAGATAAGAGGGCCACCATTGCTGAGGGAAGGGAGAACTGCATCTTCAAATTCAATGTACCATTCATGGAAAAAGATAAACCTGGAAAAAAATAGACCAAATACTTATTTTAATTATCTTTTCCTTTTATTTTATTTCTTACTACAATTCTTTTTCTAATTCATCCACTATACAGCCGTCTCTGTAGAATATATCAATTATTGGACCATAATCCATTCACCAAATTATTAAAAACTATATTGACATTATAAGCATAATGATTTTTATCTAAATAGATCAATATTCATTGTGAAATCATATCATAGATTAAATTTGATGAATTAATTACAGATCTATCAAAAAAAAGAGGTTGTGGTGATTTAATGAGTCTCATTATAACTTACATTGGGAGCAAAGGCTGCGTAATGGCGGGTGACAGGCGAAGTATAGGTTTTCTAGGGGATAAAGACCAGAGAGAACTCCTGGAAGAGGATTTATACTCAGGTAAGATTAAAACAGATGAAGAACTCACCAAAAGAGCCAAAGAACTTGGTATAAACCTTAAAATAACCGATGAGAGCCAAAAGGTGAGGAATCTTGACAAAGTACTGGTGGGTGAGGTAAAAGTTCGGGCCACTCACGAGACCAAACGTAAAAGGATTTACGCTACCACCAATGGTTACTACCAAGTCGAGCTTACTGGTTCAGAGATTGAAAATATTAAAAGCGGCAAAACCTCAATCGTGATATTCGGGAACAAACTAACCAAAGAAATTGCGGGTAAACGCCTTAAAAAACATTGGAAATCCAAGATCAGCCTGGAAAAGGTGGGAGAAATATTCGAGAATGTTATGCGAGAAGTAGCAGAAGCCACACCTTCAGTAAGTCCACAATACGATGTCTTCATCATCCATCCCCAGATGGATCATAAACAGGCCCTGGAATTACTCAGAACCACCATTATCAGTGATGTTAAAGAACTGGAAAAATGGCGAGAAAGCCTTCGGCAGGAAATGCTTTCCCAACAACGGGACATTCAGATGGCAAACCGAATCATAACCCAGGGTGAAGTAGGGCGAGTTAAAAAGGTTGAAGATGATAAAGTTGAAGTAATACTCTCTGAGGGTGTTGAAGCATTGAATATGGACTGGAATGTCCTTGCAAAATCAGGAGCCACCATCATCATGAAAATGGAAAAACCAACTTCACTGAGTCTGGGTGACCTGGTGGTTATTGAAGATGAAAATCTATGCATTAAAAAGAACAAAACCCCTTTAAGCTGTGATATAATACTGTGTAAATCAGAATGACTTGGCACTTTATATCTAACTGATTCAAATACAATGATTCAAATATTATGTTAATCAAGGTGAATACATGAAGTTAACCTTTCTAGGAAGTGGTGGTGGACGCTTTCGCCACTATAACTCAGCGCAGGATGACCGGCGGATTTAGAATAGACGGTATCGATGATAAAAACCTGCACCTGGATCCTGGGCCCGGGGCTCTGGTAAGAAGTTACCAGTTCGGTGTGAACCCCCTAAAACTCCATGGAATCCTGGTATCACACTCCCACACCGACCATTATAGCGATGCTGAGGTCTTAATTGAAGCCATGACCCGGGGTATGACCCGAAAAAAGGGAATGGTAATTGGTAGTCAAAGTGTTATTAAGGGATACCAGAAATGGGGGCCCTGCATATCTGAATATCATTTGAGTAAATCAAAAGTGGAAGTTATGGAAGCTGGAGATGTATTTAGATTTGATGATATTAAGATCACAGCCACACCCACTATACATGGAGATCCCAAAAACATTGGTTTTCGCCTGGAATGGGATGGATTCACTTTATCCTACACATCTGATACTGCCTACTTTGAAGATCTCCACCGGCACCACCAAAATGCTGACGTACTCATTGCCAGTGTAATTAGGCCTGATAACGAGAAGATCAGAGGACATCTATGTGCAGATGAATTCCAATTATTATTGGAGGAAACTTCCCCTAAACTGGCTATTATGACTCATCTGGGAATGAAATTCATCACGGATCATCCTGTTCAAGAAGCCATTAATATAACTAAGAAAACAGGCATTAAAACACTGGCAGCCCAGGATGGTATGGTTATTAACCTTGATAAGTTCAGACAACAACAGACCCTGGATGAGTACTGATTTATAACTTGAAGAAAAATAAATGATGATATGTTTGCCTCGGTGGCTCAGTCTGGTAGAGCGCGTGACTCGTAATCTCGTGGTCGGGGGTTCAAATCCCCCCCGAGGCTTTTTTCCATTATTTTATCAAAAAGATAATATGAAATGATTTAATTTGCAAATTTCTAGTTTAACCTGTTTTTAGATTAAAATGACCCTTATTGTTGTGAATAATTAATAATTCAAATAAATTAAATACTTTAAACAATATATGAATAAAATAATTTAAATGGTTAATCGCATTAAAGCAACTTCAACTGAAATATCCAGAATATACCTTGAAAATGGTGTGTAGATGGATTTAACTTACATATTCGTGCAACGATTATTTGGTTTCATACTGGGATTGTTACTATTTTACATGACATTCAAGTTGCTTAAGGCCTTGAAAAATAAGGAAATCGCTCTTTCAATGGTTTTTTTGCATGAAAAAAGGATTATAAATCTTTTCGGTTTGACAGTGATCAGTGGATTATTAACGTTTTTTACTGGTTTAAGTTATGTTTTTTTGGGTAACAGTGTATTTATTGAACTTTTACTGGATTTAAATGCCCTGGTGATGTTATTATTTACCTTTTTCTTGCAGAAATTAATGAGGAGGGGAGAGGAATGATAGACATTATCATTGGCGCAATTATAATCATTTTGACATTTACCGCATTATGTCTCCCTTTAAAGATATTCTATAACCTATTAAGGTATAAAAAAGCTTCTTTAGGTTTAATTTTCAATAGATTAGATGAAAGTATAACTGTATTTAAAATCTACGCAATTGCTGGTTTTATTTTTTCAATCGGAAGACTATTAGACCTTTTAAACATAGTTTCTGCATCTTCAGCTGTTGATGATCTGGCAACAGTTTTAAATTTAACAACAGTTATAGTCCTGATTTATGCATTTTACAAACTGTTAAATATAATGCGAATCGAAGATCAGACAGTCTAAGTCAACTATTCATTAAAAACTATTTTTCAATAAAATGAATTAAAGCAAAATAAGCATGATGCCAAATAGCTAATAAAATGCCTTAAATATCTTCGATGAGCATTCAATTGAGCTAAGAGCATTTATTAGGTGATTTAATGAAAGTAATGTTTAATGAAGGTCTGGTAATGTGCCATGAACACTACCATTGTCCTTATGAAAGCTGCAAGCACTATTCCTGGCACGAAGAAAAAGAATCCTGCAAGACCCGTAGGTGCCAGAAACTAAGGCAGATGGTGTCCTGTACCAAAACACCTATAAAAAAGGATGATAAATAGCAAATTAATTTAATATTGTGGAAAAACTGGAATTTAATAAAAAATTTAAAAAGCATTTTAATTTTTAAAAACCGTTTTAAATACTGCAGGGGTTAATGAAACCGGACCTTAACAGATGATCAACTAGTACCATGGCCACGGCGGCTTCTGCCACTGCTGTAACCCTGGGACAGATACAGGGGTCGTGCCTACCCTGGATTTCTATCTCTGTTTCTTTGATGGTCTTAAGATCAACAGTTTTTTGAACAGTGCTTATTGATGGGGTGGGTTTAACAGCAATTCTGGTTACAATAGGCATGCCATTGGATATTCCACCTATAATACCTCCACTGGTGTTAGTGGTTGTTTTTATCTTGTCTCCATCGATGTAGTACTCATCGTTGGTGGCGCTGGCTGTTGCTTCTGCCAGTTTAAAGCCAAAACCAATCTCGACACCCTTCACTGCACCAATACCCATTAATGCCCTGGCCAGATCAGCATCCAGTTTATCGAAAACAGGTTCACCTAACCCTGCCGGGACACCGAAGGCTATGGTTTCCACCACACCCCCTACAGAATCTCCTTTTTCTTTGGCATCCAGGATCTTTTCTTCCATGAGTTTGGCTGCTTTCTGGTCAGCACATCGCACTGGATTCTTTTTGGCGTACTCTTCAATCTGACCATAGGCAACGTGTTTGGCCTTCACATCACCCACCTGGGTTACATGGGAGACTACATTAACATCTAACTGGGCTATGAGTTTTTTAGCCACAGCTCCGCCAATAACATGGCCAATGGTGGTCCTTCCACTTCCTCTTCCTCCCCCACGGTAGTCATATGCACCGAATTTGGTGGTCCATGTGAAATCACCATGTCCAGGGCGAGGCTTGTCTCGGAATGGTTCATAAGCAGCCGAATCAGCATCTCTATTGTATACCACAGCAGCAATGGGTGTTCCATCTGTTTTTCCCTCAAATATTCCGGAGAGAATTTCAACCTCATCAGTTTCTCCTCTGGAAGTAGTTATTTTGCTGGTTCCAGGCCTGCGACGGTTTAATTCTTCCTGTATATCCTCACGGGACAGTTCCAGTCCCGCTGGGCAGCCATCCACTACTGCACCCAGTGCAGTGCCGTGGCTGGACCCAAAGGTGGTGACTCTGAACAAATTCCCTGTAGTGTTTCCTGCCATTTAATCCACATCCATCAAACTGTGATTATAATATGAGTAATAAGATAAATAGAATTATGGTATTAATTCATTAGATTTTTTGCTAAATTATCATTTAGTAACAGCATATAATGCCTGGTTATATATTTTTCCTTCTTTAAGAACACTCCTTTTTAGGATACCCTCCAGATAAAATCCATTTTTTTCAAGAACCCTTCTTGAAGCCGTATTATGTTCCAGGGGTTTGGCGAATATCCTTTTTAGCCCTAAATCATTTAATCCATAGTTTACAATCCCGTTTAAAGCTGAAGATGTTATTCCGTTACCCCAATATTTTTCTCCTAACCAGTATCCGACTTCTGCAGATATTTTTTCAATATCCTCCCCTAAAGCAAGACCAATACCCCCAACTGCTTTGTTTTTAACGGTTATTGCAAAATTGGATTTCGTCTCATCATTATTGGTTATATCTATCCATGTTTTTGCATCTTCAATTGTGTAAG
>Ga0116194_1001744_pt1 | contig 12553 bp, 9 predicted proteins | sample AD_SCU001_MetaG_FD_89887 | JGI IMG/M metagenome (GOLD analysis project Ga0116194, IMG submission 89887) | Active sludge microbial communities of municipal wastewater-treating anaerobic digesters from China - AD_SCU001_MetaG | ecosystem: Engineered > Bioreactor > Anaerobic > Digestate | place...
ACACAGGTAGTGTACGTCGGCGCGTTGCATGGTTTCGAGGGTTTTGTCCAGATCAAATTTGGCAAAAGTATAACCGGCCATTCCGATCTTAAATTTTTCTCCGGTTTCCGGGGCCGGTTGTGGCCCGGGACGCTGCTGGTTCTGCGCTAAAGCGAGTGAAACAGTAAAAACCGTCAGCAGTAAAAAAGCACAAACTTTTTTCATAATAGTGGTATTTGTTTTAAAAGATAATTTTCAGTCCAGGCCAAAAGTAATAAAACAGGTGGAGAGTTTAGCCCGGAAAGTGCGGAATAAATGGCTTTGTAAGGGAAATAAAAAAAACATCTGATGAAATCTCTGGCATGTTTCCTTTTTATAAATTTGTGGAGACACGGAAAAATTACTGCCATGGAAATTGACCACGTTGCGATTTGGACTTACGACCTTGAAGGGATGCGGAATTTTTACATGCACTATTTTGGCGCTTCTTCCAACCAGGGATATTATAACCATTCCAAAGAGTTTCGTTCCTATTTTCTCACCTTTGGCACCGGTTGCCGGCTGGAACTTATGGAGATGCCCAATGTGCCCAAATCGAAGAATGATCCGCTCAAACAGTTTACCGGATTGATCCATTTTGCGCTGAACCTGGGGTCGCGCGAAGCGGTCGACCACCTTACACAAAAACTTCGGAGCGACGGCTTTCGGGTGATTGGCGAACCCCGGATTACCGGCGATGGTTTGTACGAAAGTGTTGTACTCGATCCGGATGGAAACCGGGTGGAACTGATGTCCAAATGATCCAGGTTACCAGTGCCCGATGGTGTTGAGGCTTTTCTGCCTTTGGGGCGTTAAAGTTATCTGTTGGGAAGGAATGAAAATTCCTGGAGCAGGCGTGAGAAATTACGGTTTGGGTTATTGTAAAGCGATTAAAACAGGTACCCGGAGCGGGACTTGAACCCGCACAGCCACAATGGCCACAGGATTTTAAGTCCTGCGTGTCTACCGATTCCACCATCCGGGCATCCTTTTATAAATAAAAGAACAGATTTTTATCGCTTGTGCAGCGTTCGGTGAAGAACCTCTGCCTTAAAACGAACAAAGCGTAAAAATCAAATTTTACGCTTTGATTTAGAGCGGGAAACGAGACTCGAACTCGCGACCCCGACCTTGGCAAGGTCGTGCTCTACCAACTGAGCTATTCCCGCTTTTGTTAAATCAGCCGGATTGCGCCGGTTTGAAAGGAACTTTTGCGTTTTGCGATGCAAATATAGAGCAATTTTTCATTTTCGCAAAGGCAATGAAAAAAAATTGACGAATTATTTCAATCCGGTCAGTTTTTTGATCTCATTGAGTTTGTTTAACGCCTCCAGTGGAGTTAAGTTGTTGATATCCAGGTGTGATATTTCGTCGCGAATTTGTTTGAGCACCGGATCGTCCAACTGGAAGAAGCTGAGCTGGATTCCCTCACGTTTGTTTCCGATCTTTTCGAGCGGTTTGGAAAGCTTTTCGTTTTGATGGTTGCTCTCCAGCTGTTTCAGGATCTCTTCGGCCCGTTGTACCACGCTTCGCGGCATTCCGGCCATGGCAGCCACATGTATCCCGAAGCTGTGGTTGCTGCCGCCTTTCACCAGCTTTCGGAGGAAAACCACTTTGTTGCCCACCTCTTTGATGGAGACATTGTAGTTTTTTACCCGGTGAAAGGAGTTTTCCATTTCATTCAGTTCGTGGTAGTGGGTGGCAAACAGTGTCTTGGCGCGCGCTTTAGGATGCTCGTGCAGGTATTCAACCAGCGACCAGGCGATGGAAATGCCGTCGTAGGTTGAGGTGCCGCGGCCCAGTTCGTCGAGCAGGATGAGGCTGCGGTTCGACACATTGTTCAGGATGCTGGCGGCTTCGTTCATTTCAACCATAAAGGTGGATTCGCCCAGCGAAATATTATCGGAAGCCCCCACACGGGTGAAAATTTTATCGACCAGCCCGATTTTTGCCGATGCCGCCGGGACAAAACTGCCCATTTGTGCCAGCAGTACAATGAGTGCGGTTTGCCGGAGCAGCGCCGATTTACCGGCCATATTCGGTCCGGTGATGATGATGATCTGCTGCTCCTCCTGGTCGAGGTAAACATCGTTGGTGATGTACGGTTCGCCGATGGGCAGCTGCCGTTCAATTACCGGGTGTCGGCCGTCTTTGATGTCAATCGCTCCCGAGTCGTCTATCTCCGGGCGAGAATAGTTGTATTCGGTTGCACACGAAGCGAAAGCGAGCAGACAGTCGATGCGGGCCAGAATACCGGCATTGAGCTGAATGGCGTTGATGTAATCGGACAGGGCCAACACCAGTTCGTTGAACAGGCGGGTTTCCAGCTCCAGTATCTTTTCTTCGGCGCCCAGGATTTTGGTCTCGTACTCTTTAAGTTCTTCGGTGATGTACCGCTCGGCGTTCACCAGGGTCTGTTTCCGGATCCATTCGGGCGGCACCTTGTTTTTGTGGGTGTTGGTTACTTCGATATAATAGCCGAATACATTGTTGAACCCGATCTTCAGGGAGGAGATACCGTGTTTTTCGCTTTCGCGTTTCTGCATTTTAGCCAGAAAATCTTTTCCGGAGTAGGCCAGTTCGCGCAGTTCGTCCAGGGTGTCGGAAACGCCAGGGGCAATAACCTTTCCTTTGTTGATCAGAACCGGCGGGTCGTTCACCAGTTCGTGCTGAATGCGTTCGCGGACCGAATCGCACGGGTTGAGCTGTTCGGCAAACCGCAGCAGCGTTTTGTTGCCCGACGCGGCGCAGGCTTGTTTGATGGGGATGATGGCATTCAGCGCATTTTTGATCTGCACCACTTCGCGCGGGTTGATCCGGCCGACAGCCACTTTTGAGATCAGTCGCTCCAGGTCGCCGATCTGGCGGAGGTGTTCTTCCAGATTTTCCTTCAGCGATTCGTCGCGGGTGAAGCTCTCCACCACATCCAGCCGTTCATTGATCGGCACGGCTTCTTTGAGCGGGAGCGCCATCCAGCGGCGGAGCATGCGCGAACCCATCGGCGATATGGTGCGGTCGATGACACTCAGCAATGTTTTGGCCCCTTCGTGAATCGAGGAGAAGAGCTCCAGGTTACGGATGGTGAAGCGGTCGAGCCAGACATAATGCTCCTCTTCAATCCGGCTGATCTGCGAAATGTGCTGGATTTGCCGGTGTTGCGTCAGATCGAGGTAGTGCAGAATGGCTCCCGCAGCAATAATTCCGAGCGGAAGTTCGTGGATGCCGAATCCTTTCAGTGATTTGACCTGGAAATGACGTGTGAGCCGGTCAAAAGCGGCGTCTTCGGTATAAACCCAGTCTTCGAGGTTGTAGGTGTAATATTTGGTGCCGAAAATTTCCTGGAATTCCTGTGACCGTCCCCGCTGGAAAAGAACCTCTTTGGGTTGAAATGAGCTGAGCAGCTTGTCGATATATTCGGTGTTGCCCTGGGCGGTGAGAAACTCTCCGGTTGAGATGTCGAGAAAAGCCACGCCGGCCATTTTTCGGTCGAAGTGAACCGAAGCCAGAAAATTGTTCTCGCGGTTTTCGAGGATGTTGTCGTTGATTGACACTCCCGGGGTTACCAGCTCTGTGATTCCCCGTTTGACAATCTTTTTGGTCATTTTGGGATCTTCCAGCTGTTCGCAGATTGCAACCCGCTGGCCGGCTCTGACCAGTTTGGGCAAATAGGTGTCCAGGGCGTGATAGGGGAATCCGGCCAGTTCCACAAAACTGGCTGAACCGTTGGCGCGGCGGGTAAGTGTAATCCCCAAAATATCGGCGGCTTTAATGGCGTCGTCGCCAAAAGTTTCATAGAAATCGCCTACCCTGAACAGTAAAACGGCATCGGGATGTTTCGCCTTGATCGAGTAATACTGCTTCATCAGAGGCGTTTCTGCATATCTCTGGTCTTTGGTCATAATCAGGAAACAAAGATAGAAGTTTGATTGTGCCTTTAAAAAAGCGCAGTAGACGGGTTCTCAATTTTTATCAACAAAACTGCATGCCGTGACCCTTTTTTGAAAAGCACCCGGAAACCGGAGGTTAGTGCCAGCTTCCAATAATTGCTCCCATGATGACGTAGACGACAAGATAATATCCGGCATTCAGCGCAAAAAGCCTGAAGGGTTGTCTTTCGAACAAAACATCGTTGAGGCGCGAAGTTCCGATCCAGAAAAAGGCCACCATAAAACCGGTCCACGCACCCAAAAACAGGTCAGATTCAGGACCTGTGAACAGCGCCAGCGCAAAGGCTGCCAGCACGGTAGCGGCATAGTTGATCCCCATGATGGCCGGGATCGACAAGCCTTCTTTTAAGTTTTCGTCGGTAAAGCCGTTTAGTTTCATCCAGGTTTTGCCAAAGAGCGGACCGTACCATAAACTGCCGATGACGAAACTGCTCAGGGCTGCCACCACGACTGCCCAGAAATTGATTTCCGAAATAATTTCAGCTACCTTCATACGAAAGGAAATTAGTTTATTTTTGTGTCTTATTTAGAATGATTTAAAATTACGATATTTTAACGGATGTAAAGTTTGCGTCTGTTTGAAACTTTTAAAGTATTTGAAAATGAGTTGTCAGGGATGTTCGTTTAAAGATATTGGCGCCACCGGAAATTTATCCTCGAAATATGACTGGCTGAGTGATCTTCCGGACACTTCAGCGGTTTCCGACATGGTGGAGGTTCAGTTTAAAGCGACCCGGAAAGAGTTTTTCCGAAATACCGAAAAACTGTCGTTGCAGCGGGGCGACTGGGTAGTAGTTGCCGCTGCGCCGGGACACGATGTCGGGCAGGTGACTCTCACCGGTTATCTGGCCGAAAAACAGTTTCGGCTGAAGATTAAAAATCCTGCCCGGTATGAGCTGCTGCACATTTATCGCAAAGCTTCCCCGCTGGATCTTTCGCGGCGCGAAGAGGCCCGAAAACGAGAAATGCCCGTGATGATCCGGGCCAGACAAATTGCCAAGGATCTGGGGCTTGATATGAAAATCGGCGATGTGGAGTTTCGCAGCGACAATGGCAAGGCTATTTTTTATTACATAGCCGAAGGGCGCGTCGATTTTCGCGAATTGATCAAGGTTTATGCCCGTGAGTTTGGGGTCAAGATCGAGATGAAGCAGATTGGTGCCCGCCAGGAAGCTGGCCGGGTGGGGGGAATTGGCTCGTGTGGGCGCGAGTTGTGTTGCTCGTCGTGGCGGACCGATTTTACCAGTATCTCTTCCGAAGCACTGGCTCTTCAGGGATTGTCTCCTTCGGCGCAAAAGATGGCCGGCGCCTGCGGAAAGCTGAAATGCTGCCTGCTTTATGAACTTGACGTGTACATGGAAGCTGGTCAGGAGTTTCCGGAAGAGCTGCTCAACCTGGAGACTTCGCGCGGGATTGCCAAACCCGTGAAAACAGATTTTCTGACCAAAACAGTTTGGTACTCGCTCGATTTGTCGGGAGGTGAGAAAATTTACCAGTTGCCAGTTTCGGAGGTCCGGCGAATCATCCAGGAGAATAAAAAAGGAATTCGCCCCGATCTCGGAATACCGGACAAGCCGGTAAACGAGCCGTCGTTTGTTTTGGGCTCAGTCCCTGCAGAACCCTCCGAAGAGCAGCCGGAAAGCCGAAAAAAAGTGGTCAGAAAAAATAAATTCTTCAGAAATAAGAAGACGGGAAAAATGGCCGGCAGAGTTTGAGCGCTGTCCGGTTATTTTTTGCGGATGATGGTGATCCCGTCGCGAAGTGGCAGGATAATCTTTTCAACCCGTTCGTCGTTTTTGATCATTTCGTTGAAAAGGAGCACTCCCCGGGTCTGTTCATCCTGTTTGTCCGGTTTTTCAAGCACTTTTCCGTTCCAGAGTGTATTGTCGGCCAGTATCCAGCCGCCAGGCGCTGTTTTGTCGAAAACGAGCTGGTAGTAGTCGGCATATTCGCGTTTGTCAGCGTCGATAAAGACCAGGTCGAACGGGCCGTCCAGGACCGGAATAATGTCGCGGGCCTGGCCAATGCGCAGGTCGATGGTTGGGGCCAATCCGGCCCTACTGAAGTAGCTGCGGGCAAAGGTTTCCAGCTCGTCATCGGCTTCGATGGTGATCAGTTTTCCTCCGGGTTGCAATCCTTTGGCCAGACAGATGGCCGAATAGCCCGTAAACGTTCCGATTTCAAGAATGGTCTGCGGACGAATCATCCGGCTGAGCAAGGTGAGCAGCTGGCCCTGTAGTTGACCTGAAATCATCCGCGGATTAAGCATTTTTAGGTATGTTTCGCGTTCCAGCTCCTGTAAAACCTCGTCGGGCGGAGTACTGTGCTGCAAAATGTACTTTTCGATATCGGCGGATCGGCTCATGTCAATAGTAAATTAACCGGCACATGTTACCGGGATCGAGAATTTCATTGGAAACTTCGAGGAGCTGGGCGGCGGTGATCTCTTCAATTTTGGCAAAAACCGTTTTTAGCGGATCCACTTTGTTGTAAAAGAGGTAGCTCTTTCCGATGGTAAGCATCAGGTCTTCACGGTTTTCGCTCGAAATAGCCAGCTGTCCGATCAGCTGTTTTTTGGCTTTTACCAGTTGAAGGGTCCCCAGTTTTTTTTCACGCAGCAGTTGAAACTCCTTGAAGATAATTTGCAGCGCCTTTTCAAGGTTCTCTTTTTCGGTTCCGAAATAGACGCTGAACAGGCCGGTGTCGGAATAGGCGGTGTAGGATGATTCGATGTTGTAAGCCATTCCTTTGCGCTCGCGAAGGGCGAGGTTGAGCCGGGAGTTCATCCCCTGGCCGCCCAGCAGGTTGTTGAGCAGCACCATCACAATTCGCGAAGGGTGTGAGCTGTCGTAAGCCAGATTTCCGGTGACACAATGTACCTGGAAGGTGTCTTTTTGCTGGGTCCGTTCATGGGGCTGGTAACCGGTAAACTTTTGCCGCTGCCACGGACGGGGCTTTTCGGGAGTGTGCCCGAAATAGTGTTCCGCAACCGAGATCAGCTGTTTAAAGGAGATATTTCCAACCGAACTGATGACCATCTGGTCGGTGTGGTAGTTGTTGGCGATAAACCGGAAAATATCTTCGCGGGTAAAGCTGCGCACGCTTTCGAACGTGCCCAGGATGTTGCGCGCAATGGGATGCCCGTCGTAAACAAGTTCTTCAAACTCATCGAAGATCAGGTCAGACGGTGAATCCTTGTACGAATTGATCTCTTCGGCGATCACCTCTTTTTCGCGGGTCAGCTCTTTGTCGGGGAAGATGCTGTTAAACAGAATGTCGCTGAGCAGCTCGGCCGCACGGTCGTAATATTCGGCCAGAAAAGTGGCATAAAGCGTGGTCTCTTCTTTGGTCGTGTAGGCGTTCAGTTCGCCGCCCACATCTTCCATCCGGCTGAGGATGTGAAATGCCCGGCGTTTTTGGGTCCCTTTAAAGACGGTGTGTTCGATGAAATGGGCAATTCCGTGTTCCGGCCCGGTTTCATCGCGCGAACCGGTATTCAGGATAATCCCCAGGTGGCTGACCGGTGAATCGGTCCACTGATGAATCAGGCGAATGCCGTTCTTTAAAGTATATGTCAGGTATTCAGTACCAACCATTACAAAAACAGATAAGCCTGCAAAAGTAGAAAAAGAAAGACTACTCGTGAAAAAAGTGGGTTTTATTTAGAATAAACCTAATTTATCTCGTTCGCCGCAGATTTTTCTTGGAGGTTTTGAAAAAATATTTACCTTTGCCACACCTAAAAAAACAACGGTGCCATAGCTCAGTAGGTAGAGCAACGGACTGAAAATCCGTGTGTCCCCGGTTCGATTCCTGGTGGCACCACAATAGAGGGAGATTGCAAGTTTCCCTCTTTTTTATGAGAGACGCTTCAAAAAAATCTGAGAGATAAAAAATAAGAGAGTAATAGCAACTTGATTGATTGATTGTTGAATTACTGTGTGTTTCTGGTATGATTGACAGAGACACAACTAAGGGGACTTTTTGTCCCCTTTTTTATAGTAAACATAATTTGGAAGATTGTTTTTCAGTGTGTTAGGTGAGTTTTGTTTCTGCTCTGTTTCCACCGGCATCTACAGCAACGATTGTGATCTCCGTACCGGATGTTTCCAGTTCAAATTGAAAAGGCTGTTTTTTTAACACCTGCGGAAGATGCGGGACTTCGCCTGCTTTCTGGCCGTCTACCAGCACTTCGTAACTTTTTAACGGTTCATCGCCGGCATAAGCAGTTTGCCAGGTGAGTACTATTTTGCCTTCAACTTCTCTCTTTTGGAGCTCACGGGGTGGTTGCAGGCCAACTTTTTCAAGCTGGAAATAGTTGGTTTTTCCTTCCTTGATGCCACCGGCCAGCTTTTCCACGTTTTTTCGTTCGTCGGCAGTGAGCCCGTCAGATTCGATCTGGGCAGCATAAAAATTTTGCACCAGCTGGCATTTCATCGGATCGTCGTCGATCTGACCAATACCGATGATCAGCGTATGTACGCCCGGGGTGGTCAGTGAATATTCCACCAGTGGGCGGCTGGGGATTTCCGGAGTTCCCACCTGCCGGAACACATCCTGGGGCTCGCGCGACCAGCGGGGCTCTTTGTGGTACATGGCAGCATCGGCAAAGGTTTTCATGCCGATAATACCCAGCCCTTTTGCCGCGGCTACCGGGATTACGTTGTGCTGCATGTTAAATTGCCGGCGGTCGTTGGCATTGATGGCGATGAGCATTCCGTCGAGGATGCCGTAATCGTCTCGCTGGATCATGTCGATCATGGCCGGCGGATTGTTGTGTCCAGAGAAACCAATATGTTTGATCAGCTTCTCATTTTTGGGGTTCATGCCGGTCAGGTTGGTGCCGTCGCGGAAATCGCGCAGGGCAACCAGGGCGCCGAAGTTACCGCTGGGATCGAGAGGAGTCTCCAGCCCTTCGTAAAGTACATCCACTTCGTCGGTGTTGTGAAGGGTGTGGATCAGCATCATGTCGAGATAGGCACCTTCGGGGTAAGTGCCTTGTCCGTCGCCAAAAATCTGGGTTAGCGAACGTTTCAGGTCGTCAACGGCACATTGTACATTTTCGCCGTTCGACCAGTTGCTGACATTTTCGCGTTGCACCCAGCCTGGTTTTCCCCAGCGCATGCAGGTTTTGCTGGTGAGCCAGATGTTTTGGCGCAAGGTTTCGTTGTAGCCCTCCTGTCCGGGAATCAGCTTCAGTTGCTGAAATGCCTTGTTGAAATTTTGCTGGCTGGGGCCGTAAAGGTTGGAGGTGTCGAAATAGTTGATGCCCAGGTCAAAGGCTTTCAGGATGATCGGGACCGGGTCCACATCAGCGGGAGTCCACTGCAGCGAGGCCTGTCCGCCCAGACCAAGCGTGGTTACCATAAAATCGTGTTTGCCGAATTTACGTTTCAACGGGGCGGGAACTTTGTTGACGTTGCAGCTTCCGAGCGAAAACATGGAGACGCCGGCGGTGGTGGCGGCCGAAACCTTCAGGAAGTTTCGCCGTGAAATCGGGAATTTCTTTTTTCCTGCCATAAGGTCTTTTTTTGAATAAATGTACGAATTGGGTTTCAGAAAAAAAAGAATTGCAGGATGGCGGCGAAGGATCCCCGGGACGCCAGGAACGGGTTTGACGGATTCGGTTTTAACCCACCAGCGGGCAGATTTTCGCATCAAGATAGCCCACCAGGTCGGAAGGATTGAGTTTGACCGGTAGGCCTCTTTGTCCGGCGCTTACATAAATTTTTTCGAAAAGAAGACAGCTTTCGTGAATGTAAACGGGGTATTTCTTTTTCATGCCGATTGGCGAACAGCCGCCCCGGATGTAACCTGTCAGCGGCAAAAGCTCTTTCAGCGGTATCATCTCCGCACTTTTGTTCCCGGAAATTTTTGCGGCTTTTTTGAGGTTTACCTCTTCATTGCCGGGGATAATCGCGACAAAAATGCCTGTTTTGTCTCCCCGCAGGACCAGGGTTTTGAAGATTATTCCGGGATCTTCGCCCAGCTGTTCTGCCACATGCACCGCGCTGAGGTCGGTTTCGTCCACCGGATAGGTTTTTTATTTCATAGGCGATCCCGCTTTTGTCGAGCAACGTTGCCCAGAAACCTTCCCCCCGACCCCCTTCCAGCCGGACGGGGGAGCAGGATTCTGCATAAAATTTTGTTTTGGTTATTGGCTGTTGATCATTGGAAATTTATAACCACATTACCCCCAATACGCTATTTCTTAAAAAACAAAAGGGCATCCGCGAGGACACCCTTTGTATATATTCGGTATGGTACTATTCCGAAAATTTGGCAACCAGATATTCGCGGTTGAGGCGGGCGATGTTGGCGATCGAAATGCTTTTGGGGCATTCGGCTTCGCAGGCACCGGTGTTGGTACAACCGCCAAATCCGAGCTCGTCCATTTTGGCCACCATGTTGCGGGCGCGCTGTTTGGCTTCGATGCGACCCTGCGGCAGTTTGGCCAGGTGCGAAACTTTGGCCGACACAAACAGCATGGCCGACGAGTTTTTACAGGCTGCCACGCAGGCGCCGCAGCCGATACAGGCTGCCGCATCCATGGCTTCTTCGGCATCGTCGTGTCCGATCGGGATGGCGTTTCCGTCGGGAATTCCACCGGTATTGACCGAGACAAAACCTCCGGCCTGCAGGATTTTTTCGAAAGCCGTGCGGTCGACCACCAGGTCTTTGATCACCGGGAAGGCGGCTGCCCGCCACGGTTCAATCGTAATGGTGGCGCCGTCTTTAAATTTGCGCATGTGCAACTGGCAGGTGGTAACCTCGGTGTCGGGGCCGTGGGGACGGCCGTCGATGTAAAGACTGCACATTCCGCAGATCCCTTCGCGGCAGTCGTGGTCAAAGGCAATCGGGTCGATCCCTTTTTCGATCAGGTTGTCGTTCAGGATATCCATCATTTCCAGGAACGATGTACCGGTTGAGATATCCTCTATTTCGTAGGTTTCAAACCTACCTTTGTCTTTTGCGTTTTTTTGGCGCCAGACTTTGATATATAACTTTTTCAGAATCTTGTCAGCCATTTTTTGGATAATTAATGGGTTAAGACCTCTTTTTTCTTTGCAGAAGATAAGGGAGGACTTTATTTATAACTCCTTTGCGTCAGTTTAACGTTTTCAAAAATCAACGGTTCTTTGGTCATAACCGGTTCTTTGCCTTCGCCTTTGTATTCCCAGACGGACACGTAGGTGAAGTTGTCGTCGTCGCGGCGGGCTTCGCCTTCCTCGGTTGCCGATTCTTCACGGAAATGGCCTCCGCACGATTCGTTACGGTTCAGGGCATCGCGGGCCATCAGCTCACCGATGTCGAAGAAATCGGCCAGGCGGCCTGCTTTCTCCAGTTCGGGATTGAGGTTGTCCAGTTCGCCCGGCACTTTTACATCTTTCCAGAACTCTTCACGCAGTTTCTGAATTTCCACAATCGCTTTCTGCAGCCCGTCGGCGTTGCGCGACATGCCTACATAGTCCCACATGATCTGGCCCAGCTTTTTGTGGAAATGGTCTACTGTTTTGGTTCCCTTGATGTTGTACAGTTTTTCGATCCGGTCTTTGACGCTCTTTTCTGCTTCCCTGAATTCCGGAGCATTGATGTCGGCTTTCGGCGTCATGATTTCGCCGGCCAGGTAATCACCAATGGTGTAGGGCAGGATGAAATAGCCGTCGGCCAGCCCCTGCATGAGCGCCGAAGCACCGAGGCGGTTGGCACCATGGTCGGAGAAGTTGGCTTCGCCGATGGAGTAAAGTCCCGGGACAGTAGTCATCAGGTTGTAGTCGACCCAGGTTCCGCCCATCGTATAGTGAATGGCCGGGTAGATCATCATCGGTGCCTTGTACGGATCCACGTCGGTGATCTTTTCGTACATCTGGAAGAGGTTGCCGTAACGGGCTTCAATGACGTTTTTGCCGAGTCTTTCAATGGCATATTTAAAGTCGAGGAAAACGGCTTTTCCTTCCGGGTTCACCCCAAAGCCGGCATCGCAGCGCTCTTTGGCAGCACGCGAAGCAACGTCGCGCGGCACCAGGTTGCCGTATGACGGATATCGTCTTTCGAGGTAGAAATCGCGGTCTTCGTCGGGGATATCGTTGGGGCCGATTTTACCGCTGCGCAGTTTTTCGGCATCTTCCATTTTCTTCGGAACCCACACACGGCCGTCGTTCCGCAGCGACTCCGACATCAGGGTCAGTTTCGACTGCTGGGTACCGTGTACCGGGATACAGGTGGGGTGGATCTGCACAAAGCAGGGATTGGCAAACATAGCGCCTTTTTTGTAGCACTGCCAGGCGGCCGATCCGTTGCTGCCCATGGCGTTGGTCGAGAGGAAGAATACGTTTCCGTATCCGCCGGTGGCGACAACCACGGCGTGGGCGCCAAAACGTTTGATTTCGCCGCTGACCAGGTCACGGGCGATGATTCCGCGGGCTTTTCCATCGACGGTCACCACATCGAGCATTTCGTGGCGGTTGTACATTTCAACCGCGCCTTTGGCGATCTGGCGGTTGAGGGCCTGGTAGGCGCCCAGCAACAACTGCTGGCCGGTCTGTCCGCGGGCATAAAAAGTACGGCTGACCAGTACGCCGCCAAAC
>Ga0116194_1001759_pt1 | contig 12491 bp, 9 predicted proteins | sample AD_SCU001_MetaG_FD_89887 | JGI IMG/M metagenome (GOLD analysis project Ga0116194, IMG submission 89887) | Active sludge microbial communities of municipal wastewater-treating anaerobic digesters from China - AD_SCU001_MetaG | ecosystem: Engineered > Bioreactor > Anaerobic > Digestate | place...
ACTTCCGGCGGATGGAGGTCGACGCATGGCTTCAGCGGTGAGCGCTTGCCGCCGTGCGGCCGCTTCCCCGCGACGGCCGAAAAGGCGGGAATCGACTGGACTTCCCGCCCGGGATGGGCAACATGTTCCTGACGGGGCGGCCGCCGGGCGACCATTGTCGCTGGCCTGGATTACCGATGCGATGGTCGCCGAGACCATGGCGGTTTGGTCCGAGGCTTGGGGCCGCCCCGTCGGCGAGGATGAGGCGATGGAGATTCTGGTGAACGTCAGACGGCTCGGGGAAGTGCTCCTGAGGGCCAGAAGGGAGATGAAGCGAGGATGAAAGTGGTAGCGTGGGCCAGAGTGTCGTCGCGCGAGCAACGAGAGGGATATTCCCTCGACGCCCAGTTGCGGGCCATGCGCGACAGAGCAGCCAAAAGCGGATGGACCATCGTCCGCGAGTTTGTCGTGGCCGAGTCGGCCAAGCGCGGGGCGGAGCGTTCGGCCTTCAACCAGATGTTCGCCTGGGTGAAGGCCAACGCCCGCCGCGCGGGCATCAATGCCATCCTCAGCCACAAGCTCGACCGCGTCTGCCGCAACATGCGGGACGCCGTGCGGCTGCAGGAACTCGAGGACAAGTGCGGCGTCAAGCTGGCTTTCGTCGACAACCAGTTCGGCCCCGGCGCGGCCGGGGCGCTGTCGTTCAATGTCATGGCCGCCGTCGCCCAGTATTACTCGGACAACCTGCGGGCCGAGGTTCTCAAGGGCATGGACGAGAAGGTCCGCCAGGGCTGGCCGACGGGCCTGGCCCCGTACGGCTATATGAACGTGGAGGATCGCAGCGCCCCGGTCGTGCCGCACCCAGAGAGGTCGAAGACGGTCGTGCGCATCTTCGAGCTCTACGCGGGCGGCAGGCACACGTTCAAGAGCATGGTCGACCAGCTCCAGAAGGAAGGGCACATCTATCGTCGGACGCAGCCGCGATTCACCACCACCGCCATCAGCTACATCCTGAACAACCGCTTCTACGTCGGCGAGCTTGAGCGCAACGGTCAGGTGCACCAGGGCAAGTACCGCCTGATCATTGACCGACGCCTCTTCGACGCCTGCCAGGACCTCCTGAAGGGCAAGAACCGCCGCACCGGCAGCCCTGAGATCATGCTCGCCGGAGGCCTCTTGCGCTGCGCCTGCTGTGGCTTTGCCATCACCGGCGAGCAGATTCGCCGCCGCCTCAGGAACGGCGACCGCAACGTCCATGTCTATTACAAGTGCGCCAACAACCACCGGCCGCACGACCACCCTGGCATCCGCTGGCGCGAAGCCGACATCGAGGCCGCTATCCTGAAGGACTTCGCCTCGCTCAAGATACCGACGCCAGAGGCCGCCGCCTGGCTCCGCGACCATCTGGCCTCGGCCCTCGACAACGCGGCGCAGGTCACGGCGGAGCGCCGCAGGCTGCTCTCAAAGCGCAGGACGGAACTGGCCAACATGCAGGAGCGGCTGCTCAACGGTTTTCTGGCTGGAGCCATCGACGAAGCGGCCTTCACCGCCAAGTCGGCGGACCTGAAAGCCCAGCAACAGGGAGTGGAACGAGAGATGGACGAGGCAGGGCAGGACGACCCGCAACTGGCGGAGCGGGCCTTGGGGCTCTTTGATTTCAGCCAGAATCTCGTCGAAATCTGGCGCGGTTCGAACTGGAGCCGCCGTCGGGAGATTCTGGAAAGCGTCAGTTCGAACCGCCTCCTGAGCGACACAAGTCTAGTCCTGGTAAAGAGAAAGCCGTTCAGCGATCTCGCCGAACGGCTCTCTTTGGGTTTTGGTCGAAGCTCCACACCTGGTATAGAACAAATCATGCGTCGCTTCCTCGCCTCAGCGGCGTTCAACGATCAGGATTTGCCCGCTTTGGTCAGCGTGTAGTGGCCTGTTTTCGACGGGCCGACGAACTCAATGCGGCCGTCGGCCTTCAGGGCGTCGATCTCGCGTTTGGCCGTGGTGTACGAGCAACCGAGCTTCTCGGCGAATCCGGGCACTCGGAGGCGTTCACCGCTACGGATCAACGCCATGATCTGGTTCTGTCGCACGATTGCTGGGTCTTCTGAACCAGCATTTACTGGGTCATGGTTGCCAATTGCGCGACTATCTACCCGCAGCCGTGACCCAGTATTCCGCAGGTCCTTCACAGCGATTTGGGCGTTCAGTCGGTAGCCTGCCTTTGATGTCTCAATCACATCGTGGGCCTCGACCTTCAGTCCAAGCTCGCGTCCAAGCTGCTCAGATACGTTCCGCCGAAAATCCCGGATGCTGCCCGCGACGCTATTCTGTCCACTGCCTGCCAGGGCGCTGCCTGGGAAGGCTTTGTACCGCTTCTCGTCCAACCGCTGCTTGAGCCTGTCGAGAATGCCCCACATCTGGCATGATTTGCCGGTGACTACGGTGACGCCGCACAGCTCGATCCGATCCTCGTAGAAGACCAGTTCGCCGCCGGAAAACGGTTTCTCCGGTTTGAGGTTCCTCGTAGCCAGCTCCCGCTTGCGATAAGTTCGCTCCAGCACTGATTGGATGACCGATGCCAGGGTCCGGCCTGTTGTCGGAAACGGCTTGTTGATGCAGTCCACGACGCCGTGTTCGAAGAGTCTTCCGGCGATATTGAAGCCTTCGGCCCCGTAGGAGGTCATGGCAATGATCGGAATGCCCTGCATGGACGGACTCTGGTGAATCTCGGCTGCCAGATGCTCGCCGTACTCGATGGAGGGCAGCCCTCGGCCAAAGTGCATGGGTATCTGCAGGTCCAGCAGGACATAGGTAAACCCGCCATCCGCAAGGTGTTGCCTGGCTTCCTCCTGCGACTTGACCCACACGTGGTCATGGCCGAGGGATTCCACCCGCTCTATCACCGACTCGGCGATGTCGGCGTCATCCTCAATGATCAAAGCACGGTGCTTCATTCATTGCCCTCATCACGCAGTCGGCAAGACCAGCGTCACCGTCGTGCCTTCGTTCTCTTTGCTGTCGATCCGCAGGCTACCGCCGTGGGCCTCGATGAATCGCCTGGCATTGCACAGGCCGAATCCTGTACCCACATGGCGGCGGCTGGTGCGGCCAGGCAGACACTGCCGAACCTCGTCGAGGCTGGCCGTAGGAATGCCCTGGCCGGAGTCCTGAATTGTGACATGCACCTGCTTACCCTTCGCGACAGCGCGAACCTGAATATCGCCACGAGGTCCTTCGCCATCGCTGGGCAGAAAGTCGTATGCATTCTTCAACACGTTAACGATGGCCGTGACGACGTGAACGCGCGACACCTTGACCGCCAGGTCAGGAGACACGGTCACAGTTAGATTCACGTTCCGCGAGCTGATATTCCGCGCCTTGAGATTTTCCGAGACGATGCTGCGAGCTTCGGTCAACAGGTCGGCCACGGCGACGGCTGTTCGCTCGTCCGACACCGGCTGGGCATAGTTGCGCATGTCTTCGACCAGCCGCTCCATGAAGGCCAGGCGCTCGGCGATCTTCAGCGACTTGCGGCGAAGGAAGCTGGGATCGAGCTGGTCGGCTGCCTGCCGCTCAATGATCCGGGCATTGTCTTCCTTCAAGGCAGTCAGCACGCTACGCATCTCGTGAACGGTCGCGCCGATCAGTGTGTCGTAGAGCTGCTCAGCCAAACGCCGAGCCTTGTCGGCAGCCTCCTGGCCATATTGATCTTCGAGTTCTTGATACAGCGCCAACACCAAGTCTACACCGGACTTGCGCTTCTGAGCTTCACGCGCAATCTTCCGACGGCGCTCGATGGTCTGCTTGGCGGCACGTCGGACGTAGGCATGGCTGTCGGAGAGGAATTTCTGGGCCAGCGCGGCCAGTTCGTTATCGGGGATCGTGGCCAATGCGTCGGCCACATCCTTACGCACCTCCCACTTGGGATCATCAGCGAGCAGAAGCAGTAGTCCTCGGAACGGCTCTTGGGCCTGTCCCTCCGAAAGCGGACCGACGATCCGCGCGACGATCTGACGGCGCTGCGGCCAGTCCATTGCCTCGCGGTTGTTTCGCAACCGAGCCAGCGCCTCGGTCAGGTCGATGGATGATGGATCGCCAGCGGCCTTCATCAGTAGGCGTACCTTTCCTGGCGGCGCTTGAACGCCTGTTCGCCGCCTTCGAGCAGGTTCACGATGGCATCGCGACACTCGTCCACATCGCCCTCGGTTGCCTTGCGAGCGTGAGCGCCGTCGGACTCCAGCACGAAGACACGTTCGGCGTCGGCCAGTACGGGAATGTTGGGATTGTGCGTCACAAATACGAGCTGCCGCGTGGCCTTTACCTTGCGGATGCTCTTGACCACCGACTCGCAGACAAATCGGTTGTCCAAGTTGTCCTCGGGCTGGTCCACCATCAGCGGCGTGTCGCTATCCAGCAACAGAATGGGCAAGATGGTGGTGCATTTTTGGCCGGTGGAAAGCGTGCTTGAGTCCTTGTAGCCATCGCCGTCTTTGAGTTCGATGCGCGGCCGATCGGCCAGCTCGACCGTCTCCAACCCATACAAGGCTTCGGTGTTCTTCAGGGCGTCGACCACCTTGCGGGCCTGTTCCTCGTTGAGGTTGGCCCGCTGAGCCAGTCCCTCGGTGTCGCCGCGGCGGACCAGCACGACCAGGTCGGCGGGCATCACCCGCTCGACGATCCGCTGGGCAACCACGCCGCGCTGTACGCGAGCGCCCGCCAGTGCCTGTTCGAGCATCGCCCGATATTGGCCGAGATGCCCCGACTGCTCGATGGTCACGCGGATGTCAGGCATCAGTGCCGTGTTGATCCGCTGGGCAATAGCCTTGCGAACGTTGTAGCGGCTGTCGCGTAATTCCGAGAGCTTTTGCAGCAACTGCGTTCGCTCTTTTTGCAGCCCCGCCTGTTTCTCGATGATGGCGTCGCGCTGGCGTTGCTTGGCCAGCAGGTCGTTCTTCATCTTTTCCAGGCGTGAGCGTTCGGCCGCCTGTCCGCGCAACGCCGCATCATGCTTGATGAGTTCCTGATACGCTGCCTCCTGTTGGGCATGCGCGCTCGTCAGGGACGTGCCCGCGTCGCCAAGTTCGTCTTGCAGCTTCGATAGGCACGCACGAGCCTGCCGTAGCAGTTCGTCGATCTCAGCGCCACGGTCGAGTAGCTTCTGCCGGACGCCGGTGATCGCCGCGCCATTGGGACCAGAGAGCATCTCGCGTGTCAGCCATTGACTGGTGCGGTGTGCGACCTGGCCGCTCAGGTCGGCAATCTGCTGGTCGTACTCCTGAAGGAACTGCCACAAGCCGTCCATTGCCTGGGTTTCGCGCTGCCGAAGCGACTTGGCCTGCTGTCCCTTGGTTACCGCCTCGGCATTCTGGCCGGTGATTGGCCCGAGGGCGTCGATCTTCTGTTGGATCGCGTCTTTGCCAGCAATCTCGCTATTGAGGCCGTCGATTTGATCCTGTAACGGCAGTAGCGTTGTGGCATTTGTCGCTAGCTTGGAGGTCAACGTCCGCAACTCGGCGGTGATCTGGGCGATCTGGTTCGCCTCAAAGTTGTCGATCAGCGACAACTGCGACAGCGCCTGGTCGGCGATCCTCTCGATTTCGTTCTGACTATAAATGTCAGCTCTAAAGACGCCGCCGGCACGGAGAGAAATCTCCGTGGGCGAACCGTCGGCCGTGACAACCACCGGATCATCCTGCCAGGATCGAATGACCTTATACGCTAGCCCGTCACGAGTCTCGACCAGCAGTTCCACTGTTCCATCGCCGAGATTCGCCTTGACCAGGTTCTCAATCCGCTGACGTTCAGGATCGTTGGCGGCTGGCAACGCGTCCAATGCGTAGCGCACAAGCTCCAATACGCTGGTCTTGCCGGTGCCCCTCGCCCCGATCAGGCAGTTCAGTCCGTCGGCAAGGTCGAAGACGGCCCCATCAAGAAAGCCGCCAGTGATGTGAATCGAGCGAAGTCGCTGCGAACCGAAAGATGCTGGGGTGGGCCGACTAGCCGCGCTCCCCGATGTCGTTGTCAAACGCGTCATGCAAACCTCCTTCCCAGGAAGCCGTTTACGCCCCCGGAACGTCCCAACCATCCTGCGGCCCCTATCGGCCCTCACGTTCGCCGGCCAGCTCCGCGAAAGTGCTGCATGAACAGGTCGCTGTGCGACGGGAACTGGCGTCCTTGACGCACCTCCTGCCGCCAGAACTCCTCGTCGAAGCGACCCACGTCATGCCTTGGTGCCGTCGGGGAGCGGCCGGAAACAGCGGCACTTCCAGCCGCATCATTCGTTCGAATAGGGCCAGCAATGGGACGGCGTTAGCTTTCATATCTCGTTACCCTCGTTGGTCTGCAAGGTGACCAGTTCAATCAAGTGCTGCACATCGACCGCCCGCGCGCCTTGCTGCGTGAGCGATGTGTTTTCGTCATCCTCAAGCGTGCAGACCAGCTGCCCGCGTGTGAGCGCCGCTTCGACCGTTGTCCACGTCTTTCCGCCGGGGGCGGCGTGCGGTACGAGGACGGTCTGCGACAAAGCCGCAACCAGGTTGTTACGCTGCACCGCCTGTGCGGCCGTCGTCCGGCGCACGTTGTCGTCGAAGGGTGATATGACCAACAGGCGGCCATCTGCTATCGTTTTCCGGGCAGCCTGGCCGACTCGCAGATCCGATAGCCCCTTGGCCGCACAGAGCACCAGTGGCTGCTCGCCGCGCAAGAGAATGTCGAAGAACTCCTGCTCCATCGGCGAGTGGAACCCGCCGATCACCGCCACGCCCGCATCACGCAGCGCGCGGGCGGCGTCAAGCGTCTTGATTACGATGCTGCCGGGACACTGTATCGAGCAGATCAGGCCCAGCAATCGCTGCCGCAAGATCGACGGTTCGCCCATAGCATAGAGGCTAGGCGGCGCGTTCTCGCCCAGCCGGTCCGTCAGAACCGCCGGGTAATCGCTGCTGCCTTGGTCGATGCGAGTCGTCGCCACGTGCTGCCCCCGTCACTTTGGCTCTTTCAATGCTGCCCGGCCTTTGTCGCTGATTTCCCAGACGCCGCGTGGAGAATCACCCTTGAGCAGGCCGTCGCGGATCATGCTGTTGCGTGCCCACTGGGCGGCATTGCGCCAACGCGGATTGTCCGGCCCGCTGGCCAGCGGGTCGTAGTCCACTTTCTTAAGCACTGGCTTCATGATCTGACCGACGCGCTCGAGCACCTCGGCCACCTTGCCGCTACCGCCCATCTGATCGAGCACCTGAAGGATCGGCCGGTAATAGGCCGACTCGGGCGTCCGTACGCCCTTGCGGAGTTTGCCGAGGTTCCGGCGGGCGGTGCGGGTCTCCTCGTCCTCATCGCGCTCGGCCACCGCCGCCATCTCCTCCCATTCCTTGCGTAGGGCGACGACACGGTCGCGGAAGGCCGTCAGCGTGCCTGACCGCTCCAGCGCCTCCTTCGCCTTGTCGTAGTCCCGGCTCTCAAAAGCCTTGGCCCCGACGCCGTTGACGAAGTCGATCTCGGCCTCGACCTCTTCGAGCAGCATCTCGAAGGCCGACGACACGTTGGATGGGTTGTTCTCGATCATTACCCGGCCCTGCCTTTCAGATTCTCAGGGGGTGGCTGCCGCGCCCTGTGTGCTTTGGACGATGAGCATCACCACGCTGTATACGCCCGCCACGAAGTACGCCAGCATGAAGATGCGCGGTATCCACATTTCGATGTGAGAGAACGGCTTGTAGAGCTTTGCATTCTTGCCTTCACCCACCGCGACCCACTCGGCCGCGTACGGCGAAATGGGCAGGCGTGCCTCGATGGCATGGATCACCTTGAACTTGGCGGTATTCAGGTCGCGATAGGAGCGCACCAGCCGATACCACGCATAGCACATGAGCACACCGGCCACGGCGATCACGATGACCATGACGAACAACTGCGTCGGCGTGCATCGCGCGGCGACAAGCCCGACGATTCCGAGCAGCGCCGTGTTGATGCTCAGCCCGAAGCCGTTAGCGGTCTGCCGCCGATGGCTGATTCGGTCCATCATCTCGACGTAGAGCTTGTACTGCTCGAGCATGTGCTCGCAGTGGCAGTTGCCGTACTGCTCCGGCGTCGCCGAGATGAGTTTGTCTTCGAGCGTCATGGCTTGCTCACAGGGAATCGAGAAAGGCCTTGATGCCGTCCCACGTCCAGTCGATCACTTTCTTGCCGGAGAGTTCGGAAGGCACCATGCCATGCACCGACTTCTGGGCATGGATGCCGATCACCGGCACGCCTTCCTCGTTGGCGCACTTGATCTCCCATCGCTGCCCATCCGCGTTGATCGAGCGGCTGGTGACGATGGCGATCAGCCCGTCACATCCTTTGATCTTGCTCCGACAGTTGGTCTTCCACTGGCTGTCCCAGGGCTGTTTGACCGACATATCCACGAAGCTGAAGGTGGACTTGGCGTTCTTCGCCTGTCCGACCAAGAGGTCCCGGTAGTTTGAGTCCTCCGCAGCGAACGCGATGAAGATTCGGTAGTTCTTTGCCATAGGTTGGTTCCTGTCATTGTGCCGTACCAGCGACCGCTACCCAGCAGTCGTCGGAACGCGCATGGCTCCTATTCGTTGTCTCCGTCGTCGCCATCGACGCCTACCCGGTACTTGATGTCGTAGTTGATGAGGAAGTCCGTCTCATCGGGAGTGAATCCGTAATGCTTGCCAAGTGCCACATCAATCTGGTCTATGATGTCTTTCGCTCGTTTTGGGATGATGCACTGGACGCGAAGGTGGTCATGTTTGAATTTCATGCTGCGGAACTCTGCGGTCTCACGAAGACGCTTGCTTAGTTGCTTTGCCAGGTCAAGCCACATGGCGTCTCGCGATGCGAGCGCGCGCGCCATATCAATCTTGAATCCCTCGACTTCACGCTTGTTCACGTGTCGGCAGTCGGAGAACACGTTGATAAACCAACGAAACAGCGACGAATTGAGCGTGCAGAAGGCTAGTGCTGCCTTGGCAGGCGAGTCGAATCTCAGTTCCTTGAGTTCCGTAGGCGGCCTAAGACGACCTCGCCCATCATAGACCTCCGGCACGAAATCAAGCGACTGAAGGAAATTGTGAACCTTTCGGGAGTAGTATACGACGTGTTTGCCTACTCGTGTCTGTTGTTCACCAACGGTCGCTCGATTGCTCCAGAGCTTGTGGAGTATTGAGTGTTCGTGGGTGCCACTGATCTTAGCAAGGCAGCCTGGCAGGTAGTTGCGTTCGACACTCTCATACTGCAGTTGTCCAAACAAGAATGGCCGCTCAACCGCCGACCACCGATAGCATTCGGTCACGGCCAGTGTTGGCTCATCAGTGCTCAGGTTTTGAATAAGGTGAATCGTGAGCTGGATGTGCTCAAGTCCGTCAAAGAGCCTCGAAGGACGATCATCAAAGGATGAAAAGTGTCCGCTGTATCCGAACACGATGTCTTGGAGCTTGGAGTACCCCTCCGTGGAAATGGACGACACCGGGACGATGAAGCCCAGACGCCCAATGTCAACAGGGAATTGCAGGCAACGCTCAAGCATAGGTGGGAACAAGTTCTTGGTGGCAACGGTCGCTAGACCTCGAATCTCATAGTCCGTGACTCCCTTGAGGTCTTTGTAGGGCGGATTGCCGATGATCACATCGAACCCGCCTCCCGCCATGATTCCATAGAACTCGACGAACCAATGGAACGGCTCGTGACTCGCCTTCCATGAGTCGAAAGCCTTCTCCTTCTCGACGTTGATGCCGTACTCGCCCGCCAAGTAACGGTCGAGCTCGGCGTCGAGCTTGGCCAGACGGGTGCGGAGTTCCTGTTTGTCCTTGACGGTGACCTTGCCGCCGTGGGTGGTCTGCTGGGCGCGGAACTGGCGGAAGGCCTTCTCGACCATCTCGGCGTCTTCCTCGATGCGCTTGATGAGGTCATCGGTAAAGCCGAGCTTGCCCTCCTGGCTCTTGCGGACCTGGTCGAGCGTGGCGTAGCCGACGAGCGTGTTGCCCGCGCGGATATTGAAGTCGATGTCAGGCAAAGGCTCTATCTGATCGACGGTCTCGACCTGGGCGACAAGCTTGAGAAAGAGGCGGAGCTTACAAATTTCAACCGCCTCCTCCATGATGTCCACGCCATAGAGGTTGTTGACGATGATGGACTTGAGGATGAAGTAACGTTCATTCGGATGCTTGGCAAGTTGTTCGAGTACCTTCTTGAAGTCGCTGTACTGCTCGGGATGGTGCTTGCCCGGGGTAGCCGCGAGGTCTTCGACAAACCGTTCCATGCGTTCCAGGCAGTCGCTATAGAGCGTTTCCAGGATTCGCAGGGCGGCGAAGAGGAACGCACCCGAGCCACACGTCGGGTCCAGCACGGTGACCTTCTGGATGGCGTGCCAGAAGGCGCGAAGCAGTTCGGGTCCTTCAGCATTGACGATGGCATCGCGGGCGAACTGCCAGATATCCAGGTTCAGCGTGATCAGGTCGTTGATCTGGTGGACCTCGCCGTTCTGGAGTTTTTCACGGACTTCCAGGCATCTCCGACGGCGGTACATGTATTCACGCCAGGTTTCTGTGACCAGACGAATCGGATCGCCGGCCGGGGCCTGGCCAAGGTTGAAGCGCTTGTCGTGCATGCGGGCCCTGGGGTCGCGCATGCCTGTCTGCACGAAGTCCGGCAGTTCCGATTCGGACACGATCGAGCCGTCATCCCGAATGACCCCGTGGCGCACGGCCGGGTAGATGTAGCGGTCCGGGTTACTTCGTAGCAGGCGCCATAGGGCACTGTCGGGCTGGAAGGCGATGGCGCATTTCTTCTGGGCCGCGTCGAAGAGGAACGGGATGATCGTGTTCTTCGAGATGTACTCGGTAATATCTTCCTTGGTGTAGTAAGCCCCCATCTGCTTCTGGTTGATGTACTTCTCGAAGATGTAGCCGACCACGTCGGGGTTGATCTCGTTGTCGGCACGGAGCGGGCGCTCGTCCAGGTGCCAGGAGTACTGGTCGAAGAAGTCGAAGAGCTTCTCGAATGCCTTGTCGGGGATGTCAATGTCGGGGTTGTGTTCTTCGAGCTGATGCACCTCGAAGAACCCGCCGTTGAGGTACGGAACCTCTCCGAGCAGTTTCTCCATCGTGGCGTCGAGCTTTCGCTCCGCGGGTGACTTGCCCAGGCCGTCGTGGAAGAGCCGAAGGAGGAAGTAGCGATAGAAGGACTGGAACTTGTCCTTGCCCTTGGCCTGCTGGACCAGAGCGAGGCGGTTGCGGAGATAGCCGGTGTCGCCGTCGAGGAAGCCCTTCTTCTGGATGAAGTAAACGAACATCAGCCGGTTGAGCATCAGGGACGTGTACCACTGAAGGTCGGCGTCGGTCTTGATGCCCTTGATGAGTTTGAGGAAGGCGGTGTGCTCGGACTTGAAGCGGTCGTAGAACTTCTTGGTGACCTTGTCCACATCGAAAGCGGCGCGAGCGCGGCCTGCCACATCCACGACGGTAATCTTTTCCTCTTCATCGAGGCTGACGGCGATCTGGTCGAGCCGTTGGATGAGCGGATCTCCGGACTGCGAAACACAGAAGCGATGGTCGCGGCTGGCCAAAGGCTTACCCGGCTCGCGGCGAACCCACTGCCAGACCTGTTGTCCAGAGGATTGATCGGCGTAGATGACGAAGTGCTCGCGGGCAGACTTGGTGATCTGGTGGTCGATCTTGAGGCGTGTGGCGCGGTCGGGGATCGAAGAGCACACAAACGCGACGAAGCCGCGCTTCTGAGCTACGGCGCTGAGTCGGACGGTGTTGCCGTCTACAGGGATGTCGAGGTATCCCTCATGGTTGTCCCAGCCAAGGTGCTCGCGGAACAGTGTCTTGAAGTCAAACGACTTCAGACATTTCCGTACTGCGGCAACATCGAACTTCATAGTTCCAATCCCTTCATTCCTGTTTGCGCAATCCCAGTGAGCAAATCACCTGCGGCTCTGTGGACTCCACGTCCTCGGCAACGCGACACAGCCGGGCGTCGGCGCGCAGAGATACCACCAGCTCGGCCAGGGCCTGATCGCTGATGCCGCTCTTAAGCTGGCGGTTGAGCGTGTCGGTGGCGGACTGGAGCAGTGGGTACTTGTAGATATCTTCGATGGCTTTAAGCAGTTCGGGCGTGGCAAACAGGGTGCCCTTGACCGCCTCGGCGTACGCCTTAAGCCGCTCGTATGTTCGGAACCGGGCTCCGGACGGACGCCCAAGTTGTCCCCCAACAGACTTCTCAGTCTCGACGATCAGTTTCACGCCCTTGGCAACCATCTCGTGGTGTTGTTCATGACGGGGCAGAGCCGGGGTATCCGGCTGACACTCCGCCGCCTTCAGGATGGCAAACTGCGATTCGGTGACACTCACTCCATCCTTGTTGATCCAGGCCAAGGCGTCGTTGCCCTCGGCCGTGCGAAGATAAACCAGGGCGCCTTCGGGTTGATCGGCCGTGGGTTTGTGCGGTCGGGTCGAATAGACCACGTTGGGCAATGCCGGGACAATCTTGGCGAGTTCGGGGTCTCGGTCGATGGC
>Ga0116194_1001764_pt1 | contig 12463 bp, 8 predicted proteins | sample AD_SCU001_MetaG_FD_89887 | JGI IMG/M metagenome (GOLD analysis project Ga0116194, IMG submission 89887) | Active sludge microbial communities of municipal wastewater-treating anaerobic digesters from China - AD_SCU001_MetaG | ecosystem: Engineered > Bioreactor > Anaerobic > Digestate | place...
AGGTAGAACCGATACATATGATGTATTGAAATATTGGTGATACACTTGGCTTTAACCAAAACACTTTTAGTAGAACCGATACATATGATGTATTGAAATACTAACAGAAGCGGGTGTGCCTGCATGGCAGATGCGTAGAACCGATACATATGATGTATTGAAATCACCCTTTATAATTAAAGTGTATTTCTTGCCCACTAGTAGAACCGATACATATGATGTATTGAAATTTTTACATTTGTAAACTATCCCCGGGTACATGTATATGTAGAAACGATACATATGATGTATTGAAATTTGCTTTGTTAACGGAAGGAATCCAGCCTAATATCGTAGAACCGATACATATGATGTATTGAAATAAGTTGGGCAGTAGGACAATTTGCAGACAAGGTCCGTAGAACCGATACATATGATGTATTGAAATTATTGTTTTGTTTGTCTTAGTTCTTTTGCTTGTTGTGTAGAACCGATACATATGATGTATTGAAATTTTAAATGTCTTATTATCCTTTCAGGAATGTTTTCTGTAGAACCGATACATATGATGTATTGAAATCTGTCCTGCCCCCTTAATTCTCCAGTCCGGACCTCGTAGAACCGATACATATGATGTATTGAAATATTTTGCAGGCTGCTGTTGAATGGCAAGTCATTCTGGTAGAACCGATACATATGATGTATTGAAATTTGCGGCTTGATATGGAAAAATTAAAGGAAGCTTCGTAGAACCGATACATATGATGTATTGAAATAAATATAGAAAATGTCAAGTCAACACCTATGGATTATGCAAAGTCAAGAACTCCAATGTTTGATGATAAATGCTATCCTTTAATACATACAATAAGGCTTTGGAATACCAAGACGCGTAAACCAGTTGTGTTACAGAGCTATGATTGATGCCTGTATTGATAAGAAACCTATTATCACAGCAGATGCTATCAAAAAGCTAACAGAAAAATATCCTCATATTTTTGATAAAATTGTTCTTTCCGAAAGCAGTACAAACCTGGTGCAAAATTAATTATGAAAGTACAAAAATGGAGGTGATTTTACTTTGGATATATTAAGAAACCCTACCTCTATCAAGCTCCTTGCAGCATAGATAATTAAAGCTTGTGACGAGTATATAGCTCTACAAATTATGGAAAAACAATTGAAAGAACTTATTTATCACTATGCATCACACCACGGCAATAAGTTATTTTCTATCAGAGGTATTAATCCGACTATTGTCAACCGTATAGGGAAAAAGAGGTTGGAACTTCTAAACATTACGCTTGAAGGATTTCAGCAGAGGCTTTTTTAATTGTGCGTATGTCCTGTTTTATATTATACTCTATTAGTCTGATCTTAAGGCCTGGCTCTGTGTAGATAGAGTGCTCTGCAGGAATGCAACACTTAAACTCCACAACCAGGCTAAAGGATATTATCCTTTCAGGATGCAGTAAAAAATTCTATATAAATTTCTATATATCAGTGAAATAATATAATTTTATTTTATGGTCTTATTATTTACAATGCAACCTGCCCCTGAAGTTTATCCTGTTCAAACCACTGTAGATTAGTTTGTCTCACAACAGTATAACGAAGAATTTCAGCCAACTCATGAGTAAAATAGTACGAGCCAGTAGTATAGTGGAATGTATAAATAGCCTCATAAGGCCATATCTTTTCCTTAAACGGGTAGTGGGTAATAAATTTTCAGATCTACTCCAATGTTACTTTAATACTAGGGAGTATAAACGCAGCTGTGTACCAGAGCGTAAGGGTAAAAGCTCGAAAGAGTTGTTGACTGGTAAGGGCTATCCCTACTTCCTTGAAATTCTTGGCTATAAGAGATGATATTTTGAACCAATATTTAGGAAAAGCTTATTGAAATTACACATTATATAATGTTATATTATGGACGTGTAATTTCCTAGGAACTGGTATGCTTATTTTTAAAAATTGTAAAGTGAATAGACCTGTTTTTGAAACACGCCGAAGATGTGGTACCATGCTGCCCGAACGATTCTACTCTTCCAATGAAGCCCGAAACAAGTGACTCGCATCTTCGTTGCGGTATGCCTACATTAAAGTTCGTCTGTCCCAAGATGTCGTGGGAAAAATGCGAAAATGGAAAGTACAGACACCATACTTCTTGCGAAAACCTCTGCACGCATTCACCTTGCGGTTGTATGTCTATCCGGAAAAAATCTTCGCACCTTCCCCGGAACCGTTCGTGGAACTGAAGAAAGAGACAATACCTACAAAATACATGTGACCTTCGAGAAATCCATCAACCCACTTTAAAGACAGTTTCTGCATTGCAGGGCAAAAAACAAGAAATGCTCTTACCTCGGAAGCTGATTTGTATTTAGCAGGCATTACTCAGCTAGTTACTGTGCTTCTTACTGATAGCATACACCAGCATAAATACATACGATGCCCCAAACCGCTGATTTCAGCTTAGCTGTACTAAATTCTGTAATTCAAACTTCCTTTCATAATAATCCTGCTTTTCATAATGCAGGTTTATTTCTACATGCATTCATGTTGAATTAGGATAGTTATCCACAGCTTTTGTTTGTCGTTATTCTCTTTTCAATGTTCACTGCTGCGCTTGTGTCCGCAGCATTTCTAGAATCTGGTATATGTGGTTCTCTTTTTTAAGAGTCTCGCAATTACCTAAATATTTGAATGAGCGTTATTCAATTATATAACTTTTTATATATGTTATCTATTTATATCAGCAGCTTGCATTTTTGCAGAATATTAATTTTATCAGCTATCAATTATAATTATTGCCTATGGCATATAAAGTATATATAATATAAATAATAAAAAAGGATGCTATATCCATCCGGGATACTTAGCATAAACACTGGAAAGGTAGTGACATTTTTTGACTTACAACCCTAATAACCCTTTGGTTGTTCAAGGGGATAGAACTATATTAGTAGAAGTGAACCATCCCATGTATGAAGATGTAAGGGACGAAATATCCGCCTTTGCAGAATTAGAAAAGAGTCCTGAATTTGTACATACTTATCGTATATCTCCATTATCTCTCTGGAATGCAGCTTCCCAAGGCATGAAAGCAAATTCCATTATTGATGTTCTTAAAAGATATAATAAATATGATTTGCCTCAAAATGTTCAAAGGGACATTGAAGACTATGTAGGCCGATATGGGAAGGTACAACTTCTGAATGAAAATGGTCAATTAGTTCTGGTATCTGAGGATCCCTATATCATTAAAGAAATTGCCCATAGCAAGGATATTAAGATTTATTTAAAGGGACAAGTTAATGCTTCAAAGCTTCTGGTCGACCCTTCCATGAGAGGACATCTAAAATATGCATTAACGAGAATTGGATTTCCTGTAGAAGATGTTGCCGGTTATATGGAAGGAACATCTTTTGATATATATTTAAAGGATAATACTAATGAAGGGAAAAAACTTCAACTTAGAGATTATCAGAAACAAGCTGTGAGCTCGTTTTATGATGGTGGTTCTAAAAAAGGCGGAAGTGGTGTAATTGTTCTTCCATGTGGTGCAGGCAAGACAATTGTGGGAATGGCTGCCATGGAAAAGATCAAAAGTGAGACATTGATTCTTACAACAAATATTACTGCTTTAAGGCAATGGAAAGAGGAACTTATGGATAAAACCAGTATGACCAGTGAAAATATCGGTGAATACAGCGGGGAGAATAAAGAGATAAAACCTGTAACTATAGCCACATATCAGATATTAACCCATCGGAATGATAAAAATGATAATTTCCCCCACATGGAGCTGTTTAACAAAAAGAATTGGGGATTAATAATATATGATGAAGTACACCTGCTACCCGCACCTGTATTCAGGGTGACAGCAGAATTACAAGCAAAAAGAAGATTAGGGCTTACTGCAACGCTTGTGAGAGAGGATGGACTAGAAGAAGATGTTTTTAGTCTGATTGGACCTAAAAAATATGATATGCCATGGAAGGTGCTCGAAAAACAAGGGTGGATAGCATGTGCTAACTGCACTGAAATAAGGGTACCAATGCCGGAAAGTATAAAAATGGACTATGCAATAAGCGAAAGCCGTACAAAGTTTAGAATTGCCTCTGAAAATTATAAAAAAATTGATATAATTGACAAGCTGCTGGAAAAGCATAGCGAAGATAATGTGCTAATAATTGGGCAATATATTGATCAATTAAATGAAATAGCTAAAAAAATCGGGGTTCCTGTAATTACTGGAAAAACACCAAATCATGAGAGGATGGCTTTGTATGACAATTTTAAAAAAGGTAAAATAAAGAGATTGATTGTTTCAAAAGTTGCAAACTTTGCAATAGATTTACCAGACGCAAATGTGGCGATACAAGTATCCGGAACCTTTGGCTCACGACAAGAGGAAGCCCAGCGCTTAGGCAGAATCCTAAGGCCTAAAACAGGAGAAAATATAGCATTTTTTTATAGTGTAGTGACTAAGGATAGTAGAGAGCAGGATTTTGCAGTGAACAGACAATTATTTTTAACAGAACAGGGATATAAGTATTATATAAAAACAGCAGAAGAGATTGAGGAGTGATACGGGGAATGACTTTAAAGGTTTATCTTGAAAATATGAATGTTACGGATTATGGAAATAATTCGCTCTCGAAACTTATTAAAATAGCAGGTCTTAAGGGAGTTTCAACTAGAAAGGCGGCTATGGTTTCTGCCCTGGACACGTTTTTAAGTGATATATGGAACATACAGCAAACCTGGAAAGCACTAAATAAGTATGAAAAGGAAATCCTAGAAGAGTATATAAGGAGTGGAAGAACTCTCGACAGCGGAGATATGAAAGCAATAATGGAAAAATACGGCAAAGGGGTAAAGTTTTTTTCTGCAACTAAATTAGTTGATTGTTTTAGTGAAAACTCTCCTGCAAAATTGTTTTTTCTTCCCACACATATGCCGGAACAGATATACAACATCCTTAAAGATCTTGTTAAACCTTTAGAAATCAGATTTAACCCTGTTACAGAGATATCTAAGGAAAATGTCTCTTATGAGCTTTTTATTGGAGAACAATTTTACCAGGATTTTGTACAAATGATAAGGCTTGTTAACAGTAACAAATTAAAAACAACAAAAGGCAGCAAATTTCCCACTAAGGCATCCACTGTAAAAATCAATGAAGTGTTAATAAACAAAGAAATCCTTACAGATAGTTATATAGACATTGAGAATATCCGTACTATAGAGCAAACAACCAGAATATACGGAATAATACAGTTGATGTTTGACTCCGGCCTGCTTGAAGAGAAAAATGGGATTTTGGCTTTAGGCCCGGAAGCTGAAAAATTCCTGAAACTTAATTATATTGATAAAAGCAAAGAACTTCTTCATACGTATATAGATTCAAAAAACATAAACGAAATCGAAAGAATCAGCGAAATCAAAGTACGCACATACAGGCAGCCCTATTTTAAAACAAGTAGAGAAACTATTTTAAGATATCTTTCTATGTGTCCTATAGACCAATGGGTTGAAAGATCTGAATTTCTGAAAGTGATTAAAAGAAATAGCAGAAAATTTATTCTGGATGAAACGGGAAATATAGAATCTTATGATGATTATTACAGGTATTATACAGATAGTGATCTTGGTTTCAACGAAATTGAGGGACGGTTTATAGATGTAATGCTTATTGAATATCTTTCAGCATTGGGGATTGTAGATGTTATGCTTGATGAATGGTCCAGCGAATTCTATAATTATTCTTATTTTGTATCTTCATATTTCAAACTAACCCCAATGGGCGCATATATCCTTGGAGTTAATGAGGGATATATTTCGGATAAAGAAATAGACAGTGCAGGATTTGGTTTGATAGTACAACCTAATTATGAGATATTGATTCCTGAGGGTAGCATGAAAGATCTGCATGTCATCTTTTTTGACAGATTTGCTGAGAAAATTTCCGAAGACAAAGTTAATATATACAAACTTTCATTTAAATCAATTATCACTGCACTTGATAATGGTATCGGGGTTGGAGAGATTATTGAATATATTAAGAAATATTGTCAGCATGATATTCCGGAAAATGTCCTTATTACTTTGAATGAATGGGAGCAGGAAAGTAAGAGAATTAGAATAAGGACAGTAACTATCGTTGAAGCTGATAGTAAATATCTGATTGAGGAGCTAAAGGCTTATAAATCTATAAGTGGTAATATTAAAAAAGAATTACCTTTTATATTCGAAATAGAAAACAATGCATCCAATAAGGTTAAGCGTGAAATAGAGAAGAAAAATCATTTTTGTTTATTGGAATAAAAGCAGAAATTTTCTATTTTGGCAGGGTGTATATAATATAATACTAATAACTGCAGTGTTTTGGACAAGGTAAAGTTCAGGGAGAATGGTTACAGGAGTATCCCTTGCAATGAATAAATAGGAAAATTGTCGATGAGGTATAATTATGGTATAATAAGTCCACGAAAGGAGTTGTAAATTATTCCTCAGATTATTCCAATTCGAGATTTAAAAAACACAAGTAAAATATCCCAAATGTGTCAAGAAGCAAAAGAACCTATTTAAACGAGGATGATATTTATTAACTTAGTGAACTACACCGCCGTTTATGGCAAAGAATTTGGAAATACGGATATTTGATTGTAGCTAACCACTGTTATATTAGTTACAATATATAATATCATTTAATATATATCACAAAAGTTAAATTTATAATCCTAATATAGGAGGTATTACCAATGAAATTAACATTTAATGGAACTTCTGCCGCTGAAGGTTTTCCTGCACTATTTTGCGAATGCAGACACTGCCAAAAAGCCAGGGAGCTTGGTGGAAAAAATGTACGTACGAGGACTTCCTGTCTGATTGACGACCAATATCTTATTGACTTCCCGCCGGATACATATATGCATGTTCTGCATGGAAAGCTGAAGCTTTCAAAAATTAAGCACATTATTGTTACACATTCCCATGAAGACCATTTCCAACCTTATGAGCTGCTTATGAGACGTCCGCCTTTTGCTTACCCGGGGGAAGATGAAATTCTTTATGTATACGGGAACGATGGAGTATACGAAAAATTTGTTCAAGCCGGTTGCACCAATGAAAACAACAAAAAATATTTACAATACGTCCATGTTTATCCGGGAAAACAGTTTAAGGCTGGTGAAGCAAATGTGCTTCCTCTCAGAGCGGATCACACTAATGGCAACGAAATTTGCCATATATATATTATTAATATAGGAGAAAAACATCTTCTTTATGGCCATGATACCGGGTATTTTCCTGAAGAAACATGGGAAGCACTTAGAAGTATCAAACTTGATGGTGTGATACTTGATTGTACTTGCGGAACAATTGAATGTGAAAGAGGTCATATGGGTATTACTGCAAATGTTAAAGTTAAAGAACGCCTTATAGAACAAGGCAGCGCAGATGAAAAAACAACATTTATTGTTACTCATTTTTCCCATAACTGTGGACCTTTATATGACGATATGGTTAAGCTTGCAGGAGAAAATGGATTTATTGCAACTTTTGACGGGATGGAAATTAATATATAAAATAATACATAAATAATATATATCAATATATATATCAATAATATGTGATCAATAATATGTGATCAATAATATGCGATCAATAATATGCGATCAACAATATGTGATAAATAATATGCGGTAAATAATATGTGAAATTAATAAAAAAGAATTTACAGAACAACTTGACCTGTCTATAAAAAATGGGGGGGAAGCCCCCCCTGCAAGTGACTTAAGCATTATTTGTCTTACCCTGAGGCATTAACTATCTGACCCTGAAGTATTGGCTATCTCATTCTAAAGCATCAACTAACTTACCCTGAAGCTAAGATTTGTAACCGGTCCCTTTACATTTCCACTATTTACAGCCCAAATAGAGATATCATAGTTGCCGTACGGAGCATCATATGGAATATAGTAATTCAAACTGAACGATGTATCACTTTCCTTTTTTAATACCTCAAATATTCCATACATTGCTACTGAAAGATAAACTCTGCTTATTTCTTCTGTAGCTTCTTCAATGCTGACTTTTAAAGATACTTTTGTACCTGGGGAACCTTCGGCTGGAGTATCAATTGCCTTTAGTTTATAACTGAAATTTGACATTATATTCACCTCCCTTACTCAGTCGTTTTATACTATTTTGCCAACCTGATATGCAAAAACTTAAATTGTAAGTATTTCCTAAAGTATCGGAAAGACTTAGCGGTCAGGGCGTTATAACCATATATTAATTACTTGGGAAATAATCCCTTCATAATCATATTGCATGCATGTTCAGTAATACTATTACGGTCCACAGAGCTGGAATTCATCAGGTAATATTTGCAAATCCCATTAATCATTCCAATAATACCTGCAGCCAACAAATTAAAATCACTGTAACAAATTATTCCTTGCTTATATCCATTCGACAGAAGCTCTGCTAAAAACTCAATATACTTATCTTTAGAATTTTTAATTTCCTTAAGAACGTCATCGTCAATTCCACTTGTTATTTCATTAAGAACTATGTTTGCTAATTCATAATAGTCCAGATAGTAGTCAATATTTGTTTTAATCATGGATTTTATAATATTTTCAATGGAATCATCAGAACTATTAGCTAAACTAATAAGGTCCTTTACTAAATAATCAATTCCCTCTACAACAACGGTTCTGAAGAGTTCGGACTTGTTTTTAAAGTAATAATATAAAGTTCCTTTTGCTACACCGGCTTCTACAGCTATTTCATCCATAGAAGCTTTATAAAAGCCTTTTCTGCTGAATATACTTCCTGCTGCATTTATAATTTCATTTCTCACTTTGATACCTATCTCCATTCTAAAAAAATCTTTAATGTAAATATTGAATATAAAACAAATAAAGTTTCAACATAATTTGTTATACTGACTGGTCAGTACAATATTATCAGAATGAATAAAATAAGTCAAGGGTTTTTACAGTTTCCTACGGTTTTCTAAAAATTCATAAATAGCGGATCTACACCACACTTTTCATAAATGTAACCGGCTTTAAATACAATAATTTCGATAATTCTCTATATACTTATGGAATATTACGATAACATCTAATATAATATGTATATTGATAAAAATTGGGTGCGAGTTATCCAAGGGAGGTTTTAATTATGTTTTGTCCAAAATGTGGCGCACAATTATCCGATGCCGCGAAATTCTGTAACAAGTGTGGTTCTAAATTAGAGAAGAATGGGTCTAATCTTAATATTGAGCAAAATTCAGGACAAACTACAGGGCAATATTCAGGACAAACTACAGGACAATATGCAGGCCAAACGGCTGAACAAAGCAGTTATGCTTCACCTGTTCAAACTGAATTGAATTACAAGATTTTTGGAGATAACATGCCTGCAGTTTCGATAAGGCTAAACAGGGGAGAAAGTATTTTTACCCAGTCCGGTGGGATGGTGTGGATGGATAGCGGTATAACTATGATAACAAATATGCAGGGCGGGTTCATGAAAGGGCTTGGACGCATGTTTAGCGGAGAATCTCTTTTTATGGCTACATATACCTCAAATGCTCCAAATCAGGAAATAGTTATTGCAAGCACATTCCCAGGTCATATAGTTGATATTGATGTTGGCAGAACTCCTATTATAGCACAGCGGGGAGCGTTTTTATGTGCACAGCCAAGTGTTTCGATTAACGCATATGTTGTTAAAAATATGGGTGCTGGTTTCTTCGGTGGGGAAGGTTTTGTACTTCAAAGAATAACTGGTACAGGCATGGTATTCCTAGAAGTAGATGGCAGTTTAGTAGAACGAACTCTTGCAAATGGCGAGACTATCAAAGTGGATACAGGTAATGTGGCAGCATTCGAGGAGAGTGTGCAATATCAGGTGGAAATGGTTAAGGGTTTTAAAAATGTATTGTTTGGCGGGGAGGGGTTGTTTTTAACTACATTGAGAGGACCTGGGAAGGTTTGGCTGCAGACTATGACTATGCCCAGCTTTGCAAAACAAATCATACCGTTTTTACCGAAATCGTCCAATTGATTTAGTTAAATTATTTGCTTGATCAATTTAATAATCAAATCAACAAATTAACTAGCTAAACTGGTGTGCGCTGTACTGCGTACTGTAACACGTACTGTAACGCGTGCTGTATTGCGTACTGTACTGCGTAATGTACAGCAGAAATTGCCGCAGTACAGTACGAAGCAACAGTGAGTGGCAGCCCTTTAATTTGTATTGCTTTCATGTTAAGATGTTCATACCTGCCTGCTAAACATCCTGCTCAATTTATAAAGCCTTTCCCCAGCATACTCAAAGAAATTATAATAGGATTCACAATAGTAATTGAGTACCGGCAATCCATCGCTAAAAGGTTCCCTTGTCCTTCGGCATCCTCCCCTGCAGAAATTAAACCATTTACACTCTTTGCATTTATCATCGACATGCATAGATACCTCAATGAATCTTTTCCCTGTATCAGTATTTAACAGCTCATGAAAGTCATTTTCCTTTATATTTCCCAGTTTCCACTGATCTGTTACATAAAAATCACAAGGATAAACCCCTCCATCGGCTTCTATTACAAAATAGCACTGGCACCTGCCCATCATGCCGCATGTTTCAGGGGGATGACCCATCATCATTCCTACCAGGTTGTCAAAATAACGGATACTGACTATTTCACCTTTTGTAATATCATTATACCAGAGATCAAAAAGGCCTTTGAGAAAATTGGAGTACATCAACGGCGTAAGAGAATAAGAATGTCCCCCCGGTTTCTCATCAAGAGGGTCAAGGCATTGAATAAACTGCAAATATTTGAAATTATATTTTTTGAAGAAATTGTATACTTTGTTTGTATGCCTTGCAACTGAATTATTTACTACACTTAATATATTATACTGAACGCCATATTTATTGAATATATTTACAGTATTCATGATTTTTGAAAAAGTCCCGTCAAGTGTATGGTTAACCCTGTTTACATCGTTTATTTCCTTTGGCCCATCAAGTGATAACCCTACCAAAAAGTTATTTTTAAAAAGAAAATCTGCCCATTGCTCATCTATTAGAGTTCCATTTGTCTGAATAGCAAAATGCACACCAATTTTCTTTGTATTATATTTATTTACAAGCTCTACAAAGCTTTTGTAGAATTCAAGCCCGGCAAGGGTGGGTTCACCTCCCTGAAAAGCAAAGGTGCACATATTTTCTGCATAATCAAAAGACTTTCTTATAAGTAATTCAGCTGTTTCTATATTCATCATACCATACGACGCTATTGAACGATTTTCGGCAATAGAATGGTAAAAGCAGTATTTACATCGCAGATTACAACTACTTGATGCGGGTTTTATCAGTAAACTTAGTGGCGGCATTTGTAAAATCCTCCTGGTAAAATATAAGTAAAACATAGGGACTAAGGAACATAGGGACTGTTATTATTTCGTTTCAGTCTGCAGTTGATGCATGAGGGCAAACAAGCTGCCTCCATGGCTGAACCGCTTATATAACTAGACTGTCCCTATTGCTATTGTACTATTTTTCTATTATTCCAGCACCAAATTGCCAAAAAATTCGGATCTATGAAAATCTGGAGTTATTATTGTTATAGGATTCCAGCACCCATAATGTGGGAACCCGGTTTCATCTCCACACTTATATAGATTGGCTTCAAGTCTGCATCCAGGTTTAAAATTCAACTTTCCAAAGTGTTCTTCAAGAAATGTGAATGGTATGGAGTATTGTGCTGTCCAGAATTCCCCATTGTAGTTGGCGAGATTCTCTTTTGTAACAGATGTTTTAATGTTGAAGAATTCCCGGAAATTATCTATTACAAATCTTTTTCTTCCGTGCCTGTTGATTCCTAAACCTAGAAGAAGGGTACCTGCAGCATTCATCTCAAAATTGAAATACCTGTCATCTTTATCCGGATTGGGGTTTATGAAAAATTCAACGCAGCTATCTTTATATACATCTTCATCCATATTAAAATATTTAACTTTAATTTCCTTTTCAAAAGACTTGAATAAAATGTGGAAATGAGTATCAGTGTAAAATAATTTAGCCATTGTTTTTGGCTTATAGCCATTATCTTCCCAAAGAAAGCAGTCGATATTTATTTCTTCTATGCTGTCCCATGCTTTTTCTATTGGTGTAACATTAAGCTCAATTTTTTTAACAGTATATGTTTTTTTCATAAATGTCTATCCTCCTGCCTAGATTTTTATTTATTTCCCACTCTTCAATAATACATTTCCGAGGGAAAAGGGTCAAGTGCCAGGAACGACCTTTAGATACTTATTCTAAATACTTCCACAAAAAAGGTTCCGCCGAAAAATTTCAAACAAAAAATTTCCCCCTTCTTCTATTAAGTTTAAATTCCTTTAAATATCTCCTGTTTTCTTAGTTTTGCACATTGGAAACAGAGAGC
>Ga0116194_1001777_pt1 | contig 12392 bp, 8 predicted proteins | sample AD_SCU001_MetaG_FD_89887 | JGI IMG/M metagenome (GOLD analysis project Ga0116194, IMG submission 89887) | Active sludge microbial communities of municipal wastewater-treating anaerobic digesters from China - AD_SCU001_MetaG | ecosystem: Engineered > Bioreactor > Anaerobic > Digestate | place...
CTCGTCGATCTTGCGGGGCTCGAGCAGGAAGAAGCCGCCCATGCCATCGGCGTCTCTCGAAAGACCCTCTGGCGCGACCTCCACGAGGCGCGGGCAAAGGTCGCCGATGCCCTGGTGCACGGCAAGACGATCCGGATCGCCGGGTGCGGCCGCCGGCAGGAAGAGGGATGTCCCGAGGACGGGGAGACCCACGCCGGCCCGTGATCCGGATGACCTGCAGGGCGTCCGCCCTGCGCGTTGTTTCTTCAAAATTTGATGGGCCCGGAGGGATTCGAACCCACGACCGCCCGGTTATGAGCCGGAAATGCAATTCTTACCGTAAGAAAGAAATTTATGGTATTAATCTAGATCCCTCGTCACATTACTTTTAAGCCAAGTGAAGATGGTAGGCAGAGCCCTTCTTAATTCAAGATCGGAGACATATATGACATCTCTCTCTATTCTCCTTCTATTATGCATTGCCGGGTAAACCACTAGTTTCTGTGTTCTGGATAGCGATTTTATCTGGAGTCCACCACTGTTGCATACAATCTGGACATCAGTTTCTTCTAATTCAAGTCGATTTTTGAGCGGTGTAACGAGACGCGCCTGTTTATCCTGTGTTAATTCATCGGGAAGAATTCCATCAATACCCCAGTTAAGGAGCTGCAGGGCGTTGTAGCGATTCAACGTGTGTTGAACTCTTTGGTTCCAGTAATGCTTTAGACAGTCGGGGCACGCTGAATCACACCTGCATTCCCGAAGTAACTTCTGGGTTTCGGAAAGGACATCGGCAGTCATCTCCAGAAGACCTGACGAATATCCAGCACCACTCGAGAGGCTGTCATAAAGATATATGTCAACATACACTTTGCTATCCGCTCTGTGGATACGATGACCCGCGTTGAGGTCGGTAAACTCAATATCCAATGCCCTACTGGCAGCAAGGAGGAATGCTTCAGTTAATGTGACCGCAGCACTCTTAATCCAGAGACCTTTATAGTCCGTATTGATTCGGGCAGAGTCAAGTTCAAACTCGAACACAACCATATCTGTCGCAAAAGTATGCCCCAGATAGACTATTTGTGGAGAATGATAGCAAGGTGGGAGACCCTGTGCAAGATAGGGTCTAAATACATCTTTCAATGGGATGAGCGGCTTATCATTCTGACATCCTTCTGTTTCTTTTGATGCTGATGTTGGCTGAATTACCTCAGTAGCGCCACATTTTTTACAAACATAGAATCCTTGCCCTTGGATGCCCTTGTTAATAATGGTGATTTTATCCGGACGCTTTGCAACCTTCAGATGTGCGTAACCGATATCCTTCAAGTCATGCTGGGTGGGTTCTGCAAAGTAACATGGTTCTTCAGCATATGAGTACTCAACCTCTGCCCATGCCTCAGGGATGTTTGTGTGATTCCGTGGAGCGAAGCCCCATGGTTTCAGCATTTTCTTGGGCGGGGCCAGTACGGAGTGGCAAAAGGGGCAAACATTATCTTTTGGGCATTCTGTGGATATCCAACCGCAGTATGGGCCTGAACATTGATACAAGTCTGAATAATATTTGGGGTCGTTGAAGTATCTCTCTGCGGGTTTATCACGACTTATTGCAAGAGAGGCAGGACTATAAATCCCGCCAGATTTGTAGGTCTTCTTATCAACAACCAGGACTTTACCTGGTGCATACTCACTAATTGCAATGTTCAGTGCACGTTCTGGTTTTTGTGAAATATCTCCATTTTGACCCTCGATATAGAATCCAACGACGTTTTGGGGGAAGGAGTATGTTGGCAGTACTCCTTCACTGCTTAGCAAGTCAAGAAGTGAGTTATTCTGATTAGATCTATATCGCTCACGACTCTGTAGTACTTCGTGACGAATGTTATTTAATCTCTGGATTAATTTCTCGGCAAATGTCTGAATTACAGCCAGATCCTCTTCGTTCTGGGGGACAATAATTTTCTTAGATTCTTGTGAAAACACGAAGTGAATGGCATAATCTGAAAAATTGTCATAGTACTCCTCAAAGAAATCCAGCACACCGCAGTCATATAAGTTGGTATCCTGGCTTTTAAGATACCCGCTTAGGAGGAGGATATTGAGATGTCTACTAATGAGTTTTGCGTTGTGGGCATCAATCCATGGGAGGCGTCCCTCTCCTGAAATAATCTCCTGTGGATTGTTGAAGTACCATCCATCATGTGGACCGTCTTGGGCGTAAGTGACAATTGTGGAAAGGGAAGTGCCTCTTCTTCCTGCACGTCCCGATCTCTGTTGGTAGTTTTCCCTTCGGGGAGGGACGTTCCTTAAACTAATGGCAGTTAGTGATCCGATATCAATACCCACTTCCATTGTGGTTGTGCAACTCAGCACATCAATAGGCTCTTCCTCTTCAGATAGGAGATTCTGGAACCGCATCTCATAATTCTCTGTGGTGGACCAAGTGTTGTCACGTTGATCTTTGTAAGAGAGCTGAGCAGTATGCTCTTCTGTGTTTATTGTCTGGATTGTCTTCCCCGTTCCTTCCGCCGTAGCCTTTAAAACCGGATCTCTCCAGAATTTATATCGATCTAGATCGCTTGGGGTGATGATCTCTATGTGTTCATCTCCACAATATGCGCAGCGACCCCATGGGGCAAATGGGAAGATTTTCGAACACTTTGAACAACGGTACCACTCTTTTTCTCTATCAAATTTGAGAGCAATATTATTGAGCGAAAGATAAAATGTTCCCTTCTCCCCAAGGCCTTTCTGGAAATAGGTTTTTTGCAAAGTATGTTGTATTTTCTCGATCTGTTCCTTTGAATACCCGTTCTCTTTCAAGATCTTCTGAATAAACTGGGGCATTGTACTGAGTTTGGTCTGTTCTATTCCTAGGCGTCCAAAACGTCCAAAAGACCAGCGTGTGATATTTCTCCTGACCTCATCGTCGATGCTTTCCCCAATCGCATAATCGGAGGTACAGTAGTGGGTAGCCCATGTTGAGAAGAGACATTCAAATTCATCACGTGTCATGGTGATGTCTTCTTCCTCAAGATCAGCTAGGCAGTTTTCAATGTCTTCCTCATCGCTTGGAACCAGCCAGCAAAGACCCAAATCGGTAAGAGACCGATATGGTGAACACAGATTTTTCAGAAGTTGTTCTGAGAATAAACCCGGCTTATTGGTAAATTTTGCCGCAATTCTACCGTAATTAATCTGTGTTGATCGCTTTGCTGCATGATTGATACTGTCAGCAATGACTCCCCATCCATCTTTGAAATCTTTTTTATTCGATCCGTAAAAAAGCATTATATGATTATTATAGGTTATTTCGAGAAATGCCGGGTATAACATATCTAAGGTTGGATTTCTTCCTTTTTCTTTGCTCCAACTCTGTAGGTGGGATGCGGCAAGGACTAAAAGAGCCCTGGCCGCATCGTCATCTGCTGATCGGGTCATATCTTTTGCTAAAGTCGCAGCTCTTTGACGGCTGTCAGAGAAGAGCAGAACTTTTCTTCCTGCGTTTGGTTGTCTTTCGAGTATTGTCTTATCAAAGATTGTGGGCGGCTGAGACTCTAACTGGGATGAAACTATATTGTAGAATGGCTCATTCCCTTTCGTTGCGAAATCGGACAATGAAGATTTATCAAGATTTTTTCCGCATTTTGGGCAGTATTTGAACGTAAACTGTCCTGGCTTATTGGGGATTTCGTGAGTTGAATAAGCCACATGAAGATAACCCGACTCTCCAGCATAGGAAGGGTCCCGATGAAGCATACCTGTATATGGGTTTATCCAGCCTTCACTGTGCTCTGATTTTTCTTGATAAGTTCCTGTTGTCGGAATGATGTAAAGATGGACTTCACGCATGTTCTTGCCAAAGGAATCCCCCGGAGAGCCCCAGAGTTCAATATTTGTGGCATTCTGACTTTCGTACACCATATAAGCTTTTAGAAATAAGGCCCCACATCTTCGATCATTTATCAGTTCGTAGACCTGTCCTTCACAGTCGCAGGTTTCGTGCCCACTATTGGTAAATAACTGTCCGAGAGTGATTCCATCTCCGGTATTTCTATGAGGACAATCGGGGTTTGTACATGCGTACAACCCTTCGAGTCCACGGAAGAACAGGTGAAGTCGTGCAGGAAAAAGAACCTGACCTTCAGTATTTTTGGCAATGGGGAGTACAGCAAGCAATACCTGGATCGCTATTAGCGCAAGATCTTCTGAAGCATCTGGGAAAACAATTTTTGCGAGCCTATGGATGTTTGTAGCATTTCCGGCTGTCTGGGTAATAAGGCGCTGGATCGGTGCGTAGAGTGGCAGTCTTTCGTAGAGGTACTGGGAGTATCCCTCCAAGGTTGATTCCGGCAGTTTTCTCAATCCAACTGTTTGACAGAAAGAGGCGATAGCATCTATTTTTTGAGGAATGTCTCCCTGAAATGCGTCAATAGATAGTCTGGAGAGTGCTTCTGGAGACATTTCAAGAGAGATCTCCGTTGAGATCTCTTTCCGTTTTCCGGTAATTATAGCAAAATCTGAGCCATTGTCACTTGCAGTAATTTCGTGGAGGAATTTCTGTAATGATGCGGCCTTTTCCCTTGAATCAGTAGGTATACTTGCACTGGTTAGAATGAACCTGACCTGATTTCGGGTAATTCCAAGGCAATACATCAACCTCCTGATAAGAAGCGAGACTTCTCCCCCGGCAGATCCGTGATACATGTGCGCTTCATCGATAACGATGAGCAGTTTGTTTTCTAGAGATGCATGAAGCCAGTCCTTCGTGGAACTCCAGATAGGTTGTTCGATCTCTCGGATTAACATGTACTGGAGCATGGTGTAGTTAGTAACCAGAATGTCGGGGGCGGCATTTTGCATCTCCTTTCTGGTAATTAGTTCAGCATCTTCCGAATCTGTCAGATGTATTCCTTCTTCAAGATGAGTAACATAGGCGTTGAGATCCCTTTTCGAAGGATACCGTCCAAGGCGTCGAAGTTCTTTGGCGAAGTCCTCCCCTTTCTCAAGTATGTCTTTTCTTAATGCAGCTGCAAGTTCTCGATCCTTCTTTTTGATAGCCTGACCTGGATAGGGAGTCCTACCTGTATACATTCCGAACTGGGGGCGGCGTAATGTTGTTGGTTCTGCAGCAAATCCTTGGAATTGATGGTAGAATCTGCCTTCCGGATCTCCGATCATTTTCCGCAGTCTGCCAATTTGATCCGCAACAAGGGCATTCATCGGGTAGAGAAGAAGAGTGCGTACTCCGCGCATTTTCCATGTGTTTGGAGATGTTTGCGCTTCATGTATGAGATTGGCAACCATTGGCCACATGAAACATTCTGTTTTACCTGAGCCAGTTCCAGTGGTTACAAGGACATCGTCACCCTGGTAGAATGCTTCGAGTGCTTCCACCTGATGAACATAGGGATTTTCGAAGACACCAATATTCTCTCTGGATAATGCCGTGATTATTTCTTGAATCCTTTTAGGGATATTTGCTGACTCTAATCCATGTTCACGAATGATATATGGTGTATTTGATTCGATATAAGGATCTTGGGAGAGGATATGCTGTTGACTTAGCAGATCTTCACTTTTCTCTAACAGAAGATTGTTTTCACCAAAGTACTGGGCGCGGATATAGGCTTTCAACTTCTCAAGTAAGGTGTTATGTATGTGTTGAACACTGTAAATGTCAGTCATCGTTTTTCACCCTCATATTGAGATTTTCGAGTAGTTTTTTGATTGTTGGCAGGAGTGCCTTTGTGGAGATATACTCTGTTCTGTCCATAATGTTCTGTCTGGGCCAAGCCATCATGTAAAGAAGATTTTGTTCAAGATCTGGCAAATGTGAAGGGAGAATGATGTGAATCATAGAACCCATATCCTTGATTTTAGCTTGTGCGGGGTTTTGCTCGATTTCCCGGATGCCATATAGAAAGCGTCTTACGTCGTGGGTTTCAAGAACTGCTTGGGGGAGAGCAAGGGTGTATAAATTACCTGATTCTATTCTGGCAAGTCCGTAATCCCATTTGCTGTCTCTATACACCGTGAGTCTTTCTCTTTTTGGATACGATGAAACCCAAGATTTCCAGAATGCGCGGGGTGAGAGGTAATCGAAGTATTCTCTGGTATCAGGTGCTTTCTCACTTTTAGCAAACTTATTCGAGACGATTTGCACATATTGTTCTACATAGTCCTTTGCAGAAAGATTGGGGATTAGAAACATTTCCTCAATTGAACATACAGGCACTCGATCAGGAGTGCGGATGTAATTCCCAAGACCGATTATCTGTGTTTTTTTGTGGAAGGTATCGCCGCGATAGAGGTAGAGGTTGTCTGCGGTCTTCGTGCATTTCTCCTGTGGAAACTGGAGACGAGTCTCCAATGCAGATACGAGTGCTCCAGCTGCAAGTTGACGGTTTCGTATCTCTATGACTGGGTTAAATGCCTTATTGACAGTTGCTGGATAAAACCAATCATTTAAATCTGGGTAAAGATCTAGGTACGCTTCTAGTATTTTTCCACATTTGCGTGTGATATGGTTTTTGGTTGCCTTATTCTCATGTCCGTCTTTTTTTTCATCTTCTTTGACATTGGTATCATATGCTGACGCTTTTATCCATTCGCCAATCGCAGAGTAGGTAATTCTTGATAAGGCAGCATTCAGATCTTCATCCAGAAATGAGGTAATCCCCATATCTGCTGCCATCTTTGCATGGAGAGGAGCTATACTCATATTGTCTCCATTCCGAGTCTCTCCATGAATTCTATGACTGATGGGTCTTTATTATTTTGATGTTTTTCTTTGTAATCCTCTGTATGATCGTAAATCTCGATGATGGTTGCAAATTCGGTATAAATTGTCTTTATCAAATCAGAAATCTGATCTCCTTCTTGTGCGATTGTCTCGAGAATTTTCACTCTCGAATTAACATATCCTGTTGATACCAGAGAACTTGGTGCTAGATTTGAGATTTTATTTAAGATTTTTATTCTAGTGGCACTGTTTGGTGGAGAGGATATTGAGCCTGTTATTTTTCCAGGCCAGATCTCTTCATCATTAATTAACTGTGTCGTGAAGAACCTGTCACATTGTATTAATCCCATGTGGGCATAGATGCCCTTTGGTAAGAACTTGAGAGTTTCCTCGTATTCTACAAGAAAAATAATGTATTTATCGGGGACATCTTCAGCCAGATGGGTGTAGCAGTATTCATCACAAAAACCAACTAAATTTTCCAGGATCACAATGTTGCTCTTTAGATTTCTGATGGTATTAAGAAGAGAAGAATAGTTGTTATATCCGCTTGGGATACAGATTGTGTCGGGCAATTGGTTATTGAACGACATTGAGATAATGTGAGCCATGTCGCCCGCAGAGGTTCCCACACAGAGGAGGGGGAAATGACAGAGGTATGAAGCAGAGATAAATTTCGATAGTTCTAACACATCGGGTGTATCTGTTCCTTTTTCTGGCAGGTTGTCCTGGAGGAGGGAGAACATATCAGAAAGTTGAGTAATTTCTTCTACGGATTCTCCATTCCTGCATTCTAGATTATTTCCAGGTCGGACTGTCAAAACTGACGGATTTATGTTTTGCACAGGGGTTTCAAAAGCACATTCATTGGATTGAAGTAGTTTCTTTAGGGTAGTGAGTTCTTGGAATAGTCCTGTTCTTTTATCGTTCAGAAACTCGTTGAACTCTTGTTTGCGCTGCTCATTTTCGTGAATTTGAACGATGAGTTCTCTATTAGAGGCTTCCAACACCATTATTTCAGCGTCTAACTTATCTTTGAGAATATTTTTAGATCTAAATTCGTTGTTTAGTTCCTCTATTTGAGTTCGAAGAGGAACCAGTTGATGCAATAGTTTCTGCTTTTCCTCCTCCAGATAACCTTCAGTTAATACTTGAAGATATTTCTCTCGGAAAGAGGGAAGGTTCTCTACGATGAACTCAAGGAATTTTTCATCCATCGATGTCTGCTTGAGATAGGAGTTAAGCACTGATTCTAAGGGATGATATCCCCTAAGGGTTGAGACAAAGGTATCTTCGTTAGAGCCGGGATAATACCCCTCAAGGAATACCATCAGGTTTAAATCAGGTTTTACATTTTTTATTACGTTCTTGACGAAAGTTTCGATAACTTCTCTATCTCTTGCTTGACCCGATAGATTATCCATAGCTTGTCTAAGTTGCCCGGCAAGATATGCGTTAAAACGCTTGAGAGGCAGGGTTGCAACCGGACTTGCCCAGAGATGTCTTCGTATGTATATTATGCGACGCTGAAGTTCCGGGTCGAGGTAATCTTTGAAATGACTGAGGTTCTGGATGTATTGAGATGTATCAATAACATCTGATTTCAATATTTTATACTCTTTTAGGAGCGTATTTTCATTAATTGTAACTTTATTGCCATCACGATTATAGGATGATTCTGCAATCTCAAGGCAAATATATTCAGTTTCTGTTTGATTAATTATCAGCAGGAATGAGCTTGAGTGATGGGGTGGAACGATGAATCCATCTAGCAAAAGATCAAATAACTCCCAAATCGGTGGTGGAGTAATCATTAATCCATTGTTAAGATCAGGATTGTTGAGAAAAATCAATTCATAGAACGTCTTTTTTGTGCGATCTGAATATTGTCTCTTTGGATTATTTGGGCGAACTTCCCACTCCCAGATACAGAGTTCATTTGGATTAGCGTCGTATGGGGCCACTGAAATTGTTTTTACGTTCGGGAAATCAGAGGTATTATTAAACGGAAAGAATATCCCTCCTGTTTTCCCACTGTTTGCCGGGTTTTCAATAATTTCGGCAAGACGCAGAAGTTCTACATCTGCATTTTTATAGCGGATTGTCACACATAATGAACAATTTGCTTCTTGAGTAGACATCTAGAGCCCTCCCTGCTTGTAAATCATAGTGAGGTGTTCTGCTGCTTTATTCGGGATTTTTCCTGCTATAAGCCCTTTCCTTAGGTACTCTCTGGTTCTAGGATAGTTCTCAAGTTTTGTAGCAAGATACTTTAATTGCGTGGGAACTGCTATGAATGTACCTCCTAAACTGAGTAATTTTTGATATAATGCGTCATCAGTTATTTTGGTACTAATTTTATAATCAGAATTAATTCCGTTTTTCTTGAAGAAAAGCGATGCCAAGATATCCAAACCGTGTGTGATAATAACGGTATCACCATTGGATGTATCAGGGAGACTGAGTTTCGAGAGCTCATTCCTAAAGACAAGATTTGGAATGTGGTTTCTCATAAGGATAATATCACACACCATGTCCGATTTTACCGAAAGATCCGCGTTTTTGATCGCTTTTAGCTCTATCCTAGGTTCGATCGGCTGGTTCATCCATTTGAGTTCCAAGATAGGCTGTTGATATGGGATCGTCATTTTATTGTCTCCTGCTATAAGGGTAATCTTAAGATCGTTGTCAGTATCGAAAAATGAGAGATGCCGTATACCGTTGTCCACTTTAATTGAGAAAATAGGGTCTTGGAGGTAGATCTCAAGTCTATCACATGGCGTTTCATATTTATCAAGGATAGTGACCTCCCATTTACCAGATTCATGGGGTGAGTTCAGGCGATAGGTGCTAAGACCTGTATTTTGATGGATGTATTTTCGACTATCCTGAATGCTCGGTGGCCAGAGCGGAATAATCTCTGGAGGTTTTTCTAGGAGTTGTACGTGATGTTCTCTGGCATATCTTGCCGCTTCATCAGTTATTTTGGTGAACTCAATCTTGTAGATCTTCCATTTTTGGGGGTTTTGAGCAAGCAGTGAGCAACTCTCTTTAACTTCAAGGAATGATCTGCTAGTGACTGGGTGCTGAGACAGAAGATAGTACTCTGTGTTCGTGGTGACGACACCATTTAAACTGATACTGCGAGAGTAATCATCTCTAATTCGGAAAAACATTCCGTTCGAGAAGATACCTGGTATCTTCTTGCCCCACTCTTCAGTTAGGTCGGTCCTTGATATTTCATATCTGAGCTCGTACGAGTCATAAACCCATGAAATAGGTAAGCGATAGACTTCGTTTGCGTGAATATTTGCAAGATCTACTATTCCTATCTGAGGTTCTTTTGTATTTCTGATGGTTACTTTCTGTTCTCTCTGTATTTCCTTCGCAAGCAGCGATTGATCTATCGGCCAAAATCCAAGATATAATTTGAAGGCGTCACCGATCTGTTTGAGATAAAAGGGAAGGCCGAAAATTTTTCTCCTGAGCTGGTCAGAGTACTCGGAAAGGTTCCCGGCATATAGTTTGCATGTTTTTGTGATGAGTGAGCCCGATTTGTGGCGGAAATGTGCCTTTTGAACTTCCCCCTCAAAAAATCCGACAGGCTCGCCGCAAAGTACACACGAATACTGTCTCTTATATCTCGCATTATAACCTAGAAGATCCGATGCTCGAACTTTAATCTGGGTCCCTGGTTTACTATTATCATATGCGTAGTCCATTTAGACCACTCTTGCCACGTTGAAGGTGGCCTCTGTCCGGAGTCTACCGGAGCGAAAGAGTATCTGTTCTTTTAACCGGCCGTCGGCAGCCCTGTAATAGACCGTCAGCGCGTTATGGCCGACAGGGTCGATCGAGACGCTCTGTCCCCGCTCAATCCCGTTAACGGTGGAGTCCTTTTTTATGTCTTCCTGTCGTAGCACAGGTTGATACCTCCGGCTGCGTGGACCCTGCAGGTTCGCTGGAAGAGAGTTGAAGTGCTGGGTATCTCTGACAGAGGGCGAAATGGAAGTACACTGTGCTGCTTGCAGGGGATGTTTGTATCCTGAAAATGACTGTATATTATGTCGCGATTAAGGTTTCGATATGTTTTAGGTTTCTGATAGGCTTAATGTGGCTTTGTTAGTCTTTGAGATACTATGAACCGTTGGAGAATGGAGGAGGGTTCTTCTGTTCGAGGTTTTCCTAAAAATATAAGGCCTCTCAGATAAAACACGGGGTCATGGCCTTCCGGGAAATCGACGACGATCTGTGGGATATTGTGCAGAAATATCTCCCCCCAACAAAGCCGCACATTGGTCGACCTCGATGCGACCCCCGCAGCCTGTTCAACGGCATCCTGTACGTCCTGAGTACCGGTTGCAGCTGGCACGATGTTCCAGCAAACTACGGCACCAAATCAACGGTACACCGGTACCACCTTGAATTATCGGAGAAAGGCGTGTACCAGGCGATCTTCCTCGACCTGCTCCAATCCGGGTATGAGATCCGAAAGATCGATCTCTCGCACTGTTCTACCGATACGAAGGATATCCCGGCTAAAAAGGGGGATCGACCGGCTATGATGGTTATAAAAAGGTGAAGGGGAACAAGCTAAGCGCTTTGGTTGATCGGCATGGTCTCCCCCTTGCTTGCACCGTTTCACCCGCAAATGTCCATGATTCTCAGCTCTATGAACAAACCCTCGAAGCATTTAAGATTCCCGAAGTGCAGGATCGTCCCTTGATTATCTCCGCAGATGCAGCCTACGATGCTCGGGATATTCGTCAGTACAACCGGAAACGAGGGATTAAGAGCAATATTCCAGTCAACCGGAGATCCCGGAAACACCCGAAACGAGGAAGGCCATTCTGGTTCGATCCGAAACTCTACAAGAAGCGCAATGCAGTAGAGCGGTTCTTCAGCTGGATTGAGGCGTTTAAAAAGATTGTTCCACGCTACGAGCGGTATGAACACTCATTCATGGGATTGATTTACCTAGCATGCAGTGTCATGATCGGGAGAATATTGGGATGACCTCTTCCTCTCCCGGGTTTTCTCTTATCTTTTACTCCCTTCCCCTACTTTCTCTGAGATTTTTTCTTTATCATCTGCTCTCTCCCCATACTCTTCAATTACACAGGACTGACGCCAGAATAAATGAGGTTAGGAAATCTTCTTCTTATCGCGCCTTACATCCCTATGCTTGGTTCTAGTCGGATCTTATATGTTCAAAGCATCGGCACGTTTAGCAACCCGCGCGGGTACGGAGCCCCACACACTCCTCTTAATCACTGTTTAGGATTGTCTTACGTGGAGAACGGGTATACCGAAAGTATGGCCATACTTGACCAAGCATGGGCATAGGGAAAATGAACCCTGATAAAGAGAAAATGACGAAAGAAGAGAGATCCTGGCAAAACCGCGTTGTTCGGCATATCATATTGTGTCAGGAAGCGGATAGTACTCTAACAAATCAAGTCCGCAATGCGTCCTGATTCATAGAAATGCTATATTGGGCACGAGAAAGGGAATTCGCGCAAAGATAGTGACGCTTGCCCTAATTAAAGGTGGGCCCGGAGGGATTCGAACCCACGACCGCCCGGTTATGAGCCGGGCGCTCTGACCGGACTAAGCTACGGGCCCGAGAATTGTGATGCAGCCGGCCTGAATCTGGAAATGGCGC
>Ga0116194_1001778_pt1 | contig 12388 bp, 14 predicted proteins | sample AD_SCU001_MetaG_FD_89887 | JGI IMG/M metagenome (GOLD analysis project Ga0116194, IMG submission 89887) | Active sludge microbial communities of municipal wastewater-treating anaerobic digesters from China - AD_SCU001_MetaG | ecosystem: Engineered > Bioreactor > Anaerobic > Digestate | place...
ACCGGTTCGATAAAGCAACAGCCATGTGACTACAATTTAATATACTCACGCTACCGCCTGAAACTATCGTTAACACAAGAATTCAAGACGTTTTTTCAATCAATTAACTGTTAAACTCGGGAGGGGGCTGGGTAATGCTAGCGCAGGCATGAGTTTTCTTCAATGCTTTGTGCTATAATTTTATAAACCTTTCTGCAGCTGGCCGTCGGCATGCAGAATTTTGCGGAGGCTGGTGTGGCATTTCAGAGAACTTTTCATCTTCCCGGGCTCGATCTTGAGGCTTTGTGCGCCGGTGACCAGAATCATCATTCTGCTGTCATCATTCTTCACGGTCTGGGGGTTTCAAAAGAAGTTCAGCTGCCGGAACTCCAGCGTCTCAGAGCTTCGGGGTTTTTCGCCATCGCCGTCGATGCACCGCATCACGGTTCACGCCAGGATGGTCTGCTCGAAATATTCAGGGAACAGGCTGGCCATGCCCGGCATCATCTGCTGCTTTCGATCGTGCTGCAGCATGCTTCCGAAGTCAATCAGCTGATGCAGCAATTGCGCGCGAGCGGCAAAAAAGTCTGTGTTGTCGGCATTTCGATGGGCGGGCACGTGGCGTTTACGCAGCTGCGTATGGCCGAGAAGCCTGATCTTATCGCTCCTTTCATCGCCACGCCTGATTTTAGAACCCGTGAGCCGGCAGGCTTACTGCCGCCCAGCCCGGCAGAAACCTGTGGTCCGGCTGATCATATCGATGAAGTTTTTCCGGCTTCTCTGTTCATGGTTGCTGCCGGCAGTGATACTGTCGTCAGACCCGAGGCGGTGCGGGGCTTTGCTGAAAAGCTGCGACCGTTGTATCAGAGTGCACCTGAAAAGTTAGAGTATCACGAATACGAACTTTCTGAGCACATGATGCGGCCGGCCGACTGGTTCGACGCCTGGGAAAAATTCACCGAACGTCTGCAGCGCGAAGGCTTCTGATGTTCAGTTTTTCGCCCATCGGCTACATGCGCTGCAGTCGCGGCTACCACCAGGAACAGCCGATGCAGGGCGTTCTTTCTGAATCCGAGGGCCATATCGAGCTGGTAAAGGGCTTTAACTACGAGCAGGGCCTTAAAGATCTCGAAGGTTTCGACCGGGTCTGGCTGCTGTATGTTTTTCATCACAACAGCAACTGGAAACCTCTGACCAATCCGCCGTATTCCGACGGGCAGGGGCGCAAGGGCGTTTTCGCGACCCGCTCGCCTTACCGCCCGAACCCGCTTGGGCTCAGCTGTGTTGAACTGAAGCGCATCAGCGGCAACCGCGTCTATGTCGCTGGTTCAGATCTGTTGAACAATACTCCGGTTCTCGATATCAAGCCTTATATCTGTGAATATGACAGTTTTCCGGGGTCTCGACGTGGCTGGCTCGAAAATGTCATCAAAGAAAAATATGCTATCGACTTCAGTGCTACTGCTGCCAGTCAGCTTGATTTTCTCAGCCGCCGGGGTGTAGACCTGGCCGGGGTCATAGATACGCAGCTGGGTCACAACCCGTTTGACGCAACCCGCAACAAGTTTGTAAAAACCGACAACGGCGGTGTTTTGCGTTTCAGAAGCTGGCGTATTCATTTCAGGTCTGACGAACGGCAGATTTTTGTCGATAGAATAGTATCGGGTTATGAAAGCTTCGATCGGCTGCTCGGCGACGACAGCAGCAGCGATCAGGCGGTTCATCGCGAGTTCTGCCGGCTTTTTCCTGAGGCTGGCTGAGGTTCTGGTGCGTGCCGTGCCAAAAGCTGCTATCAGCCGGCCGGTGAATTCAAGACTGTGGAGGAATTTTGATGGGAACTCTTGTAACTGTTGGTGTCAATACCCTGGCTTTTTATGTCATTTCGAAGCTGGTGCCCGGGTTTAAAATCAAAGATGAGAAGACGGCGCTGATCATGGCGCTGGCTTTCAGTTTTCTGATGTTTGTCGGAACGCTGCTGGTGGCACCGTTTTTGATCATTGTCACCATTCTGCTTTCGGTTATTTCGATTGTACCGATAATTGGGCCGCTTCTCGCCGGCTCGGGGATTCTGGTGACGACTTTTCTCGTGAGTTTTGGCCTGACCGCAATAATGCTGATTGCCATCGACAAAATGCTCGAAGATTTCGAAATGTCGTCGAAGCAGGTGGCGCTGGTCGCTTCGTTTCTGCTTGCGGTTTTGAATGTCGTCATCAGGGGCTTTCTCGGGGTTTAAGCAGAACAACAGCACAAATTCCAGGATTTTAACGGTAAAACCAATCAGGGTGCGGTTGCTGTGTTTCTTGCCCGATTTGTGACCAATGAGCGGTCAGATGTGCTATCATTAGATAACAACCTTTAATCAGCGGTCGCCTGAGATATGCCGATTCATGTTTCTTCTGATCAAAGTTGCATCTTATTCAAGGAGCCACAGACATGACTGGCAAGACCGGTGAACGTGTTGTAATTGGCGGCATCTACAAATGCCAGGAGCACCCCGAAGCGACGAAAACCTTCATCAAGGGAACGGTTTTTCTGCCCTGCGGTCGAGCAGGCAGCCACGGAACCACCTGGGTTCTGGTGAGAAAATCACCCTGAAACGCTGAAAATAGAGCTTTAGAATGCCTGAGGTCGTAATTACGGCTTCAGGCATCTTTTTTTGCACAGGTATTGCACTTTTTCGAGCAAAGTTATAAAATAATACATAGATATACGGAGGATGCACGAGGATGAGTCACGAATGTACCAAATGCCGGGGAACCGGAAAGTGTCCTGTCTGTGGGGGTTCTGGTAAGTTTGTTGAAGGCATCATTGCCGCCAGCAACATGTTCAAGGAGAAAGACATCTGTCCATTCTGCCGCGGAAACCAGAAGTGCAGCACCTGCAGAGGTATCGGTCAGATAGCTGTCGAAGGGCATGGGCTGTTGCGCCCGCGTTTCGGCTGAGAACCGGGTTGCTTAAATCAGTTTTACGAATACTGCCAGCAGTTTTGCTGGCGGTGTTTCTGCTTTCGTCGGCTTTTGCAGCTGAAATCAGAGTTTACCGGCTCAATTATGCCCGACCTGAGTCGGTTGCTGCCGTCTGCACCAGTATTTTCGGCGGTCAGGGCACCTTTGTCGCTTCGGCGAATATCAATGCACTTGTCGTCAACACCGACGACAAAGAGCTTTTCAGGGAAATAGAGAAGCTGGTCGCGGCGCTTGACCGCAAGCCTGCTACGCTGCGCTTCTCGGTGCAAAGCCTTGGCGAGAGTCTCGAAACACAGCATCGACTTAAAGCCGGGCCGGGTCGTGGGCCCGGATTCAATACTACCAGCAGTCGGTCATCGCGCAGTTCGCAACGAAGCGTGCTGGCGCTGGAATTTGCCAAAGCCGCTTTTACCGACGACCAGATCAGAATTTATTCGTTTCCGGGCTGGTATGGTGATGAGACCCATGTTCTGACGATTTCACACGGTATGAAGGTTTCGGGCCATGTTACCGAGGCCGGTCGCATCATGGTGCAGGTCTGGTATGCCGAAGACAGCGGCAGCGACACAGAGCAGCTGCTTACAGAGATCGAAGTCGAGCCCGGCCAGTGGGTAGAATTTGGGGGCCTGACTCAGGGCGGCGCTGACCGTTCGCACGCGACTGAGATTGGCAAAGACGGCGGTATCAACCTGAAAAAGGGTCGGGTTCAGACCGATCGCAGGTTTGCCATACGCGTTGATATGATCAGGTGATATCAGAAAATCGAGATGCCGGTGCGCGTCGTGAAAAGCTCGAGCGCTTTCATGCCGACCAGTGAGTTGCCATGCCGGTTCAGTTCAGGTGACCAGACGCAGATGCTGAACATCTTCGGGGCCACGGCAACGATACCACCGCCAACGCCGCTTTTGCCCGGCAGGCCGGCGCAGAAAGCAAACTCGCCCGATTCGTTGTAGAGGCCGCAGGTCTGCATCAGGGCATTGACGCGCTTTGCCTGACTCTGGGTCAGAATCTGCTCACCATTCAACGGGTTAATGCCGCCGTTCGCAAGGAAGCTGAAGGCCCGCGCCAGGTCGACGCAGCTCATCATCAGCCCGCACTGATGAAAATAGGCGTTGAGAACCGCCTCGACATCGTTTTCGATGTTGCCGAAGCTTTTCATGAAGTTTACCAGAGCGGCATTGCGATAGCCGGTTTCGCGCTCAGAGTTGGCGACAACACTGTCATAGCTGACTTTCGGGTTTCCGGCCAAGCCCCTGACATAACTGAGAATGTCTTTGAGCGGGTTTTTGCTGATCGACAGCAGGCAGTCGGTCGATACGAGCGCCCCGGCATTGATGAACGGGTTGCGCGGAATGCCGTTTTCGTGTTCGAGCTGTACCAGCGAATTGAAAGAATTGCCTGATGGCTCGCGCCCCATGCGCCCCCAGAGCTTGTCGCCCCAGGCCCGGAACACCATCGAAAATACAAAAACCTTCGAGATGCTCTGAATTGAAAATGGAATCAGCGCATCGCCTGCCTGAAAAGTCTTGCCGTCAAGCGTCTGTACCGCAATGCCGACCTGATTCGGTTCTACTTCGGCCAATGCGGGAATATAGTCGGCGACCCGGCCCTTGCCGATCAGGCTTCTGGTTTCGCTGAGAATTTCTTCGATACAGGTCTGAAAATCGATGTTATTCATAGACTGCTATGGCTGTCAGCACTTAACGCCGCTGGTTTCGCAGCTGCCGTCGCAGTTGTGACCGATTTCACCGGCAGTCAGCCCCAGGTATTCGCTGAGGCGGCCATCGGCCTTCATCTGTTCGAATTCGGCGTCAGAAGTGACAATGCCGGCTTTTTTGAAAAGCCGCTTGAGAATTGCGTCCTGAATCGCCAGCTGCAGAGACCTGACCGCCAGCAGTGAGCAGTGGATCTTGCTTTCGGGCAGGCCGTCGAGGGCGTCGACAACCTGCTGGTCGGTTATCTTGAGTGCATCTTCAATGCGCAGACCTTCGGCAATTTCAGCGGTGATGCTGGTGGTGGCAATCGCTGCCGGGCAGCCTTTGATGCGATACCTGATGGTTTCGACTTTCTGATTGTCTTCAGAAATGTAGACGGTCATTTCGACAAAATCACCGCAGTCGGGGTCGCCGATCATGCCGATACCGTGGTAATTTTCGAGGTGGCCGGTGCGGGTCGGGTTATAAAAATGCTGCATGACTTTGGCGCTGTAATTCATTTTTCTCTGGCTCCATCTGCGGCGAAAACAGAATGATTTTCGTCAGAAATTTTGTGACTGGCTATTTTAGAAGAGCGTGTCACACAGCTGGTCATTAACGGCCTGCAGGGCAGCTTCAACCGCTGATGTGTCGCCGTATACGGCGATCAGGGTCATGTGGGTTGGGCAGACGCCACGAATCTCGGCGACTTGCACTGCCGCTGCCTTTTCTGCGACGTCAGAAGCGGCGAGAATGGCCGAAACCGGGCCCTGAATCAGGCCGACGGCGTCGGCCGGCTGTTTGTATTTTTCAAAATACTGATTATCGACGCGGCGACCTTCGAGAATCGCCCAGAAACCCTTTGATGGGCGCTTTACCAATCTGATGGTGACGCCAATGCTGCGATTGCTGTTGAATTCGTTCATTTCTTTCCCTCTTTGGGCCGGCTTTGCAGCCGTGCCCGGTTTTCTGGCACCGGCTGGAATTATAGCACAAATCGCCGTCAGGCTAAAATAAAACTCCCCCGCAGCGATTGCCGCAGGGGAGCACTTGAGCGGTGCTTATTTGTCGGTGTAATTAACGATGATGAAGGTCACTTCGTCAGCGCTTTTGCCGTCATTTTTGAAGTTCACGACGATCGGGTTGATATCGTTGCCGCTGAAGTAGCCACCTTTGAAAGCATAGTCAAGGTAGACGTTGATGGTGAACAGCAGCAGATCTTTTTCGTATTTGTGCAGGAACTGGCGGAAATTGTTGACGTTTTCTGCTTTCCAGGCTGGTGAGAGGTAATCCTGGTTGATCAGGTCGATGAGGTTGCCCATGTTGGCAGCTTCGACGACGTGCTCGTCCATGCCTTTGCCTTTATCGTGATATTCTTCATCGAGGAAGCGGTTAACGGCCTGAGCAAGAATGATGTCGGCATCGCGTTCGCGTTCTTCGCGGCTCGGGAAAACCTGCATGCTGGCACCGTCGGCCTTATGCCAGTAAGTGATCTGGTAGCGTACGGCGTTTTCAAAGTTGGCAGGCGCTTCGATGCGGCGCAGTTCGACGTCGTTGTAGGAGAAATTGTCTGACGCAAAGCCCGACTGCATAGTTGCGGCCAGCATGAGAATCATAACAAAAAGACAGCGGAAAGACACTTTGCGTATGGTGGTGTACACGGGAGACATTACAAAACCTCTTAATACATTGGTCCGGACGGTTTGCTCTGACGAGTTGCTCCGGGTTTTTTTGTGTGACGCGTAGTATAGCAAATGTTGTGCCAACTTGCAACCCACATTTTTTATATCGGCATTTTTTACAAAAGTTTAGAGTCTTTTTTTGCACTTCTTTGTTTGTGTTTGTTTAAGTTTGTCTGTCTTCGTTCAGATAATCACGTCATCCCGCGAAAGCGGGAATACCGGCTGATAGGCTGCGCCGACGCATCGGTGAAACATATTCAATACAATCTTTTATAAATCCCTGGTTTGCTTTTTGGGGGCAAAAGCGAAGGGATTTCGGGGCAATGTTTATTTTGCCTGTGAGATTTTGCCAGGTTGTGTTTAGAAAGTGTACATTCTGGTTAAATTTTGAGCAGAGTTTTTTCTAAGGCATCGGGCAGAAATAGCCTGGTCAGGTATACTGCTCCGGATGTCACAGGAGTCCGAAGCAAAAAAAAATGCACGATCCCTAAATCCGTTCAGTTATTTCTGCGTTACTTTGATTAACCGCAACAGGGGGAAATTATGAGAACCAGGCAAATGTTGTTGTTTCTGGTGTTTCTTTGTTTGACTACATTCACCGGCACTCTGGCAGAGCGCTCTATCGTTCCGCCTTACGAGCCGATCGACAATCTGGTGCGGGTGACCGTAATCGGCGATGAGCGTGGGCCGCTGAGCGCTTACCCGGCGTACCGTTACGAAAAATACATGCCTGATTCACGTCTGCGCATCACTGCTCGTCAGGGTGAACGCTATTCGATCAGGGTCACCAATACCTCGCGCCGCCGGATTGCACTGACGATTTCAGTCGATGGTCTCAATATCATATCGGGCCAGCGAAGTTATGGCGGCTCAAACGAAAGCATGTATGTGCTCAACCCCGGTCAGACCGGCGATTTCGCCGGGTGGCGGTCGGGCATGAGTCATGTGCAGAGATTCTATTTTACCAGTGCCGGTGATTCCTACGCCGGTCGGCTTGGGCAAAGCGACCAGCTGGGACTGATCAGAATCGTTGCCTACAGTGAACGCCGTCCGGTGGCATACCTGCCTTACGACTCGCTCAGAAGATCAGAGGCTGAAAGTAAAAGTCTGGCCGAAAGCGCCCCCGGTACCGGTTATGGCGAAAGTTCATGGTCGCCGGTCAGCGAAACCGACTTTAACCCGGAATCATACCCGGGTCAGACCGTCGAAATAAAATACGAATGGTCGGCACCGCGCTACTACGAACACGATCACGATTACGATCGCCCGCGCCGCGATTTTGCCGAACCGCCACCGGGTCGCTGATACCGGCAGCTAAAGAAAACACTATCAATTTGCCGCATGAAGAAGCTGTGTTTGCCATTTATTGTCATCGAGAAAGAAAAAGCAGTCGGAAAATGGCTTTAGAAGGTCACTGCCCCAGATACCGCCCGGCGGCTGCGAGTGAGGGGCAGGAGAACCGCGGGGCGGAACGCTCAGGAAAAGCAAAGCCCACGCCAAAGACCGCCATCCCTGGCGCCCTTTGTCATGTTCTTTGCGAACCTTCGCTTGCCGGCTAATAGCCGCATTAGCCGGACACCGCCCCGCTAAACCTGCCCCTCACTCTTGGGCTGACGCCTCCGCTGATCAAAGATACAGCGGAACCGCCGGGCTGGCTGGTGCTGGTGCGTAAGTTGGTTGAGCTAGCGGAAGAAAGAAAAAATCGTCATCTATTGTCATCGAGACTGCTGCAGCAGATTCGTTGTCATTCAATGTCATTGAACAACGAAAAACATTCTGAAAGCTGTTTAAATAAAGAGCTTTCAGAATGTTTTTTGTTTAGTTGCTGTCTTTGAATTCGCGGGAGGGGCAGCGGCAGGAACCGGAAAAATGCCGGTTTGTGGTAAGACTATCGCTTTAACCGGCAGCGAGGGGCGGTTTGCATAATGAAGGTCATTATGTAAAGGCATGGGGAACCCACTGCCCGAGGTCTGGCGAGTCGCCGACCGCAGTCAAGGTCAGGTAATGGCCCATTACCTGACCAGCACCGGTTCGCACAGAGCGTGACAGGCTGAGCCAGGGAAGGCGAAGGCCGGCGCGATATGTGCTCTTAGGTGCGGTTGCAAGGGAGCAGCCAGACCGAAGCCGCCCCGAGGTTTAACACCAGAAGTGCCGCGACACCGGGGCCGCCGGGCTCCCGGCGGGGGTTGGGGTTTATGGATTTGTTGTTACTATGATATGAAGAAAGGCTGTCAGCAAAAGCCTCGACAGCCTTTTTCTCAAGCATGAAACGATTTATAAAAAATCATCTTCAACAAAACCTAAAGGCATTTCTTTGCCATCTTTTTTAAGAACGTAACCCCTTGAGTGCAGAAACTGAATAACTGCACGCCAAGCATCAATAGCAAATTCTTTTTTTGCATTTGTTATTGAATGCTCTTCATTGAGGTTTTCGTTCTTAAAACAAAGGCTATTGCTAGTATCATAGATTTGTTGCTTTTCATGTTTAGTACAACTTGTAAATAAAGCAAACAATTCCTTTAGATCTTCTTCTGTCAGAGATATTTTGTTGGTAATATTCATCGCTTCTAAACCATCTATTTGAGTAAGGGATAGCCTGTCTTTATAGTTTTGCTTACTGTTTCAAAAACTTGAACAACAACATTTTTACCTCTTATTGTTACAACTTTTTCAAGCAATTGACCACCGTGTTGGCCCGCCCCTGGCACAACTCGCCCTGTGCGCCTGACATATTCAAGAATTCTGGCAATGTCATTGTTTGACAAACTGGAATCAATTTCTCGAAACTCGTTAGCGTGTTTTTGTGCATGCCCCATTTTTTCTAACGGCCTTGAAGGGGAAGTATTCTTCCATTCATCGGGGTCTTTGTCGGGGTCTTTGTCTGGATCTTCATCTGGATTAGGTTGACCAGCCTCAGATGAATCTATTTGCGGAGGATTATCATCAGAAGAGCCTTCTTGAGAAGCCAAATATATTCTTTGTGCCGCATCATCCGGCAAGAATTGGCAAGTTATGCCGTGATAGGCATCTTGAATATTTTCCTTTGTCCAGTTGTAACCAGCTCCAATATCCTGTTTTACCTTAGCCCATTTGTCCGACTGGAAATAATCTATGGTTAAATAAGCTAGAGCAGCCAACTCTGTGATAATTATCGCCTCTTCAACGCCTGTAAATAGGCCATAGGCATCGGTCAGCAGCACCGGGTTATTATCCGCATACCTGTAGAGGTTCATCCCTCCGTTGAAGCCAATGGGGTCTTTTGAGATGAACCTGCCGAGAGCCGGTGAATAATAACGATGGCGGTTCCAGTATTCACCGGTCATCGCAGAAAACCTTCTGCCTGTATACAGATATGGCGTGAGCCGGTCGGCGAACTGCTTGCCAAAAGCCCAGGCGTTGTGTTTGCCGAAGCTTCTGGTTTTATCCAACCGGTTCAGGTAATCGCTCCAGTCATCTTTATTGCGGTCGAAACTGCCATCTTCGGCTTCAGTCGGCCACAGGAAACGGCCCCAGGCGTCATAACCGATTTTAGCGAGAACCTTGCCGTCATTGCCGGTCAGAGAAACCGTCGAACCCAGACCATCCTTGAGCATGGACAAGGTCTTGCCGGCAGACAGGGTAAAGTTCATGTCATCGGTGCCCGGGTCTGAAATATATGACTGTTCAAGCTGCAGAGAAGCGGCTTTTCCGGTAAGCAGGCGATATTCGTGTGATTCATCGCTGCCATCATAAACCGAAACGAATACCTCTTCTTCAACAGCTGGGTTTTTATTTTTAGCAGTTTTCTGAACCCCGGCAGTTCTTGTGATACGGCGCCAGTCTTCAGGCAGATAATCATACTTTTCGTATTCAACGAAACTGCTGCCGTGCTTCAGATGCCCGTAACCATAGCCATTGCGATCTTTGTCATGCTTGCAGCCATTATGCACTCTCGAAACCATAGTCAGGCGGTTGTCGGAGTTCCAGCTATAAGAAGCTGGGATCTCGCCTTCGACGGCATTTATCAGGTTGCCGTCAGCGTCATAACCGAAAGTATCGCTGCCGCGTGACAGCAAACGGCCGGCCGCGTCGTAACTGCTGGTAAGCACCACATCATTGCCGATCTGTTCGCTGACACGATCACCGGCACCATTGTAAGCGTATTTGATAATCTGGCCGTTCGGGTAATCAACCCTGATCAGCCAGTTGCTGTCATCATAAGCATAAGTGGTAAGGCGGCCGTCTTCGTCTTTCATGCTGAGACGATTTCCGGCGGCATCATAAACATACTGCCGCAAAGACAGCAGCAGTTGCGGCTGACCTTCTGCATTGACGCTGTCATGCCGGACTTCCAGCAATTGCCCGGCAGTATCGTAACTGCTGCGGGTTATAGAACCAGGGCGTCTTTCTTCAACCACCCGGCCAATACCGTCATAAACTCTGCTGATAATACCGGTTGCCGAGGCCTCTGAATTCAGCAGTCGGCCAAGAGAATCATAAGAAAATCTGAATGTTTCATTTTCGGGCGATATTGCCTGAATTCGGTTGCCCATCAGATCGAAACTGTAGTTCCAGGCCTTGTTGTGGTTGATGAATTTTTCAGAAACCATGTTTCCGGCCAGGTCGTAAGATTTTTCGACCGCACCGGCAGCACCGCTTCTGACCAGCTCGCGGCCCAGAGCGTCATAGCTGAAGGTCGCGGCAGTTGCATCGGGGTAATTAATCTTGACCAGCCGGTTCATCAGGTCATACTCATAACCGGTTGCCTGGTTGCGGGCATTAGTCTTGAGAACAGGGTTACCGGCCAGATCGTAAGAACTCTTCACTTGATGACCGAGCGGGTCGATCTCGGCAATGACCCTGCCAACCGCATCGTAGACCCAGCGCCAGATTCTACCGGCGCCGTCGGTCAGACCGGTTTTTCGACCGGCTGCGTCATAAGCATGCGAAACCATGCGACCTTCGGCATCGACTTCGGTGGTAAGCCGGTCTCTTGTATCGTAACCATACAGGCTGCGGCGACCCATTGGGTCGATTTTTGCGATACGCTTGCCGCCGGCATCGTATTCATATCGGCTGGTTCTGCCGAGAGCGTCAGTCTCTGCGACAGCGCGGTCCATGATGTCATAGCTGACGGTCGAAGAAGCATTGAGCGGATCGATCGTTTTGACCAGCCTGCCGGCAGTGTCATAAACGCTTGTGAACTGTTTGCCATCCGCTCTTGTAGTCGCAACACGCCTGCCACCGGCATCGTAACTGTAAAAGGTCGTATTGCCAAGCGCGTCGGTTTCTGAAACGATCTGACCGCCGGCATCATAAGCGGTCACGAACTGTGCACCGCCGGGTCTGGTTGTTTTTATCTGGCGGTTCAGTGCGTCGTATTCATAAACGGTCTGCTGATTCAATGCATTGGTGCTGATCAGCAGGTTGCCGACCACATCATAAGCACTCAGACTAAAGGTCTGATCGGGTGCTGTGGTTTTCGTTACCCGGTCGAGAACGTCATAGGCCCAGGTGGTGGTTCTGCCAAGCGGATCTCTGGCTGCAACCTTACGCCCGGCAACATCATAAGTGCTTTCGTATCTGGCACCGGCCGGGTCTATGGTTGCCAGCATGCGGCCCATCGGATCGTATTCATAGGCGGTGACGTTGCCAAGCTCGTCTGAACTTGAAATCAGGCGCTTTTCGGTGTCATAAACGTATGTCTGACAGCTCTGATCAGGGTATGTGACCTTGACGAGGTTGTCGAGCGCATCATATTCATAGCCGGTGATTCGGCCAAGAGCGTCGGTAGAAGAGATTTTGCGACCGGAAGCATCATAGGCGTGGCTGAGCACACTGCCGTCAGGCCGTGTGGTACTCAGCATTCTGCCGGCGGCATCGTAGGTGTAGGCAGTGGTGCGGTTAAGATTATCTTTTCTGGAAGCGATGTTACCGGCTTCGTCGTAGATAACCTGAGTGTATCTGCCATCTGGATAGGTGGTTTTAACCAGGCGGTCGAGCAGATCATACTGATAGACGGTCGTGCGACCGAGAGCATCGGTTGAAGTCAGCATATTGCCGCGCAGATCATAGGTGAAACTCGAAA
>Ga0116194_1001789_pt1 | contig 12354 bp, 8 predicted proteins | sample AD_SCU001_MetaG_FD_89887 | JGI IMG/M metagenome (GOLD analysis project Ga0116194, IMG submission 89887) | Active sludge microbial communities of municipal wastewater-treating anaerobic digesters from China - AD_SCU001_MetaG | ecosystem: Engineered > Bioreactor > Anaerobic > Digestate | place...
CTTGTATACACCAGTTCAGGCATTTTGTATATTCAAGCTGATCTTCAACCCACTGTTTGTGTTTAACTCTTGTAGGTTTCTTCAACTTAACAACAAAAGTTATAGTTGCCAATAATTTCACCTCCTTTGTCAAACAGATGTTCTTTAATTAAATAGTACCATATTTTGCTTGTATACGCAAGAGAAAACTTCAATCTTTTTCAAAAACTTTTTCTGGACTTTTTGACATTCGCTTTGGTTTTTTCTTTCTTAATATAGATTAGCAGCGATAGATTTGGGAAATAAGGTAGTCATGCATTCATCTCCCATTTAAAAAAGGGAACGTTCTGCATGGTCTATCGTAAAAATCAACAAGGTTAAAGATGCGTTGCTGAATACAAACCTTTCTATTGAAGAAGCCTTTGCCAGGTGCGGTATCCAATATCATGGACATTATGCTAATATATTTAAAGAGAGAACAGGCTTTTCTCCATCAGATTACCACAAGCAAATACGGAAAAGATAAGTACATTATCTCATTATCTCATTATCTCATTATCTCATTATCTCATTATCCCATTATAACAAGTCAGAATTCTGTTAGATCTGTTAGGTCTATTAGATCTGTTAGGATAGATCAGAATTTTGTTAAAGTGAGCAGAATTCCGTATATATTTTATTTATTTTCATAGTATTATAATATTGGTAAACATTTGATTAAGTGTTAATATGAGTGAATATAAGTGGCTCTGATTAACAATAAGCAGCTATAAGTAGCTATGATCGATTAAGAGTTACTATAAGCGATTATGAGTGACAGTGAATAAATTTAAAGAGATGAGGAGACTAGCCTATGAAAGCAACAAGACTGCTATCACTACTTTTATCCATGTTTTTAATTCTTTCCATTTTCCCGATGCCTGTGACTGCAGCAGGCAGTCAATTAGAATTTTCTGAAATATCTCCTGAAGTATCTCCCGAAATATTATCTGAAATATCTCCTGAAACATCTTCTAGAGTTTTTAATGAGACTGCTTCAAACGATACTACCCTGATGTCGTTATTACAATTTGATAAGGATCTGCCAAGGTATGACTGGGGTTTACAGGCACCGGCACCGGCTAAATTCACAGGCGTCACTTATACTCTTGCGGACAATGTGGTGAAGGTAAATCCAGATGTATCCAAAAACATCCTCTCCATGCAGCAGGTGGAAAATCCAAATCCTACGAATAACCAAAGTATCAGAAACATTATCGAGCAAGGCGGACTGTACAAGGCTGATCAGCTTAAAAAAGCCACCGGTCTTTCTATCATCAAGCCAGGCTCGGTATTTGTAGATTTAGAGAATGACCTTGCGTTTAAAGTACCCACACTACCTGACGAAACAGGTGGTGCATATCAGGGATATGTACCCGTTATAAGGCCTGAAATGCAGGAAATCATCAAGGATTTCAATATTCCTGCTCAGAAGGTCAGGTTAAATCAGTCAAATGTAACACATTTTGCCAAAGATGCAAATGGAAACAGTCTGGACAGTTATTTGAAAAAGCCGGGGCAAACCTACGTCATGTCCCATAATTCAGAAATGGAACCTCTGAAGCCTACCCATTTGAAAGATGTTATAGCAGAATTTAGTTTCCCGGAAGCGGGTATTACGCTCAATGGTGTAACTCCAAGTGGAGGAATGGTATCGGTAAATGTTAAGGGTTATCTGGCTATTGGCGATATGGATGTTGATGGATATTACGAAAAGTGGAAGTATGGCTTCTGGTTTTCTGTAGCAGAGGAAATACAGCTTCAAGCCACGGTTGCAATGGAATTGCATGAAGAGGTTCGTATACCGATTCTAGGCGTGGATATTGGCTTTGATTCGGATATTGGCAGCATTGCAGGAGGGCTTTTTATAATTGTAGGTGTAGATGGCAAGTTTACACTTAAGATGGAAGCTCGGCAGTGGACAAAGCTTAATAAGGTTGGTCTCAAAGGGAAATGTGTGTTTTACGTGCCTTGTACCATATCACCGCTCCATGAGTTTGGGGATTCTGGTTTTTATCTTGATTCACATTTCAACGGAGCAATAGACGGATACGTTAAAGGTGGGGCTTTACTTGAACTCAGTCTGCTTGGGATTGACATCATTGGAGCAGGAGTATTTGCCGGTATGGGGGTAAATTTAACTGTCTCCGGAGAATATATAGAAGCAAATTTGTATGGTATAATTCAAGCATATATCAAGTTTATTGGCAAGCAAAAAAATATTATAAACTTTAGACCTAATATACTGCATAAAAGGCAGGTAAATTCAGGAGGGTATATTGTGACCTTCAAGGAGGTTTGCGGTTACCGGGATGAGGTTTGGGGCACTTTGCAGTATGATGCAGGAATAAATGGCATTGTACCGGAGCCTGGTAAAGGCATCACTCTGATTGTCAGAAGAATAAAAAGCGGTTCAACCGATACCATTGTCAATGAAAAGAGCTATCCTTCAAAAACAGATGAAAGGGGTAACTTTCATTTATCTGGTGTCGATTTACAAAAAGATGATGAAGTATTTATCCGTCTGCAGGAGAGAGGCAAGACTAATTATGTAAAATCAGCAATAACATACCCTACATTCCCTTTTGATAAGGTAATTGTGTTGGAAGCTGACTTTTTTAATGACTATATCAAAGGCTATGTACCTTCCGCAATAGTAAAGGACTGGAATACCACTCAGTCTGAGCAACAATCCGAGCAGCAGAAGGAAATTGTGTTTGACCTCAAAAAAAGTCTGAACAGCTCCCTAAAGGTAAACGGAGTGCCGGTAACTCTGGACAGCAAAGGTTTTTTCAATTTAACAGGAACCAATGTACTACCTCAGGATTCGTATTCCTGTGAGCTTGCATTCGAGGGCTGGATTGTGAAATCAAGTCCCGTAAAACCTACAGTTGATTTTGGTGCACATTCAATAAGACTTCCGGTTTCATATGAGAGGATACTCGAAAACAGCAAACCTGCAGATGTGTCAAAACTTAATGAGACAGTCATCATTACAAACAATAGAGGTTCAAAAGTATATACGGAGGATGCTGCATTTACCGTCAGCGGTTATACACAGGCTGCAACCGTATGCTATTTAATCAACCCAAAAACAGGTCTGCCTATTATGCAAGCTATGGGGCTTCCCACACAAACACAGCTGGTGAAGCTATATGCCGTGCAAGGTGCAGAAGAAGGCAGTTTTGGTGCATCCTATTTTACCAATACCATAATAAAGAAATGGCTTTGGGAGCCGAAACCTGGGCAGATACAGATACAAGAACCGGATATAGAGCAGCTGCCGGAGTCGAAGCCGGAGCAGATACTGGATCCAAAGACTGGGCAGCTCTTAGATTCTATGAATGAACAGATACCAGATCAGAAGACTAGGCAGTTGCTGGATCCGAAGGTGGACCAAATGCCTTCATCGATTACAAGATTCGGGGTTACTCAGGTTAATCCCAATTTAGTAGCACCATCGTCAACTACTAATACTACTAATTTACCAGCACCGGCTTCAACTACTAATGCTACTAATTTGCTGGCACCATCTTCAACTACTAATATTACTAATATGCCGGCACCATCTTCAACTACTAATACTAATGTTGAACCTGGAACCTTAAATATTATTCCAATTCGGCCCATAGATCCCGATTTAAGTAAGTACCTGCCAAGTTTGCCGCAACATTCATTTACACTGAGCTACGATGATAATTTTGACAAGTATGATGATTACAATTATTACAATAACTATACAAGCAAATTGGAAAACTACAGTGAGCAAACAGATGGCACTCAGACAATAAAGTGGGATGATAAGATTGCCATCACTTATGAAGGTGCTCAAATCATTTTAGAAATCAAAGATGACCGCAGGGGTAGCAACGCCGATTCCAAATTCGAAACGCTTTCAGCGGAATGGTTGAACAAAGACATAGAAGGCATGCTTAACCACTATATGGAAAAAATGGGCGGCAGTCTTGTGTTTCCCATGCCTGACGAAATGAACAGAACAGGCGGCATATCCAATATCGGAATGCTTCCTTCATGGTCAAGTCAGGCAGCTCAAAAAATGGTTGATGCTGGAATTATGGACCTAAGCTCAGGTCAGGTGTTTAAATCCGGCACAGTGACCCGAAGCGAGTGCGCAGCCTATCTTGTCCATGTTTTTGGAATAATGTCGGATATGAAAAAGCCTGTATTCCTCGATATTGTACCGGCAAATCCGTATATTCCCGAAATAAACGCCGCCGTGTCCTATGGGATAATCAACGGCTACAGTCCCGAAAAATTCGGTCCCGGTGACCCTGTAACACGAGAACAGATGGCTGTAATGGTTATGCGAGGGTTAAAGAAGAAATTGGGAAGCAGTTTATCCATACCAGCTACTGGTAAGAACTTTGCCGATAAGGATAAATTCAGCTCATGGTCTGGTTCTGCCATATATGAAATTTCTGCGCTTAAAATCATGAATGGTTATCCTGACGGGCGCTTTGGTGCAAAAGATAATATCACCTTCAATGAAATGGCGGTTATGCTTGATAATTTAAATGGATTTTTGAACAAGTAGCTGGCGCAGGTTAAGGTAAGATATTCCAGATGATTTCTTATTGCATTATTCAACAAGTTAAGCACCACTAATTGTAATATTTTGCTATTTTAAGAACGGAACTTACCAAGCAGTCAACTTCTTCCATAGTGTTATACACACCGAAAGATGCGCGGATAGAACTGGTTAAGCCATATCTGTGCAGGGCAGGCTGAGCACAGTGATGGCCTGACCGGACAGCTATTCCATCAAGGTTTAGATACTGTGCAGCATTTTCCGGTAATACACCGTTAATCACAAATGAAATTACTCCTGTTTTTTCCGGAGCTGTACCGATAATATGCAAACCCGGTATTTGGTACAATTTTTCCATAGCGTAAACCGTTAATCCCTTCTCATGCCTTTCGACATTATCCATTCCAATTCCTTGAATATAATCAATAGCTGCACCCAAACCTACTGCATCTGCAATGTTGCCAGTACCAGCTTCAAACTTATAGGGCAGGCTGTTATAAGTAGTTTTATTGAAGCTTACATTTTTTATCATACCACCGCCTCTTTGCCACGGCGGCATTTCCTCCAGTAAAACTTTCTTTCCATATAATACACCAATTCCTGTGGGACCATAGATCTTATGCCCTGAAAAAGCATAAAAATCTGCATCCAGTGCTCTTACATCAACACCCATATGAGGGACAGATTGTGCTCCGTCAATAAGAACATAAGCTCCATGTTTATGTGCCATCTCAATCATCTTACATACAGGATTTATCGTTCCGAGGACATTGGACACATGCGTAATAGACACAATCCGGGTACGGGGTGTTAAAAGTTTCTCGTATTCATCCAGTATGACCTCCCCGCGGTCATTGATAGGAATAACTTTAATAACAGCTCCTTTGGCCTGCTGCAGCTTTTGCCAGGGTACAATGTTGGAGTGATGTTCCATCATCGACAGTACGATCTCATCACCTGTTTGTATATTCATTCCTCCAAAACTATCAGCTACAAGGTTGATTGCCTCTGTTGTTCCGCGTACAAAAATAATTTCTTCAGTAGACGATGCCCCAATAAAGTTTTGTATTTTTTGTCTGGCATTTTCATAGGCATTGGTCGCAAGCTTTGCTAATGTATGAGCACCCCTGTGAATGTTGGAATTGTACTCACTATAATACCGGTTTAATGCACTCATCACGCATATAGGTTTCTGGGTTGTTGCAGCATTATCAAGCCACACCAGTGGCTTTCCGTTAATCCTTCTTTGCAGAATCGGAAAGTCTTTTCGGATAGAGTACACATCAAGACCAGGTTTGTAATAAAAGGTACTCATTTGGTTTGTATGAGTATTGGAAGTATAAGGAGTATAAGGAGCTGATTGATAATCCGGTAAAAAGTAAAATGAATTATCTCCGGTATGACCTGAATTTGTATAACCTGAATTCAGATAACCTGAGTTCGCATAACCTGGGAAATACTCTTTAGTCTTAAAAAATGATCTTTTAATATCTTCCGGTTTATTCATATTCATGGTATCTTCCCACCTCTACATTTTCCAGCATACCTAATGAGTCATATGTTAAAACAGCTGCCCCGAAATACAAGGTAATAACATAGGACACAATCCCTCTATTGTCAATTCCGGCAAATCGAACCGATAAACTTGGAACAGCGGATTCATCTTGAATTCCTGGTTGATGCAACCCTATAACACCCTGGTCTTTTTCGCCGACCCTCATTAATAGGATATTCGTCTTTCCAGTACTGGAGTGATTGCAGGATTTGCCATCAACCAGCAATTTATCGCAAGGAACTATGGGAACTCCCCTCCAGGTGATAAAGGGTGAACCATAGAGGTTGACTGTTGCAGGCGGGACTCCTCTACAGGTACATTCCCGGCCAAAAGCAGCTATTGCTCTCGGGTGTGCTAAAAAGAATGCAGGTTTCTTCCATACTTTAGCAAGCAATTCATCCATATCATCGGGAGTAGGTGTCCCCCTTCTTGATAGTACCCTCATGGACGGTGTGACTGAATTGATCAGTCCAAAATCCTTGTTATTTACAATTTCCCATTCCTGCTGCTCTTTCATTGCTTCTATGGTAAGTCTCATCTGCTGCTGGAGCTGATTAATGGGTGAATTGAAAATGTCTGTAACCTGGCCATTTACCCTTAAAATTGTCTGTACTAAACTCAATGTGTATTCTCTTGGTTTTTCTTCATAATCCGGAAAGGTTTGCGGAATTTCGTGTTCTCCTAAATGAGACGAACATAGCTCCGGCAGTTTTTCGCGGTAATCGTCCTCTCCATCCCTTATTTCATTACATTTTTTCATCTTATTCAAACGGTAAACGCCCGCTTCTACGGAAACCCAGGGAAGAAATGTAAGAAGCCATCGCGGGGTAATAGCTTCCATCATAGGTACAGATATTGTACTGTGAGACAAATTCTTTGCAGCTTTAGGGCTTAAGCTGTATTGAGGTACCAAATTATCATTAAAACTCATTCTTAACACCTCTCATATATAACATCTCTCTATATATTAGAAATTGTTTTTTGATTAACAAAAAACTCTTATATCTATACAATATATGCTTGTGAAATATGAGAAGTGATTAACGTAACAAGTATAGATAGGTGAATCAAGAGATACTGTAGCTTCGACAAATATTATTGTAAGTGTTAAAGATAAGTGATAATATGGAAGTAAGAAATACTCTATATAATTTACGATTTGAAAGAACTAATGAAGAATATGCAAATCGTAAGTTACATCAAGGTAACAGAAGCAGGTTTTAAATGTTTTAAAACCTGTTCTATATAGAATGAATTGTTGACTTGATTGATTCTTTTGAGTGGTTGTTTTGAGTGGTTGTTTGATTGATTCTTTTAAGTGCTGAGGAGGTTTTGAGAATGAAGAAGAAGGATATTTTCACTAAGGTTTTAGCCATAGCAGGCACAGTACTTGTATGGCTTCCGATTCTGTTTACCATTCTGACATCCGTAATAGGAACGATATCTGCACACATTTTTCGGTTCGACTATCTGATGCCGGCTGAGCTCTTTCCTATTGCCCTGATCGGTGCCCTGCTGCTTATCTGGGCTGCAAAACGTGCACATTTACATTGGAAACTCATCACCTGGAGTTTAGGCGCTATGGTAACATTTCTTGTTGGCGGTCAGGTCATTGCTGTAATCAGCGGACTTGCATCAGGAGCAATTGAGCCAGCAGGCTGGGTTTGGGCGCTGGTGGTCACCTCAATCGCTCTTTATTCGCTTACACTTATTGTGGTCTGTATAGCTGGTGTGTTATTAGTGAAAAAACTATATTTTTTTCACTCTCCTCAGCCATAATATATATAAGGCAAAAAATGATTTTACTCGGTAGAGGAAACCATCACCACTATGCGCAGGGCTGTCTCGGGTGTTTAAAGAAACAACCAGTTCCGCCTCAATAGAAGTTATTTTAGCTCCGAAAATGCTCAGCTCCTGTTCAAAACTCAGGTACCATCCCATTCCGATGGAATAATATTTCATGTTCCATTACCAATATTCCCCTACACAGTACTTGTTTACAGTAAGCTTCTTAAATAATAATTTATCTTAAAATAATGCCAAACTTGTATAAATTGTAAATAACACTGCAGCCCTCTCTTAATATATCCTTACCTCAAATATCTCTGCATAGGGATTCCCCCAGGTATCAATAACCTCAATTCTTATTCCGTTTGCTTTAACAGTACAATTCAAGCCACTGTTATTGCAGTATTCTATCTTGTGCTTAACATATCTGCCCTTGTTGTTTTTTTCGTGTATCAACAGCTGAGATGGCTGTGCATCATCATTCAACGTGAATATTTTATATTCTTTTACCAGTTCCCGCGGCATCTCACAATCACTTTTCCTCCATAAGCCAGGTCTGAGATTGTTTCTCTCAATATTAAGGTTTGAATTGAAAAATATGATAATTTCATTTATTTCTTTTCTATCATCAAATAGCAAATCAATATATTGGGAAGTATTTGATGTTATTTTGTCAGATATCCAGAGGTTTGGCAAAAGATATGGACGATTATAGCCATTAATTATATTATCCGGTCTATATATTTTTTTAAGATTTTCAAAACATTCTGCAGTGTTTTTATTATTTATATCCCCAATGCCAGCCCCTATACCAAAACTTGATATGAACTTAAAGCAAAGTGTGCAGCCCAGCTGCACACTTTAAGCTTTAAATTTTTCTATAATTTTTCCGCCATCACACAAATCATGTAGATACAATGTGGGCATACTTATTTCCTTCTGCTTGCTATATATTCATTCATTTGTTTTACGTACTCTTCGCCGCCTGCTTTGTACCATCCTTCAAGGCATTGATCCCAGGCACTAACCGGAAGCTCTCCAATAATAATCTTGGCAACAACTTCACTTACTTTAGAATGATAATCTATAAATGAAGGAATATCTGCTGCAGCCGGGCGGAATCCTGCATCCAGAGTTAATTCAGCATTACCTATAAAAGTATTAAGCCATGTACGGATATTATCCTGCCTTTCCGGCGTTATATTTTTCGGTATCCAGTAGTCCATGTCATTTGCAGGCATTACTAATTTAAACCCACCTTTCCAAGTCTACTATACAATACTGAGCTTGTGTAAGTTCAACCCCATCCTGAGAAAATATTTTTAAGGAATCTCTATAGCTCCTTATTCCTCTTGATTTCAAATTCATGCTTCATTTCTGGCAATTAAATAAGCAAAACGTATTATAGCAATTGTCCTGAATTATCGCCGCAAACTTAAGCACATACAAACCCTTGATGGATATATTCCTTGTTTGCTTGAATCAGTTCATCCAGCACTTTTTCTGCTGTAGATATATTATCTACAACCGGATCAAGGATAAAAGCCTGGAGTGCCTTATCCCGGCTTCCTGTTATTGCAGCTTCCACTGACAGGGACTGTACAGTAATCTGACGGCGAATTAGTTCAACTATTCCTTCAGGCAGTGGATCCATTCTAAGCCCGCGCACTTTATCCCCTGATACAACTCCGGGAACTTCAACAATAGCATTATCAGGGAGATTAGGTATACAACCATTATTTCTAATATCAAGAGAAACCTCATAATGATTATCTCCTGTTGTCATAGCTGCAATAATATCGGCAACACTTTCCGTACTCTTGCCCGATACAATTTCCCCTACTTGTCGGGTTTCATTATTAACTCCCCTAAGCCACTCCATAGTATCATCTATTTTTTTCTTTCTTGATTCAAAATCCCTACCCAGTAACCCCTGATACTCCCAGCCAAATGGCATGAATTCAGCTAAATGATGATCTCCCGAGGTTGGATACATACCAAACATAGAAAAAAGCTTCCTTGACATTGGTTCATAGTTTTCCGGCATTTCTTTTAATTTATCAGAGAATTCTTTGTATATACTTCTTCCGGTAGATTTTCTTCGTATATCATATATCCATGTTAAATGGTTTGTTCCCGCAGCTTTTACGTCTATGTCGCTAAATTCAATGCCAAGCACTGTATGTATAGTTTTATAGGATTCATAAATCTGATGGCATAGCCCTACAAACTTTACAGATGAATATCTGTCAAGAGCCATACATATCCTGGCCTCGGGGTTAGTAAAATTAATTAGCCATGCATTAGGTGCCAGTTCCTCTACATCCTTCGCGATAGATAATATCATAGGAATGTTGCGCATAGTTAAAGCAAGGCTTCCCGGTCCTCCATTCTCTCCATATGTTTGTTTAATCCCTGCCCTATTTATTATTGTCCAATCCTGTTTCCATAATTCCTCTCTCTTAATTGCAGGGGACGTTACCACAAAATCAGCACCTGTAAGTACATCTCTTCTCTGTGTACTTGCTTCTATTTTAAAAGGCATTCCTGCATCTTTGTTCATTTTATCAATAAGACCTTTCATGAGCCTCAGTTTTTCTTCATCTATATCCACCAAAGAAATTATAGAACCTTTTAAAATATCTTTAAAGTGTATCAAATCCCCTATTGTTTTTGCCCCAAAACTTATACTGCCCACGCCTATCATTACTATTTTGGACATTTTATTACCTCCATTAATATGCTGTTATCTGCTAATATGCTGTATAAACCAAATTATTTTATCTATAATACTTCCAGTTCCCAGTATGCCACTGTCTTTCGCTTCCATGTATATGTAATATATACACGATTTCCTTCAGCAATTATTGCAGGATATGAGAATTCTCCATCTACTTTGTCTGCAGGGTTTTCATTATGGTCGAGTATAAAGTTTTCGCTCCAGGTTTCACCATTGTCGGATGAAATGCAGCATACAACAGGTGTCCTTGCTCCCCAGTTGCCTCTTATAGGATTATAAATAAGAACCAGCTTACCATCTTCCATTTTCACAAGGTCAATACCGCTATTATTATTTGGAACTCCTGTTGCATATGCTTCACACCATGTTAATCCGTTATCACTTGAATCACTGCGATATATAAAGCCTTCACTGCTTCTTAGCAGCATATGGATTTTCCCTGGTTCTGATTCCCACAAAGTCGGCTGTATTACACCCTTACCCTGAAGTTTGCCATGGTCCAAAGGAACCATCCCACTTTTTATCCAGGTTTTGCCTTCGTCCCTGGAAATATCAGCAAAGGCATCCCAAAGAGTGTCAGTCTCTATAGAAGCAGGTGCAAGCCAGGTACCATCAGAAAGTATTATGGCTTTGTTTTTAACAGGACCTCTTCCTCCTACATCCCCTGGAATTAATTCCTTTGGTTGCGACCAGGAGTGCCCCATGTCTTCAGATATAATTAACATTGTATACCAGGATCTCGGGTTTTTCCCTACTTTATAAAACAAATAGATGTTGTCTTTTTCATCACTGAACAAAACTGGATTCCAGCACGGAATACCTTCCTCATCAGCTACTTTAACAGGTTCACTCCATTTGTCCTCTTTTCTCCTTGAATACCAGATTGCTACATCTTCATGATCTTCATGAGTCCCGCCAAACCATGCTGAAAGTATATCACCATTTTTTAATTTTAATAATGTAGATGCATGGCACTGTGGAAAATACTTTTCAGGTTCAAAAATATGCTCATACTTTAATGTTTTAAATCCCATAATACTCACCTTTCTACTGATTATTTATTAATTGTATTATAAAAATTTTGCATATGCCTTGCTTTTCGTTTTTATTTAGGTGCACATTTATATTTTTCTCCTTTTACCTATCTACACCCAACTGTATAGGATCCGATATTGATTTCTGAGGGCACACAATATATGATCTGATAGTTCCAGATATAGAGTATAGTATAGCAGAATCCATCTGAATTCCTATTTTATATGCATTTTTCAGTATAGATGGAACCTGTATAAGCATTGTAGTGTTTCGTATAATTCAGCAGAAATGTTTACATAAAATCGCCATACACAAAATTATTTACATTCCCCCTTCACTTAACTTGTTTATTTCTTCTATTGATAATCCTGTTGCTTTTGATATTATTTCAATACTAATATTCATGCTTAATAGGTTTCTTGCAGTAAGCTCAGCTTTTCTTCTCTCTCCTTTTTGTACCCCTATTGTCTCACCCTCTTCCCGAGCTCCCTGTATTCTGGATAGCTCGTCTCTTATTGCCTTTTCTCTGTATTCGCATTCTGCCCGTATCTCATTTATGCTTCCAAGTTTTTTTAAGGTTTCTTCTGCTTTGGCAATCACATTATCTTTTTCCATAGCCATTTTCAGCACCTCCTCAGGGGAATCATCTAAAAATATAAGCCATCTTTC
>Ga0116194_1001799_pt1 | contig 12287 bp, 11 predicted proteins | sample AD_SCU001_MetaG_FD_89887 | JGI IMG/M metagenome (GOLD analysis project Ga0116194, IMG submission 89887) | Active sludge microbial communities of municipal wastewater-treating anaerobic digesters from China - AD_SCU001_MetaG | ecosystem: Engineered > Bioreactor > Anaerobic > Digestate | place...
ATACAACTGAAAGTAATTATTTAATTCAAAAAAAAGAAACATAATTAAAATTCCAACTACAAATATACCAAAAACACCTCTCCATGTTTTATGTGTTCCAAATATAGCTCTTTCTCTAAATGTTTTATTATTATCAATTGGAATAGCTAATTTTTCAAAAAGCTTAAATCTATTTAATAAAGGAGGAACAGCATTAGCGATATAAGCTGGTAAAAAAAAGTATATAGTAGCTAAAATAATTTCAAAATTCATAACTTTAATTCTTTTTCACTATACAATCTTTTAATATTTTCTCTATGAGACCATAAAATAGTTAAAAAGAATATTATTCCTAAAATAAAATATGTAATTGAATGAGTGTTAAACCAAATAAAGAATGGTATAAAAAATGCTAAAACTAAATTATTTAAACTCATTGTTTTAGTAATTTTAAGTATAATCGCCCAAATTGTAATTAGTATTATAAAAGGTACTAATCCTAAAAAAGCTATTAACCCTGGAACAAACGTTGCAATTCCTTTTCCTCCTTTAAATTTAAGCCAAATAGGAAAAATATGTCCCAAAACAGGAATGATTGAAATAAGAGCGATTTGCCATTCAATTGTTAAATATTTAAAAGCTAAATAAAGAGGAATTGCAGCTTTTAAAACATCTAATATAGCCACTAAAAAAGCCCATTTTACTCCTAAAGCCCTGGAAACATTAGTTGCGCCAGTACTTCCACTTCCTATTTTTTTAATATCTATTTTATTAATCCTACCAGCAATATACCCAAATGGAATAGATCCTAATAAATATGATATTAAAATTAAAATATAAATATTCATTAATAATTATATATCATCTTTAAATGTTTTTTTCAACGAGATCCTAAACTTTATATTTTTTCATTATATTCTTGTTTGGATATGTTTCCATTACTTAACATTGAGTTTAGTCCTGCTATGTAGTTCTTTTTGATTTGGGAATAAGATATGGCTTCATTATAAATTCTAGTATCATCTATTAAACCATTTAAAATTATTGCTGCTCCACCAGAATTTCCTATAAGCACACTATAATTTGGCTGTCCTATTGTTGAAATTGTTGAACTTTTTTGATTAGCTAAAACTCCATCTATATATAATTTTTTACCATTTGTATTAATAGTACCATCCCAAGTCGCAATAACTAAATGCCAATTATTATCATTTGTTATACTTATATTTGCAGAATTTAAAGCGTCTCTAGTTGTTGTGCTATATGTATCAAAATATATACAATTATTTCCCTCATATCTAGAAAGAGTATATCCATAATTACCAGCAGAAGATAAGGCTTTTCCTCTTGCAATTATTGTTCCATCTGTTCCATTATTATTAAATTTTACCCAAGAACTTAATGTTATTGCTCCTGTAATTGCAAGTGGGTTTATTGAAAGATTTGAGCCAATAATATCAATATAATCATCTACCCCATCAAATTTTAAACAAGTTCCAGATACACACTCATTTGCACTTGCGAGTCCTGAAGTAGATGTGGCAGGACTATCAAAGTTATACAGAGTTCCATTATTATTCCCCCAGGTATCTTCTCCAATATTTGAAGAATTATCGAATGTCCATTCAGATACTAGATTTAATAATAGTTCTTCTTGAACAGTGTTTGAGAATGTTTGAGCTTTAGCAAAGTTAGCTTTGTCAATTGAAGAAGAAGTAGAGATCATTATTACTCCTGCTAGTATTCCTATTATTACTATAACAACAAGAAGTTCGATTAAAGTAAAGGATTTTTGTTTAATCATTAATAAGATAATATCATTTTATAAACTTTGATGCAAATTTTAAAAAAGTAAAAACTTAATAATAATTAATATTATTAATTAACTTATTATTGTTATTATTATTATTAAGCATGTGGAAATGTGGAAAAACTCTTTTTATATACGTCTTTAAAAGAAGTATTAGGTGTAGAACTTCTTAATAAAAGATCTTTAAAACCGAGAATAAAATATACTAAATTGTGTATTACTTTTTTATAAGCAAGTTGCTAACATTTTATTCAGATTATTTAAAATAATTTATACACATGTTTTCAACTAGTATATTTTATTCTTCTGTATGATGTTTTGTTATAAAAAAGTATTTTGTAATTTCTATACAAATAACACTTAAAATTGCAACCAAGAAAATAATAATCCAGGCAAAAATATCAATAGGAACTGTTTTTAAGAATGATTGCAATAGAGGTAAATAAATTGAAGCAAGACATAGTATAGCTACAAAAATACAAGCAAAATTAAGATACATATTTGAGAAAGGATTTATTTGCCATAAATTTTTTCTTAAATTCTTATAACAAAATATTGTAAATATAACATCAATAGACATTATAGCAAAAATAATTGTTCTAATATATTCTAATTCAAATCCTTTTACAAAATATAAGAAATAGAAAGTAAATAAAATAAAAAATTCATCAATAATACCTGTTGCAAATATAAGAACTTTCATTTCTTTGGTTATGAGATGATTTTTCTTTGCAGGCTTTCTTTGCATAATGCTTTTTTCTTTTGGTTCAAAAGCAAATGCTATTCCTGGAAAGGTGTCTTCTATTAAATTATTCCATAATAATTGAACTGCTAAAATTGGAAGTGGCCAACCAAACACAATTGTGGAAAAGCCTATTAAAATAATTGAAGCAAAAGAATCTGCAAGTGAAAAAGATAAAGATTTTTTTAAATTATCTAACGCGATTCTTCCCTCTTCTATAGTCTTTATTATCGTGTTAAAACTATCATCTAATAAAACCAAATCAGAAGCTTCTTTAGCTACTTCTGTTCCAGATCCTAAAGCTATACCAATATCAGCTTTTTTAATAGCTGGTGCATCATTTATCCCATCCCCTGTCATAGCAATAACTTTTCCTTTTTTTTGCCAAGCATTAACAATTCTTAATTTATGTCTTGGTTCTACTCTTGCAAAAACTTTAAACTTCCCTATTTTCTCTAAAAGTTCATTATCATTTAAATTATCTAACTCTTGACCACTAATTACATTTTTATCATTTACTTCAAGTCCTATTTCTTCAGCAATTCTTTTTGCGGTTAACAAATGATCTCCTGTAGCTAAAATTGTTTTAATACCTGCTTTTTTACATATTTCTATCGCCTCTTTAACATCTTTTCTCAAAGGATCAATAAAAGACAAAAGCCCTATGAAATTAAAATCATTAGCTATTTTATTTAAATCTTTAGATGTTTTTTTAATTTCTTTATATCCAACTCCGATAACTCTTAATCCTTTTTCGGTAAGTCTTTCGATTTCTTCTTCCCAAATAGCTGCATTTTTCGATTTTTTTATTATTTTTTCAGGAGCTCCACAAATGTATAATATTCTTTTATTACCCTCTTTTCGTAAAGATAAAGCATATTTATTTTCTGAACTAAAGGGTAAGTTTTGAAGTTCTTCTAATTCTAGGGTTTTTTTAATATCGTAATTATTATTAATAGCTCCTTCTAAAATGGCACATCCTGTTGGTGAACCATTGATATTGCCTTTATTATTAAAATAAGCATCACTGCATAAAACACTTGCCTTTAAAGCTAATTCTCCTTTGTCGGTTATAATATTATTTAACCTCATTTTACCTTCTGTTAAGGTTTTTGTTTTATCAAAACAAATGATTTGAGTAGATCCTAGAGTTTCAACTGAGGCAAGTTTTCTAATAAGACCTTGTTTTCGTAATATTCTTTCACCTCCTATAGCTAAAATTACTGTAATTATAATAGGTAATGATTCTGGAATTCCCCCAACAGCAATAGCAATAGATGTTTCAAACATTTCAACCCAAGATAAATCTCTAAACAAAATGCCTAATAAAAAAATAAGAATAGATGCTACACCTATTGTAATTCCTATAAACTTTGAGAGGCTTAAAATCTTTTCTTGAAGGGGTGTTTGTGTTTCATTTGTTGAATCAATTAATTCAGCAATCATACCTGTTTCTGTTTTTTTCCCGATCGCTACTACTACGGCTTTTCCAGTTCCATTTTCAATAAGTCCTCCCATATATATCATATTAGTTCTATCAGCTAAAACTGTTTCTTTGGGTAATGTATCAGATGTTTTTTCTTCTGCGAGCCACTCACCAGTTAAAGCTGCTTCAGAAACTTTTAAATTATTAACAGATATTAATCTTGCATCTGCAGGTATTTTTTGCCCTGCTTTTAAATAAATTATATCTCCTGGAACAAGTTCTTCTTCATAAACTTCTTTTTTTACGCCGTTTCTTAAAACAGTTGTTTTTGTTTTTAATGTACTTTTTAGTTTTTTAAGAACATTAGATACTTTATTTTCTTCAAAAAAACCAAATAAAACATTTATTAGAGCTGCGAGAAATATAACAACAGAATCTGTATAATTATTGATAAGTAAAGTAACTAGTCCTGCAAAAATTAAAATATACATAAGAGGACTTTTAAACTGACTTAAAAAAATTTTTAAAGTAGAATGATTTTTTCCGTCAGTTATTATATTTTTTCCAAAACTAATTCTTCTCTTTAAAACTTCTTTTTTTGTAAGACCATTTTTACAATCACTGTTTAAAATTTTAACAACAATTGCTGGTGATATATTATGATATAATTTTTCCATATTTTTGTCCGCATTTGTCCGCGTTCATGTTTGTCCGCGTTTATTAATTATTAGTTATTTTTGTCCGCGTTCATGTTTGTCCGCATTTGTCCGCGTTTGTCCACATTTGTCCGCGTTTGTCCACTAATTTGTCCACATATATGTTGAAAAGCTTTGTTTTGAATATCTTTTATAGATAATAGATCTTTTTGAACTATGTCCGCATTTGTCCGCGTTCCTAATTTTGTCCGCATTTGTCCGCGTTCATGTCCGCATTTGTCCGCGTTCCTAATTTTGTCCGCATTTGTCCGCGTTCCTAATTTTGTCCGCATTTGTCCGCGTTCATGTCCGCATTTGTCCGCGTTCATACTTGTCAGAATTATAACACATAATTAAAAAAACAGGAAACATGTTATGCTCCTGTTTTTTGGGGAATGTTCTACATAGAACATTATACCAGCCAGTACTTCTCCTTTGTCATATTATCTTCTTTTTTTATAACACTGTTGATTTCATTTTTGGATCTTGTGGCAAGTATTTCTAATTCTTTATCTTTAATTAATCCCAGTGTTAGAACTCTACTTTTTAAATATTCAATATTATTTAAATCTGGATTTTCTAAAACTTCTGCTAGTAGTATTTCTAATATTAAACCGATTTTTTTAGATGGCTTAATATTAAGGATGTTCATTATTTCATTACCATTTATTTTAAGCATTTTAACAGAAATAGGATCTTTTGAAACTTTTTCTATTAAATATTTTAAATGTCTTAATTTATATGGCTCTGCCTTTGGGCAACCTGATCCAATTCTGTCACACATTCTTAATTTTATTAAATCATTCATATTTTCCATACCTACATTTTTGATAAGACGCCTAATTGAGGATTCTGTAACCTCTTCCACATTATAATAGAAAAGATGATATCTTACAAGATTGACAATTTTATCAACATCTTTTTTAGTAAAATTTAAACGATTTAGTATTTTTTTAGTTATTTGAGCTCCTACTATTTCATGGTTATAAAAAGTTGCATTTTCCCCTTTTCCGCTCTTTGTCTCTGGCTTTGCAATATCATGTAATAGTGCAGCGAACCTAATATGCATATTAAAATCTTTTTTAGCGGCAAAATTAAGAGCCTCTAAATTATGAGTGAAAACATCATAAATATGATGCTTATTTTGCATACAATTATATCCTAATTCAAGTTCAGGAATTATATAATGAAGCAATCCAGTCTCTTTTAAAAGCAATATACCCTTTCTTGCAGACGATGATATTACTATTTTAATCAACTCGTCTCTAATTCGTTCATGCGAAATTTTACTAAGCCATTGTTTGTTTTTAATAATACTATTAAGTGTATTTTTCTCTATTATCCATTCCTTACCTAAAGTGGTTGCAAATCTAATTGCTCGAAGCATTCTTAAAGCATCTTCTAAAAAACGTTCTTCGGGATCTCCTACTGTTCTTATAACTTTTTTATTTAAGTCGGCTTGACCGTTAAATAAATCAATAATTTCAAATGTTCCACGTGAAACATCCATTGCCATTGCATTAATTGTAAAATCTCTTCTTTTTAAATCTTCTTCTAAGTTTTTTGTCCAATTTATGCATTCTGGATGCCTTTTATCAATATAACAACCTTCTATTCTATAAGTAGTTATTTCTAACACTGTATCAGTAATATATACTGCAACGGTTCCAAAATCATTTTCATAAAGGGTTTTAATATTTTCCTTATTAAATACTTCCATTATTTCATCTGGGGTTGCAATTGTTGTAATATCCCAATCTTTAGGTGTTTTATTTAATAAATAATCTCTTACACATCCTCCAACTAAAAAAGCTTCAAAGTTATTTTTTTGGAGTGTATTTATAGCAAACAATACTTGTTGTGGAATTTCTATGTTGTTCATTGGTTTTATACTATATTAATTTCTATAAGTTTTCAATATTATATGTCTTGCAAAGTTCCCTACCTCATGTTAATTTCATGAGAGATATGTTTATTTATAAAACAATACAAAACATTTTTTTTCTAGGAATAGGAATTTTTGTATCTTTTATATTAGCCTTTATTTTTATTAATACAGGAACTTTAGTGCGAGACGTTAATAAAAAATTTAAATATATTATTTATATTACAATGTTTTTAACATTTATTCTGTCTTTTTCGATATTAGGATTAGAATGGTATATAATTCCTATTTCCTTGTTTTCAGGATGGTGGGTTTATAAGCTATTTAATTGACAGAATATAAAAAAATTGATATATTATAAATAAGATAAGATGTCGGGATTTGTTCTCCGACATTTTTATTAAATAATTAGTAAAGAGTATTATTATGGATTTTAAAGCGTTTACATCAGCTATAACTCAAATATCAGAAGAAAAAGGTCTTATGCAAGATAAAGTTCTAGAAATTATAGAACAAGCATTAGCTTCTGCATATAAAAAAGAATATGGCGAAAAAGGACAGGTAGTTAAGGCTGTTTTAAATTTAGAAACAGGAAAAACAGATTTTTATAGAATACTTCTTGTAGTAGATCATACTTTAGTGTACATGGATGAAGATCAAATTACTGAATTTGGGTTAACAAAAACAGAAGAAAAGAATTTTCTAAAAAAGGAAGAAGAGCAAGAAGAAGAGCAAGAAGGAAAAAGAGTTAAATTTAATACAGAAAAACATATCTTAATTACTGAAGCAAAAAAGGAAAATAAAGATATTCAAGTAGGTGAGGAAATAAAAACTCATTTAGAGCAAAAAGAAGATTTTGGTAGAATTGCAGCTCAGACAGCAAAACAGGTAATACTTCAAAAAATAAGGGAAGCGGAAAAAGAAAATGTTTTGAGCGAGTTTAAAGATAGGGAAGGTGAAATTGTTTCTGGAATAATACAAAGAATTGATGGTAAAAACATTTATTTTGATTTAGGTAGGGGAATTGGGATTCTTCCTCGCGAAGAACAAGTAAGAGGAGAATTTTACAAAGAAGGACAAAGATTAAAATTATACCTTTTAAAAGTAGAAATTACTCCAAAAGGACCAAATGTTATTTTATCTCGCGCTTATCCTAAGTTTATTTCTAAATTATTTGAACTTGAGGTTCCTGAAATAAACGGAGGACAAGTAGAAATTAAATCAATTGCGAGAGAGGCAGGATATAGAACAAAGATTGCTGTTGAATCAAAAGCAGAAGGAGTAGATGCGATTGGTGCGATGGTAGGACAACGTGGAGTTAGAGTTGCCGCAGTAATGTCTGAGCTTGGAGGTGAAAAAATTGATATTATTGAATATTCTGACGATCCAGCACAGTTTATTATAAACTCTCTTTCTCCAGCAAAAACTTCTGAAGTAGAGATAAAGCCTAAGAACACAGCATTAGCGATTGTTCCTGAAGATCAATTATCACTTGCAATAGGAAAAGATGGTCAAAACGTAAGACTTGCTGCTAAGCTAACAGGATGGAGAATCGATGTAAGAAGTGAGAACCAAGGCGATGAAGAGGTTGTTTCAAGTGATTTAAAGATAAATAATGAAGAAGAATAAACTATGACATACGAAAAAAAACAAGAAAAAAACAAGCTTATATATAATGTAGTTGTTGAAACAGAAGAATTCGATAAATATTATGATGAAGCATTAACATGTATCGCTAAAGAAGTAGAAATAGATGGTTTTAGAAAAGGCCATGTGCCCGTAGCTATAGCAAAATCACATGTAGATCCTTCTCATATATTGTCCCGTGCAGCAAATGACTGTATATCTGCTAAATGGTTTGAAATTGTAACAAAAGAAAGTATAGAGGCCATTAAAGAACCAAATGTAGAAATACTTAAAATGGCTCAAGGTAATCCTTTTGAATTTAAAGCTGAGGTTGAAATTTTACCAGAAATAAAGCTTCCTGATTATAAAAAGATTGGAAAAGAAACTCCTAAAACAGAAATAAAAATTGAAGAAAAGGAGTTTGATGATGCTATAAATTGGCTTGCTCAATCTAGGGCAAAGTTTTTCCAAAAAGATGGTAAGGCAGAAAAAGGAGATTTAATCGAAATTACTTATAAGGTGAATGATATTGATGACGATAAAGAAAAAAAAGATAGATTTATTTTAGGAAAAGGGCATTATATAGAAGGATTAGAGAATGAATTAATAGGTTTAGTTAAGGGAGAAAAGAAAGAGATAAAGGTAAATGATCCTAAAGATAAAAAAAAGAAAATTGTATTAAGTGTTAACGTAGACTCTGTTCAAAAAATGGAAGTTCCAGAATTAAATGAAGAATTTGCAAAAAGTGTAGGATTTGAATCAATTAAAAAAATGGAAGAAAGTATAAGAAGTGGACTTGAAAAAGAAAAGCAAATGTCTGAAAAACAAAAAATCAGAACAGAAGTTTTAGAAAAAATAGCTAAAGAAACTAAAGTCGAAGTGCCACAAACTTTAATTGAAAGGGAGGGCGAAGCACTTTTACAAAACTTGAAAAATAGAGTTTCTTATGAACTTCAAATGACATTTGATGAATATCTTAAACAAGTTAATAAAACAGAAGAAGAGATAAAAAAAGAATTCGAAAAAGTAGCACAAGAAAGAGTAAAAGGGTTTTTAGTGCTTCATGAAATAGAAAAAAAGGAAAATATTAGTATAACAGAAGATGAACTCAATACTAAAATAGAGGAATTAGCAGCCCAATATCCTGACAAAGAAAAAGCTAAAGAGGAAATGAAAAATTCTGATGCAAGATATTATATTGAAGATGAGCTAAAGAGGGATAAAATATTTACTATTTTAGGTTGTTAATTTTTCTTAAATAAGATAAAATTAATAATAAATATTATGAATTTAATTCCAACAGTAATAGAAAAAACAAATTTAGGCGAAAGAGCTTATGATATTTATTCTAGATTATTAAAAGATAGAATAATATTATTAACAGGACCAATAGATGATTTGGTAGCTAATTCTATTGTTGCTCAACTTTTGTTTTTGGCCTCAAAAGATCCAAAAGCAGATATCCAGTTTTATATTAATAGTCCCGGGGGGTCAGTAACAGCTGGTATGGCTATTTATGATACAATGCAATATATAGAATGTGATGTTTCAACTGTAGCAATTGGTATTGCCGCATCTATGGGTGCAACTTTATTAGCCGCAGGTGCAAAAGGAAAAAGATACGCATTGCCTAACTCAGAAATAATGCTCCACCAAGTGCTTGGTGGTGCTCAAGGTCAAGCGACCGAAGTTGAGATTGCGGCAAAACATATTTTAAAAATAAAAGACAGAATGAACCACATTTTAGCTAAACACACAGGACAGCCATTAAATAAAATAACGCAAGACACAGATAGAGATTTTTATTTAAGCGCAGATGAAGCAAAAGCTTATGGGGTAGTTGACGAAGTTATAAAACAAAAGGTATAATAGCTTTAATAATTAATAAAGCTTTAATACATATGCCTGAACTTAAAAAAAAAGAAGAACCAAAAATTAGTAATAAAAAAATTATTTTAACAATATCTATATTAGTTATTGTAATTACAATAATTTTAATTTTCATTAAATTAACAGATAAAAGTAATCTCTCAATTGAGGTTTATGTTCCAATTCCAGAAACTTCTATGGATGTAGGAATGGTTGGTTTTATAGAGAAAGGGGAAACAATGGAAACTGTTAATCCAGGAGCACTTGAAAATCCAGTAAGAGATTTAGACATACCTATCCCAAGAGATATATTTAATACATCAGGAACAATTATTGCTGTCCAAGCAAATAGCGTTATTATAAAAGGAATTGGCACTAACTTTGACGATCAAATGAAAAGAGATTTAGTGGTCGTTATTGATGAAAACACAACTGTAAATGGTGTAAGGGGAAATGCAGAATATTTTAAACAAATTTTAAAAGTTGGTGACGAAATTACAATTGAGTCAGATTATAATATTCATGGAAAAACAGAGTTCTTGGCAAAGTATGTAAACAGTATAAAAGAATAAAATATGAAAACAAAGTATTTTTTTTATGCGATCTTATCTTTTTTAGTTGTAGGGTATACGGTATATTCGTGGACAGAACCAACGACTATGCCAAGCTCATATAATCCTCCAATAAATACTAGCATAACAGCTCAAACAAAAATGGGTGAAATAGGAGCTTCAGTATTTAGAGATGCAGATGATTCTAGTTATTATATTAATCCTTCTGGTAATAGCATTGTTTCGGGGACTATATCAGCAGCTAACCCAACAGCAAACAATCATATAGCAACAAAAGAATATATTGATGGATTGTTAGAAAATGTTGTCCCCGAAATAACTTCGTTATCAAATACAATGCATAAAATTGGCATCAACCCAGTTTGTCCAGATAATTCAGTTGAAATAATCAGATATTGGGCGGCAAAAAGTTGTAGCACTGTTAATCAATATGGAAATGTTTACGGTTGCACAACAGGAAATACAAGTTTTTGGGGTGAAAGTGCTCCGACCTGCACTTATAATGATTATAATTACAATAACAATGTTCATTCTTGTACGGCGGACCAGTCACAAGGAGTTCTTTGCGCAACCACTGAGGAATCCTTTTTAATAAATAGCATTCACACTGAAAGTCAATGTAATATTATTGGAGGAGATGTCGTTACAGTTGAAAGTAACATTAAAATATGTAAATTTTATAATTCTCAAACCTGTCCTTCTGGTTGGACGCAATATAATAACTGGTCAAAAACTGAAGTAAATACAGTAAGCTACCAAATGGGAACGACTGAAACTATTTGTAGTTGTACAACAGGTTCACATGGCTGGAGTAATACTGCTAGAGAAAAGTGTTCTATCGGATATCAGACCAGATACAAAAAGCCAGATACATGTCCATCTCCATCTCGCACTTGTACAAGAACTAATGAAGATTTCTATTTATTAGGAGGGTGTGCTGCAGAATGTACATACACTGTCTGTGGACATGCACTTGTTAAAGAAATTGGTTGTTATTAAAAAGTAATAAAAAAGTAAAAATATGGATACATTAACATTAGTTATTTTAGGATTAGTAGCAATAATTGTAATATATTTTATTGCTGCATATAATGGCTTTATAGCTTTAATCAATAGATCAAAAGAAGCCTGGTCTGATATAGACGTTCAATTAAAAAGAAGATATGATTTAGTACCTAATTTAGTTGAAACAGTAAAAGGATATGCAACTCATGAAAGAGAACTTTTAGAAAAAGTTGCAGAGGCTAGATCAAGAGCTATGCAAGCAGGAAATAATGTAAAAGAGAAAAGTGAAGCAGAAAATGTCTTATCTGGAACATTGAAATCATTATTCGCAGTTTCAGAAAATTATCCAGACTTAAAAGCTTCTACTAATTTTTTAGAACTTCAAAGAGAGTTAACTGACACAGAAGATAAGATTCAGGCGGCTAGAAGATTTTATAATGGAAACGTAAGAGATTTAAATATAAAAATAGAATCATTTCCTTCAAATATTTTAGCAAGTATATTTAGTTTTAAGAAAATGGACTTATTTGAGATTGAAAATAAAGAAGAAAGGGAAGCGGTTCAAGTTAAATTCTAATGGCAACACTATATAATCAAGTTAGTTCAAACAATAGAAAAGCATTTTTCTTAATATTTTTCTTCCTAATTTTTGTAATCTTTTTAGGTTGGATTTTTTCA